>Ga0187783_10000538_pt1 | contig 27800 bp, 21 predicted proteins | sample 1015_SJ02_MP02_2_FD_132471 | JGI IMG/M metagenome (GOLD analysis project Ga0187783, IMG submission 132471) | Tropical peat soil microbial communities from peatlands in Department of Meta, Colombia - 1015_SJ02_MP02_20_MG | ecosystem: Environmental > Terrestrial > Soil > Wetlands > Peat | place... | reverse complement strand
ATTCCGGAATTCTCTGGCAAAGACCCAAGCCGCCACAGAGTGAAGTCGAGAAAAACCAGTGACTATCGCCCCCGAGGGGGGTCCGGGCGCATCGCGCCTGTGCCCCCCTCAAAACCACGACCCCTCTGGCGCAAACACCCACCCCGCCAAGGTTTGATTTGACCGGAAAGCGCTGAGCTAAAGTGGGCAACGCGCAGAGTGGCAGAGGGGAGGTGCACACACTGCGCGTGCCCTTCGTGTGCGACGGTGGATGGTCTATTGTTCCGGCCACCCACGGATACTGTCAAAACTAACAGGGGGGGGCCGGCACAGAAAAGGGGTCAGGGCGACGCGGGATGCGGGGTAGCCCCCTCAAGGGACGAAGGCTCTCTTAACCTGAACGGCGTCGCGACTTTCCTCGGTCGGGCGTTCGGTCCCCCCAGGCGTAAACCATCGGTTTGGCCAAGTGGAGGGCCCTGTAGGTGACTCGTGAGAGACCCCGTCCTGAACGGTCTGAAGGGCCCAAGCGAGGCGCAAGCGTGGCGAACCGGAAGCTCCTCCGCCAGGCTGGAACCGGCGAGTTGGTCATCGGCGGGCGCAACTGGCAGTTCTGACAGTTTCGTCCCGGAACCTTTTCACCCACACTGCCGCCGGTGTTTGAGGCGTGTCGCAGATGAATATCGGCCGAGGGAAGCATGCCGGTGTGCAAAGGGGGTGGTGAAGTTCAACGCGGAGCGCTCGTTTCATCGCGACGACCAGGCAAATTGCAACCGGCTGTGCTCAGACAGTCGGCCCATGGCTCTGACGCTCGTGCTCCTCGGGAAGGCGGGTCCGCGCCCTCTATTAAGGGATCTGATGGCCTGCTCCCGCCACACCTTGTTGCGAGCCAGAACGTCACCTTTTCCTTTGGTGAGATAGCTTGCAGATCTTGATTGGAGGCCGTCATGCATATTCCGCCCCGAGTGTTGTTTGTGGGCGAGAGTCTAGGCTCTTGCTCGCTTTCCGAGCGACTCCGAGCATGCGGGTGTCAATGTCAGTTCGTGTCGTCTTGTATCGACGCGATCGAACTGGCGAGTAAGATTTCATTTGATCTGGTTTTATGCGGCGGACGAGTGAAAGGCTTCCACGATCTGCTTAGTGCAGCGAAGAATTCCGGAGCGACTTTGTTCCGTTATGTACTTGTAGAAGACGGATGCTGGCTGCTGCCCACGCTCGTCGCGGGAGAACCGTGTTTGTCCGCGCCAGCGCTGCGGGAGTCTGAACTTACTCAAGTTCTCCTCGGGCTTGAGGTGACTGCCGTCACGAATTCCCTGCATCGCGGGCCCGCAATTACGGCTCTGGGCCGCTAGGCACTCGATTCTGTGATCTTTTGCGATCGGAACGGCCGTGGTCAGATCGCGCTTTTCCGCCGCGAGGCTGGAGCAATGGCCCGCTCTTTGAGCGAGCCGCCCGCTAAATCTGTTAGGTTTGCCAGTGGGAAACTGGTGGCTTCACACCCTAAGGTTGGGAGTGCGGGCGGAGCTATTCCACGGTGGCTACCCACTGCATACCAATACACAGCGAGTGGTCGAGCATCCGGCCGAATTTTGTCTTCTCAAAATCCAGATTCTTACAGGGACTAGGGAGACCAGAGCTCACTGCCGTCCTGGCAGCCGGATCTGAACACACGTTCCTGGCTCGTTCCGTGGTTGTACATCAGGAGGATCCGGCCGATCAGTTTTACCTGCTGGTAGAAGGTTCTGCAAGGCACTTCTATGTGACGGAAGTGGGCCATAAGGTTCTCCTACTTTGGCTTGCTCCGGGAGACGTGTTTGGCGCCAGGGCCGTGTTGAGAGAACCATCGCATTACCTGTTTGGGACCGAGACGGTAATCAAGAGTCGTGTCCTGCGGTGGTCGCGGCACACAGTTCGCGAACTCGTGATGCGATATCCCAGGTTGTCGGATAACGTACTTTCGATTGCATCGGATTACTTCACCTGGTTTCTCTCCGCCCATCTGGCGCTTATTAGCCATGATGCCCGTGAAAGAGTAGCGCAGGTACTGCTCAGCCTTGCCGAAGGAATCGGACGAGAACGTCAAGGCGGCGTCGAACTCCGACTCACAAACGAGGAGTTAGCGAATGCTGCCAACGTCAGCTATTTCACGGCGAGCCGGCTGTTGGGCGAATGGAGACGTAAAGGTGCGCTCTCCAAGAGTCGCGGTAAAGTTGTGCTGCGGTCACCGAGAGGGCTCCTGCCGCGTGGTGGGGAGGTCATGAATGTCCACCACACATCGCAGCTGGGGTAATTTGGACATCTCCCGGAGCAACCCGGTGCTTTAGCTTGAGAGCCGTCCGCGTTTGGCGAGTGGATCTCGGGAGCAAACTGCGGACAGCGACGCAAGTTGACTGATCACAAAGAGGAGAGAAAAGCCTGACCGAGAGCCGCTGCCCTCACCGCGAGAATTAAATCCCGGGCCAGGCTGGTCTTGAAAACGTACCCGAGCGCGCCGGCCTTTTGAGTCTCCTGGATAACTTCCGGATCGGTCTCAAGAGAGCAGACCACAACGGCAGCCAATGAACCTGACGCTTTCAACTGCTGCATGACGCCCAGGGCATTGAGAAGGGGCATTTCCAAATCCAGAACGACGACCGTGGGTTTATGTTGTCGGATGTGCCGAAGAGCCGTATGGCCGTTCTCTGCCGTGCCCACAACCTCAAACTCAGCCGCTAGCATGCGGACCAATTGGCGCAAGACTGCGGGATTACCCTCACCCACGACAATTCTAACCCTGTCCACAGACACAGCTCGCCACCTGTGTTGCTGAAATGGATTTTCCGCACTCGAAAATCTGTCGGAATTTCTGTAAGGAGCTCCAGAGCAGGAGAGCAGAGCTCCTTACCCTCGGCATCCAGCAAGCCGAGTGATTACAAACAAAGCATGGCGTGTTGTGTATTTCTCGTCGTTGCTCGGGCGCAACTTGGGTCCAGGCAGTGCCCGGCGGAGCACGCGAACGCATTCCACGGGAGTTGCGGCGACGGGATCGGGCACTGGGCCTGTTCGACCCCCGAAAGAGCCTCTCAATTTGTGCTGCAGGGTTGCTTACTTCGGATCTGGTCTTGGCGGTAAGCGGGGAATGCGGGGCTGCACACCTGCGGGAGCTGAAACTGTCGCAACCCGGCGGGACGTTGCCTGGTTCGGCTCGTTCCGGAGAATACGGCCAGGTCGCGGAACTGCCCCCTGGCTCCCTTGACCTGCTGCGAGTTTAACGGCTCCCGCTCGACAGGGTCAGCGGTAATCCGTTCTCCGCGTTTTTCTGCAGCGTCCGCGTCCAGTCGACTTCATTCAAGGACACTACTGCCGTCGAGCCGTCAACTCGGGCGTAACTCAGCTGACCGCTGCTCATGCGCAAGCCGCTGGCCCAGGAGGTGGAGCCGTCCCGCAAGACGAGAACGTTCACCCTCGCGGGACCTGACAGCGGGGCTGCAGCGGTCTTCGCGACCGCGGTTTGTTGCTCGGCAGGACTAAGAGAACTGGCAACTTTCCATTCTATGTTGACCGCATATGGGTAGCGCACGGCGCCATTCCCAACACTCGTGCGTACGCCGCTGCTGGGTTGTGGACTTCTCGCCGGAGAGTTTGCGGGGATGGACTGATGGAAAGACCCGTCTGGCTCGCTCGATGAAGAGCCTCCCGGATGCGTGAAAAAACGCCACCCAAGCAGCGGCTGGTAGGGAAGCGCGATATCGTCCATCACTCGAAGCACCAGCTGCTCCTCGTGTTTTAACGTCGGACGTGGTCCGCGCGCCGGCAGCATCAACATCTTCTCCGGCCACAGCGGCGGAATCATCCATTCGGCGGCGTCCCTAACCGGATGTCCATGGCCGATGATCCTGCCCTCCCGATCAACTCGGTATCCCTTCGCGGAGATCAGCTTGGCGGGAAGTGGTATCTGCCCTTCGGGGAATCCGATCTTGTCGAATTCAAGTTGGAGATACCCTTTGCCCACGAAATGCCCCGGGTCTTTGGCCGCCTCCAGATGCCCGCTCAGATAAGCGCCACGCGGGAAGAGGGGCCGATCGAAAAGAACCGTTTGGCCCAGATGGCAAATCACGGGATCACCGACTTCGGCGGTTTTTGTGGAAAAGTTCGGCTCGTCGAGAGTGCAACGGATCAAGGCTCCAGCGGGTAGGATTATTTCCTGTTCCGCGTTATCCGCGCGGGTGTGGCCAGCGAAGCTTAGAAGCGCGAGTGAAAAGCCCAGCACGAAAAGAACAATCTTTCGGTTCACCATTGTGATCCTCCCGAGAATCTCAGCGATTTCGCTGGCGATATTCCCTCATTCGATTCCCATCAAGTGCAGTCTGGGCTTGCGCCTGGCCACACACGTAGACGTCAACCCGAGCGGATAAGGCGCCGATTGGGCGAGGATCCTAGCTAGGATACGAGCCCGCGTCAGGGGCGAATGGTAGAAAGGGGCTGTCTTTTCCGATACTGTTATTTTTGACAGAGATCGTTCAGTCTTGACCCCGCACTCAAGCGTTCGAGCGACCGGTCGGGCACGGCAACGATCGGAGGAATCTCAGAGGAAATCGACGCCAGCGTCATTATCTCGCGACGCTGCAAGGTATTTGCGTTACTTGTGGTTAGCAGAAAACTTAGCACCGTTGTTCTGGCTTCATGACGTTGCCATTCAAAACAGGCCGCTCCTTCACGTGGCCCACGGCCGCTTCACAGCGGGCCGAGCGATTCGCTTATGGCCCTGTTAAGATTGCCAGGCTAATAGTTCTGCTACTGGTGTTCAGGGACATTCCGCGACCCGCTCGCAAAAGACTAGAACGCTTCGGACCCCTTCGGTTCGATGGGATGATCTTTCAAATAGCCGCCGACCTGATCTGCATATTTGAGCACCGCCCTCATGTAGTACTTCTTCCGATCGGTGGCGTAATTCCCGCCGTAGTAGGAGTAAATGGCACGCTGCTGGTGCTCCGGGTCATCGTCCCAGCCGTGCGTCACCAGATAATTCGCCACGCTCAGGATGGCGTCTGCAGGATCGAAGAGGTCAATCGTTCCGTCGCCATCCCCGTCTATGGCAGTTTGCAGCGAAGATGGCTCGAACTGCGCCAGACCGATCGCTCCGGTCGGCGAGCCGGGGATCTCGAAAAGGTCCCAGTCAAATCTTCGCGCAGCTGCCAGGAGGTCCTTCAGCTGCTCCAGCGCGAATCTCTGCCGCCTGGAAAAACGGCGTGAAGACCTTTCACCAGAAGGCCGGCGGATATAGAGCGTTGCCAGGCGGTTGATCGCCGGGATCGTGCCGACGGGATTCGGCGAGAGTTTCGTCGGAATACCGAAATTGCTTTCAATCCGCAGGATCCCACAAATGATTTCCCGCGGCACACGATAGCTTCTGTAAGCTGCGTCGAAGGCGAGGGTATGCGCTTGAATGAAGCCGCGGCACCGTTCCATCGACTCATCCGTGAGCAGTCCGAATCTGATCGTCAGATACGGATTGCGTTCCCGTTCTTCCTGTGGTGGAACGGGTTTCTGCGGCTGCGGAGGATTGTAGATAACTAAGCGCGGATCGTCGAAAATTGCGGTCACGTACGCACAGCTTAGTTCTCCCATGGCGCACAAACGTTCCCGCAATTCGCTCTTTCTGTGTTGTTCCGCCGGGGTAAGGTCTTGGGCTCTTGACGCAGGCGCTGTTGTGCATGCGCTGAAGCAAGCGAGACACAGCGTCAAGACCAACCCAGCCTTCATCGATAACCTCGCAGTCAGTCGACTCTGCCGCAGGCCGAAAGGCGCGGAAGCGTCGAATGTAAGTTCAGCAACTATTAATGAACGTGGAAACTGTGAGTTTCGACAGATGGAAGGGGATCGAAAGATCGAGATGCTGAAGGAGTCGCCTTCACGCGAGGGGGAAGGTCTTGGTTTGCGTCGTTTCCTTCGAGCGCACTCGCGAACCAGGCTCGAGGGGCGGAACAGGCCGCAACGCACGGGGCCGTTCGTTATGACCTGCCTAGATTTCGCGGGCAGAGAGGGGGGGCGGGCGCGCGGTAGGGGCCAAGCCAAGCGAATGCCCGCAGCTCACCTTGACGCTGAGGCGGCAGGCGCCGGGGTGAAGTACGGCTGGCTGCGGCGAACGGAGTCGACGGCCATCAGGAGCGCAGCACTCCCTTCTGACTTCGGCACATACCCGGTCACGCCGATTCTTTGTGCCTCCTCGACGAGGCGCGCGAGTGGTGAATCGAGTAGAGAAGTATCTGTATGCCGGGGGAATGTTGCTTGATCAATTTCGCTGCGGCGAACCCGTTCAGATTCGGCATGCCGATATCGAGAATGACCATGTCCGGGCCGAGGGCCCTGGCTTTTTCGACAGCCTCGTTGCCATCGATCGCCTCTCCGCAGATTTTCCAATCCTCGCGAGACTCAAGCAGCGCGCGCAGACCACGCCGCACTATTTCGTGATCGTCAGCGAGCAAAATACGCATGCCCAGCGTAAGCTATGTTGGGCTGGGGTGTGTGTCCATACGCTGAAAACCCTACGTGAACCTGATCCCGTTCCGCTCACCACCATTCAGCTGGGCCGGATGCATTGACGCCCCCCTTGTGGGCCGGGTGGGGTTGCACGGTGTGCGCTCGCCAGTCTCCTGCGCGAAGGCTATTGCATTTGACAACGCGGAAGGCAGGTGACAGAGTTTCGCGCACATGCGCTCGAACTTGGTCAGGGTGGAAGGCGGGAAGCCGCAGTCCCTTCGCTTGGGATTTCGAGTGCTGTCCATCATGTTTCTCGTCTGCGCCGTGGCTCGCGCACAGTGGAGCCCGCTGAATCCGGTCACGCACGTCGAGAAGCAGGCGGACGGCGTGCTGCTCGCGATGAAAGCGGGAGTTCTGCGCGTCGAGTTGCTGACGCCCTCGATCGTCCGCGTCACCTATGCGCCTGGGGCGTCGATCCCGCCCACGACTCAATATATCGTGACTTCGGGCCGCGGGTTATCCGTGCCATGGAAGATGGATTCGACCGATCAGGCGATCGCGCTCGTCACGGACAGCCTGAAGATCATCCTCACGCGCAAGAATGGCGCGATTCGCTACGAAGACTCCGCAGGTCACAAGCTGTTCGAGGACGGCGGCAGAAGCTTGACCCCCGTCGAAGTGAATGGTGAGAAAACGTATCGCGCCGAGATGTTCTACAACATGTGGGATTCAAGCGAAGCCTTCTATGGCCTAGGACAGCATCAGGCCGGCGTGTGGAACTATCACGGCGAGTTCGTCGACTTGCTCCAGGACAACACCAACATATCCGTGCCGTTTTTCGTCTCAAGCCACGGCTACGGCATTTTGTGGAACAATGCGTCGCGAAGTCGCTTCAATAATCGGTTTCTGCACGAACTGTACCTCGCGTCGGATGTCGCGGACGCGGTCGACTACTATTTCATTTACGGACCCGAGCTTGATCAGATCATCGGGGGATATCGCCAACTGACCGGCACGGCCCCCCTGTTCGGCAAATGGGCCTATGGGTTTTGGCAGTCGAAGAACCGCTACGGTTCGCAAGCCGAACTTCTCGATGTCGCGCGCAAGTACCGCGCCCTGCGCATCCCCATCGACGATATCGTGCAGGATTGGTTTTGGTGGAACACCATGGGCGAGCCCGTTTTCAACAGAAACTATCCGGATCCGAAAGGGATGATCGCCGACCTGCACGAGGATCATTTCCACGTGATGTTTTCGTTCTGGCCTTACTTCAATCCGGGTTCGCCCGTGTACGACGACATGGAGAAGCACGGCTACTTCATCGACGCGATCACGGTGGGCACCGGTGAAGTTCACCCTACCGGACAGGCCTTGTACGACGCCTTCAATCCGGCCGCGCGCGGATATTACTGGCAATTGCTCGACAAGGTCTTCGCCCTAGGCGCGGACGCGTGGTGGCTCGATACGGATGAGCCGGAGACGGAAAACCGCGAGCGCAACATACTCGAAACGGAAAAAGTCGCCATCGGCAACGGCGCACGCTACGCCGATCTGTTTCCCCTGATGCACACGAGCGGGGTTTACGAAGGACAGCGCGCCACCGCGGACCGGAAGCGCGTCTTCATCTTGTCGCGCTCGGCGTTCGCGGGCGCACAGCGCAACTCGATCACGGCATGGTCCGGGGACGTCGAAAGCAACTGGCTGAACTTCGCGCGGCAAATACCCGCAGGACTGAATTACGAATTGTCGGGGCTCCCGTATTGGACAACCGATATCGGCGGCTTTGTGACCGGCAATCCGGACGATCCGGCTTATCGCGAGTTGTTTGTGCGCTGGTTCGAGTACGGCACATTCTGCCCGATTTTTCGCGTCCACGGTACACGCACCACGAATACCAATGAACTGTGGTCTTACGGACCCCAAGCGCAAGGGATACTGACGAGCTTCGATCGCTTGCGCTATCGCTTGATGCCGTACATCTATTCGCTCGCCTGGAAAGTGACCAACGAAGCCTACACGCCGATGCGCCCGCTGGTAATGGATTTTCGCACGGACACGCAGGCTCAAAACGTCGGTGACCAGTTCCTGTACGGACCGGCGCTGCTGGTGAGTCCGGTCACCCTGCCCGGCGCTACTTCGCGCCCTATCTACCTGCCGAAGGCCAACTGGTATGATTTCTGGACCGGTCGCGCGCAGCGAGGCGGCGCCTGGATCGAAGCGGCAGCGCCGCTTGACCGCCTCCCGCTTTACGTCCGTGCCGGCTCGATTCTTCCCCTGGGTCCAGACATTCAATATGCCACCGAAAAACCGCCCGATCCCATCGAGTTGCGGGTCTACGCGGGCGCCGACGGCAGCTTCACCTTGTACGAAGATGAGGACGACAACTACGACTACGAGAAGGGAGTTCGGGCCACGATTCCGATTCGCTGGGACGACGCGTCCCGCACGCTAACCATCGGCGATCGGCAGGGAACCTTTCCCGGGATGTTGCAGTCGCGCACGATTCGGATCGTGTTCGTCGACGAAGCCCACGGCTTCGGCATCGATCCCACGGCGCGGCCCGACAAGATCCTCGAATACGTCGGGAAGCAGCTCAGCATAAAACCCTAAAATTTCGCGGCACCTCTCTACCCACGCCGGCCAGTCGCGCGGGGGCTTGCCGCGGCCTTGGGGCACCGGATTGCTAGCGTGTGTCCACGCGACGCCTCGGCGCCGAGGCCCCTCCCGCAGCTCGAATTCCGCGATCACTTTTGCGAATACGCACATGCCTCGATCCACAGCCGATCCTACCCAGGACAGATCAGGCAGGCATAAGCGGACCATAAGGGCTTCGTAAGCCTAGGGACCCTCCTAACCTACAGAACTAGCGTGAGATGCAGCTGTCCAAAGCCGCCCAGGCAACTCTGGCGCGAAACTCTGTGGAACTCTATGGCCGCGACGCGGGAATCTGCATCTAAGTGGGTTGACATGGGCTACGTTTTCAGATTGCTGCGAACCGTGCCGCGTGGACTGCACGTTTTTCTGCTCGTTCTTGTCTTTGCCGCGGGCGCTTCGATCCATGCCAAACTCGAAGCTCAGCAAACAGCGAAACCGTCACCGTCACCATCCAGTCAGCAGACCAATCCACCATCTAGTCAACCCGGGGTACAAACGAGCCAGCCGCAGACGCCGATTTCGCCAACCAAGATTGCCGTCCAAACGAATCTGGTCACCGTGGCGACGACCGTACGCGACAAGAAAAGTCAAATCATCTCCAACCTTACCAAGGATGATTTTCAGATCGATGAAGACGGGCGTCCCCAGGCGATCATCTACTTCGCGCGGGAGAAGGACCTTCCGCTGAACGTGGGCTTGCTGGTCGACACCAGCATGAGTCAGCGGCGCGTACTGGGCGATGAACGCACTGCAAGCGCCACCTTCGTTGATCGCGTTCTGCGCGCAGATATGAAGGACCAGGCGTTCCTGATTCATTTCGACCGCGAAGTCGAACTTCTGCAGGACCTGACTACTTCGCAGAAGAAATTGGATGATGCTCTGAACCTGCTCGAAACGCCCGAGCTCGAGCGTGCCAGCGAAGGTGGCGACAAGAGCTACCATGGCGGCGGCACATTGCTCTATGACGCGGTTTTTCTTGCGTCGGACGAGTTGATGCGGAAGCAGCAGGGACGCAAGGCACTCATTGTTCTCTCTGATGGCGTCGACCGTGGCAGCAAGGAAAGCCTGCAGAACGCGATTGATGCGGCGCAGCGCGCAAACACGGTCGTTTATTCGATCCTATTCAAGAGCGACGAACCGTACGACGGCGGGTACGGCGGGCACCATGTCGGCTGGGGCGGAACAGGTGGTCCTGGAATGGGCGGGCACAGGTACCCGCAGCAGCGCGAGCAACGCCCCGACGGCAAAAAAATCCTCGACCGGATTTCAAAAGAAACCGGCGGGCGCCTCTTCGAAGTTTCAAAGAAGCAACCGGTTGATCAGATTTATGCGCAGATCGAACAGGAACTGCGCGATCAGTACATCCTCGGCTATGTTCCCGACAAATCCAGCACGAGCGACGACTACCACAAAATCCAAGTCAGTACGAAGCAAAAGGATCTGACCGTTCAAGCCCGCGAAGGATACTACTCACAGCCGGCGCCCGCCCCGGTGAGCGGGCACTAGCGGTTCAGCGGCTAGACCCCGGCCTGCTGGCAGCATCGCCCGAGGAGCCGCCCATCGCGAATACTTAAGGCCAAGCCCAAGGCCTCGACGCCCGGTGCGATGCCCTCGGCAATCGGCAGCGTGAGATTGTCGTGCTCGCGGGGTGAACTCTGCCTTACCCTCCCTGTACTACCTGCCGCAGCACCTCCTGCCGCTTACCTGTACGAAGGTTCAACTCGTAATCAGTTGTATATCTCGGCTCGTCCAGGTCCGCAAAATTGCCCCTTTCTCTGCTAGTCTCAACTGAGATCCGCTACACGCATTTTCAACAAATCTCGCCGCTGGCGAGGCGAAGTAGAAGGCCGTGCGGTCGAATCTATCGTCGGCCTGAGGATAATTACCGTGAAACGCACACCCATCAACCTGCTCTTACTCGGCAGCTTGTTCGCTTCAAGTGGGCCCGCTTTGGCCCAGATGCAAAGCTCTGCGCAGGCGCCCGCGCCGTCGCAACAGTCACAGCAGCAGCCGGATCAGTCGAGCCCGCTCTATCGCGTCACCGTGGTGGCGCGCACGACCAAGGCAATCAACTATCGCCATCTGAGCGGTCCGACCAAGATTGATTTCCGCGGCACGGTTCTTTTGCCTCTTGCGCATGGCGAAGCGAACGTCGAAGGGAAGCGCGGCGCGATTCGCGTGCAGGCCCGCTTTGAGAAGCTCGAGCCGGCTACGCGGTTTGGCCCCGGATATCTAACCTATGTGCTGTGGGCGGTTTCTCCCGAGGGACGCGCCGATAATCTCGGAGAAGTTCTACTGGAGGGATCGAAAGGCAAGCTGGATGTGACGTCTCAATTGCAGGCGTTCGCTCTGATTGTCACCGCCGAGCCTTATTTTGCGGTGACGCAGCCGAGTGAAGCGGTCGTGCTCGAAAACGTCGTTCGTCCCGACACGATTGGCGACGTTGAAGAGGTCGATGCCAAGTTCGATTTGCTCGAGCGCGGACAGTATTCCTACGTGGAGGGAAGCGCGCAACCTTCGGCGCTCGACCCGCGTATCCCGCTCGGGCTGTATGAGGCGCGCAATGCCGTGAACCTCGCCAAAGCGATTGGCGCAGATCGTTATGCGTCCGACAGCTATCAGAAGGCCCTCCAGCTCCTGGCCCAGGCAGAAAGCTATCAGGCGCACAAGGGAGAGCATAAACAGGTTGAGATGGCCGCGCGCGAAGCCGTGCAAACCGCCGAAGACGCTCGGGCCATAACGGCAAAGCGTCTCGAGGAGGAGCGCCAGGAGAAGGAGCGACAAGCGGCCGCGCAACGCGAAGCCCAAGCGAAGGCCGAGGCCGAAACGGCCGAAAGGGAGAAGCTCGAAGCAGAATTGGTGGCCGAGCGCGCGGCGCGCGAAAAGGCCGAGGCCGACGCGGCTCGCGCAGCTGCGCTCGCCCAACAGCAGGCGGCAGAGGCCGAGGCCGAGCGCTCGCGTCTAGCGGCCGACCAAGCCGCACGCGAGAAAGCCGAAGCTGACGCGGCAAAAGCTGCAGCCCTCGCACAAGAGCAGCAGGCTCAATTACAGGCCGAAGCTGCACAATCGCAAGCCGCAGCCGCCAAGGCCGCCGCTCTGGCGCAAGCGCAGGCGGCTGAAGCCGAGGCAGAACGGGCACGACAGGCCGCCGCCCAGGCGGAAAAGGAAAAGGCGGCTCTACGCGCACAGCTCCTCGAACAGCTCAATACGATCTTGCAGACGCGCGACAGCGCTCGCGGCCTGATCGTCAACATGTCCGACGTGCTGTTCGATACGGCCAGCTACACGCTGAAGGCCGCGGCGCGCGAAAAGCTGGCCAAGATCTCCGGAATCGTTCTCGCGCATCCCGGTCTGAACCTGAAAGTCGAGGGCCACACAGACAGCGTCGGAAGCGAAGAATACAATCAGGAGCTTTCCGAGAATCGCGCGAATAGCGTCCGCAACTTTCTGATTGACCAGGGTGTTCCAGCGGCCGCGGTCACCGCCCAGGGCTTCGGAAAGACGCAGCCGGTTGCCTCCAACGACACGCCCGATGGGCGGCAGAAAAACCGGCGCGTCGAACTCGTCGTCAGCGGCGACGCGATCGATGCCGCCGACGCCTCGGCCGCACCGCAAACCAACCCGTAGCCGCTCGCTTCCGTTGTGCCGGGAGATTCCTTCGGTCGCGGGCTGTCGCTGCCCGGTCGCTCTTCCAGGCGGCGGTCGCCACGAACCCCTCGCCATAAGGAGGCGCTATTCGGGCGAGGTCAAGTTGGGAGATCCGGCATCCGCGCTCACCCCGCTGCGCAAGGCCGTCGACATCGATCCGAATTATGCGGAGGCTCACTACCAACTTGGCACCGCCCTCGCAAAGCTCGGTCGCGCGGCCGAAGCACAAAAGGAGCGCTTTCAATCGCGATTCAGCCAGACAGCAGTCCGATTATGCAAAGAAGCTGTCTCACGCCGCTCCCCAACAGCAGTAGGGGGCTTTGGCCCCGGAATGCCGGCTGGAGAGAAAGCAGCAGCTCGGGGGTCGTGTCGAAGCTAAGAATTGATCCCACGGTCGTCCTGCGCCATTCTTGCCGCACAGCCGCGCGAGATTCCCTCGATTGGCGGAAGCTCGCCATGGAGCCACGAATAGCAGAACCGAACTACATCGTTCATCCGACCAGGATCTTGTACTGCGCGGCGGTCAGCGGCACGACAGAGAGTCTACCCTGGCGGACAAGCGGGGAATCGGCGAACAGCTTGTTGGCTTTGATTTGGGCAAGCGTTACCGGTCTTGCCAGCCGCTGGCCAGCTTCGATTACGACGCGTGGTTTCTTCGGATTCGACGTGTCGAGCGAGGCGACCGTCGCCGTTCCGACGGCAGTTTTGCGCTCGCCAGTTTCGTAGATGACCAGTCGCGCGCCGGGGATCATCTGGCTCATGTTTCTCAGGGCAACGGGGTTCGACACCCCGTCCCATTCTGTGTTCTTGTCGCGCTGCAAATCTTCAAACGAGTACTCGGAAGGTTCCGTCTTGAGTAGGTAGTAGCTTTCCATGAATCCTACTCTAATCGAACCCACCTCCGAAACATAGTGCTGGATCAGGCGGCTTTCGCACTGAATGATGCTTGCAGGAGGCTATTTTGACAGACCCTGATCGAGCCAGTTCAACGTTTCTCGTCATGGCAAAGGGCGAGCAGCTACCTGCGGGGGGATTTCGACGGCGTTCACTGAGGACGCCAAGCTTCCGTTCACCCGCGGGACACCGACCAGCGCAGCGGAGTGCCCCCGCTCCCTTGTCCGCTCAACTCAACAATCTCGCCGACCCTGTTCGACTGGACTCTCTTCCCATTCACCTCGACCCGCGAAAAGGTCGTCAAACGATTGCGGTTTGGGGGGATTCGCGTCGGGAGCGGTCAGAAATGCGTTGGGGTTCTTCTGCAGTAACGCGACCATGGCCTGAAACTGGCGTTCGTCGCCGGGATCGCGGCCCAGAAATTCTTTCGTCTCGAGCAAACCCATCCCGTCGGCCACGGCGCGAAAGTGATGGGCGAAGCGGATCCCGAAATCACGCCTCAACTCATGGATATTTTTGCCTGCAAAAATCTCCATGAACGAGCGGAACGAGAACTGATATACCGAGCACCCCCAGTATTCGATCCCAGCGCAGGTTGGCCTCATGCGCGCCGGCGTTAGCAATCGTGACTTGCGAAACAAGCACGGGATCGTCGCCGAACGGCGCGAAAATCATTTGATCCACGGCATAGCCGTAGCCGGACACTCGCTTGCGGAAATATCCCACGCCGAACACGCGCTCAAAGCTGTCGGCGTTTCCCGGATAAAACGTGCTCAGCATCGCCTTGCCATCGGTCAGATATCCGAATCCGCCGCCAAAATATCCGTGCTCGGGCGCGTAATCGTTCAGAAACTTCGGCGCGCCTTCATCCTGTCGCACGCGAACGTGGCCGTAATTTGACGCGATCGCCACCACGCGGTCGTTGCCGACCTGATGAATGTGTTCCGTTGCCGCCAACAGGCCCGCATTCACATTGGTCACGGCTCTCTGATCGTTGATCTGGTCGCAGGTGTAATGAAACGCGGGCAGACCGATTTCATCCTCGAACCACTCGCCGAAATATCCGGAACCGTACGCTTTTTCCCCGCTGGAAGGCCGCGGGTCCGCCAGGATCTTGCAGCACCGATCCGAACGCCCGCGGCGCGATTTGGGCCGCCGCCAGGGTCCCAGCCACAGTCTGCAAAAAGCGCCGCCGGTCAACGGGCATGTTGGCCGGAATCTCCTTTTTCCGTAGACCTAAACGAGGAACGGTTTCATCGCTGCTGGACGAGCAAATTGCTGAAAATGGCATGGGCGGGTGCCGATACCGTGAATCCCACATACCCTACGTCAGTGTATGTATCGTCGCGCGCCGCCCCGACTTGCTGCCCGTCCACAAGAATCACGATCTGATCGCCGATATCTTGCACAGCGAGTTGCGCTTCTGCCGGCGACGCCCGATCGACGGTGGTCCACGGCACGATCACCGATTCCGCAAAAGAATCGCCTTGAAACGTCCTGGCCACAAGCTCAAAGGCAAGCTTCGTCTTGTCATCAGCGGAGGGGCCGACCAACAGCGCGTAATACCCCTTCTCATTCACGCGAAAAACGAGTCCCGCCGCGCCATGAAGCGGATAGGAAAATTGGGAGCGTTCGTCCCAGCGCAGCTCGCGTTCATAAACTGCTTTCACGTTCACCGACACGCGAAAATCCTGCCACGACGGCCCGTACGCGGCAACGACATTGTCTCGATAAGTTGCCTCAATCGACGTCGAGCTGCTCGGTGTCGCCGGATTTCCGAGATCCTGCGACATCCGCGGCGCCGCGGTGCCGGCACCTCCCTGCTGCAGTGTTGACAGCTCGTATCCGCCCGCGACGTAGTGCGAATCTGGATGCTCCGGCCATCCGCTCTGGCGCTTCGAAAAATCCTCGCGATACATCATGCCGCCCGGCCCGTTCGTCAGGCGTGAGTCGTAGGGATAGGGATGAAACTTTGGCGAAACGGCGCACGAGCCTTCCACATAATGCACGAGCTCGGCTGCATCGGGATTCGCTACAATGAAGCGGCTCGTCAGCACTCGCGCCTCGCGCCGGTTCACCTTGACTTCGATCCTTCGCAATTTGCGTGAGGTTTTCGGCGAGTAGTACGCGAGGGTGTACTCCGATTCCAGGAGATTGGAAAGGGCTTTCAGAGCGTCTTGCAACCCGTTTTCCGACTTCGGAATGAATGTCTCCGCGCCTGCTTCTTTCGCAAGCCGATCGAAGACAAGATCGGGATTGTCGATGTCATGGCCGGACACGAGCGTGACTTTCGGTTCGATGTGACCCAAAAAGCGGAACTTCGGTTGACTCGGTAATCCGATCAGGAAGAGCTGAGCCCGCTGCGAGCGAACGAGATCAATCAACTGATCGAGGCTGAGCCGACTGTGCTCGTCAACACCATCCGTGATCACGATAATGGCTTGCCTCGGGTTGGTGGAACTCCGCAGATGACATATCGCGGTCGCAATTGCGTCGTACACGGCCGACCCGGACCCGCCCGCACCTGGTATGGTCAGTCGACCGGGGTTCGAAACCTCTTTTTGCGTGACCTGTTCGAAAGGTCCCGTCCATTCCGTGAAATCCATCGCCCAAACTTCATCTCCAGATCGTGCGATGCGCATGAAGCGCGTCGCAATTTCCTCCGCTGATCCAAGCCGTCCTTTGCGAACGATCGAGCTGGACGAGTCAACCAGCACCGCAACGTTTACCGGCCCAGTCCCGAAAAACGCGATCTCTTGTAGCTTGCCATCCTCGCGTACGGTGAAGTCGTGTGTCCCGAGTCCCAACACATCGTTTCCCCGTCTGTCCTTCACTTGTACGTTGACCGTCTGCAGATCAACTTCCGATCGTAGGACGGGCCCGCCCGATTGGGATGAACCTCTGTCCTGCTCGCAGAAAGAGGTTCCCCCGAAAGCAGCTTGGGGCGAAGCGGCCGCGACTGCCCAAATGCAGAACCACATCGCGATGCGTACGCATCGGCTCGAGCAAGAATGGCGTGACACGCGGCTTGTTATGTTATGCGCCACGCCCAGGATTGTACGACTCACGACAGGGCCACGTCACCAATCAGGAACCAAACTCCCGAGAAACGTTAGCGCTTACCGGATGCGCGTTCGGCGGGGAGGAGACCGATGCGCGATGCTGTGCCCGCGTCCGGTAAGGCCGTTTGAAGGAAGCCGTTCGTGGTTGCGGCGGACGCAGGCCGCTTAGGGGGATTGAAAGATGAAGATACGCGGCGTTGAGTTGTAGGGAGAGCGTGCTGCGGAGTCGCGTGCTGAGGTGCGTGGAGTCTTCGCACTGGAGGTTATCCTACAAAGGGTCTAACCCTCGAACAAATTGTTGAGGATATCTCGAGCGATCTCGCCAGCCTTATGGCGTGACGCTGACTTCAGAATGAACTCGGAAAATCGCTTCTACAAACTGGAGGTCAAATGCCGGGAAAAGAACATTGCAGTCACCGCTCCCCGGCAATACTTCCTACGGTCCGTGCGCTGAGGTGGCGCCAAGGAGTGTGGAATCGCTCTATGACGAGTGACCACACACTCGAGCCGCAGAGGTGTCGCCGTCCCAGAACTTTGGCACAAATCTGGCACACGCCTAAAGCGAGTTGATTAACTCAATGCGCCTCAGCAACTTAGAATGGTGGAGGCGGGGGGAGTTGAACCCCCGTCCGAAAAGCCTTGCCACCCGAAGACTACATGCTTATCCCGTTCAATTTGGCTTCGCCGGTCGCGCTTGGAGCGGGCAAGAAACGTTTCCGACTAGTCCGATGGTCTCGCCGCCGCGCTACGGACCGAAACGCGACGGCCAGCCTGCTATCTGACGCCTCATCCCAAACGCACAGGCGACGCTCGGGGAGACGCGCTGACTAATTTATGTTAGGCAGCGAGAGCCAATGGTTGATTGGCAGTTATACTTTTTCACCCGATTGCGGGCAGGTGAGGCCCGGCATGCCTTCGGGCCGCGACAGCTTCCGTCGAAACCGTGTCGCCCCCGTCGGTACCTACCTATATTCTACCATGTTGATGGTCTCGTGATTCGGTCCGTTCCCGGCGTTCCAGCACAGCCGCTCCTAGTACGAGTCTAAGAACTCGTACGGAACCTACCCGATTTACCCGAATTTATCTTCAGCTGTAAGTTCATGAGTCTGACTAGGCTCGCCCCTGCAAATGGAGGCAAACATGACGGTTCGCGTCTTGGTGGTAGATGATCACGATATCGTTCGCCTGGGCCTGCGCGGCCTTGCGGAAGCCGTCGGTGATTGGGAGATTTGCGGCGAAGCGGCGGATGGCAGAACCGCCATCGTGAAGGCTTTCGACCTGCAGCCCGACGTCATCATCATGGACCTGACCATGCCGGGCATGAACGGCTTCGAAACCGCCATGGAAATGCGAAGCGTCACCCCCAATTCGAAAATCATTCTGTTCAGCGTCCATAACCTTCCACTCCCTGCACGAAATGTCGGCGCAGACGCATTTGTATCGAAGGCTTCGGGCATTCGCGAGTTGGTCGCTACCGTCGAACGGCTGCTGCCCCGCGAGCGAGAAGCTGAGACTGCGGCGGCCGTGCCGCTGTCGTAGGGGGGGCTGGACGTTGCCAGGACCGCCTCACGGGCCATGAGGCCCAGATCGCTTTCACTTCGGTGCAGCCGGATTGCATGCAAATTGGATTGAGAATATGCCACTGCGTCTACTCATCGTCGATGATCATGACGTTGTCCGCTTGGGCTTGCGGAAGTTGGCGGACCTTCATGCGCGATGGGAAGTTTGCGGGGAAGCAGGGAACGGAGAAAACGCGATCGCGAAAGTAGAGGAACTTGCTCCCGACGTCGTCATTCTTGATGTGGCCATGCCCGGAATGAACGGGTTCGAAACGGCCATGCGTATCCGGCGCATGGCGCCCGCGACGAAAATTATCCTCTTCAGTATTCAGGAAGTCCCTGCCACCGCAGACCAGGTTGGCGCGGACGCATTCGTCTCCAAGGCTTCCGGGCTGTCCAATCTCGTGGCCACCGTCGAGCGCCTTGCTCGCGGATGATGTGCGGCTGGAATCCTCGGGCTTTTTCTGATGCGCTGGGGACGATCAAAATGTCATCCCGTCAGGTTCCCGAAGGGCTGGCTAGCGCGTCCACGTCCCGCTTGAGCTGTTGCGCAGCTTCTGCCAGCGTCGCGTCGCCAGAAACCTCATGAAAATCGGAATACGTTTCGTCCTCATGCACGGCGATCGTCTTAAAGAAGAGCGCCTTGCCGTTCATGTCGACATGCAGCGCCACCATTTCCCAGTGCCCTCCGCCCACGTCCCGCTCCTCGACGTGGAATGTCCCGCCCGCGTCGAGATGGCCGAGCAACCCGTACCCAAACTTCACCGGGCTGATCAGGCGGCCGCTGATTTCGACCAACCGCTTCGAGCGTGCGTCCACCAATAGGCTTCCTTCCATGTGGTGGAACACCTCGGACTCGTGGTCGGACGCGCGGAAACTGGGGTCGGGCACAAAGGAGAGTTTGATACTTGTTCCTTCCTGTCCTTCGGAATGATACAGGAACGCGTCGGGGAGCATTTTCAAGAGTTTCTGCTCCTCATTGGCGTCCTGTTGGCGCTCCTTCCCCGCGGAACGCATGCTCCCTGGATGGTCCACGATCTTTTGAATTCGCGCATCCTCCGTGCGAAGCTGCGTCGGAGCAAGAGGCTTTCCGTCAATCTCGAGAACGCGTTGGATTTCCCCGTACTTGGTTTGATAGACATCGAGCAGCCTGGAGACTCCATGCACGACCTGCACCTCGTGATACCGCCAATTGGTATGGTCATCGTTCTGGGCTTCGAGCTCGCTCTGGACCATGTCGCGAACCAGCTGTTGCGCGGCTTGTTGATCTTGCGTCTGGGGCGGTCGGGCGGCGAGTGGCGGGACGCTCAGGGAATGCGGAAGAAGAGCAAGCAAAACAGCCATGGCGGCACAGACCGATGGATTACGCAGGTGGAACGTGACGCGGTGCGCTTTCCCTCGAAGGAGTTCGCAGACGCGGGCCTGCCCGAAATGGCTTCCTTCGTTCATGTGCTGTTCCGCGCGGCTAATCGCAGCCCTCTCGAGCAATTTGGCCGCGGGTCGAGAAGCAGATGGTCGCTATGCACACCTTCCCGTAATATCGTTCCGAGTCCCGCAAGTCAATCGGGCAAAACCCACTATTCGAGTGTTCGCACACAGGACCAGGGGCTGGCCGACCCTGGACGAGTTTATCCGCGCATTCTCGATATATACTCGCCGCTTCAGAGGAGGAAAGAATGAGTCCACCTGGCATTTCTCGCGAATGGGTCGGCTTGGCTGCATTATTCCTACTTATTTTGATGACCTTCGTTCGCGGAACGTTATCTCAGCAGCCGTCCGGGGAGCCGATCGTTTCTCCTGAGGTGAGTTACGATCATCGGGTCACGTTCCGCTTTGGTGCTCCCTATGCGAAGGCTGTATCGGTACGCATGGAGGGATATGGCCAGCCGCTCGGAATGACGAAAGATGCGGGCGGCGTTTGGAACGTCACGACCGACCCGCTCGCCCCCGACTATTACGGCTACTCAATTCTGATGGACGGTGTTGCGCTGATCGATCCCGCCAATCACGTGATCAAGCCGAACCTGCTCGGGCCCGCCAGTGAGGTATACGTCGCGGGCTCGGCAACCCTGCCCTGGGAATTGAACGATGTGTCGCACGGCGTGATTCACCACCACTTCTATCACTCGCGAATCGTCGGCGACGACCGCGATTTCTACGTCTATACGCCGCCCGGATACGATCCATCCTCCCCGGCCACATATCCGGTGCTGTATCTGCTGCACGGGTTCAGCGATGACGCGAGCGCCTGGACCGCCGTCGGCCGGGCCAACGTGATTCTCGACAATCTGATCGCACAAAGAAAAGCAAAGCCCATGCTGATCGTCATGCCGCTCGGCTACGGAGCGCCTGAAATTCTGGAGGGCGGATGGGCGGGTATCCGCAGAAATGATCAGCGCCTGCACGACCTTTTTCGAAAGAATCAGGAGCAATTCGGGGAGGCGCTGCTTGACGAAGTGATTCCGATGGTTGAGCACAGCTACCGCGTAAAGGCCGACCGTGACTCGCGCGCGCTTGCGGGACTTTCAATGGGCGGTTCGGAAACGCTCTTTGTGGGTTTGAACAACCTCGACCGTTTTTCCTACCTTGGAGCGTTCAGCGCCGGCGGGGGACGCACTGATTACGCCGCAACTTATCCGCGGCTCGATTCAAGAGCGAACGCGAGACTGCGCGTCTTCTGGATGTCGGTGGGAAAGAGCGATGGGCTGCTCGTGCCGAACGAAAAGTTCCACGATTGGCTCGGAGGGAAGGGAATTCGCGTAGAGTGGGTCGAATCTCCCGGTGGCCACTGGTGGCCTGTTTGGCGACGCAACCTGTCGGATCTCTTGCCCCAGCTGTTTCAGCAGCAAAGGGCCGCCCTGAGCGATTTTTGGTCGCAAAAGGCGCAGGAGCAGAGGTGAGACGAGGCCGGCGATTTCGCCGGCGGCTGAGGGTTACGGCCGATGCAGCCGGGTCCGGGGGCTTCGTCGTGGCTCTCCGGAGAGCCGTGATTTTACTCGTGGCGGAGGGCGAGCATGGGATCAATCCGCGTGGCCCGGCGCGCCGGAGCATAGCAGGCCGCAAGCGCTGCGACGGCGAGCAGGAGCGGGACGCAGGCAAGCGTCAGCGGGTCATCCGGATGGATGCCAAAGAGCAGTGTCGATAGGAACCGCGTCAGACCGAGGGAGGCCGCAACACCGATACCCGCCCCGACCAGCACGAGCCGCATGCCTTGCCAAACGATCAGTTCCAACACCTGCCCGGGATGGGCACCGAGTGCCATGCGAATGCCGATCTCATGCCGGCGGCGGGTGACACCGAAGGCGAGCACACCGTAAATTCCGACCATGGCCAAAACGAGGGCGAGTGCCGCGAACAGGCCGAGGAGGAACAGGTTGAAGCGCCTCGGTGCAACGGAACGCGACATCAAGCCCTCCATGGTCGAGAGGCTGTAAACCGCGACCCCCTTGTCGAGACCCGATACCTGATCGCGCACGGCAGCGAGTAAGCTGGCAGGGCTCAGCGTCGAACGCAGTACCAGGTTCATGTACCACCAGCTTCCGTAGGGCGAGTACATCTCCGGGGGGCTGTCCGCATCCAACCCGAAGCTCTTCACATCGCCCACAATGCCGATAATTGCCTGGCCGCGCGGCCGGTCCATGTTGAGGATGCGCTGTCCAATCGGGTCGGCGCCGGGCCAGAATTTTCGGGCCATGGCTTCATTGATAATGGCCACGTCCGCGTGCTGGCGCTGATCTTCATCAGTAAACTCGCGGCCTCGAACGAGCCGGATGCCCATCGTGCGGAAGTAGTCCGGGCTGACAGAACGGCCCTCCGCCGAAGGCGCCTCGGACCAATCGAGGGCCTCGCGGCCAACGATCTGGAAGGCGCCCCAATCAGACTCCCCGCTGAAAGGCACGAAATTCGCCGCGGCTGCCGACCACACCCCGGGAAGCGCGCGGAGCTTCACGAGCAGGCGGTCGAGAAAGGCGCTCGTTTGGGCGCCGTGCGTGTACTGGGCGCCAGGAAGGGCGATTTTCACGGTGATGAGGCTCTCGGGGCGAAAGCCCGGGCTTACTCTGCTCAATTCGAAAAAACTCCTGAGCATCAGTCCGGCGCCCGAGAGTAGCACGATCGTTAGTGCCACCTCGGAAATGACCAGTGCGTTTCGCAGTCTCTGGCTCCGTATGCCTGTGGTCTCGCCTCGCGTCCCTTCCCGCAGAGATCCCCTGAACGACGGCTCGGAGACTTCAAGAGCCGGAGCCGCGCCCACGAGAATCGTAGTCAGCAGGGCGACGCCGGCAACGAACCAGAGAACCGGCGCATTCAAGTGAAACGCTTCGAGGCGCGGGATGCGCCCGGCGCTGAGCGCTCCGATCCCGCGCAGGCTCGCGACTGCCAGCGCGAACCCGGCGGAGGCGCTGATCACGGCGATGAGCAGACTCTCCGTCACGGCCTGTTGTGCCAGTCGGGCGCGGCTCGCTCCCAGGACGCTGCGAATCGCAAATTCCTTTTCGCGCGTGGTCGCTCGCGCCAGCGTAAGGTTTGCCACATTGACGCAGGCGATCAGCAAGATGAATGCGACGGCGCCCAAGAGCACCAGCAGAGACGTTCGGACCCGACCCACAAAGAGTTCGACGAGCGGCTGTGCGCGCACGCGCCATTCGGCGTCGGTCTTCGGATAGGCCTTCGCCAGCTGTGATTGAATGGTGTCGATTTGCGCCCGGGCTTGCTCGACACTCGCGCCGCGCTTCAAGCGGCCAAGAATGCGGAAGGGATGCGAGTCCCGATCATCCACCGCCCTCGTGCCGAGCGCCCCGACGGGGATCCAAACGTCGCAGCCGCGGGGGAAATCGAACCCACGGGGCATAACGCCGGAAAGCGTGTAGGCTTCCCCATCCAGCAGAAACGTCTTGCCGACTGCGCCGACCTTGCCGCCGAAAACGCGTTGCCATAGCAAGTCGCTCGCGAGAAACAATTTGGCGCCCCCCGGCTTTTCGTCTTCCGCCGCAAAGGCGCGGCCAATCGCCGGCTCGACGCCTAGAATCGAGAAAAAGCTGTTCGTAACCACCGAATATTCGACTCGCTCGGCCGAATTCGGCCCGCCCAGAACGATGTCATCCACCGCGCCTGTCTGCCAATATGCCGCCGTTTCGGAAAACACGACGTTCCGGTCTCTCCAGGCGACGTAGTCGGGATAAGGCACGCCCGCGTCGTCCACTTTCCCCGGTCTGTGCTCGTTCAAGAGCACGAGTCGGCTGGGATCTCGGAACGGCAGCGGTCGAAGCAGAACGTCCTCGACAATGCTGAAGATTGCCGTGTTGGCACCGATTCCTAGGGCAAGAGTCAGCACGGCAACAACCGTGAATCCGCGATCCGCGCCCAGCGTCCGAAGCGCATAACGCACATCTTGAATGAAACGCTCGACGAAGGGCAGACCCCGCTGATCGCGGTACTGTTCCTTGGCCTGCTCGATTCCGCCAAGTCGGATGAGGGCCGCTCGCCGAGCCTCCTCAGGGCTCATTCCGCGACGGAGATTGTCTTCGATATGGAACTCGAGATGGGTTTCAAGCTCCCTCTCCAATTCGCGGTCGCGCTCTGGCCTGCGAAAAAGCCCGCCCAAGCGATGTACCCACGCGCGCAGGACGCTCATCGGCTCACCTCGGAAAAAGGGCGTTAAATCGTTAATCATCGGTCGGTATTTCCGGGCTTCTTTCGTCGGTTACTCCTACGAAAGAAGCCTTAAATCCTTGATTATCATTCGGCGTCCGTGGGTTCTTTCATCTTTCGTTGTCGTGCTAAAGGACGATGGATCACTCATATCGAAGCGCTACCATGGGATCCACACGCATGGCCTTGATCGCGGGGACGTAGCAGGCAGCGAGTCCAACCAGGGCAAGCAATCCCGGAGCGACAAGCAGCGCCCATCCCCGGACGAAGGACATTGACCCCCCGAAACTTGCGGCCACGAGCTTAGGCAGCACCAAAGAGAACAGAAGCCCGAGACCAATACCCAAGCCGACCAGGGCCATGCCATTGCGAATCACCAAGCGCAGGATTTCGTTCGGCGTCGCGCCTAGGGCCAGGCGAATTCCCATTTCATGCGTGCGCTGACCGACCAGGTAGGAAAGCACTCCAAAAATCCCGGATCCGGCCATGAGCAATGCAAGAAGCGCGAAGGCGCCCATCATCTCTGACATGAGATTATCGCCCTGGAGTGAGTCCGCAATGACGCGGTCCATCGTTCGGAGATTGGTCACAGCTTGATCGGCGTCAACCGCCCATACAGCGCGACGAAGCGAATTCGCGAAGTTGATCGGATTCGCGCGCGCGCGCACGATGAGGTTCATGGTTCCTCTTGGGTGGGCGGCGAAGGAGGCGTACAGTTCAGGCCGTGGCTCTTGCTGCCCCACGAATTCCTTGATGTTCGCCGAAATTCCGACGATCTCGCTCCAGGGAGAGGGCGGCTTGTCTCCGAGATCGAGACGCAGGTGCTGCCCGATCGGGTTTTCGTCTCCGAAAAAACGCTTCGCGAAACCCTGGTTGACGATCACGACGGGCGCGGAGTCGGCGCTGTCGGAGACAGTGAACGAGCGTCCTCGGAGTATGGGGATGTGTGTGGTCGAAAAGAATCCAGTGCTGACCACGAAGAACCCGGACTGCGATTCCTCGTCGGGCTTTGTCACCGGATGGCCCTCTATGGTGAACCCGACAGAATCTGGAAAATCGAACGGCAGAGAGCTCGCCAGGGCGATCGATTGCGCGTCGGCGAGTCCGGTGAGGCGCCGTTCGACCGCCTCGAAGAACCGCTTCTGCCCGCCGGGATCGAGGTACTCAAGTCCGCGCAAAGAAACTGACGCAGTGAGCAGATTGTGGGAGTCAAACCCGGTGCTGGAGCGTACCTCATGGATGAAAAGTTCAACGAATAGGCCGGTGCCGACCAACAGAAACAGGGAAAGCGCGAATTGGCCGATAATCAGCAGCCGCTGCACCCGGCTTCGCCGGACGCCTGCGGTTGCTCCGCGGTCGCCGTCCTTCAGTCCTTCATTCGCATCCCTGTGCGTCATCTGCACGGCGGGCACGAGGCCAAAGAGCATGGCGGTGGCAATGGAGACCAGGGCGGTAAAGATCAGCACGTGACCGTCCACCACCACCTCTTTCGACAGGCCCACAGCGTACTCGTTCCAGTTGAATTGCGACCGCAAGCCACCCACGGCTGCAAAAGCGAGGGGCACACCCAGGGCTCCGCCGACCGCAGAAAGAAGGAGGCATTCGGTAAGCAGTTGACGCGCGAGGCGAACGCGGCCGGCACCGAGCGCGCGGCGAACGGAGAATTCGCGCTGGCGCGCCGAATTTCGGGCGAGCAGAAGATTGGCAAGATTCGTACAGGCGATCAGCAGCAGGAATCCGACCGCCCCCATCAGAAAGAGAATCGCGGTTTGCGCGTTTGAATCCGCGACGTAGAACCGGTGCAGGGACATAACACTGGCACCCCAGCCATCATCCGTGGCTTTATGGGTTTGCGCGATGCGCTGCGCAATCGATTGCATCTCGGCAGCGGCTTGCCGCTCGTCAATGCCCGGTTTCAAGCGCGCCAGCACGTGCAACGACCTAACCGACCGCGCCGAGGGGCGCAGCTCGTCCGGCGAGAAAACCAGAGGGGCCCACATCTCCGCCTGAAACTGGCCCAGCAGGCGAAACCTTGCGGGCATCACGCCGATCACGGTCGAGCGGTTTCCGTTAACCCGGATCTTGCGTCCCAATACATGCGGGTCGCCGCCAAAGCGCTCCTGCCAGAGCTCGTTGCCGAGGACCACCACCTGGTCATGCCCGTGCTGAGCCTCATCGCTTGCAAACGCTCTACCGAGAGCGGGGCTGACGCCGATGACTTGGAAGTAATTCGGCGAAACGCGACAACCCAAGACCTGCTGCGGTGTCGTGCCGCCGCTGATCGTGAAGTCACCGGAATCGATGGCAGCCATTGCTGAAAAGGAAGTGGCTTGGGCGGCCCAATCGAGGAAATCGAGAGCCGAAACACCGGAACGGTCGGCGGCGAAAGCATCCTTGGCGGGGTCGACGCCGCTAATCACCTGGAGACGGTCGGGATCGTCGACGGGCGGCTTCCGCACGAGGAGTCCGTTCGCGATGCTATACACTGCCGTGTTCACGCCAATGGCGAGTGCGAGCGTGGCAATGGCGACCATCGTTACGCCGGGGGTTCTGCGCAGCACACGGAGGCCAAAGCGAACGTCCGCGGGGATCGTCTCGATGAGCGGCAGGCCGCGCTGCTCCCGGTAGCGTTCCTTGGTTTGCTCGATTCCTCCGAGTTTCACGAGGGCCAGCCGGCGCGCCTCTGCGCGGCTCATGCCGCGGCGAAGATTGTCTTCCGTGTGCAGCTCGAGATGGCTCTCGATTTCGGCATCTAGTTCGTGGTCCTGCCGCGACCTGTCAAGAGGGCCGATCAGTCGCGCGATCCATCCTCGCAAGGTATTCACGGCACTCCTCACTCGTACCTAAGCGCGACCAGGGGATCGACGCGCATGGCCTGTCGTGCGGGCAGGTAACAGGCGAGCACGGTCGCTAGGACGAGCAGCAGCGATGTGGCAGCAAAAGTGACTGGGTCGGTGGCCTTGACGCCGTACAACAGGGCAGGCTGTTCGTGCTTGATTCCGTACAGGACGTTGGCCATGGCGTACGCAAGGCCTATGGTCGCCAACGTTCCCAGCACCACGCCCACGATGGCCAATCGGGCTCCCTGGACGATGATGAGTCCAAGAACATCTCCTCGCTCCGCGCCAAGCGCCACACGGATTCCGATTTCATGCGTGCGTTGAGCGACCCCACAGGAAATAACGCCGTAGACTCCAATCGTTGCGATAACGAGCGCCAGAGCCGCGAAAATTCCGAGCAGTATCGCGCGGAAGCGCCAGTCGGTCAGGGAAGAACTGACCGTCTGCTGCATCGTGCTGATTCGACTTGGCGGGTTGTTCGCGTCAAGCTTCAGCAGCGCATCGCGAATCTCACTGGGCGTAACAGCGCCGGCGCGTGCCGAGCGCACGAGAAGATATCCCCAATCCGCATGCCGAGTCTGGGCGACCGGGAGATACATGGCCGGCAGTGGCGCCTCTGCGAGCGAGCTTTGGTGAATGTCGGCCACGATCCCAACAACCTCACGCGCGCTCGGTTCCGCCCACTTCGGTCCCAATGGTCTGCCGATCCAGACGTGCGCGCCGAGCGCATCGCCTTTTGGCCAGTACGCGCGGGCCATCGCTTCGTTGATGATCAACACGGGCGGAGAATCCGCATTGTCTGCGTCCGAAAAACCTCTGCCGCGGACCAAGGGAATGCGCAAGGTTCGGATGAGTTCGGGGCTGACCCCGCAAATCAGGGCACCGAGGATCTCATTTGGGTTATCGGGCCGTCCCTCGATGTTGATCAGCGTGTCGCCCCCTTCGCGCAACGGGAGCGTATTAATCATGGCCGCGTTTTCGGCGCCGGGAAGCGCGGCTAGTCGCCGGATTCCTGCGTCGATGAAAGCGATGCGCTTGGCGGGCGTGTCGTACTGCTT
>Ga0187783_10000537_pt1 | contig 27822 bp, 18 predicted proteins | sample 1015_SJ02_MP02_2_FD_132471 | JGI IMG/M metagenome (GOLD analysis project Ga0187783, IMG submission 132471) | Tropical peat soil microbial communities from peatlands in Department of Meta, Colombia - 1015_SJ02_MP02_20_MG | ecosystem: Environmental > Terrestrial > Soil > Wetlands > Peat | place... | reverse complement strand
TGCGCGGCCGCTTGCTCCCAAAGTTCGCTGCGGTAGGTGTTCCCTGTCGTGCCCAGCCCCAATTCGCAGAGACCGTAGCTTTCGCTCATTACTGGATCGAGGTTGTTGTCCACGATGTACTCAGCGGACAGATCAACACCGGCCGTCGTCTCGGTCGACTCGTCCACCACGAAGTCAACCGTGGCCCCGGGTGCAATGCCGCTCGACCACTGCGTGTCGATATCCGCTTCTGGCTCGTCACCAGTGACTCCCGGGTCCGGGCCGTCATGGATGACGTTGAGCACCGGAGCCGGACTCGTCTGTCCGAAGATCGCGTGAAAGTCGCTGAAATCTTGCGGGTTGATGTCGGTCTCAGCCACGATCCCGATGCGCTGTCCCGAGCCGTTGAGGCCAGAAGTCCAAAGCGAAGCAACGTTGTAGATGGTCGAGAAATCGTAGGGGCCGAGCGCGTACAACTCCGTATTCTGATAGGGGAAGGTGAAGGCGGGCTTAACCAGGGTGATTTTGCCGGTCACTTTGTTGCGAGAGAAAGTTCCCACCAGCTCGCTCATCGGCCGCCGCGGGAAGTTGTTGAGCGAATCAATCCCGGCGACGACCGGGGCCAGGGCCACAGGGATCTGGGGGTCGGATGAGTTCGCCCAGTGGTCTTCGCCGTTGACTGTGTACTTGTGGATTGCGGTGTGAAATGAAGCCTGCAACTGGCCTGCGTTGCCCGAGAATTCGATGATCAAGCGGCCCTTCGATATCCTGCTCACCTGGAACCCATGCCCTGAGAGCCAGGAGGTGATCGCCTGGATGTCCTGGTCGGCCGGCCCGAACTGCTTGCCGAACTCCTCCGGCGTGAGCCAGCCGTGGTAGTTTGGCGAAGACTTATCCTGCTGCGCGTCGAGTAGGGCTTCGAGGGCGGCTTCCTGTTGCGGGCTGCGCTTGAGCACGAGGAGCATGCGGTTCAGCGGGAGGTCCGACGCCGCAGGGCCACGATCGAACTCCACCCGCGCCAGCGGGTAGGTATTGCCCTTGAGGACGGTCAACTTGGCTTCATCGATGGGCTGCCGGATGCGGGCGGGAACAGGCTGCTGAGCGGCGGTCACGATCGGCAGGCATACAAAGACCGCCAAGAGAAACAGAAACCTGAGGAACGCCATGGGACTGGGTAGCATGGTGCCTCTGGGAACCCTGAGATTCAGGCCTTATCGCAATCCGCCCCGGCAGACCCCTCTGCTCGGCGGCCCAGCTGTTCGCGATCCAGGTCGACCCCTCGCAAGCGCGTCGCACACGACTGCGCGGATCGGCTCGACCCACAATATGGCGGATTCTGCGGCCTGAGTGGGCGAATGTCAAGCAGCTTGCAATTAATTTACTGAAGAGCTAATACACAAAACAGGCGAAGCTGCCGGTTATCCGAGCATCTGGCGCAGAACGTAGTGGAGGATGCCGCCATTCTGGTAGTAAGCGACTTCGAACGGCGTGTCGACGCGTGCGATGGCATCAAATTCACTCTGGCCGTTCTGGCCGCGCAGGCGAACCCGCATTTTCTTTCGCGGCCCGAAATTCTGGGCCAGGCCTTCGATGGAGAAAACCTCGAGGCCGGTCAGGCCAAGCGTCTTCAGATTCTCCCCCGGCAAAAACTCAAGCGGCAGGACCCCCATGCCGACCAGGTTGCTGCGGTGTATGCGCTCGAAGCTCTCCGCGAGTACCGCGCGGATGCCGAGCAGAATGGTGCCCTTGGCGGCCCAGTCCCGCGAAGAGCCCGAGCCATATTCCTTGCCGGCGATAACCAGGAGAGGAACGCCTTCCTCGCGATATCTCATCGCTGCGTCGTAGATCGTCACCCGTTCGCCGCTCGGCTGGTGAATGGTCCAGCCGCCTTCGGCTCCCTGCGCCAGCTGGTTGCGCAGGCGAATGTTCGCGAACGTGCCGCGCATCATCACTTCATGATTGCCGCGGCGCGCGCCGTAGGAATTGAAGTCTTTGGGCTGAACGCCGTGCGCGATCAGGTACTGCCCGGCCGGGGAATCAGGCTGGATCGAACCGGCGGGGGAGATGTGGTCGGTCGTGACGCTGTCGCCTAATACGGCTACCGCGCGCAGACCGTCGAGATCCGCCAGTGCCCCTGGCTTTGCGCCCATATTCGCGAAATAAGGCGGGTTCTTGATGTACGTCGACCTGTCGTCCCAGGCGTACAAATCACCTTCGGGAACCGGCAGGGACCGCCACCGTGCATCGCCCGTGAAGACATCGGCGTACTCTTTGCGGAACATATCGCTTGAAACCGAACTGCGCATGGCCGTTTCGACTTCCTGCGGCGTCGGCCAGATGTCGCGCAGGAAAACGGGTCGGCCGGCCTTGTCGTTGCCAAGCGGCTCGTTGACGATGTCGAAGTCCATCCGTCCAGCCAGCGCGTAGGCCACGACCAGGGGCGGCGAGGCCAAATAATTCGCCCGGCAGAGGGGATTGATGCGTCCTTCGAAATTGCGATTGCCGCTCAACACCGAAACGGCCACGAGATTGTTGTCCTTAATGGCTTTGCCGATCGATTCCGCGAGCGGGCCACTGTTCCCGATGCAGGTGGTGCACCCGTAGCCGACCAAATGGAAACGCAAGGACTCCAGATACGGCCACAATCCGGCTTTCTCGATGTAGTCGGTCACAACCTTCGATCCCGGCGCAAAGCTGGTCTTGACCCAGGGCTTGGTCGTAAGGCCGCGCTCCACGGCTTTCTTGGCCAGTAGCCCGGCGCCCAACATGAGCGATGGGTTCGATGTATTCGTGCAACTTGTGACCGCGGCAATGACAACCGAGCCGTCGCTCAGGTCGAAATGGTCGCCGTTGTTGCGAACGCTGACCTGCTTCGGTCGACCTTCAAACGATTGGGCGAAAGCGGATTTCGCCTGCGCCAGCGGAACCGTGTCCTGCGGGCGCTTGGGGCCGGCCATGGTGGGAACCACGTTGGCGAGATCGAGTTCCAGGCGATCGGAAAAAACCGGGTCGGGAGTCTGGTCGGTGCGGAACAGGCCTTGCTCTTTCGCGTACGCCTCGACCAGCCGAACCTGATCCTCGCTGCGCCCCGTGAAGCGCAGATAAGCGAGTGTTTCCGAGTCGATCGGAAAGAATCCCATGGTGGCGCCGTATTCGGGCGCCATATTGGCAATCGTGGCGCGGTCAGGAAGAGTCAAATTGGATAGACCCGCACCGTAGAACTCGACAAATTTGCCGACCACGCCCTTCTTGCGCAGCATCTGCGTCACGGTGAGCACCAGGTCGGTGGCCGTCGCGCCTTCCGGCAAGCGGCCGCGCAGGTTGAATCCGACGACGGCGGGAATCAACATCGAGAGCGGCTGCCCCAGCATAGCCGCTTCGGCCTCGATTCCTCCGACGCCCCAGCCGAACACGCCCAAACCGTTGATCATTGTGGTGTGCGAGTCGGTGCCCACCAGCGAATCGGGGAAGGCAACCGTCTCGCCGTCTTGCTCTTCGCGGAAAACAACGCGCGCCAGATACTCAAGATTCACCTGGTGGCAAATCCCCGTGTCCGGCGGTACAACTTTGAAATTCCGGAAACTCTTCTGGCCCCAGCGCAGAAAGGCGTAGCGCTCGATGTTTCGCTGCATTTCGAGTTCGGCGTTGAAGGCGAAAACGTTTGGTGCACCGAATTTGTCGACTTGCACGGAATGATCGATCACCAGTTCGGCGGGAAGCAGCGGATTGATCTTCTTGGGGTCGCCGTGCAAATTCCCGATTGCGTCGCGCATGGCCGCGAGGTCGACCACAGCCGGGACGCCCGTGAAATCCTGAAGCAGCACGCGCGCGGGTGTGAACGAAATTTCCCGTTCGCTGCCCGCGCCATTCGACGGATCCCAGGCCGCCAATGCGCGAACGTCGTCGGCGCGAACGAAGCGGCCGTCCTCGTGGCGCAGCAGGTTTTCAAGCAGAACCTTCAAGGAGAACGGCAGGCGGGACACTTTCGCGAGGCCACCGCGCTCGAGAGCACCGAGGTTGAAAATGACCACGGAATCGCCGCCCATTTTGAGATTGGACCGAGCCGCAAACGAGTTTTTCGAAACGGACCTCATACCGGAACCAACCTCCCGAGCGTTCAGAGCGCCGCGCCAGGCATCCTTCAGACCACCGTACGGTCTCATCTTAGTACACGAAGGCCACGGCGCAACCATCGAAGATGCCGGGCCCGGGGTGATCAGCACGCTTTCGCCCCAACCCCGGGATTCGCTCCTGGTCGCAGTAGAAAACAAACAGGGGCTGCTAGTCGAGAAGACTGAATACGGCGACGCCGGTGGTCGTCGGCACGTAGACCTTGCCGTTCACAATGACCGGGGTGATGAACTTGTTGTCCGAAAAACTGTCCCGGCCGTTCGGAGCCTGGTTGCTGTTGTAGAGTTCATTGCCGAGATTCGTCGCGTCATAGGCGTGAAGAATGCCGTTTCCGCCGCTGTTCTCGACCGTCCAAACGATGGCGTTCGAAGTGCCGTTTGCCGATATGCTGGGCGTCGCGCCCGGATAGGCGTAGGTTTCCGAGCTGTGTGAGGACGGCGTGGTGGCCAGCCGGGCGTTCGTGAACGGGAACGCCTTGATCGCGTCACTCACGCCGCCGAAGTACACCGTGCCATTGAAGTAGGCGGGCATGGACCATATGCCACCGCCCAGGATGCCGTCGATTTCCTGATAGATGGCCGTGTCGTTGCTCGGGTTGAATTTGCCCATGGAATCGCGGTTCACAAGGTAAATATTCGCGTCTTTGCCCGCTCCCACCGCCAGATGCACGGTGTTGCCGGACGCGTTCTGCATATCCGGGAGGACCAGCGCGCCGCCGGCACCGAGGTCCTCGTCCCTGTCCGACTCAGCGACCGTGTTGTACATGGTGAAATAGTCGGCCACGCTCAACGAGCCGCCGCTGGTTGAAAGCTTCAGAAATGAATTCCCGAAATCGCCATTCACTGGAAACTCGCTCGAGTTGAGCGTCGTGTCGAAAGTGCCATTCGCGTCGAGAAAATAGACAAAGCCGGATGAATCGGCGGCGAGGCCAGCGCCGGACATCCATATCGAGCCTTCCGAGCCGTTGGGCGTGAGGTTCAGAACCGCGGTTTGCGCCAGGGTCGTTTCGCTGTAGCCCATCACCCAACCCGTGTAAGGGGCCTCGTCGCAGTGGGACGTCCATCCCGTATAAATAACCCCGTTCATCAGCAGAAGGCCTGCGCGCTCGGCATATTGATAGGGATCGAAGGTGGTTTGGCCCTGCGCATTGGGGAAAGAAGCCTGGATTGTCGTCGGGCTGCCACTCTGCTCGGCGCCGGAAGTGATGTCAAGCGCATGCAGCCGCTGATAATACGTCCCACTCGAACTTTTCGACATGGCCACGAGGAAGATGGTGCCGTGTGCGCCGGCCTTGAGATCGATCACGGGTGTCGAGGTGATACCGATCTCCGGCGTGATCTGACCGCAGTTGTGCGGGTCGCTCGTTGTCTCGCCGGAACCAAGAACCGAGGTCTGCCATAGCTCAGCAAACGTATCGGCGTCAAATGCATAGACCAAATCGTGCTCGGTCGCGACGAACACTACGTTGTGAGCAGCACCTGCCATCGTCAAGCCCTGGACATACAAGGGTTCGGCATCAACGTGGCCCTGGACCCCGAGGAAGCCGACCTTGCCGAAAGACGACGAATTCACATTGCTCGTGGTCAGGGTGGTTTCTTCGAGGTACTGCCCGGTGCGGGCGATATCGTTGTGGTAGGTGAGCACAGTTCCCGAGGACGGCTGCGGGGTCGGAGAAGAAGACGAAGCGGATCCGCTCGAGTGCGAACCGCAGGAGCTTAGAAGCGGAGACAGGGCGGCCAGAAGCACGGCCAGGCAGGGTCGAGAAGGGATCTGAGCCCGTTTCAGGAATTTCGAGAGCGTCCGCGGCATCCCGGGCTTTAGTATATGCCACTCCCCGGCTCCCCTGTATTTCTGTTCTTGCCACACGGGCAGACCGCGGTCCAGTACCAAGTCCCTGGGCGGTCGAGGGCCTCCGTTGAGAAGGCCCGAGCCCTCCGGCTGCGAATTGGAACTTGCGCGCCACGGTTGTATGCTTCCCGGATGGATTCTCCGGATCGCTCGCCAACCCGAGGGCTGTTTGTCGGCTTGATCATTACTCTCGCAGCCGTGGTGGCTTATTCGGCCTATATCACACTTCAGATTTCCGGCCTCAAGGCGCTGCAAAAAGACATCTCGGATCGCAACCGCAGGGATTCGCTCCAGCTCCTGCGCGTTCAGAACGACCTGAACTCGCTTGGCCTGGCCATGCGCGACATGCTCGACAACGACGAGCCCTATCCGGTCACCGCGTGGCGTGCGCAATTCGAGCGCATTCACACCGATCTCGCCGACGCCCTCGAACGCGAGGCGCAACTGGCGCTCAGTCGAGAAACGCCGGAACAGAGCCACTATCTTTCCACCTCCCTGACGCAATTTTGGGACGCCGTGGACCGCATGTTCGCGCGGGCGCGGGCGGGCGACGCACAGGGCGCGCGCGAGCAGATCCGCATCACGCTGCAAGCGCGTCAAGCGGCGCTGAGCACGGCCGTTGCGCGACTGTTGGTCGAAAACAATGAACGCGAGGAACGGGCCAGTCGACTGGCCGCGCAAATCTATGATCGCGTGCAGCGGCAGGTCTATTTGTTCCTTCTGGCCACGCTCATCGCGATTCTGCTCACCAGCCTGTACCTGATCCGTTCGAACCGTCGGCTGTTCGGGCAGATTGCGTCGCTGTCGAACCAGCGCAGCGAGCTCGCGCAGAAGCTCATTGCCATGCAAGAGTCGACCCTGCGTTATATTTCGCGCGAGTTGCACGACGAATTCGGCCAGATTCTGACGGCCATCGGCTCGATGCTCGCGCGCGCAGAAAAGCATGCGCCGGAGAATTCGCCCCTACGTTCCGAGCTGCGCGAAACGAGCGAGATCGCGCAGAGCACCCTTGATAACGTGCGCAGCCTCTCGCAGGCTCTGCATCCGGTCATGCTCGACGAGACGGGACTGGAGAGCACGATTGATTGGTACGTGCGAACGACGGAAAAACAGACGGGAGTTGTGATCGATTATGAAAAGTCCGGTGCCGCCTTTGCCGTGAACGGCAGTTCCGGCATTCACATTTATCGCGTGCTGCAGGAGGCCTTGAACAACGTGGCCCGGCATTCAGGAGCGAAGAAGGCTTGGGTGCGGCTTCGCTTTTTGGATGGTGCGCTCGAGCTCGAAGTCGAGGACCACGGCAAGGGATTCTCGACCCCGACATCCAACTCCGGCATGGGACTCGTGGCCATGCGCGAGCGCGCCGAGCTACTCGGCGGCTCGATCGAGTTCTCCCAGGCTGCGCAGGGGGGGACGCGAGTTCGTTTGCACGTTCCGCGCGAGGCGGTCGATGTACACGCCGCGTAAGATCTCCGTTTTACTGGTGGATGACCATCACCTGGTCCGTCGCGGCTTCCGCCGCATGCTGGAGGACGAAAGCGATATCACTGTGGTCGGCGAAGCGGGCAACGGCGAGGAGGCCATTCGGCTGGCCCGACAGCTTCGGCCGCAGGTGGTCCTGATGGACTGCGCCCTTCCAGGAACGAGCGGACTGGTCGCCACGAAAAGAATTCTTGAAGCCCTGGATGGCGTCGCTGTGCTCATGCTCAGCATGCATTCAGAAGACACTCTGGTGCGGCAAGCCCTCGAAGCCGGCGCCTCGGGATACATCCTAAAGAATGCGGTTAATCTGGATCTTGCCGCCGCTATTCGAAAAGTTGCCGCCGGCGAGACGGTGCTCGCACCCCAGCTGTCTCGCTCGGCCGCCCTCAAAGGCGAACGGCACGCCGCGCTGACCGCGCGTGAGCTCGAGATTCTTCAGCTCATCGTGGACGGTAAGTCCAATAAGGAGATCGCCGACGAGTTGGATTTGAGCGTCAACACCGTTTCGGTTCACCGCGCGAACATCATGGATGCGCTCGACATACACAAAACGGCGGAACTGGTTGTCTACGCCATCCGAAACGGGCTGGTGAATATTCCGTGAACCGCCGCTCTTTCCTTGCCGCGATGGCCGGAGGGTTTCTGGCCGGCCGACCGGGTACGTCCCGCTCCCGCGCGACCCTATTCGAGCGGCGTGCCGGCCCGGGATTTCGGCTCGTTGAAGTTTCCGCAACGGCCGGGATTCATTTCCAGCACAATACCGGTGCATACGGAGGGAAACTGCTCCCCGAAACACTCGGAGCGGGCTGCGCCTTTGTTGATTACGACTGTGATGGCTGGCAGGACATCCTGCTCATCAACGGCAACGATTGGCCGGGGCACAAGCGCGCCCGCACGACCCTGCGCCTGTATCGCAACAATCGCAACGGCACGTTCGAAGACGTGACGGAAGCCGCGGGCCTCGACGTCGAAATGTACGGGATGGGGGTTGCAGCCGGCGATTACAACAATGACGGGTTTCCGGACATTCTGGTCACCTGCGTGGGTCAGAACCGCCTGTTCAAGAACACCGGCCACGGGCGCTTCGTCGATGTGACCCAAGCGAGTGGGCTCGGCCATCGGCAGGGCTTCAGCACTTCCGCGCTGTGGTTCGATTTCGACCGCGACGGCCTGCTCGATCTGTTCGTTTGCAATTACGTGAAATGGTCTCCGGAAAGGGATGTTTTCTGCAGTCTGGATGGCAAGCACAAGTCGTACTGCACGCCGGAAGCCTACCGCGGGGAGACCTGCTGGCTGTTTCGGAATCGGGGCAACGGCACCTTCGAAGACGTGACGGCAACCAGCGGGATTTTCGACAGCAGCTCGAAATCACTGGGGGTCGCCCTGCTCGATTATGACCGCGACGGCTGGCCCGATTTGCTCATCGCCAACGACACGCAACCCAACAAACTGTACCGAAACATGCGCGACGGCACCTTCAAGGATGTTGCCGTGGAGGCGGGGGTTGCGTTTAGTAGCGAAGGCAAAGCGCGCGCGGGGATGGGCGTGGATGTCGCAGATTTCGACAATTCCGGAGCCGTGGGGTTCGCCATCACGAATTTCGATAACGAGATGACCGGTCTCTATCGGCCGCTGGGGGGCGGTGCCTTCCAGGACATCGCGACTTCATCGGGGATCGGCATGCCGTCGATCAATACTCTCGGATTTGGCTGCGTGTTTGCCGATGCCAATCTGGATGGCCTCGCGGATCTCATCGTGGCGAACGGCCACATTAACGAAACCGTGCGGAACATTCGCGGCAACGTGGGGTACGCGCAGCCGCCTCAACTGTTTCTCAACGGCGGCCGCGGCAGTTTTCGCGACGTGGCCGCCGAGCTCGGCCCCGACTTCGACCAGCCACGCGTCGGCCGCGGCCTCTGTTACGGCGACTTCGATCGCGACGGCGATCTCGATTTCCTCATGACCACGAACGATGGCCCCGCCTGCCTGTTTCGGAACGATCAGCTCGCGCAGTCGAACAGCATTCGGTTTCGCCTCACCGGCACCAAATCCAATCGAGACGGGATCGGCGCCACAGTTCGCATCTCGCGCAACGGAATCACGCAGTCCCAAATGGTCAAAACCGGATCAAGCTACCTGTCGCAATCGGAGTTGCCGTTGACGTTCGGCTTGGATCGCGACGATGGGATCGAGCGCGCCTGGATCGAGTGGCCGAGCGGAAGGACAGAGGAATACAAGAACCTGCGCGCAGGCCGGACCTATGAATGTGTCGAGGCGAAAGGCATCAACACGCAGCCGGGTTTCTGAGTTTCGAGAACGAGGTCCGGATTTTTTGTCCGGCGGAAGTTCCGAGCTAGAATCGGCTCCCAGGGAGGTGGAGAATGCGTTTATTTTCGGTCATCGGATCGCTAGCGATCGCGGTTTCGATCTCAACAACCGTGCACGCCCAAGCATCCCCTTCGGCGGCCGCATCGAACAGCACTGCGAACGTTCTCAAAGCGGCCGACATCACCCCAGCGGTCTTCCCCGACCGGGTCTTTTACCGCGGCAAGACGGCCTCCACACAGATGCGCAACACGGCTGGTGTTCATTTTCCCGATGACGCCTATTTCCTGGCCGGTCTGGTGGATACCGGCGGCTATTCGAGCGCGATCGCAGAAAAGTATCAGGCCTATCTACTGTCGGAGGCGACGCTCGAGATTGGCGGAGAGGAACTCAAGCCCGGTGCATACGGCGTGGGATTTGTGAGCGGCAATTTCATCGTTACGGACATCGGCGGTCACGATCTGCTTCGCGTTCCCGCGAACCGCGATATGGACATGAAACGACCGGTGCCTCTTCAGGTCGTACCGGGCGCAGGCGCCGACAGCTTTCGGCTGTACCACGGACGCGATTTCGTCGAATTTCGTCGAGGAAGCAAAGGGAATGGGGGCTGAGCGCCTGGCGCGAGCCCAATCGACGAAACGGTACCTCTGCGCTCCGGCGAAGATACCGGCCCCTCTGCGGATGGTGTCCGGAATCGAAGACCTGAGTCGTAGGAGACGGCTTCCCCTCACCTGGTCACTGCTTCGGGATCCATCGCAGCAAGGCGAGCATTACAGCGCAGGATGCGGCAGGAACGATGAGTCCCGTCCGCAGGCTTCCTTCACGGGTTGAGAAAAAGCCCACGGTCCACGGCATAATGGCCCCGCCCAACCCGCCTAGGGCGAACATAATGCTGCCGGTCCGTCGCGCACGCTTGCCGAAGCGCTTTGCCATCCAAGCGACCAGGACCGGATAGATGGCCGCAAAACCGAGGCCTGCGAGCGCAACGCAACAGGCCAGCGCCCGGAATGACTGGATGGCCAGCAGCGACGCACTTCCCGCCAGGCCCATGCCCAGACCGATCGAGACGAGCAGCTTCTCGTTCCCGCGGAGCGGGTTCACGGGAACCAGCGCGCGTCCCGCCATTAGGCCAGCCCAAAAAAACATGGGGGCGAGCGCCCAGATTCCATGGGTCGCCGCTCCCATGCGCCGCGCAAAAGCTGCGGCCCAGCCCGCGACACAGTTCTCCGTGCCGACGTAGAGAAAAAACAAAGCGCCGAGCGAGATTGCAGCCATCTCGCTCGCTCCGATTTCTTGCGCTCCTTCCGCTCGCTCCACCCCGGACAAAGGCACCTTCAGGTCAACGGCAAGCAAGATCAGGCCCGCTGCCAGCGCTCCTGCTGCCACGGCGCACAGGAAGGTGGGAATCCGACTATGGTGCTGAGCCAACAGGACCAGAGGCGGGCAGGCAATCGCGCCGATTCCCCAGGCAAAATTGAGGACACTGAGCGCCGCTACGCGTCGCGATCGAGCAGCCTCTGCGATCCACAAATTCGAGCTCGAGAGAACGAATCCCAATCCAAACCCAAAGATCGCCGTGCCGGCCAGTCCCACGAGATGTGCCCTCGCGCTCAGGGCCGCGATTCCCAATGCGATGGCGACGAACCCCGCAACCAGTATGAATTTGTAACCCCAACGCGGAAGCAGGTCGCTCAAGGCGGCCACCCCGGCCATCGAACCGGCAAATTGAAAGGTAAAGAAAAGCCCCGCTTGCTGGTCGGTGAGCGACCATCGGCTGATCAGAAAGGGAAGGATGGGCCCGAGAAGCGTGGTTGCCACACCGGCGACAACAAAGCCGGCCAGAATGGAGATCGTTGCGCCTCGCGGGGAGGAGAGTTCTCGGGTCGCTGTTTCCATGCGATTCTCAAAATTGCCTGGGCTGCCCCTGCTTGCTTCGGCCATGCGGTCGGGCGAAGAGACCTCAGTCAGGCCGCGCCCTGACGCTGCAGCCTAGATCGCGCCTTCGCTGGCAGGCAGAGAGCCGCAGCGCCAACCATGGCCGATTCCGCCCCGTAGCGCGCCTCGACAAAGCGAATTTCTCGCCAGCGTGGGTTAATGGACCACACGTCAAGGCCCTGGCGGATCTTCGCGATGCGCGACATCATCAGGTGCCCAACTCCGCCACCGACCACAATCACGTCCGGCTCGAGGAGCTCGATGATGTTGCCCAGCCAGATGGCCAATCGTTCTGCGGCTTCATTCAACACCTCGACCGCGAGCTTGTCCTTGCGCCCGGCGGCTTTGCCGACGATCTCCGATGTTACCGCCTCGATTTTCCCGTCTGCCAGCCCGAGCATCTCGGATGCGCCGGCGCCATGTTCGATCAGCCGCTCCTTCGCCCGTTTGCCGATGGCCGTTCCCGAGGCGTAGGCCTCGATGCACCCGCGCTTTCCACAGCCACACAGCGGACCGCGAAAATCGATCGTGACATGGCCGCCCTCACCCGCACCCCCCGAGCGGCCGTGGTAAATGCGGCCGTCCTCGACCATTCCCGTGCCAATTCCGGTGCCGAGGGTGACATAAAACACGTTGCGGTAACCTGCGCCGGCGCCCCAAACCGCCTCCGCCAGTGCCGCGACGTTCGCATCGTTTGCCATGCGCGTGCGCAGCCCATAGCGTTTGGCCATCTCTCGCGCTAAAGGATAGTCCCGCCAACAGGGAATGTTGGTCGCGCCGAGCAATCGTCCCCGCTCGGAATCCACCCAGCCCGGCACGCTGATGCCGATGCCCAACGCCGCTTTCGCCCCGCGGTGGCGGATGAGGGCGTCCATGGCCTCGGCGACCGCGCGCCATCCTTGTTCCGCCGTTCCGCGAGCGGTCATGCGCGTGCGCGCGCGAGCAACGATCTTGCCCGCCGCGTCAACCAGCCCGGCGGCGACCTTCGTTCCGCCGATATCCACGCCGATGGCGAGTTTTCGACTCGTGTCAGGACTCAACGTGATTTCTGCGCAGCAATGTTATGGACCTAAGTCTGAGAGCGGCTGGCGACCATGGCAAACCGCTATTCCCCCCGACCGAGCACCGCTCAACCGTTTTCCGCCAGGGCCATTTCCGGCTCGAGCTCGCGCAGTTCGCGCCACATTTGCCAGGCGGAAAGGATGGCCATCAGCACCAGAATGGTCCCGACCGTCCATTTTTCGAGCAGGAGTTTGCCCACGCCAAACAGCGCGCCATAAACCATCACGCAGCCCAGAATCCAGCACCACAGATTCCTTCCCAGCTCGCGGCTGGGCGGAACTTCCGGTGCGAGCGCGGCGATGCGCTTCCAGCCCGTAACCTGCGGCCGCGCCTTGCGATAGAAGGAGAGCAGAATGCTGTCGGGTTCCGGCGACGTCAGCATGGTAACGACGATCCAGGCCAGGGAAGTGATCAAGGTGGTCGTGAGCGTCGCCTTCGCGAACATGACGCTGGCCGAGCCTGTGAATGGCCCAGGACGACCTAGCAGAGCGAGCCACAACCCGCCGGTGTGGATGATCGCCGTGGAGAGAAGCGCAACGGTCATGGCCGTGATCTCGCTCCATGCATTGATGCGCCACCAGTACCAGCGCAGCAAGTAGACACTCCCGGTCCCGGCTCCCACTTCGAGGACGGCTTCCCAGCCGCCCTTGATCGACGCGAGTTGGCCGGAAACGTAACCGGTGGCGACGACCAGCAGTACGGTGACCAGCTGCGAAATGTGCACGTAATGGCGTTCCCCTCCGTCCCGCTTGATGAATCGCCGGTAGAAATCCTCGACGATGTATGACGTGCCCCAGTTCAGCTGTGTCGCGATGGTGGACATGAAGGCGGCCAGAAATCCCGCGAGAATGATCCCGCGAAACTGGTGCGGCACATGATCGTTGACGATCATCATGTAACTGGTTTCCGGATGCGTGAGCCCCGGATACAAGATGATGGCGGCGACGCCGGTCAGTATCCACGGCCACGGGCGCAGCGCGTAATGGGCAATGTTGAACCACAACACCGAGAGGAGTCCTTGCCGCTCGTCGCGCGCGCTGAAGATGCGTTGCGCGATGTAGCCGCCCCCACCCGGCTCCGCCCCCGGATACCAGAAAGCCCACCACTGCACGCCAAGATAAACGGCGAAGGTGATCACCGGAATCGTCCACAGAGCCTCGGAAGTGAACCCGCGCGAGAAGTCCGGCAGGAATGCCAGGGGATCCGAGCCGCCGTTCTGGGAGCGCAATTCTGCAATTTTCCGAAGAATGGCGGTCGTCCCGCCTGCCGCCTCTACGCCGCAGTAGGCCACGCCGACGACGATGGCCATCTTCAGGACGAACTGGAACAGATCGGTCCATAGCACGCCCCAAAGCCCGCCGAGCGCGACATAAAGGCCAGTGAACGGTATCAGGAAGAAAATGCAGACCACCAGAGCCTGTCCGTCGGCGCCGGAAAAAACCGGGCCGAAGATTCGACTGAGGAAATGCGCGAATCCGGTGAGCAGCGGCCAACCCTGCATCGTGGCGCCCAGGGTGGTCGAGACGATGCTAATCATGGCCTTTGTCACCCACCCGAGAATCAGGCAGTTCATCAACAGGCCGAGATAAATCGCGCGAAAACCGCGCAAGAACGCCGCCGGCCTCCCCGCATAGCGCATCTCGGCGAACTGCACGTCCGTCATCAGCCCGGAACGCCGCCACAATCGCGCGAACAGAAAAACCGTCATCATCCCCGACGGCAGGAACGCCCACCAGATCCAATTGCCGGCGATCCCCTGCGTGTAGACCAGCCCGGCGACAAGCAGGGGGGTGTCTGCAGCGAACGTGGTGGCCACCATGGAGGTTCCCGCGAGCCACCACGACGTATTGCGCCCCGACACGAAATAGTCTTCGGTGCTTCTTCCCGCTTTGCCGCGGAAATAGAGGCCCAAAAGCAGGGTGATCGCCAGGTAGCCCAGGATGGCGGACCAATCGAGAAGCGTGAAAGCCATGTCCGCTCGAATTTATGGCACACATCGAGGCACAGGGCAACGCGAAATGCGCGACTCGGGAACAACGGCCCTTCCCGACTCCTGAACGGCTCAGGGCGTGATCGAGCGATGGGGAGCCAGGGGGTAATCGTCTGTACCCGCGGCACAGCAGCGAAATTGTGAATGGCAGCCGGCTGAGCTAATCTGATCGTTCGGCCTTTAACCTGGCATGATCGACATCCACTGCCACATCCTGCCCGGGCTGGACGACGGCGCGGAGACGCTTGAAATCGCTCGTGCCATGGCCGAAATGGCCATTGCCGACGGCATCACTCACATCATCGGAACCCCACATGCCAACCCCACCTACGCGTTCGTTCCCGAACTGATCGCGCTGAGGCGGAAGGAGCTGCAGGCGGAATTCGAGGGGCGGCTCGTGTTCGGCACGGGCTGCGATTTTCATCTGAGTTTCGAGAACCTGCAAGACATCCGCACGAATCAGGCGCGCTACACGCTCAATCACAAGAACTATCTGCTCGTGGAATTTGCCGATTATTCGATTCCTCCTTCGATGGATCAATCGCTGCACGAACTACAACTCGTCGGCTTGCACCCGGTGATCACGCATCCGGAGCGCAATCCGCTGATTCGCTCGCACCCCCAGCGTCTGCGGCAGTGGCTGCAGCAGGGCTGTTATGCGCAGATTACGGCGGGCTCGCTGCACGGGAGATTTGGCAAACCGGCGCAGGATGCGGCCGAGGCGTGGCTCGATCGAGGTGCAGTTCATTTCCTCGCCAGCGACGCGCACAACACCACCTCGCGGCCGCTGAGACTCAAGGAGACGTTCAAGCTGGTTGCCAAGCGAAACGGCGAGAACGTCGCGCGGGCGCTCCTTCGGGACAATCCGCTCGCTGCGTTCGAAGGCCGCTCACTGCCCCACGTGCCCGAACTAAGCGCCGACTTCGCACCCGAGCAAGCGGGAGCGCGGCCTCGCCGCAAATGGTTCTGGCCTTTCTGAGCCTGCGCTAGTTCCGGTTGCGATTTCCAGGCAGGCGGGAGTTTCCGGCCGGCCCCGATCGATTCCGCTCAGCTGGCAAAGCTTATTTTGTGGGCGTGCTGTAGTGCGAGAGGTCGACCGTGCGCCACTTGCCGGCCATGATTTCCTGACGAATCTCCGCTGCACTTTTCCCTTTGCGCCACTCCTCGTAGGCAAACACGGCTTCCATCTTGCACGTCGCGCACACGGAGGCGTGCCGATCAACGTAGCAGTCGAGCAAACTCTTGTGCCCGACTTCGCGGTCACAGTGGCAATAGCACGGCTGCTGGTAAAGGATCCGCTTCTCCTTGGCAGCGAGCGCATAGATGTTCCGGTTCAGGGCGTCGGGAAATAACTTGGGATCGAGCGTCGCAGGCAAGGGCCCCCCGGGTGGCGCTTCGTGATGCGCAGGAACCTCGGCCGGCACCGCCGGGGAGTTCTGAGCAGCGCCTTTTGCGCCCGGCAGAGCGAATCCCCCGAGCATGGAGCAGACAATTGCCAGCGCAAGCATGGCCGCACGTCCCATTCTCTCCTCCACCGCTCGGGCCTATCCCTTCGGGATTGTACTACGAGGTACGGAAACCTGGGCCAGCCAAACAGCCGCCTGTTCGCAGACTCTGACGGGGCATCGAGTCGCGCGCCGATCAGGGAATGAACAGGGAATCCAGGCCTTTAAACGCTGTCCGGGCCCTTTCTACCATTTCTTTCCGCACCAATTTCTACCCGCGGGTCTTCGTCGTAGGCTGCGGCGCGAGCTTGCGAATTTGCGCGTCGCAGTAGCCAGCCTGGCGGCTGAGGTAGGCGGCCTGGTCGTTGCCATTGGGATCGCGCTTGCCGCGATACTGTTTCTGGCTCCAAATGTCCAAGCCTTTTTGGAACCACAAACGGGCCTCGCGCCAATCTGTGAGTCTCTCGTGGGAAGAAGCCGCCCGCTCAGCGAGTATCATGTATGCCGTCCCCAGGCCGCCGTACGAGACGCTTAGGGCTGTGGCATCCCAGAGACTCTTCGAGCCGCGGATATTCGCAGTACTAATCGCTTGATGAAGGTCTTGCAATCCCTCCGCCGGATTTCCTTGCCGCACCAGAAGTTCGCCAACCGCATCTTCGGTGAACACGAAGTTTGCAGCCGCTAATTGATTGCTGGGGTCGCCGACCATCAATTGCCGGAAAATGTGATTCGCCGCGCGGTGGTCTTCGAGTGCCACCGAGAGATTCTGTTCTGTTTGATACAAGTCAGCAAGGACGTTGTACGACTCCGCAAGATACTCGCTCAGCGTCGCATTCGTTGGATTGGCCGCCGACAGCTGCTTCATGATGTTCAGCCCCTTCGCTGACATCGCGATCGCCTCCTCGGTTTGGCGCCTCTGGGCCAGTATTTTTGCTATGCCGTTATAATCGGCGACCACGTGCGCACGGGAGAACGGGTTCGCGCGGGTGTCCGAGGCGATCGGCTCATGAAACGATATCGCCTTGCGATAATCCTCGAATGCCGCGGAAGCATTCCCGCTCTCTTGGAGCAGGCTGCCCGCGAGGTAGTACTGACCGCCGATGCGGTCCAGTAGCCTGGGATCATTCTCTCCGGCGCCGGTTTTCGCGAGGACAGTCAAGGCTCGCTCGGAGGTCTTGAGCGCGTCCGCAAAGTCACTCATGCTCCGCTGTATGAATTCCACCCTGAAATACTCGTCCGCCAGCTCAAGCTGGCAGTTGACATCCTTGGGATTCGCCGCTGCGAGTGACTCCCGAATGGCCAGGGCCTTGGCGTAACTCTGCGAGGCAGCCGCAAAATCCCCCAGGTTCGCGGCGCCCATGTAGCCGTAGACGTCGCCGAGCCGGTCATACGCAGCGGCCATATCGTGCTCGAGCGAAGGATCGCCGGTCGCCTCGCGCGACAGGCTGTCCAAATACTGTTGCGCATCGCTTGCCAGAATCTTCCTTGCCTTGGTCGCGCCCGGCAAATCTTTGATGGAGTCGTGAATCTCGAACATCAGGGAATTGGCCAGCTTGCGCACGTCGTTAAAGCGCTGCTCTGCGCGAAGCTGATTGGCGCGTGCGATGCGAGCTTCCCGTGTTGCCGAAATGATGCCCGCCAGCAGCGAGATAGCGATGAGAGCGGCGGAGGCCATTCCAACCTTATGCCGCGCAATGTATTTCCGGCAGCGGTACGCAACCGTGCTCTTGCGCGCCAGCACCGGAAGATTCTCTACGTGCCGGCGGATGTCTTCCGACAACTGGTCAGCCGAGCTGTAGCGCAGGTTGGACTCTTTGCGAATTGCCTTCAGGACGATGTTGTCCAGATCGCCCGAGAGGGATCGCTCCAGTTTTTCGACCGAGTCGCCGCGCAGGCTGCTGATACCTTCGGGCGTCAAAGGAGCCTTTTCCTGCAGTCCTTGTTCGGGTCTTTCAACGCGGCGAATCGCCGCACTCGGTTTTTCGGGATCCGTCTCGAGGACCGCGCGCGCCACCTCGTACGGCATACCAGTCGTAAATCGATACGCACGCCGCCCCGCCAGCAGTTCATACAGGACCAGGCCCAGCGAGTAGACGTCCGTCGCCGTCGTTATCGTTTTTCCCTGCAACTGTTCCGGGCTGGCGTACTCCGGGGTCATAACCAAAAGCCCCGCCGACGTCAGCGTCAGGTTTCCCCGCAGACTGTCCGGATCGAGAATTTTCGCGATGCCAAAATCCAGCAACTTGGGCACACCTTCCGACGTGATCAGGATGTTCCCGGGCTTGATGTCCCGATGGATCACTAGGTGCTGATGCGCATAGTGAACGGCCGAACAGACCGTGCGAAACAGTTGCAGTCGCCCTTCGACGGTTACCTTCCTCCGATCGCAATACTCCGTGATGGGCAAGCCATCGATGAACTCCATAACCAGGTATGGCAGGCCATCGGCCGTCGCCCCTCCATCGAGCATTCTCGCAATGTTGGGATGGTCGAGGCTGGCAAGGATTTGCCGCTCGTTGCGGAACCGACTTGCGGTCATTACAGCCCCGATATCGGCGCGGACGATTTTTAGCGCGACCTGCTGCTTGTACTGTCCGTCGGCCCGAATCGCCCGATAGACCGCGCCCATGCCTCCCTGCGCGATCTCCTCGAGAATCTGATAGGCGCCAATGCGCTTCCCGGGCGGCAGACTGAAGCGGGCTTCCTCGCTAACAAAGTCGGGAATCGATAGTGACCTGAGAGAGTCCGTGCCCGCCTGTTCGTGGGAAAGAATCAGGGATTCGACTTCTCTGCGCAGCGACGAATCCGTGCAGGCCGTGTCGAGAAATGCCGGGCGGTTGGCGGCGGGAAGTTCCAGCGCCGACTCCAAAATCGGCCGGACGCGTTGCCATTCTTCGGGAGTCATTTGGCCAACTCGGTACGGCCCATTTCGCGCAAAAGCCAAGCGCGCGCCGAAGTCCAGCTTCGCTTCACCGTAGCCGGTGAAATTCCCAAAACGTCCGCGGTGTCTTCAATGGACAAGCCGCCGAAATACCGCAGCTCGATAATCTGACTCTGCTGGAGGTCGAGTTTAGCCAACCGATCCAGCGCTTCATCCAGCGTCAACAGATCCACATCCGAGTTGCTTGGTTGCGCTACGTCCAAACCGGAATCCAGCGCCAATCTCGTAGCGCCCGCGCCCCGTTTCACCGCGCGCCGCCCGCGCTCGTAATCGACAAGTATCCAGCGCATCAGTTGCGCCGCAAGGCTCAAAAGGTGCGTGCGGTTTTCTACGGCGAGCGACTTCTCTCGGGCCAGCCGCAGGTAAGCTTCATGCACGAGCGCGGTTGTTTGCAGTGTGTGGTTGGGTCGCTGCCGTCTCAGATGATAACGCGCGAGCTTCCGTAACTCGTTGTAAACCAAAGGCAGAATCGCCTCGAGCGCCTTCGGATCCCCATTCCGTTGGCGAAGGAGGATTTCCGTAATCTGCTTGGACGAAGGTGCACCCACTTCGCTCTCCAGGGCTGTAAAGCTGCGCGGGTCGATGCCCGAAGGGTAATCGAAAATCCCGCAAAGTTCAATCTCCCCGGCGGTCTTGTGCAGCCCCCTCCCTCTTCCCCCCCTTGGACCAGAATTTTTTGGCATCCGCGACCCACTTCGCCTTCCTTTCTCGAAGTATCAGGTAGGGAGTTCAGGAGGGCGGTCATGTGGAAGATATGCTTGCCGGCGGCGGTCCTGGTGGCTGCACTGGCCACAATGGGACACGCGCGGACGGCGAGGCAACCACTGACCAACGGCGACGTGGTGACGATGTTCAAAGGGCGCCTTGGTGAGAGCACAATCATCAGTGCGGTCCAGTCGCAAGACACAGGCTTCGATATTTCCGCCCTCGCGCTGCTGCGGCTGAAGAAGATCATTCCGCCGAAAATAATGAATGCCGTCATTGGCGCGGCAAAGAAACAAAAAGCAGCCAGCGATGCATCCGCAGCTGCCGCCGCTCAGAGGGAAGCTCCAGCCAGGGAAGCGGCCAAGGCGGGCGCTGCGGCTCCGCCGGTAGCCCCAGGGCAGCCGTCGGTCCTGATGTTGCAAGGCGATCGGATGTTCAACTCGGTTTGGTCGTTCCGAGTGCAGTAGAGCGGCGCAGCCACCCGGGTGGGCCATGTCTCTGGTGAACACAAATTCGGCAGACGCAAACAGGGCGATCAAGGAATGTGCGAGTTCAGGGAAGTGGCCGCCCGGGAGGAAGCGAGCGAGCAGGCGCCGTGGCTGCCTTCTTTTTTGTATTTCTTTTCTTTCCATTTCTGTATTTGGCGTTTCCAAAACATCCGCACGTCCGCAAGCAACGCCCAGCCCGCCATCGAATAAAAAACAGCTTGAAGCAAAGGCAAAAGAGCTGGTTTCCGAGGGCAAGGAGCTCGAAAAGCAAGGTCAACTGGATGACGCCAAAGATAAATACATCGACGCGGAAGGCTATATTTCAACCAAAGACGCGCTGAACGGATTCGAGCGCATTCGCGCCGCGAAGAAATCACAAGCGGAAGTGCTGCTCGAAGACGCGCATCACGACTGCATCTCGGGCAGGAACGCGGACTGCGCGAAGAAACTCGAAGAAGCGTTGAACGCCGGGCCGGATAAGCCGCTGACCCTGCACTACGATCTGGCGTTGTGCTATGAAAAGCTCGGCGATCGCGCCGATGCGCTTGTGCACCTAGATCAAGCGATCAACGCCACACAAGACACCAAGCAGCGCATCGCACTGGTCGAACTGCGGACGCAGATCATTCTCGGCAACACAGAACCCGCCACAGTCTCCGCAGAAGTCGCTAAGAAAATCGAAGTTTTCAACGAGTCTTACATGCAGACGGACCGCGATCCCGTGGTGGCAGCCGGACTGTGCGACCAGCTCAAGGATTTGCAGGGCGCCTCGCCGCGAAATGCGGCGATTTTGTTTGATCAGGCGAAGTGTGCCGCGGAGGATGCGCGGGACGCCGACGCGGCGCGGCTGCTCGGCGATTACTTGAAACTCGCGCCGGATGCGCTCGATGCCCCCGAGACACAAGCGTACCGGAACAGCTTGCTGTCTCTCACCGCCCTGGATGGCGATACCGGGGAACATATCCGCGCGCACTTTGCAGCAGCCGACCTGGATCTCGATTACCGGCGCTACGATCGGGCTGTCCAGGAATATGTGGCCGTCCAGCAGATCGCTCCGGATTTTGCGCTGACCTATTGGAGGCTGGCGTTGCTCTATGAAGCGTCGGGCGACGTGGCTCGCGCGCGCGATTGCCTCACGAAATACCTCCAGCTTGAGACGGATACTGAGCGCAAGAGCGAGGCTCAGGCGGCGCTGGCGTCGCTCGAGCAGTGGCGGTCGTTTTACGACGACAACATTGAAGAGGCGCACGCATTGATGAGCGATCTGCTCATGCGGTCAATGGGACTGAGCGACGAGGGCGTGAAACATCGTCCGTCAAAAGTCAAGAGTCGAACCAAACTGCCGGCCAAGTACCGCACGACGCTCTCGGCCTCGGAAACTCTTTCGCGGCCATTTGTGCAGCGGCAGATCGACCGCGCCCGTGACGATCTGCAGGAAGCGATACAGCTCTTCCCCATCGCGCCGGAAGCCAATCAGATGATGGCCTTGGTCGAGTTGGAGGACAATGACTGGCCCTCCGCTTTTCGCAGCTATGATGCCGTGGCCAGCGCGGGCCAGCCGGTTGCCTTTTACGCGCAGCTGAATTCTTCCCGCGAAAACAAAATTGTGCTCGCGGCAAAAGTGGAAATCGGCAAAGATGCCCTGCGCTTCGTTTATCTTTCCTCTTACAACGCGAATAAAAAAACAGCGGAGCCGCCAGAAAGCCCAGCCGGTGAAGATGGACTCGGCAATCTGTTTACCTCCGCCGGACTGCCGCGCGACCCGCAAGCGGAAACGCTGGTGATTCCGGTGGCGGAACTCGAAGCCGTGCAGACGGACAAGAGTTTTGTGACCATCAAGCTGCACAAGCAGCACATTTTGCTCGCGCCGGTATACATGGTTTCCTATACGCCGGTAGAAGGACGCGTGGCTCGTGAGTTCGGCAATGAATACACGCGGATGTTTGTGCGTTATCTCGGATATGAACAAGCCCGGCTTGGTAAAGAGGGCATGACTTTCGGCGAGAAATTGCGGCTCGGTTACACATTCGTTCAAACGGGGATGAGTGTCTTCAATGCCGTATCCACGGGCGGCATGGGGGCATTCGCCGTGGTTCAAAATACCGTCAAACTAGCGCACAGATTGAACATGGACATAAGCCACCTTCGGCACAATCTCACCGAGCAGCATCGCGCGCTCGAAGGGCTGGAATTCAAACCGATTCCGAATCAGCCCGCGCCACTCGCCTATCGCGACCACCTGTGAAGAGAGATTTTTCAATCTGACGCAGGAGTTGTGAGGTAGCTCAGATCGATATCGATCGACCTCTTCCTCGCGAAACTGCGCGGACGAGAGACCGCGCAATGCTCAGTTCTTGCACTTGATCGTGCCGCGACAGTTCAGAGCGCCACAGCGGCAGCGGACGACCACCAGCTCCATGTGTGATTTCCCCTTTTCGATGTTTTCAACACTCAGGGAATCGGCTGTTCGCTCCCCAGAAACTCGAAGCCAGCCTCAATGGCTTGAAAACATCGCGTTCTGGCACAGTTGTGACAGGGGTGATGCCTCTGCTTTTCATTGACTCCTAGCCTTCGTCTCGCCTTGCTTTGCGAAAAAAATGTGGTACGTGACCGCGTCCCAGGCATTATGGATACCGATGAACAATAGCAATAGTGCGGCCGCTGCGACCGCAAAGGAAGCCTTACGCGCATGACCGCCAGTCGCCAATCCCGACCCGGCTAGGGTTACGTATGCGGCGCAGGGCAGCAGAGCATGAAACAACCAATCCTCAAACTCAGGCGTGTATGCTGTCTGTTTTCGCATGCGGCGCGCTACGACGATCTCGTATGCCAACCCACTCAGGCCCAGCACACACCACAGGACTGCCAGCGCCCCCAAACCTCTCCAAGGAGAGGTTTGGATTGCCGCCAGGAGCAGCACAGCAGCGAAATGAACGATCGTTGGCGTCGCGAAAGCGGCGCCAGCCTCCGCTTGACCTTCTAGGATCGGCCGATTCGCAATCAGGGTTATGACGACGAACTGCAACCCAATCAAAGCGCCCGCTGACGACCCGACAATTACATAGAAATTCTCCCAGCCTGTAAGCGCTGTCATCGCATTATGTAGTCCATCGTCGGGGTTGTTTTCCAAGTCGCTCGAAGCGATAGGCTAATTCTGGTTGGTCCCAGCCATTGTACGCAAGTTGTGCCATCAGCAAGGAGAACGGCTCGACATAGCGGGCCGTGGACAGCGGGCCCAGGTCCACTGGGTTAAAACCCACATCGCGGATCAAGCTAGCGGCTGTCTTCTTTGCTCCCGAATTGTCTCCGCAATATACGAGGTCCGGCGGCCGGCCCTTTTTGCGTCGCTCGAACACGGGAAACAGGGCCTCACTGGGAACGGTGCTGAAGGCCGATATCACATGCGCCCCCAGGAGCTTAGCTGCCAAGGCCTCTGCGCCAGACGTGGTGTGCCCGATGACCATGTGGCTGTCGTTTTTGCTCATAGGCAGAGAGCATGTCAGCAGCATCTTGCCCGATAGGGCGCCAACTTGGGCTAATACATCATCGACGCGCGTCCAGTGAACCGCGAGCAACACAGCATGCGCATCGCGCGTTGCGTCGGCTGGTGTTCCAACGCGCCCTTTCGCACCGCCGTTCTTGGCCAACCGCTCCAGCTTTTGCCGACTGCGAGAATAGCTGAAGACCACTTCATGGCCAGCTTTCGCCCATATGGTTCCAAGCTTGCTGCCCATCAATCCAGAGCCAACGATGCCGATGCGCATATCCTCTCTCTAGCATCCATGTATTTGTCGTCGGGATGATTCGGTGAGACGGGGCTCAGGACCGTCTAGTCTGCGATTTCTTGCTCTCCTCAAATCCCGCAGGAAAGTTAAGTACCGCTGATACGGTAATGTTCCGTCCATTCTTGCTTTGAAAATCTATCCTTTTCATGCACTTCCCTCCTTCTCGAACCGAGTTCGCGGCTGGGGTCTATCGGTGTAGGGGCGCGCCCGATTCACCGCACGAATATCGGCAGAAGGGATCAGTCGTCTGTGACTAGAATACCGCTTAGGGTTTAGTGGCGGAGGGGGTGGGATTCGAACCCACGAGACCCTTTGGGGCCTAACGGTTTTCAAGACCGCCGCCTTCAACCACTCGGCCACCCCTCCAGAATCACTTTCTTTGAAACATTGTAACTTACGACCCGAGACTGTGACAGCTTGGACTGCGGTTGCTGCAATCTCAGTCTTGCGCCGATCTTCGCTCACCTTGTGCCTGGAGCTATCTTTTACATTCCCTCGCTTCGACGGATGGTTTGCTCTCCTCTTCACAATCGAGTGCCACTTCAACGGCCCCGAGTTTTGCTGACCGTGCGGAAATGCTGCGACGGAGTCTTCTTAGAAGTGGAAGCCGATCTCACCAGTGAACGTGCGAGGTGTAACGTAATGGGTGCCGCTGAAGGTCGAGAGAAAATTATACAGTGCGTACTCGTTGGCGGCGTTGACTAGGGTCAGACGCAAACTCCACTTGTAGCGATCACTGTTGAATAAATTGTCTTCACCCACTGCGAGGTCGAACAGATTTCGAGGTGCCACGCGCGCTGGATCATGGTCGTCGTTCTGCTTGTTAATGCCTGGCAGCTTGATCAGCGCCGAGCCGAACTGTGACGCCGAGCACTCGGCAACTCCAGGAACCGAAGAAGGGAGGCTTGAGGTTATGAATGTGCCTGTGCGATTTGAGGCAGAAGGCGGCGCGGGAAAAGAACTGCCGCAGAAGAAGCCGGCCTCGAACTCCTGATCGGCGCTTAGCGGATGTCCGAAGGGATCTTCCATGAGGATTCCACCAGTGGTCGGGTCGGTCTGTGGGCAGTCGTTAAAGGGCTCGACTCCAAAGCAGGGAGCGGCACCAGCGACCGCTCCGCTGTCATATCGCCAGTTGAAGCCAAGCCACGGCCCGCGGCTCCAAGGCTGGTATTGCAGGTGAGTTGTCTGATTGAATTTTTCATCGTGGTCGATCCGGAAAACACCCGTGGAGGCCGTGGGAGTGGCGCCGGCCCCGCCAACTTGCGGCAGAAAGAACCGGGCAGCGACACTGGACATTACGACGTAAGCCGTAAATCCACGAATGTTGGTGACAGTTGTGCGAGCGGCGAAGCCTGGAATCTTCGAATTATGCCACTCGATCGGGAAGGTGATCGGGGTGTTGCCCAGCACGCTGAAGTCGTAGCCGCTGTGCGTGTATTTCCAGATATATTCCCCATCGAGCACGACGTACTTACCAAAGGCTTGCTCAAGACCCGCATGGAACTCGTTACGGAAGCCGGGAGTGAGTGGAGTTAGAGCCGCAGAAGAACAGGCGAGCAACGGACCCAAGACCGGAGATTCGCAACCAATGCTGGACAGCACAAGATTCTCGTTAAAAGGCGTTTCGAGCGTGCGGGCATAGGAGGTGCGAAGGACGGTATTGGTCCGTTTGATGTTGTAAGCAACGCCCAAACGAGGCTCGGCCTGCTCGCCAACCGTCAAACCGTTATAGAGATCGCCGCGGATGCCGAGTTTGAAGGACCAAGCTCCTTTGTTGATCGTATCCTCGACGTAAAGAGCCAATTCCTTGACGTCCGTGTGGCCGAAGAAACCGAAGTAGCCTCCGCCGTCGGTAAGGTCGTAGGCGCACGGGGTATTCGCCTCAGGTTGGCCCTGAGCATTCAGGCAGCCGAGCGACGTCGCAAGCGTGGGATCAACAATCGCCAGATTGTCGTGTTCCCTCAAAGGCGTCTGTTGATAAGTGACTCCGGCCTTTACGTTGTTGATTCCCTTCGCGTAGGAAATGTCCGAGCGAACCCCTGCGTTGGTGAGGAAGCGAAGTTGGGCGACCGTTTCGCGCTGAAGATCAGTGGGACCGAGATCGGCAAAGGGATTTCCGCTCGGATCATAGTTGTACTGATCGCGGCGAACGAAGGCGCCGAACGTAAGCACGGATGAATTGTTAATTAAGTGCGTAAATGTCGGGGCGACGTTGAACGTGCGTATTTGTGAACGTTGGTCCGTCGAGCCCACGGGTTGGCCGCAGAAGGAGATGTCGCAGCCCGTTGAGGCGCTCGGGGCGTCGCCGTTATTCGCGACCACGACACCCCACCAGGGCGAAGCATACGTTGCATCGAAGGAATTCGGCGTCTGGAACCAAGAGCGCGAAAACTCCAGGTTCAAATGCACGGAATTGGGAACCGAGAGCTGGTAGTCAATCCGATCGAAGACGTTTTCTTCGTTGCCCTTGTCGTGCATCACGACAAACTCCGGGGGATCGAGAAACCGGCCAGAATTCAAGCCGTTGGCGGAAACAAAGTTGCCCCACTTCTGACCTCCATAGGCGAGATCAAAGCTGAGGTTGGAGCTTCCGAAGGTGCCATAGGAAGTGGTCAGGCTGCCGTGAGGGGTTGTGACACCCTGTCCCGAGCGTGTTGTGGCCACGATGACAACGCTGGTTTTGTCGCCGTATTCGGCTGGGGGCGCGCCATCAATCACTTCAAGAGATTGGATTGTCTCGACGGGAACCTGATTCGAGAAGATCTTGCTTTGCTGGTCAGTGATGGGCTGGCCGTCAACGGAGAAGGAATTTTCTGCATGATCGCCGAGTCCATGAAAAAGGCCATTCGAGTCCGACGCAATGCCAGGGCTTGAGAGAGTTACAAGCGAGCTTAAGGACGAGGACGTGCTTTCCAGCGGAAGCTTTTCAACAAGTGTTTTATCGATGTCCGTGTGCTCCGTAGGGTCGGTCTCGATCAAATCTGCGCCGCCTTCGACCGTTACGGTAGTGGTGGTTCCGGACACCTGGAGACTGACTTTGACATTGAGCGGTACGGCAGATTGGACCTTGATGTCTTGAGCGGCAGAATCGAATCCAGTCATCGCGACCGAAAGATGATAGGGATCGAAGGGAACATTGGCGAAAGAAAAGTTCCCAGAGGCGTCTGTGGTGGTCGAACGTTGGTACTGGCTCACGGGATTGTGAATCGTGACGGTGGCTCCAGCCACAGCGCCGCCGGAGGAATCGTTGACGGTTCCCGTCACTGTTCCCGACGTCCCACTCTGCGCCAGGAGGGCGGGCGCCTTCGACAAAAGCATCGCTGTCAAAAGCGCAATGGCAATGCGTGGAACTGTTCTCATCTGTTGCTTCTCCGCAAATTGCGGCGAGCCCGGAGGTTCGGGCCGAGGCCGGAGTGGAGGTTGAAGTGACGACGCGCAGTGTTTGGACGGAGCGCTAGAAGAAGCTGGCTCCGGAGATCGCAAAGGCGGGAGGGGCGCGAGAAGAAAAGCGATGAAACACCAACTCAAGGTACGGATTGATCCAGGTGACAGACGCCTCCGCGACGGTGGTCGCCGGAACGGGAAGGCCCCCTCGATGGGAAAGCTCAAACGAAAGGGAATGGGCGAAATGGCAAAGCTGGCATTGCTGCTCGTCGTAGGAGCTGTTGTGCCAGTGAGATGTGGCCTCGAAGGTGAAGCACAACAC
>Ga0187783_10000536_pt1 | contig 27854 bp, 16 predicted proteins | sample 1015_SJ02_MP02_2_FD_132471 | JGI IMG/M metagenome (GOLD analysis project Ga0187783, IMG submission 132471) | Tropical peat soil microbial communities from peatlands in Department of Meta, Colombia - 1015_SJ02_MP02_20_MG | ecosystem: Environmental > Terrestrial > Soil > Wetlands > Peat | place... | reverse complement strand
CTTCAGCACATTGTCCATCAGGCCAACAACGATACACCAGATCAGAAACAGTACAGCCTTAATGGTGCTCGCGATCGTAAACTCGTAAATCACCGCGGGAATGAGTACAAGGCCTCCTATTTGAAGCACCGCAGCGAAGAGGAAGATCACGGCCCACAGACCCGCACCCGGGAGTTTCACTATTAGAAAACCGAGACCGGCGAGGACCGTTTGAATGAACGCCACACCGAGAATACCCCTGGTGACGCTGCGGATCGTGGACCCAACGAGATCCTCAAACTCGGCCCCCTTTTCGCCAAAGAGGCGATTGGCTAATGACCGTGCGACGGAGGCGCCACCTCGGGCGTTTGCAAGAAGAACCCCGGCTACCAGAATCGAGAGCACAAACTGCAAGACGGTCACGCCGATTCTGGTAGAAGTGGAAAGCAGCACCGGAATACTTGCTTTGAGCTGCGGAGCAAAAGCCGTCAGCTCCTCGGTTAAGTTTTTGGCAGCCCGGTCCCAAGCGCTGCTCAAGGAGGGACCAATAACAGGCCAAGTTTTGATACTGGGGGGTGGCGGCGTGATGGTCAGTGTCCCATTCCTGAGGTGCGCGGTTAGAATCTGTACGCCCTCGACGACCGTTCCGGTCAGCAGAACCACCGGCGTGATTAGGACGGCCACCATAAGAACCGAGATAACAATGGCAGCCATCCCTCCGTGTCCGCCCAGGGCTCGCCGCAGCTTTCCGTAACCAGGGTAGACAGAGATAGCGATGATTACGCCCCAAACGATTATGGGAAGGAAGGGGCGTAGGATCAAAAGACAGGCGACGACCAGGACAATGCTGAGGCCAATGTGGATCGACACCTCGAGCGCGCGGGCCATGTATCGTTTGCTGTCCGGGTACTGTTCAAATGTCATTGCAGAATCCACCGGAGACGCCGCTTGTTCCATCGTCGGTCCGAATCCGGCGCACCGGAAAGATTGTAGGACGACGTCTGCCCGCTACCAAGAATTCGCCGCTCGTGTAACCGAAAGGTGCTAGATCGAAGCTCAGCAGAACTGCGGGCGGAGCTGCCACCGCCACGACCGTCGGTCCTTCGAAAGGAAAGCTCACGGCTGAATCATGCGCTTCGCGGGCAGCCACAGCAAGATGTCTGATGCGCGCACCAGCAAACTTGTCCGGTTCAGCGACTACGTAGTCCCTAACCGCACAGCGCGGTCGACTCTTTGGGTCCTTTGTCAGCAGTCGGCCCGCTCTGCCAGCGGACCAAGAGCGCTCGTTGGGCATCACAGCGAAACAAAAGCAGGCTTGACAGAGTTAAACATTTGTTTTAAACAGATGATTTGTATGGCTCATCGCGCCACACGTTCGGTCCCCGGCGTCTCCCCGCTGCCGCGGCCGCGCAAAGTCACGACCCCGACCCGGGCCAAGTTGCTCGAGGCGGCGACACAAGTGTTCGCCGATCGCGGCTACTACAACGCCACCATCCGCGAGATTTGCCGGCAAGCCGGCGCGAATGTGGCGGCGGTGAACTACACGTTCCGAGACAAGCTCGGCCTGTACACCGAAGTGCTGCGACAAGTCTTTCGGACACCGGAGCTAACGCTGCTGACAACAGAACTCGATTCCGCGCGTTCGCCGGAGGAACTGCTGCGCAAGGTGATCCAGGCGCGACTGCGGAGCCTGTGCGGCCGTTCCGACTTGCACTTTCGTATCGTCATGCACGAGTTCGCAGAACCCACACCGGCTCTGGCTCGCGTGGTAGAGGGTATCCGGCCCGCCTACGAACGCACCGGCAGGGCGTTGAGTACCTTGTTGGGACTATCGCCGGAGCATGAAACGACACGTTTGTGCCACAACAGCATCATCGGTCAGATCCTTTTCTACGCCGTTGCACAGCCCATGCTGGCGCGATTGCAGCCGGACTTCAAACTCACGCCAGAACAACTAGAGCGGGTGGCCGAGCACATCGTTGATTTTTCGCTCGCCTATATAAGCCTGTATAAGAAAGAACAGGGCATCGTGAGCGCAACATGAGTGGCCCACAAACACTGACAGCGCCGTCGCCACCCGACCGAACCCCCGCGGGCTCTCGGGCGGGGCGGCCCCCCGAACCAGACAAGCGACTTCCGCGCAGCCGCACTGTACGCATTTTGCTCATGGTTGGCGGCGTGCTGGCCCTGGTGCTGATCTGGAGACTCTTTTTCGCGAGCCCGCTACTGCCGGCGAGCATCGTGGCGCTGAGCGGCCGGATCGAGGGAGACGATTCCGCCGTTGCACCAAAGACCAGCGGCAAAATCCTGGAAATCACGGTGCGCGAAGGTGACTCGGTCGCACTGGGGCAGGTCATCGCTCGACTCGACGACGCCCAGGTCCGGGCGGCGGAAGATGCGGCCCGAGCCGCGCTCGCGGATGCGCAGGCCAAGACGCTATCGGCCAACGAGCAGATCAACGTCCTCCGAGAGCAGCTGCACCAGAACCAGCTGCAGACGGCCCAGTCGGTCACCGATGCCGAAGGCCGCGTGCGACAGGCACAGGCGGATTTGACCGCGGCAGAGGCGGATCTCGCGCAACAGCAAGCGGCGCTGAAACTGGCCGAGTTTAATCGCGACGCCTATACGCGGCTGGCAAAGACCGGAGCGGTCTCCGAACAGCAGGGTTTGCAGGCCGAGGCGGCCGCCGAGCAACAGGTGGCCGCCGTTTCGGCCGCACAGCGCCGAGTGGAATCGGCGCGCGGGGCACTAACGACAGCGCAGGCCAATCTCGACAATCCGAAAATTCACGACTCCCAGGTGGCCGGCACACAGAAACAAATCCTCCAGCAACAGGCGACACTGGCCGCCGCCAAGGCGGAAACGTCACAGGCAGAAGCACAACTGGCCGAGGCACAAGCCAATCGTGCTGACCTGACTGTCCTGGCACCGTTCTCCGGCACGGTGATCACGCGGGCGGCCGAGCCCGGTGAAGTTGTGCAGGCAGGCACGGCGATCATCACACTGCTCGATCTAAACAAGGTTTATCTGCGGGGATTCATTCCCGAAGGAGAAATCGGAAAGGTCAAGATCGGTCAGCCATGCCACATCTTCCTGGATTCCAATCCGGACCAGCCGATCAACGGGTATGTGCTGCGGATTGATCCGCAGGCGACGTTCACCCCGGAAAATACCTATTTCCGCAACGACCGCGTCAAGCAGGTCGTGGGAGTGAAGCTGCAACTGATCGAGGGCATCGGCTACGCCAAGCCGGGCATGCCCGCCGACGGTGAAATCTTGACGAGCGGGAACACCTGGCCGCGCCATAGGCGACTTGAATGAGCGCAACAGCCACCGAGGACCGGGTGCGCGAGAGCCAAGCGGCACCCCGCGTGCCGGCGATCCGGGTGCGCGAGCTGTGGAAGCGTTACGGCTCACTGGAAGCCGTGCGCGGCATCGGATTTGAAGTCGAACGCGGCGAGATCTTTGGGTTGATCGGAGCAGACGGCGCGGGCAAAACGACAACATTCCAAATCCTCGCCGGCGTGATGGAAGCCAGCTCCGGAATCGCCCAGATTTCCGGCAAGCGCGCGCGCGATGCGCGTTCCGAAACTGGGTACCTCACCCAGGCGTTCAGCCTGTACCTCGACCTGAGCGTGATGGAAAACATCCGCTACGTAGGCCAGCTTCGCCACGTCCCAGACGCGGAGATTGATGAGCGTGGCCACCGGTATTTGCGGGCGTTTGGTATGGACCGCTTCCCGTCACGGCTGGCCGGGCAATTGAGCGGCGGCATGAGGCAGAAGCTGTCGCTGGTGTGCGCGCTCGTGGCGGAGCCGAATATCTTGCTGTTGGATGAGCCCACCACGGGCGTGGACCCGGTATCGCGGCGCGAATTCTGGGATACCGTAGCGCACCTAGCCGCGGAGGGCCTGACCGTACTGGTGGCTACGCCCTATCTAGACGAGGCGGAGCGCTGCCACCGCGTGGCGCTAATGCACTTAGGAGAGATCCGGCGGATCGGCACACCGGATGAAATCCGCGGCAGCCTAAACGTCCAGCGCATTGAGCTGCGCACGCCGCGGCTGCGAGAGGCGTTGGGGGCCATAGGGGACGCGGGAGCGAGCGAGATCTTCGATGTGCAGCGCTTCGGGGACCGCATCGATTTGCTGTCCCACGCCCCGGACGAGGCGGAGCGTGAAATCAAGAGCATCCTGAGCGAGCGCGGGCTGCCCGTGGAGGACCTCCGCGTGGACGAGCCCACCCTTGAGAACACATTCGTGGCCACCCTGCGTGCGCTGGGCGGCGAACCCATCAACGAGCCTTTTCCAAGCCGCCATGACCACAGTGGCCAGCGCGGCGAGGTGGCCATCGGCGCGACCAGGTTGACCAAGCAGTTTGGCTCGTTTACCGCCGTGCGCGACCTGAGCCTCGACGTGCGCTATGGGGAAATTTACGGATTGCTGGGCGCAAACGGTGCCGGGAAAACGACCACCATCAAGATGCTTTGTGGACTCGTCGAGCCGACGGTCGGGGTGATGCAGCTTGCCGGTGAAACAGGGAGCTTGCGCTCCACCTCCGTGCGGCAGCAGATCGGCTACATGTCGCAAAAATTCTCGCTGTATAACGACCTGACCATCGAGGAGAACCTGGACTTTTTCGCGGGAGTCTACGGGGTGCCCTGGGAGGAACGCGAAGAAAAGAAGAGTTGGGTCTTGCACTTCTCCGGTTTGGAAGAAAAACGGCACCAGCTGACCGCCAGCCTCCCCGGAGGCTGGAAGCAGCGCGTGGCCTTCGGCTCGGCGATCATGCATGAGCCTCCCATCGTTTTCCTGGACGAACCCACTTCTGGGGTAGACCCGCTGGCCAGGCGTTTGTTCTGGCAGATGATCAACCATCTGGCGGACTCGGGAACGGCCGTGTTGGTGACGACGCACTATTTGGAGGAGGCTGAGCAGTGCAACCGGCTGGGACTGATGGTGGCTGGCGAACTCCTGCTGGAGGGCACGCCGAGCGAGGTGAAGGCGCAGCAAAAAGGTCACCTACTGGAATTCGTCGTGGACCAAACCCAGCGGGCTGCAGACCTGCTGAGGTCAGAGGGTGAGCGCTGGCGCGTTTCGATTTTCGGGCGTCGGCTGCACGTGATCAGCGACGAAGACGCGCCGACAGCCATCCGCACGACAACAGCTGAACTGCGATCAGCCGGAATCAAGGTTCTCAGCGCGCGCGAGGGGAGCCTGTCTCTCGAAGACGTATTTATTAGCGTGGTCGAGCGCGCGCGCCCACAAGGCAATCAGCGCGAGGGCTCTTGAGAACGTAGGGGTCCGGGCGGGACTGGCGATGCGGCGCATTTGGGCGCAAGCTTGGAAGGAACTGACCCAGATGGTACGCGACCGTCTGGCGTTGGCCTTGGCGCTGGTGCTCCCGGTCGTCCTGCTGGTGCTGCAAAGCACGGCGATTTCACTCACTGTATCGGACCTGCCCGTTGTGGTCCAGAACCTGGACTCGTCGCTGGCATCGGAAAGACTCGAGGATGCGTTTCGGCATTCCTTGAGTTTTCACGTCATTTCGTGGCCCACGGACAGGCCGCCCGAACAAGCCCTGACGGCGAATCAAGCGCGCGGCGTGTTGGTCGTTCCCGAGGATTTCGGCCGGCGCATTGCGCGCGGTGAGGCGGCCGAAGTACAGATGCTCGTGGATGGATCCGATTCCAACACCGCGCGGATCATTGCTGGGGACGCCGCACAGATCGTGCGCGCGTTCAACAACGAAACGGCCGGCGCCACGCGCCCTGAGCCCGTCACCGCGGCGATCCGGCTGTGGTACAACCCCAGCCGCTCCTCACGGAAATTCTACGGCCCAGGCATCTTTGTGATGGCCATGTCGATTTTCCCTCCGCTTTTGGCCACCCTGGCCATGTCCAAAGAAGGTGAGCAAAAAACGATTTTGCAGGTTTACGTCTCGAATATTTCGGCGCACGAGTTCCTGCTGGGGAAAATTCTCGCGTTCATGATCGTGGCCACGGGCGAAGCCATCATCATGATGGCGATCCTGTTCACGGCGTTCGGTTTGCGATTCGCTGGCGATCCCACGCCGTTTCTGATTGCCACGATTCTGTACATGTTTTGTGTGACGACCTTCGGCAATCTGATCGGCTCGGCGATCCCCAGCCAAGTGGCCGCGATGCAGGCCGTGGCATTGACCGGCTTCCTGCTGGTGTACATGTTTTCCGGGCTCCTGTTTCCCATTTCCAACATTCCCGGGTCGATTCGCTGGCTCACGAATTTGGTGTGGGGCCGCTATTACATCGAGGTGGTGCGGGACGCTCTGCTCGCCGGTGGCGGCTGGCCTTCGGTCTGGTGGAAGGTCGTGACCATCGGCGGAATCGGCACATTCTTCTACTCCATTGCCTGGTGGAGTATGCGGCGCATGCAACTTAAGGACTAGCGCATGAGAAAGCTTCGCACCCTCGTCGGTCCGCGCATGCGGGCGCTGGTCCACAAGGAATTCCGACAGATTCTCAGGGATCGGCGGCTGGCCATGTCTTTGATCCTTCCGCCAACTCTTCAGCTGTTGCTTTTCGGCTTCGCGCTGAATCCCTCCGTCGCGGATCTGCACTTGGGGGTTGTCGACGACAGCAAAACGCCGGAAAGCCGCGAGCTCATCGCGCAAATGACCGAGAGTAAGAGCTTTCAGGCCAAAGGCGCATACCTTTCGATCAACGAACTTTCACGGGACCTTGCCGACGGCACACTCGATGCCGGACTCATCATCCCCTACGATTACGCTCGCAACCTCCAGCGCGGTCGCCCGGTGACGGTGCAGGTGCTGCTCAATGCCATGAATTCGAACACGGCGACGATCGCCCAGGGCTACACCGAGGGCGTCATCGCCAGCTACAACCAGGGGATCGCGGGCAAGGGTATTCATGCGCAGTTTCAACAGATTGCCGCGCCCAGCGTGAACCATCGCGGCATGGTCGTTCTCCGTCCTGACTATCTCTATAACCCTGGGCTCGAGCCGACCTGGTTCATCGTTTCGGGAATCCTCGGCGTGTTGCTGATTCTAAATGGCTCGCTGATTTCCGCAGGGGCGCTGGTGAAGGAGCGCGAAGCAGGTACACTCGAGCAGCTACTGATCTCGCCCGCTTCGATCACGCAAATCATCGTCGCCAAACTTTTTCCACTATTCGTTCTGCTATGCCTGATGGGTTCTATGGCCCTGATCATGATGCGAACGATTTTCGGCATTCCATTTCGAGGCAATGTAGGGCTCGTGATCGGTGCCGCGGTACTGTGTTTGCTGTGTGGCATCAGTATCGGGACATTCATCGCCACGTTTACGAAATCGGCGCGTCAGGCGCAGCTCACTCTGTTTTTCGTGAACCCGCCCCTCACTTCGCTTTCCGGGGCTTTCACCCCCGTAGAAGCGATGCCCAAATGGCTGCAGCCTGTGGCTCGATTCAATCCCATTCAGCACTTCGGGCAAATTTCGCGCGGCGTCATGATCAAGGGCAGCGGCATAGCCACGCTATGGCCGGACTTCCTAGCACTTTTGGCCTTCACCGTTGTGTTGGTTTCGCTCAGCATCTGGCGTTTCCGTAAGCAGCTCAGTTGACGCGATTTCCATTTCAGGAGCCCCATGCAAACAGCCACGGACGTACAGACCCCAGTCCCGCACGGTATGCGATCGGCTTCGCTCCCATCTGTCCGGGCGCTTCTCTTCCTGGCTGCGCTCGCGTTGCCATGCCCCATCGGAGCCCAATTTGCGCCCCCCTCACAGCCGCAGACCTCCCAAGCGGTGCAGCTTCCGCTTTCCGGCCGCACCTCGCAGTCCAATGGCACGGTGAAAGCCACGGAATCGCCCATTGCCGGCCTGACCAACAGTGTGAATACGCTTAACTCAACGGTCCAAGTCGACGGCGTCTATACCGGCAGCACATCGAGCACGGCGCAGATGCCCTTTTCCGGCGCGCTGGGATTTCAGGAAGCGATCCGGCGCGGTCTCGGCTACAACCTGGGAAAGACCAACGCCACCCAAGCCGTACGCCAAGCCGAGGGTCAGGCCCACGCGACGCGCAGCGTCTTGCTACCCAACCTCAACGGCACGGTTACGGAAGACGTCCAGACCACCGATCTGCGCGCGCTCGGTTTCCGCTCGACCGTCCTCTCCCTTCCGGCGGTCATCGGGCCCTTCAACTATGTCGATTTCCGAGCCCATCTGACGCAAACTGTTCTGGATTTCACGGCGATCAACAACTACCGCGCCACGAGCGACGTTGCCCGGGCCAATCGCTACTCGGCCGAGGACGCGCGCGACCTGATCGTGCTCGCCGTAGGAGGTGCCTACTTACAGACCAGCGCTGCCAAGGCGCGCCTGGCTTCCGAACAGGCCCAAGTCGAGGCGGCCAATGCCGTGTACCACCAAAGCGTCCAGCAACTGAGTCAAGGGCTCATTGCCAAGGTCGATGCGGATCGAAACGAAGTCCAGGTCTTAACCGAGCAGCAGCGTCTGCTTTCCCTTCAAAATGACTACGCCAAACAGAAGATCAACCTTGCGCGCATGATCGGCCTGCCACCCAATGATCACTATGAAATCATCGACGAGATTCCTTACGCGCCCGCAGGGTCGCTTACGATAGAAGACGCACTCGCCCAGGCCTTCGAGCATCGTGCCGATTTCAAAGCGGCCAAGGCCCAGATGCAGGCGGCCGAGCGCTCCCGCACCGCCGCTCGTGCCGAACAGTATCCTTCACTCAGCATTAATGCCGATTACGGCGGCATCGGCGTAAATCCGTCACAACTGCAAACGACGTTTACGGCTGTGGCCAGCTTGAAAATTCCCATCTGGCAAGGCGGACGGGCCCAGGCGGACGTCGAACAGGCCGACGCGACCCTCACTCAGCGCCGCGCCGAATACGAAGACCTCAAAAGCCAAATTGAGAGCGACGTGCGCAGCGCCTTCCTCGATTTGACTGCGGCTGGAAGCCAAGTCGAAGTGGCCCAGAGAAATCTTCAGGTCAGCCGCGAAGCCGCCGAGCTCACGCACCAGAAGCTCCAAGCCGGTGTCAGCACGACCGTGGATTACACCCAAGCCGAGCAAGTGGTTACCAACGCCGAATTCGACCTGATCAACGCCGTTTTCGCCCACAACATCGCCAAGCTCAGTTTGGCGCGGGCCATCGGCCGCGCCGCTGATGCACTCCCACAGTTTTTGAAACTGCCCTGACCGAGCGTCGGCCTCTCGACCACGTCGGCCGCGTGGCGAGGTAAGGCCGGACCTCACGGTTGAGGGCTTCCCTGGCGTCTAGGTGCTACTCCCGTTCGCTTTCTACGAGATGATCCCTTTGCGCACGGCGTAGAGCATCAACTCCGGGACGCCCTTCAGGTTCAACTTCTGCATAATGTTGGAGCGGTGCGTCTCCACCGTGTATACGCTGACATTCAGAAGCGTCGCCACTTCCTTGTTTGATTTTCCCTCCACGACCAGCTGTAGAATCTCTCGCTCACGCGGTGTCAACAGATCGTAGGCGTCTTCGGCGCCCGAGCGTTTCAGTTTGCGCATGTAATCGTCCAAGAGCACTTTGCTCACGGCCGGGCTGAAGAACGATTTGCCGCGCGCGACCGCGCGGACCGCCCCGATCAGGTCAGAGTCAGCAGAATCCTTTAGCAGGTAGCCCTTGACACCCGCCTTCAAAGCCCGCAAGACGTAGCTCTCATCCGGATGCATGCTCAGCACGATCACCGCTATCTCTGGATGGCTCTGCGTAATTTGATGCGCTGCCTCGATACCACTGAGACTGGGCATGCTGATGTCCATGACAGCGACGTCCGGGCGCAGCAACTTCGCGAGAGCAACAGCTTGCCTGCCATCGCTAGCCTCGCCGACAACCGAGAGGTCGGATTGCTGTTCGATCACAAGGCGGAGTCCGGTACGCATGAGTTGATGATCGTCGGCAAGGAGGATTCGAATCGTTCTCATGCAACTAGGTGGACTGAACCAGAGGCAAAGGGAGTTCCGCAACGACCGTCGTACCCTGCCCGATACGTGACTCAATCTTCAGCGTGCCGCCCAGCCGCTTCACACGCTCTTCCATTCCCAGGAGGCCCATGCCGCGCACGCGCTCGGAATCGAAGCCCTGCCCATCATCGGTCACTTCGACTCGGAGTGTGTCCGTCTGCATCACTGAAACATGCGCGTTCTTGGCCGATGCGTGTGCCGCAGCATTGTTAAGCGTTTCCTGAACGAGGCGGTAAACGCAGATCTTGATCTCGTCGGGCAGTTGCTCGGAGACCATCGCCGAGTGCACGTCCACTTCCATCTGGCCACGCCGTGACACTTCGCGCGCCTGCCACTCCAGCGCGGGAATCAGGCCCAAGTCGTCGAGCATCGAAGGTCGCAGAAGTAAGGCGATGTTGCGGACGGTCTTGACGGAACTCTCGGCGAGGTCCCTCAGGCGGGCAATGTGCTCGCGCATGACCTGTTCGCCGGTGGGCACGAGCCTCGACAAGCGTCCCAAATCCATCAGAACCGCTTCCAATGTCTGGCCCACTTCGTCATGAAGCTCGCGCGCAATCGACCGGCGCTCCTGCTCCTGGACATCGACCAGTCGCGCGGACAACCTCTCCAACTCAAGCCGGCTATCGGCCAGCGCTAGATAGCGCCGCCGGCCCTGGCGCTCAAGACGCAGGATGTACAAGCTGCCGACGAAGGACAGCAACAGCCCTGCCGTCAAAGCCAACAAGAGCATAGACTTCAGCCTGGTTTCGAGCGACTCGAATCTCTCCACGAGATCTCGGTTGCTTTGGGCGAGCTCGTCACTGTTCAACGAGGCGATCTGCTGTGAAACCTCGAGGATGCTCAAGCTGCGCGGCAGGAGCTGTTCGTTTACGAACTTCCGCGAGCGCGCCCTGCGATCCTCCGGCGCCAGAGACAACAGCGCAGCGGAAGCGGTCTCCTGCTCGGAAAGCCTCTCATCGATCTCTTGAAGCCAGCGCTGCTCCTGGGGTCCACGATCGGCAGGGTAGCGTTGGAGTGCAGAATGAGCCTCAGCTGCACGGTTTGAAATTTCTGCGTCCAGCCCGCTTTGCTCTACCGCTTGATCTTCCATTAGCAGGCGCGCCAACTGGTCGTCATAGATGTGAAAGGAAATGACGACCGCGGACAGCGCCTGGGTGTGACGCAGGAAGCGGCTGCTAACCTGCTGCTCGACAGCATGAAGCTGGCGCAAGGAAACCAACGCGCCCACCCCCGCCACCAGTGAGAGAGCCAGTAGCCCGCCGAATGCCAACAGCAGGACCGCGCGCAGCTTTTGTGCAGACGGATCGGGCCCGACATCGTTCGGCCGATCAGTGTCGGAGCGCGGCTGATTCGCGTCCATGCCAGTGAGCTTCTACAACAGAATAGCAGCTTCTTTGTTGGAAAGGCGTGGAGGCCTCGGTTGAAACGGGCGTGCCTACCCAATCGTCGGGGGCCAATCTCCCCATCACTCGGGAGAATCAACTCTCCTCTGCGCGCGTCTGAATCAAGGAAACCAGGGCTCGCGTGATTCGGCCGATCTAGGGCTGCGAGCCGATACGAAGGAGATGAACAATGAACCGAATCAAGTCTTGGATCAGTTCGACGCCCGCCGTTTTTGGATTGGCCTTGTTGGTTGGAGCCGCCGGATTCGGCGCGGCTCGAGAAACGATGTCCGCGAACAATCCTGCCGCTTCTCTGAAAATGGCCGACGCCCGTGAAGGCCCGAGCCGGAACAGCTATGCTCCGATCGTGAAGTCAGTTTTGCCCGCGGTTGCGAACATATCGTCGTCCAAGGTCGTTCCAGCGCACGCGGAGTCCCCTCAAGACATGATGCCGTTCTTCCGCCAGTTCTTTGGCGGAGACGGCGAGGGTGGGGGAAACTTTGGCTCGCCCGAGCCTCAGGACCAACGCGAGAAGAGCCTTGGCTCTGGCGTTATTGTCAGTCCGGAAGGCTACATCCTCACGAACAATCACGTGATCGATGGCGCAACGGACGTGCGTGTCACCCTTTCCGACAAGCGCGAATTTCAGGCCCGCATTGTCGGCACCGATCCCAAAACAGACATAGCCGTGTTGAAGATCGAAGCCAACAACCTTTCCCCCATCACCATGGGCGACTCCTCGAAGGCCGAAGTGGGTGACACCGTGCTGGCCATTGGTGACCCATTCGGGGTCGGAGAGACCGTTACCAAGGGTATCGTCAGCGCCACGGGCCGCGGCAACCTGGGCATCGAGGCCTACGAAGACTTCATTCAGACCGACGCGCCCATCAATCCGGGCAATTCCGGCGGCGCTTTAATCAACGACCGCGGTGAACTGATCGGAATCAATACCGCGATCATTACGCACGGATCGGGCGGCAACCAGGGTATCGGCTTCGCCATTCCCTCGAATCTGGCTCGCACGGTCATGGAGCAGATCCTGAAGAACGGCAAAGTGACCCGCGCCTATCTGGGTATCTATCCGCAGGACGTGACCCCGGCCATTGCCAAATCGTTCGGAGAAAAGGATCCTCTGGGTGTCCTGGTCGGCGATGTTAACCCGAGCAGCCCGGCAGAGGCCGCTGGTTTGCAGCGGGGCGACATCATCCTGGAGGTCAATGGTAAGACGATGGCGGACAGCAACCAGCTGCGCATGACCATATCGATGATGGAGCCTGGTTCGGAGGCCAAGCTGAAGGTGATGCGTGATGGCAGCCCGCGCGAGGTCATGGTCAAGCTGCGTGAATTGCCCACTGAGCAGGCCGACAACAACAACCCGAGCGGCGAAGAGCCACAAGCTTCGGCTGGCGTCGAAGTCGCTGACCTCACTCCAGAAATCGCCGAGCAGTTGAATCTGCCTCCGACGACAACCGGTGTGGTCGTGAAGCGCGTGAGCCCGTCCAGCCCGCTCGCCGACTCCGGACTGAGGAAGGGGGACGTCGTGCAAGAGGTCAACCATCAACCGGTGAAGAATATCTCCGACTTCCGGAAGGCGATGGACAAACACGCCGAAGATCCGCTGCTCCTGGTGAATCGCGGCGGCCGCACGCTGTTCATCACCGCCTAACCGAAGTCGTTGTTCCCTCTCGCTCGAGTCCCGGTTCGCGAAGGCCGGGACCCGGGCGAAGGCCCTTTCAACGAACACCTAACCGGGCGTCGCCGCCGAATCAAACCTTCAGAAGTCGGAGTCACAGTGAAAACGATCAAGAAAGAAGTAAACGTCGCCACCCCGAGCTTCGAGCATACCGAACAGCTGCACAAGGAACCTTGCGAGCGCATCTCGGAAGAAGGGCTGGAAGCCCTGGACCAGGTCTTCGCGCTTTCGCAGGCCGATCCGGTAACTTTCCATAATCTTTGGATTCAGCCGCTGTTGGCCGCGGACCTAAGCTTCGAAGAGATAATCACCTGCATCGTCGATTCTTACTTGTGGCCAAACTAATCCCGGGCCTTATGCGCTCGCTCCCGCCCCTCCCTCCTGGCTGGCGGGAATTGCGCTCGGGCGCGATTTCGGCCGGGACGAGCCGGCTTACTGTGATTTTCTAAAGACGATTGCTGCGTCCTGCATGTACTTCGTCCCTGACCGCAAGGCCATGCCTGTTAATCCCGGTGTGGGCGGGGTGTGCGCCAGCGACGAGCGAGCGCAGGAATGATGGCACCGCCGAGATTCGCGATGTTGGCGTCGGGGAACGGTGCGCGATCTGCGCCGGGGCTCCAGGAGCGGAAGAGCGCTCTCAGGAAGCGCCCGAATGCATCGAGTTTTTCGCGGAAGCTGAAGCGGAGCGAGCCGCCGTTCGCGCGGACGACAAGGAGGGTCACGTCGTCCTCGTCGAGATTCTTAGCGAAGCGCTCAGCGATCTCCTGTAGGAGCGATGGGATCAGTTTCTCCGCGGGGACGTCGCCGAGCAGATTCGTGATACGCAGCAAGCCTTCTTCGCCAAGCATTTCGCCGTCGGCGTCACGGGATTCGATGAGCGCATCCGTATAGCAGACGAGGCAGTCGCCGGGTTCGAGTTCGAAATCGAGCTGCTCGTACTCGGCAATATGAAGGATGCCGAGTGGAATATTGCGTGGCTCCTTCTGCTCGAAGGGGTCCTGGTGGCCGAGAAAGGCCCAGCGGCCGTCGAGGGCGCGAAACAGGAGCGGGCGCGGATGGCCTGCATTGCAAAGCAGGAGGCGGCGAGTGGGTGCGAAGAAGGTGGTGACAACAGCGGTGGCGAAGCTGCCGTGGCCGGACAGCGCGGTGAATTGTTCATTGAGCAGGCGAACGAGTTCCTTCTGATCGAGGCGATTGACAAAACGGCGCATCAAAGTGCGCAGGTCGGCTGCCGTGGAGGCCACGGAGTGCCCGTGGCCGGAGACGTCGGCGAGGAGCAGTCGGCTGATACGGCCCGTGGCACAGCTGGAAACATAGTAGACATCGCCGCCGCGCTGGGCTTGGCCGAACGGTTTGCTGTAGACCCATACATCAAGCCCACCCAGTTCGACACCGCCGGAGGTAAGTTGGCTGCCGCCCCACACCTCCATGCACTGCATGTGCCGCAAGGGGGAATCGGACATACAGCCATTATAACGATGGTTGCGGGGGCGAGGGACTCAAAGGCGGATGCGATCTACAAGGCCGACTCAGAGTGTGCCAGAATGCAGCCCGACGCGCGGGGGGCTAGGTCTGCCACATCCGAGGAGAGCATGGGTACGGAAAGCGGTCCCGCCAGCCGGTTCACCATCTTTCAGAGCGTACGCCCGCTTACGCGTGGCGGAGTAGTGCGGGATGCCCTAGCAGGTTTCCAGTTGGCGGCCATGAACATCCCGCAGGCTCTCGGCTACACGAAAATTGCGGGCACTCCGATTGTCACCGGCTTTTACACCCTGCTGTTGCCGCTGGTCGCGTTCGCAACCTTTGGATCTTCGCGCTACCTGGTGGTGGCGGCCGATTCAGCGACAGCCGCGATTCTTGCGGGAGGACTTGCCTCCATGGCGCCACCGGGAAGCGAGAGATACGTGGCGCTGGCCGGCCTGGTGGCTCTGCTGACGGCCGTGCTCTTGCTGCTGGCGCGCCTGCTCAAGCTTGGATTTGTAGCGGACTTCCTTTCGCAAACGGTCCTGGCCGGGTTTCTGACGGGAGTCGGATTCCAAGTGGGGATCGCCGTCACGGGCGAAATGCTGGGTGTCGAGGTGCATGCCCGCAGACCACTTCTCCAGTTGGCGGAAGTTGTCCGTGGACTTCGCGGCGTGCACCAGCTGACTCTGTGCGTCTCACTGGCTGTCCTGACGCTCATTTTTGCCTTGCGACATTTCACTCCGAAGATTCCAGGGCCGTTCGTTGCGGTTGCCGCCGCTATTCTGGCAAGCGCGGTCTTCAACCTTGCTGGGCGGGGCGTGGACATTATTGGTCCGGTCGCCGGCGGTTTCCCCCATCTTCGCTTTCCCGCGGTCAGATGGCGAGACGCGGAGCTTCTGCTGCCGCTAGCCTTCTCCTGCTTGGTGATGATCGTGGCGCAGAGCGCGGCAACGGCTCGCGTTTATGCGACGCGACATAACCAGGCCCTGGACGAAAACGCCGATCTGCTGGGGCTGTCGACGGCTAATTTAGCGGCAGGGATGAGTGGAACATTTGTGGTGAACGGGAGTCCGACGCAAACAGCCATGGTGGAGAGTTCGGGCGGGCGCAGCCAGCTTGCGCAAATCGTGACGGCTGTGATGGTGGGGCTGGTGCTGTTGTTTCTGACGGAGCCGCTGCAATATCTGCCACGTTGCGTTTTGGGCGCGATCGTATTCGTGATTGCAGTTCGCCTGATCGACCTGCGAGGGCTTTGGAAGATCCAGCGTGAAAGTCCGGGAGAGTTTGCGCTGGCTGTGATAACGGCGGCGGTGGTTGTGCTGCTGGGCGTGGAACAAGGTATCGTCCTGGCCATGGTGGTCTCGCTGCTGCGTGTGGTGCGACACACCTATCGTCCTCACACCGGAGTAATGGTGATGAATGAAAAGGGCTATTGGCAGACGCTGCCGGCCGTGTATGGCACCGTTTCGGAACCGGGAACGGCCATCTATCGGTTCGGAGCGCCTCTTTTCTATGCGAATGCCAGCCGGTTTTCTGAGGAACTCTTGCGTCTCGTTGGCCCCGGCCCCAGTAAATTGCGCTGGCTGATTGTCGATTCAGAAGCCGTAACCAATGTCGATTACTCCGCAGCGGAGGTTGTCCGCGAACTATATCGCGAGCTGAGCACACGTGGAGTTGTTTTGGTTTTTGCGCGCGTGCACCCGACATTGCAGGAAGACCTGGACCGCCATCACATCACCGAAACGGTGGGGGTGGAACATTTGTTTCCCCGCCTGCACGACGCGCTGGCCGCCTACCATAACTCCCAGCAGGTTCCTTCAGCGGACCGACCTCCTGGTGGTGCTATCCACTGAGGGCGACCAAGTCGCTTGTTGACTTGTGACGGCGCGCGCCAAAACTTGACAGAGAGCTCAAGTCTTGGTTGGCACAGAAACTTTTTTTGGCGACCGCAGCCGCTCGGGTGACCGCCAACCGGCATTTCACACCGCATAAACCGTTGAACCACCCACTACCGTGCGGACGATTTCAATGTCCTTGATTCTGTCCTTTTCTACCGTGTGAGGATCGTCCGCGAGGATGACAAAGTCTGCCAGTTTGCCTGGTGTAATGGATCCCTTGATCGCCTCCTCATGCGAGTTATATGCCCCATTGATGGTGTTGACCCTCAGCGCCTCTTCGACGGTGATCCGCTGGTTGGCTCCCCAGGTTTGTCCATTCCATCCCGTGCGCGTCACCATTCCCTGGATCCCCATCCGCGGGTCAAACGGTCCCGGTCCAAAGTCCGAGCCCGCAGCCGCTGGGACCCCGGCGTCGAGGAAGCTCCGAAATGCCATGCACCGCTTCATCAGGTCTTCCCCATAGAAATGAAACTTATCGGCATTGTAATACGCGTAGGTTGTAAACACAGCCGGAACGACCCCCGCAGACTTGATCCGCCGCAGCAGATGCTCGTTGATCAACGTGCAATGCGTGATTTTGGGGCGCGCGTCGGATCGTGGAAATAGCTGTTGCGCACGCTCGATCGCCGTAAGAACCATATCGATGGCGACATCGCCATTCGCGTGGCAATTGATCTGAATGTCGGCACGATGCACCCGCTCCCAGGCGTTGAGGTCATCCTGGTTCTCCGTGATGTTGCCTTGATAAGGCGGCTCGACGCCCGGATACGGCTTGCTCAGTGCCATGGTGCGCTCAGAGAAAGATCCGTCGGCGGTGTGTTCGAAGGTGGCTCCCAAACGAATCCACTCATCCCCGAAGCCGGTCGGGATACCACTGACGATCATCGACTCCAGCACATCACCGGTTGCCTCATAGCTCACCCGATGCAGAAGTTCTCCACGCGCCCGGACCTGCTCAAGGGCCGATAGATCGCCGCCTTCGTGGTGGACGCTCGTCAGGCCGTAACGGACAAATTGCTTAGAGATATGTGCCAGCCCGTCCCGGTCGCGCTGTGCCCGTTGGTCTGCGGTGAAAGCCGGCCGCTCACCCACTTTGCTGAACACGTTGCGCGCCTGGTCGGTAACCCGACCATTCAGCTCACCATTCGCATCTCGATCGAAAGTCCCACCAGGTGGATTGGGTGTGTCCTTGTGCACGCCGGCCAGCTCAAGAGCCTTGCTGTTGTAAAACGAGGTATGGCCGCCGCGATGATGCACCGCGACCGGATGTTCCCCTGACACTTGGTCGAGGTCGCGAACGCTCAGCTTCCGGTTGTCTTCCACCTTGGTGTCATCGAAGAAATATCCATCGACCCAAGCGCTCGCGGGTGTTTCGCGCGCTTTGGCACGGAGTTTGTCGACGATACTCGCGATGGTGACAAACTCGACCACAAAAGGATTGCCAACAAGAACCTCATACAGCAAGACGTCACCGGGCGCATGATTGTGGCAGTCGATGAAACCCGGCACGACTGTCATCTGTTTGGCGTCAAACGTCTCGGTGCCTTTGCCAATGAGGGCCTTAATGTCTTCGGTGCTGCCCACGGCAGTGAACCGGCCGGCCTTGACTGCGAACGCCTGCGCCCGGGGCGCCCGCGAATCGACCGTGTACACCTTGGCGTTGAGGACCACGAGATCGGCGCCCTGCTGAGCAAGATCGCTGGCGAGCCAGGGCGCACCGATAAGGCCAGCGACACCGACTCCCGCCAGCCTCAGGAAGTCTCTGCGACTGTGACGCTGTTGCACAATCGTTTGCCCTATCCAGCAATCTTGGTCCGGCACGGACCCACAGCCAGAGAGCTAGGTCGGTTTGGTCGTAAATTCGGCCTCAAGGCTAACACAGGAAGGGAGTGGACATGGGCTCCACCTGAATGTCTTCGGTCGGTCCCGGAGCCCGCGGGCCGTAGGTCTGCAAGAAGGCCTGCAGGTGGCGTTCGCCGAGGATGTCAGGGATGAAATCCTATTGTGATTTGAGCGCGAGTTCGGGCTCGTCGATGCGGATCTCCGAAAGCTCGGTGATCAAGCTACCGGCCCATCGATAGACGTTGTGCTCCCTGACGATCTGGCGCATGCGCCGCATCCGAGCTTGCCGTTCATCGGCATCCATCTCGAGAGCCACTCGAATCGCATCGGCCAGCTGATCGGTGTCATACGGATTGACGACCAGGGCATCTCGCAGCTCGCGGGTCGCGCCGGTGAAACGACTCAGGATCAGCGCCCCCTCCTCATCGTCTCGGGAGGCGACGAATTCCTTAGCGACGAGGTTCATACCGTCGTGAAGCGACGTCACCATGCAAAGATCGGCGGCCCGATAGTAGGGCAAAATTTCTTCGTGGCTGTGATGGCGGGTTAGCAAAATGATCGGCTTCCAGCTCCCATTCTTGGTAAAGCGCGCATTGATGCGAGCGGCTTCCGCCTCCACCTGGCCCAAAAGATCATGGTAGCGAGGAATCGTGGTGCGGCTGGGCGCGCCGATCTGAACGAACGTGAAACGGCCGACGTAGTCCGGCCATCTCTCCAGAAACCGCTCGATTGCGTGGAATCGCTCGATGATCCCCTTCGTATAATCGACGCGATCCACGCCCACGCCGAGAAAGCTGGCGCGCACGCCGTGGGCCTTGAGAAGCGACGCCCGCAGCGCGTAAGGCGACGGTACCAGGAAGGCAGGCTCGAGGGGGGCCTCACGGAAACCGACGCTGATGGGAAACGGCCGGACACTGGTCACATGATTGCGTCGCTTGACGGAGAAGTGCTCCCACTCGATTCTTGATTCCAAGGCCGCGTCCACCGTCTCGAGGAAATTGTTGCAATGGGCCTGCGTGTGGAAAGCCACCAGATCGGCACCCAGCAATCCGTCCAGCAACTCGCGCTGCCACGGGCAGATACCGAACGCCTCCGGATTCGGCCAGGGAATGTGCCAGAAGATCGCGACACGCACATCGGGACGCGCGTCCTTGACCATGCGCGGAAGCAGAGCGAAGTGATAATCCTGTACCAGCAGTGAAGCGTGGGCCGATCCCTCCATCTCTTCGAGCACCACATCTGCAAATTTGCGATTCGCGTCTTGGTAGTGCTGCCAATCCGACGAGCGGAAAATCGGGCGTGTATGCGCAATGTGGCACAGCGGCCAGAGCCCTTCGTTCGAGAAGCCATAATAATAGCCTTGCTCTTGTTCCTTGGTGAGCCATACGCGGCGGAGCGTATACTCCGGCTTGTCGGGAGGAACTCGCAGACGGTCATGTGAATCGACCATCTCCCGGTCCGCGTCGCCTGACCCATGAGCGATCCATGTCCCGTTCGACGCGCACAGCACCGGCTCGAGCGCAGTGACAAGCCCGCTGGCGGGAACCGACACCTCGATGTTCTTTCCCCGGCGTAAGTGAATGTACGGCTCTCGATTGGAAACGACAAACAAAGAACCCGTGAGCTTACTCTGCAGGCTCACCCGCAACCGCTCCGGAGTCCACAGAGACTCACCTGTCTCCCTCAGACGCGCCTCTTCGACCGCCGCCGCACGCGCCTCGTGCAGACTGCGCGCCAGGTTGACCACCTCTTGCGAAAACGGCGCGAGAAAATCGTCCTTGGGCAGTTTCACGCGCGGATGTGCCCCTCCGTTGCGCAGGTCCTTCATCCATTGCGCCATGCGCGACATGGGCAGCACGACCGTCCAGCGAATAATCAGCAAGGTCACAAAGACCACCAGCAACACCTGCGCGATCACGTGCCATATGGTCTCGCGCCAGATGCCCTTGCTCTGCGCCTCGATGTAACTTGCGTCGTGGAAAATCGCCAGAGCGCCGGCGACCGCACCGTCCTTGTGCAGCGGCAGATAGTAGACGTGCACCGAGGTGGGACCGAGATGAAGGAATTCCCCGAAGCTCTGATCCTGTTTAATGCGGTCGAAGGGGACCGGAGGGGGTGTGAACCGAGATTCGAGCGTGGCGCTTTCCGCCAGTACGTGGCCGTCCGCGTCGTAGACGGCCACGCCCGCCAGACGCTGCCGGTTTTCGAACCGGTCGACCACGCGCCGGAGCTCCGCGCGGGAATCGTGAGCGAACGCCGGCTCGATGATTTCCTGTAGGCTTTCGCCGAAAACCTCGGCGCGCCGATCCAGATCCGCCCGCAGCCCCTGCTTTTCCGAGCGGACCTGACTCCTCGATATGAAAAATGTTACAAGAGTGATTCCGACGACCAGAGAAAGAATCAGCCGAAGGCTCAGCCTCACGATACCCTCTCCCGAGAGCTTGCGATAGGTGCGTTCGTGGGTCTGGCCATGAGCCGAGACGAGGCCCCGAGGCCATCCTCTCGCTCATGGGTGTGATTTGTCAAACACTCTCACAAGAAAAGTTAGTGTGCACGGAGGGACTTGGGGACTCTTGCTTCAGGAGCCGGAAGCGGTTCGCTGCCGATGGCCAGAACGGGCTCGATGGCGAAAAGGAAAAACGCACCCGCATCTAGGCTACTCCACTCACAGTCCGCGCCCGGTCGAAAGAATAAGCCCTCTGCACGGAGGCCGCCATAAGGGAAATTGGGTAGCGGCCACTGTAGGCGTGTGGGTTGGGTCGCAACCGTGTTTGTCAGCAGTCCCTCAGGAAGGTGAAGAAATAGTTGCTTGTCTTGAACTTTTTACCGGCTTCTGGAGGATCAGATTCAGCCGAGCGGCAGCGGGCGAAACCCAGCCGCAGGCTGCTGGGGCCGCGCCAATTTGAAACGGAGCCGGTCCATATAAAGGTATACGACCGGCGTGGTGAACAGCGTCAGCATCTGGCTGACGATTAGCCCCCCGACGATGCTGATGCCCAGAGGACGGCGTAGTTCCGACCCCGTGCCCATTCCCAGCGCCAGGGGCATACCGCCGAGCAGGGCCGCCATGGTCGTCATCATGATCGGACGAAACCGCAACAGGCACGCCTGGTGGATTGCCTCACGAGGCGACTTGTGGTCCCTGCGCTCTGCGTCCAGCGCGAAGTCGATCATCATGATCGCGTTTTTCTTTACGATGCCGATCAGCAGGATGATGCCGATCATAGCGATCACACTCAGCTCCATCCGGCAAAGCAAAAGCGCGAGTAGCGCACCGACGCCCGCCGAGGGAAGCGTGGAGAGAATGGTGATCGGGTGAATGTAACTCTCATAGAGCATGCCCAGCACAATGTACACCGCCAGCAAGGCGGTCAAAATCAAGATGGGCTGGTTGGAAAGCGAAGCCTGGAAAGCCTGCGCGGTGCCTTGAAACGTCGCGCTGACCGACGACGGCAATCCGACCCGTTTTGTCGCCGCGCTCACGGCGTTGACGGCATCGCCCAGAGCAACCCCAGGCGCGAGGTTAAACGAGAGCGTCACGGCAGGGTATTGACCCTGGTGGTTTACAGCCAACGCTGAGGTCCGTGACTGAAAATGAGTGAAGGCGCTCAGCGGCACCATGGTGCCGCTGGATGAGCGCGCATAGATCCCGCTAAGAGCATCGGGGTTTCTTTGGTAATCGGCCGCGACTTCCATCACCAGGTGGTATTCATTGAGCTGCGTAAAAACCGTCGAGACCTGCCGCTGTCCGAACGCATCATAGAGCGTGTCGTCAATGGTCTGCGCGTTCAGGCCAAGACGTGACGCGGTGTCGCGGTCGATCACGAGTTGCGCTTCAAGACCTCTGTCCTGCTGATCGGAAGAAACGTCACGTAACTGCGGCAGGGTTTCGATCGCATCCAGCACGCGCGGAGACCAAGTCTCGAGGTCCTGCAGGCTCTCACTTTGTAGCGTGTACTGATACTGGGCATTGCTCTGCCGGCCGCCGACGCGGATGTCCTGATTGGCCTGCAGGAACAGCGTCGCCCCCGGCACGACCGCTAAATTCTGTCGCAATCGCTGGATGACCTGATCGGCCGAGATCTTGCGCTCGGCCAACGGCTTCAGCATCATCCACATGCGCCCGCTGTTGATGACGTTGTTGCCGCCGACCCAGGCATTGTTGGTTTGCATGGCCGGGTCCGAGGTGACGATGCCGGCGAACTGAACTTGCTTCACGCGCATGGCGTCGAAGGAAATATCCTGTGAAGCTTGGATCACGCCGCTCAGCAACCCCGTGTCCTGCTGGGGGAAAAAGCCCTTCGGCACGTAGTAATAAAGGACGGCGCTCAGAAACACGGTGGCGATCGTAATCGTCAACGTGAGCGGCTGATGATCGAGCACCCACCCGAGGGCGCGCCCATAGCCGCTGACCAAGGCCTCGTAGCAGCGCTCGCTGAACCGATAGAGTCGGTTATGCCCCTCGTTTTCAATCGGCCTGAGAAACTTCGCGCACATCATCGGCGTCGTCGTCAGCGAGACAAGTAGAGACAGCAAAATCGTCACGCTCAGCGTGACGGCGAATTCGCGAAATAGGCGACCGACGATGCCGCCCATCAACAGGATGGGAATAAACACGGCGATCAACGACGTGCTCATCGAGAGAACCGTGAATCCAATCTCCCGGGCACCCCGCAGAGCCGCTCGCATCGGCGACAAACCCGCCTCGAGGTAGCGCGTGATGTTTTCGATGACAACGATGGCGTCATCGACGACGAATCCCGTAGAAATCGTAAGCGCCATCAGAGAAAGGTTATCGATCGAGTAACCGCATAGATACATCACGCCAAACGTCCCGACCAAGGAGACCGGCACGGCCACGGCCGGAATCACCGTCGCCCACAGTGTTCGTAAGAACGCAAAGATGACCAGGACCACCAGCACTACCGTGATCAACAGCGTGATCTGAATGTCTTTGACCGATGCCCGGATCGTTACCGTGCGGTCGATGCTCACCGTGATATCCACGGCAGCCGGGATCGAGGCTTGCAGCCGGGGGAGCGCCGCCCGAATGCGATCAACGGTACCGACAATGTTGGCGCCCGGCTGCCGATAAATCATGATCATCACGGCCGGCTTATCATTCACGAGGCCGGCCGTGCGGATATCCTCGACCGAGTCCTGGATGTCGGCGATATCGCCCAAGCGAATCGGAGCGCCGTTATGATAGGCAACCACCAATGGCAGGTAGTGATTCGCATCGAATAGCTGATCGTTATCCCGGAGCGTCCAGCGCACCAAGCCGTTCGAGACGGTCCCCTTCGGCTCATTCGCGTTCACCTGTCCGAGCGCCGTGCGCACATCCTCGAGGCCCAGTCCGTAGCCGGCCAGCACGGTCGGATTGATCTCAATGCGCACCGCCGGCCGCGCGGCTCCGCCGATGTTCACCTGCCCTACACCCTGAATCTGCGAGAGTTTCTGCGCAATGATCGAGTCGGCGATGTCGTAGAGCCGGCTCAGCGGCAGAATATCGGAACGAATCGCCAGGAGCATCACCGGTGAATCGGCGGGGTTGGCTTTTTTGTACGTCGGAGGGCTTGGAAGGTTCGGAGGCAGCTGACTCGCCGCGGCGTTGATGGCCGCCTGCACATCGCGCGCTGCCGCGTCTATATTGCGGTTCAGATCGAACTGAAGCGTAATCTGCGTATTGGCGGCCGAGCTGCTCGAGGTCATCTCGCTCACGCCCGCAATCCGGCCGAACTGCCGCTCCAGCGGCGTGGCCACCGACGAGGCCATAATCTCAGGGCTCGCGCCGGGTAAAGTCGCCTGCACTTGGATGGTGGGAAATTCAACCTGCGGGAGCGGTGCGACGGGAAGAAAGCGGTAGGCGATGGCCCCAGCCAGCAGGATGGCCACGGTTAATAGCGAAGTAGCCGCCGGCCTCTTTACGAAGGGTGCGGAGATGTTCATGGGTCGAAGGCCATCAATCCGCCGTAACTGCCGACTCTGCAGGATTGCCCACCCGATAACGCGCCAGTCGCACCGCCAGACGGCTGAACGCCAGATACACGACGGGCGTCGTGTAGAGCGTGAGAATCTGACTGATGATCAACCCTCCGACGATGCTGATACCGAGCGGCTGGCGCAACTCGGAACCGGTTCCCGATCCCAGCGCCAGCGGCAATCCGCCGAGCAGCGCGGCCATGGTGGTCATCAGGATCGGCCGAAAACGCAACAGGCACGCCTGATAAATCGCATCCCGCGGCACCTTCCCTTCCTTACGCTCGGCGTCAAGCGCGAAGTCGATCATCATGATGGCGTTCTTTTGTACGATGCCGATCAGCAAGATGATTCCGATCAGCGCAATGACGCTGAAATCCCGCCGGCACAACAGCAACGCGAGAAGCGCACCGACGCCCGCCGAAGGCAGCGTCGAAAGAATCGTAACGGGATGGATGTAGCTTTCATACAAGACGCCCAGAACGATGTAAACCGTCACAATCGCCGCCAGCACCAGCAGCGGTTCATTTACAAGCGAAGCCTGGAAGGCCTTGGCCGTCCCCTGAAAGCCGGCATGCACCGACATGGGTAAATGGATTTCCCGCTCGATGGTATGGATGGCGTCAACAGCGTCGCCGAGCGAAGCGTTCGGAGCGAGGTTAAAGGAAAGCGTTACGACGGGAAACTGTCCCTGATGGTTCACCGCCAGCGCCGTCTGTCGCTGTTCGAGATGCGTGAACGCAGCCAGAGGAACCTGCGTGCCATTCGAGGACTTTACGTAAATATCCTTGAGCGCGTCGGGATTTTGCCGAAACTGTGAACCCACCTCCAAAACCACATGGTACTGATTCAGTTGCGTGAAAATGGTGGAGACCTGGCGCTGGCCGAAGGCATCGTACAACGTGTTGTCGATCGCCGCGGGCAGAATGCCCAGTCGCGCAGCCGTGTCGCGGTCGATCACCAGATTCGCTTCGAGCCCCTGGTCCTGCTGGTCGGAAGCCACGTCGCGCAATTGCGGCACGGCTTTCAGCCTCTCCACCATTTTCGGAGCCCATTGCGAAAGCTCCTCGGCATCGGCATCCTCGAGCGAATATTGATACTGCGTGCGGCTAACGCGATCCTCCACAGTCAGGTCCTGCACCGGTTGCATGAACAGCTCGATCCCTGCGACCTGCCCGAGCTCGGGCTCGAGCCGCCGGATGATATCGGAACTGGTCGCCGTTCGTTCATCCCGCGGGCGCAGGTTGATCTGGATCCTGCCGCTGTTCGGAGTCGTATTCGTGCCGTCCACGCCGATGAACGAGGAGAGGCTTACCACATCGGGATCCTTCAAGATCACTGCCGCCAGCGCCTGCTGCCGTTCGGCCATCGCGGAAAAGGAGACGGACTGCGGAGCGTCGGAGATTCCCAAAATCACGCCCGTGTCCTGCACCGGAAAGAAGCCTTTCGGGATGTAGTAATAGAGCAGGAGAGTGAGGACCAGTGTTCCGACGGTAACGGCGAGCGTGGCCGGCTGATGCCGTAGCACCACCTGCAACGTCTTGCCGTAGGACGCGATCAAACGGTCGAAAAACCGCCCCGATGCGCGGTAAAAGCGGCCGCGTCTGGCTTCTTCCTCGCGGCGGAGGAGCTTCGCACACATCATCGGTGTCAGCGTCAGCGAGACAAACGCCGAAACCAAAATCGTCACGCCCAGGGTGATGGCAAACTCTCGGAAGAGCCGTCCCACGATGTCACCCATAAACAGCAATGGGATCAGCACGGCAATCAGTGAAACCGTAAGCGAAAGAATGGTGAAGCCGATCTGCTCGGAGCCCAGCAGCGCCGCCTGGATCGGCGAATGGCCCTGCTCGACGAAGCGTGCGATGTTTTCGATCATCACGATGGCGTCATCGACCACGAACCCGGTCGAAATCGTCAACGCCATCAGAGAGAGATTGTCGAGGCTAAAGCCCGCCAGATACATCACGCCGAAAGTGCCCACCAGGGACAGCGGCACCGCCACGCTGGGGATGATCGTGGCCGAAAGACTGCGCAAGAATAGGAACATGACCATGACCACGAGCGCGACCGTAATCATCAGCTCGAACTGAATGTCTTTCACCGAAGCGCGGATCGTCGTCGTGCGATCGGTGAGCGTGGTTACCTGAATCGAGGAAGGCAGCGCTGCTTGCAAGCGGGGAAGCAAGTTCTTGACGCGGTCGGCCACGCCGATGATGTTGGTCCCGGGCTGGCGCTGGATGTTTAAGATCACCGCCGGTTGCTTATTCATCCAGGCGGCCTGGGTGTTGTTTTCGGCGCTGTCCACCACGTCGGCCACATCCGACAGCCGAACGGGCCCTCCATTCTTGTAGGCGATAATCAGCGGCTTGTAGGCGTCGGCCGACAGAAGCTGGTCGTTGGCCTGAATCGTAAAGGACTGCCGCGGACCGTTGAGGTTGCCCTTGGCTTGATCGACGTTGGCGGCTCCCAGGGCCGTGCGAATATCCTCGAGGCTTAAGCCATAAGAGGCCAGCGCCGTGGGATTCACCCGAACGCGCACCGCGGGTCTCTCGCCACCGCTGATCGTAACCAGCCCCACCCCGGAGAGTTGAGAGATTTTCTGAGCCAGATTCGTGTCGGCAAGATCCTCGACCTTTTCCAGCGGCAGCGTTTTCGAGGTGAGCGCGAGCGTGAGGATGGGTGTATCGGCCGGGTTCACCTTGCTGTAGATCGGCGGATTGGGAAGATCGTGCGGCAGATAGGTGGACGCCGCATTGATCGCGGCCTGCACCTCCTGCTCGGCTACGTCGATGTCTTCTTTTAGATCAAATTGCAACGTAATGACAGAGCCGCCGAGCGAGCTGGTCGAGGTCATCTGCGCCAGTCCGGGCAGTTCCCCGAACTGGCGCTCGAGAGGCGTGGTCACCGCCGACGCCATCACGTCGGGGCTCGCACCCGGGTAAAAGGTCAGAATCTGGATGGTGGGATAGTCCACCTGAGGAAGAGCCGAAACGGGAAGTTGCGAATAAGCCACCAGTCCCGCCAGCAAAACGCCCACCATCAGCAGCGAAGTCGCCACCGGTCGGAGAATGAACGGCCGAGACGGACTCACGGGTGTAGTTCCGGCGGCGAGCTTGGTCGAGGAGCATTGTCCAGATTGGCCGCGTGCGGAACGACCAGCGCGTCGGCTTGCAGTTTGTCTGCGCCATCGACCACGATCTGCTCGGCTGGACTCAAACCTTGGCGAATCACCGAGATGTTTCCTTCCGTGAAATCGACTGCAAGCGGTCGAACCTGGACGTGGTTATCGGCTCCCACGACGTAGACAAACGGTCCCTGCGCGCCATTCTGAATCGCAGCGGACGGAATGACGATGGCATTCTGGCGCGAACTGAGAAGCAGCCGGGCATTCACAAACTGGTTGGGCCAAAGGGAAAGATCGCGATTATCAAACTGCGCCTTCAGCTTGACCGTTCCCGTGGTCGGATCGATCTGGTTGTCGATGGTCAGAAGCCTTCCCTGTGCGATCTTGGTGTCGTTATCGCGGCTGTAGGCTTCTACCCCGAGTTCCCTGCCCCGCATCTGCGCGACCACTTGCGGCAGCACGTCTTCGGGAAGTGTGAAGATGACTGCGAT
>Ga0187783_10000535_pt1 | contig 27861 bp, 24 predicted proteins | sample 1015_SJ02_MP02_2_FD_132471 | JGI IMG/M metagenome (GOLD analysis project Ga0187783, IMG submission 132471) | Tropical peat soil microbial communities from peatlands in Department of Meta, Colombia - 1015_SJ02_MP02_20_MG | ecosystem: Environmental > Terrestrial > Soil > Wetlands > Peat | place... | reverse complement strand
TGGCTCCCGCAACGTATGTCCCGCCGAGTACGACGCGCAGCAGGTCCGCGGACCAGGGCATGAAGAAGCAACCCACCGCGGCGCTCACCAGCAGCATCGCGCGGGACACACGCATGAACAGTTCCTGTGTCCGCTCGCGGTCGCCGCGGTGATGCGCCTCCGCCATCTCCTTCCAGAACACCTGCAATATCGATGAAGTTGCCAGCAGCGCGACTGCGGAACACTGCGCCCCGATAGAGTAGAACGCCTGCTGCACCTTGCCGCCGTAATTCTGTAGCAGCCAGCGGTCTGCGAATACATAGGCACAGGTCAGACACGAATACGGTATCAGCGGCAGGCAGTAGCGCAGGTACTGCGCGAGCAGACCGCGGCGCACCGGTTTCTCGCCCGTCGACGCCCGGGTGAAGCGGGTGATGCAGAAGCGATGCGCGCACACGGCCGCAGCCCCATATTCGAGCGCAATCAACCCGAATACCGTGGTGAGTCGCAGTGAATCGCAGAGCCATAGGATCACCACCATCAGCAGATTCACGGCCGCGGTCGCGACAGCGATCCCTTGCACCCTGAGCGTCTGGCGCTGCGACTCCGCCGCCTGCTGCAGAACCGCCCACAGGTTATCCTGCATAAATGACGCCAGGAGCGCCAACACCACCAGCGAGCGTGGCTCGCCGCGCCAGATGGCGTTGACCCAGCTCGACGGAAGCAGCATCCCCACGATGCTCAGGGCCACAAGGAACTGCAGGCCGAGCCAGCGGTAATACGAGCTGACGAACCGTCTCGGCTGCGGCTGTTGCGACATGAATGTGAAGAACGCCGTCGAGGCCCCCAGGTCGATCAGCGGCCGCAACGCCAGAAAGGAGCTCAACAGGAACGCCATGGCGCCGAATGAGCTAGGGCCGAACCAACGCGCCAGCAGCATGCTGTTGGTAAAACTCAACAACGAACGCAACGCGTTCGCGCCGACGGTAAAAGCAAAGCGCTGGCGAATGGTCGGCGGCGGCTCGATCGCTCCCTCGGCCGGCGTGACGCGCTGCGGAACTAACCCGGTCGGCGTCGTGACCACGTTACCCGCCGGCTCCGCCATGCTGGTCATGGCTCACGAATCGCTCGCGCACCAGCGCCGCCGTGACGCCAAGCAGCAGCCCCAGGCCGAGCCCTATCCAGGCCAGCAGTACCCGCCGCGGGCGGGCCCGCACCTCCGGAGTCATGGCCGGATCGATCACCTGAAACGCGTACTCTATACGCCCGTTCGCCAGCATAGCCCGCTTGGTCTCACTCGAGATAAGGGCGAATATGACCTTGCGCATATCCACGTCAGTGGTGCGTTCGAGCTGCTTGGTGAGGTACGCGATGTTGCGTTCTGATTCACCGAGCGCCTTGGTGCGGATGAGCTCGTTGGCCAGCGCCACGAAGTCGTTGGCCCAGCGCGCCGCGGTCGCCGGGTCCTTCCATTCCATGATGACCGTCGTCAGTTCCTTTTTCTGATCCCGGTTGATGAGCACAACGGTTTTCTTGAAGCGATCCACGGCACGCCACATCGTGAGTTGACGCTTTGCGTCCCCTGAAAGGACTGGCAGCAGGTTGTAGCGCCTGATGAATTCCTCGATCAGGTGACGCGAGTCCAGCACGCCTTGTGCTGCCTTCTCCTCGGCGCTGCCAGCCGAAAGGTCGACGCCCGCAAGACTCGCCAGACCGCCGACTGCACCGGCGAGCCCCTCGCCGTTGCCACCGCCGCCGAACTGTCCCTGCTCGTGTGCAGCGGCCACAACGGTCTCACCGCGAAAGATAGGTATGCTGAGCAGGCCAATCACGATTGCCGCTGTTGCCCCGGCAAAGCAAGCGCCGCCGATCAGCCACCGATGGCGCCACACCAGTCGTGAAAACACCACGATGTCGATGCCGCCATCGGAGGTTTCGTGTCCGCGTGGGTTCACCGTCTGCACTCGTCTCGTATATTCGTCATTCATCTGATGCTCTCTCTCAGGTTCAATGTGTGTGCGCCGGTCCGGACGGCGTCACAGGAACTGAGTATAAGAAAAGCCGGCTGTCGTCAGATCCCGGACCCTGTCGCGGCGTCGAGACCAAAGTAGCTGCGCCAGCGGCGCAAGTCGGGTTCGATGTGGAAGAAGCTGGCGGTCCGTCGCGGAGGGACGCTATCGCCGGGACGGAGCGCCTCGATGACAGCGTGCAGCTCGGTCGCGCCGTGAACGAATGACACTCCGCTGATGCCCCGAAGTGGACTGAAGTTGACGCCGGTGCGATCGTCGAAAATCGCGATCCGCGAGCCCGTAGCGTACGCGTCCACGGCTGCCGACGTGGTATTGCTTGCCAGCACCATGTGTGCCTCGCAGCACAGCAGCGCCACCGGGCCGTCGACCACGCGCATTTTGCTGGCGGGGAACTGCGCCGGATCGACTGGGCAATTCGGGTGAGGTTTCACCCACACCTCGAGAGGCAGCCGCGCCGCGGCGGTTGCCTCGTTCACGATCTTCAACATCAGCCTGGTGGCCTCCGGCATGAAATCGGTGAGGACGAGCACCCGCAAAGGCTCGTCGCGCCGCAGCGGCCGCGGACTGCAAGGCCGCAGATGCAAGTACCGCAGCGCCTCGCAATCGATAAGCTGTTCTCGCAGGCGGCTCGTGGCGAGATACTCGTTTCTCGCAACTTCGCCATTGAGCACGACTACCTGCGGACGCGGCAGGAAGTCACCACCACTGTCGTAAACCCGCGGGTCGCAGTGGTAGCGCAGGTCCCAGAACCGGACGGTCGAATGCGCGACCCCCGCCAGGCGCCCGTGTCCGTGCTTGCCCCAGGCGCGAATGAGGGCCCGTTCCCACCCCTGATTTTCCATCAGGTATATGCCCTCCTCCTGGTGCGGCATCTGCTGCAAAGCACGGTCGAAGGCTTGCGCGCAGAACAGCGTTGCCACGCATTCACCGCCGCGGAAGGCGTTGGCCCAGTCTCTGCGTATGAGCGGCCAGAAACTCTCCTGCGCGCGGCGCCTGAAGCGGGCCCGCAGCGATGCGCCGACTCGCAGCGATTCGCACATCAGACCTAGCCAGCGGACGAAGATGCGCGGGAAGTCCGACAGACGTGGGTGGGCATCGACCAGCGACTGACGGCCGACGGCGGGTGATTCCGCATTGATGAGCCGAATGATGCGCGCCGCCGCCGCCGCGCTCGGCACTTGGTGGTGGGGATAGAAAGTATGCAGCCAGCTCACCTCGAGTCCCGATTGCGTCAGCAGTTGCGGCAGCGCTCCCCAGTACCGCGAGGTGAACTGCCGCCCTGAGCGCTGATCCGCGTTGTGATTGAAGAACGGCGCGCAGATCAGGAGCGAACGCCGATCCCGGTGTTCGGAGTAACCCGGCGACACCGCCCGCCTGAGCCGCAACCAGCGCACCAGGAAGTAAAATTGTGCGCCCAGGCCGATCAGCGGTCTCGGCAACCTGCCCCGCAGCGTGCGGGCGCCGGAGCGGTATGTCACGCTTGATCTCGAATAGGTGTATTCGATGTTCCTCTCGCGGCACAATGCCTCGAGCACCCGACTGAGATCACCGTCCGCGCCCCTGAAGTTCAATGTCGCCGGACGCTCCCGCTCGAGCAGCAGCAGCAGCGCCAGTAATTTGACGATCGTTTGGAGCGAACGCTGCTTCCACGTGCTTTGCTCGACAAACAGCGACAACGCCCAGAAGCTGCCGCTGCCGGGCACGATGAATCGCTCGCACAACCGCCGACCCCGGATTACCGTCTGCCCCAGCTCATAGGCCCAGGCGAGATAGCGGCGGCGGACCTCGCTCGCGTGCTCCTCGAGATAGGCGGTCAGTGAGCGTACCGTGGGCTGACGCGGCGTTCCCTGCCAAAGGAGCGCCGACGCGCCAGCGGGTACCTCATCGGTCTCCGCTTCCAGCAACAGCAGTGCCTCAGCAGCAGGCGAATTAGGCTTTGACCGCCTCAACGAAGATCGAGCACCAACTGCGGTGCTTTCTGTTTATGTTCATCCGAAATCCATAGCGCGTCTCGTCCGCCCGACACTGGACTACGCCGGAAAAACCCGCCTCGGTCAGGAAGTTTTTGAGCTTGTCGAAGTTGAACCAGTTGCGGTGCAGATGCGAGTCGCGCAATTGCTCGGGCGTGAGGAGCGACACGGCCCAGTCGCCGAATTCGCTGTTCGACAACGTCGTGATCCTTTCGTGAAATTCTTCGGCCGAACAAAGCGGCGGCAAGCCCTTGTTGTGTCCGCGATCGAAGTAAGTGACGATGCCCGCGAGCAACTTGAGGTGCTCCTGATCGTAGACGCTGCCCTTCTCCGGGTTGATCCAGGCCTGGAACATCGCCACCATCTGCTTGCTGACCTTGCGATCGTTATTGTGCACACACTTGTAGTCGTCAAGCAGCAGGTCGAGATCCGGGCACTCTACGCGTATTACACCGCCTTGCCGCATCGAGCGGTAGAAGTTCCTGAAGAGTCTTCTTACCGCATCGTTCGAGAGGTGCTCGATCGTGTGTCCGCTGTAGGCATACTGGACGTCGCTCAGGTCGAAGGTGTAGTCCGTTTCAAGGTCAACGACGATATCGGCATTCTCGAGACAGACACTGGTCCACTCGGGGGGGAAATACGTGATGTTGTTTTGTTCCGCGACAGCGAGATAGTGCCTGTTGGGACCGAAGAAGCGCCGGTAGAGGGAAAAATATCGACGCTGCCCTCGCAGATAAACATCGATGGCAAACGGCCGCCACCTCTCTGGGACCAGAGGCTTTATCAGGCTCCTCAACGACACAGTCCGCTGCGTCAAAAATAACTCCATGTTCGTCACCCCGCGCCAGCCAGCAGACTCGACACCAGCTCCAGATCGCGCGGCGTGTCGACCGCGTGCGACTCGTGCCGGGTCGGCACCATGCGCAACTTAAATCCATGCTCCAGAACTCGCATCATGTCTACCGATTCCGCGATCTCGAGCGGCGTCGGAGCGAGGCGCGTGTACTTGAGGAGGAAGTCGCGACGGAAGGGAATGACGCACACCTGCTTGCCCCTCGGCGCCTTCGACATCTTTGAGTCGGTCGGAATCGGCTCGCGCGAGAAGTACAGAGCGTTGCCCTGCAGGTCGCACACCACCTTGATGCAATTGCGATCCTCAAACTCGGCTGGGGACGTGATCCTGCCCAGCAGGTTGACAACCAGCAGCGAGGGATCCTCGAGCATCGGTGTGACCGCCTCGGAGATCATCTCCGGGTGAGTCATCGGCTCATCGCCCTGCACCATCACCACGATGTCGTAAATGACCCCGTCCTCCGCCTCGAGTATTTGAAGTGCCTCGGCACAGCGGTCTGACGCCCGTTCGTGATGAGTACCGGTCATGACAGCCCGGCCGCCGATGCCTCGCACGTAATCGAAAATCTCCCGATCGCACGTCGCCACCGCCGTAAGCGCCAGCAGCGTATTGCGGGACACGCGCTCGTACACGTGCCCGATCATGGGCTTACCGAGAAGCGGTGCCAGCGGCTTGCCCGGGAAGCGGCTGCTGCCCATGCGGGCGGGAATCAGCGCGAGCACTTTCACGCAGCGCGCTCCTTTCCTCATGCCTCACGGCTTCTCGCCCAGTGCACAAACCTTTCCAGGCCCGCGTCGAGCGGTGTGAAGCGACGAATATCGAGACACTCGGCCAGGCGGTGGGTAGCGGCGTAGATCCCGCTTTGATCCCCCGCCGTCGTGCCGCTGACGAAATAGCGGCTGCCGGGAACCAGAGCGCAAATTTTCTCGAGCAGCACCCGTACCGTGGTCCTGACGCCCGTACCCACGTTCAAAGTCCGCCCAAGAGCAGACGAATGGCTCGCCGCGCGCCACCAGGCCTCCACCACGTCGTCGATGTAGATCAGATCGCGAAAGCGATCAACACTGCCCTTAACCTCGATCACCCCCCTCGCGAGTGCTTGAGCCAAGTAAATGCTGACCATTCCCTGCCGCAGATTCTTCATGTCCTGGCCTGGACCGTAGACGTTGAACATGCGCAGCGATACGGACGGCAGTCGCTCGTGGTAGACACGCAGATAGGCTTCGGCCGCCAACTTGCCGACACCGTAGCAGGAGAGCGGCGCGCAGCGCTCATCCTCATCGATGGGCCGGTCGTCAACCGCGCCGTACACCGACATCGAGCTCGCGTACACCAGGCGCTCGACCTCGTTCTCGATGCCGTAGCGAATCAGGTTCAAGGTCGAAACGGTGTTCAGCGCTAGATCTGCTACCGGATCATCAAAGCTCACCTCGCCGGACGATTGCCCCGCAAGATGCAGGACGCGGCGGCAGCTCGGCAGCGAACGGACCGCAGCGGGCGAAGCCAGGTCGAGCTCAATGAGCTCAACACCGCTCGGAACGCTGGCGCGCTCTCCCCGCGAGAAGTCATCCACGCCGACAACGCGCTGCCCTTCCTCGAGAAAACGGCGCGCGACGCGGGAGCCGATGAAGCCTGCGACACCGGTAATCAGTACGGCTTCCAACCCACGGCTCCTGCGAGTCACGCGCCGCTCACCACGCCCACCAGCGTGTCGCATCTGCCGACCCGAATGAGACCCCGCTTGTAGCTCTCTTCAAGAGCGGTCCCGAGGGCGGAGGTGAAACGTCCCGTCCCGCCCGGCCGGCCGTCGCGCGCCCAAACCATGTGATTGGAAAGGTCGTAGCGCTGGTCGCGGATGATCTCAAATGGCCGCGCGAGCTGGGTCAGCAGGAACTGCAGGGACCGTTCGCTGAAGTACCAGGGATGCGCGACCGACCAGTAGAAGCGCTCGAATGCTGGGATGTCGTAGACGGAATAGAGCGGGTCTGCGGCATTCGGAATCTCGAACACGATCCTGCCGTGTGGTGCGAGGAGCGCGAGCTGCGACTCGAGGAAGGGTCGCGGCGCGGAAATGTGCTCGAGCACGAAAAAGTGCAACACCAGGTCGAAGCGCGCCGTCGGACGGGCTGCGGAAAGCTGCTCGAGCGAGCCGTAGACCTCCACCCCGCGACTGCGTAGGTACTCGCCGAAAGCTCCGGAAGGCTCGACGCCGACACATTCGTGCCCGGTCTCGATGAGTGGCGCCAGCATGAAGCCCGATGAGCAGCCAATCTCCAGCACGCGCGCCCCCGCGAGCAAGCGCGGGGCAAGGTACAGCATGCGGCGGAGGCGGTTCGGTTCGTTGGCGCGGACGTGATCCTCCACCTTGCCCCAGCCCCCGGCTGCACCGGCTCGGCCGGCCATGAAACTCTCGAACTCGGAAGCGTAGAAGCGCGCCTCCTGTTCAGCACTCAGACCCGGGTAGAGATAGCGCACGTCACAACCGGCACAATGGAAGAATGCCCGCTTGCCCTCGCGATCACCGTACACGTGCCGGGTGACGACCCCCTGCTCCACCGCAGCAGCGCCGCACAGCGGACAGCCGGCGGGCAAGCTCATGCGCTGTGCCCCCTTGCGAGCGGACCCTGCGCCGGATCCGCCGGTCGGGCCGCGGCGGCATTGAGGAATACCGCATCGATCGAATAAGCGAGAAAGCGATAGCCCTCGGCCCGGCGGCGCTGCAGCTCCGCCGGATCGGGCGGAACTACATGCATCCCGCAGGGAACGCCGTGCTCGGCTGCGAGCGTACGTATGCGCTGCAGCGCTGCAGCGAAGCCGGGCGCGTCGAACTGCGCGGTGATACCCATAGACGCCGACAGGTCGTACGGACCCACAAGTACCGCGTCCAGGCCCTCGACCTTGAGGATCGTCTCGAGATTTTCCACGGCTCGGGCATGTTCGATCATCGCCACCAGCAGCGGCGCCTGCGCCTCCTGCCGATAACTCTGAAAGTGCTTGCCGAACAGGTTGGCGCGCGAGAAGCCGACTCCCCGGCGGCCTGCCGGCGGCCAACGGCAGGCATCGCGCAGCTGCAGCAGCTGCTCGGCGCACTCCACCATCGGAATGACGACACCGGCAACGCCCGCATCGAGCGCCTGCTTGCAGTCCTTCGGCTTCCCCTCTGCAAGGCGCGCCAAGGGAAGTGTTCCGCCGAGCTCGAGCGCGCGGCACAGGTCCGGAAGCTGATGCACGGCGATCGCGCCGTGCTCCAGATCGAGCGCGACCCAGTCATAGCCGGCCTGCCCCAGAATCTCCGCCACGGACGGATGTGGGATCTGCATCCAGCTGCCGATCGTCACGCCGCCGCCGCGCAGTCGTGCGCGAAGCTGTTGCATTACCGCCCATCTATCCATCAAGAAAATCCTCGCACTGCGCGCCTTGGTGCTGCCGCTGCAGCTGACCGTTGTAAGCGGTCAATCGCAGCAGAAAATCGACGCTCGCGGATCGCGCCGCTTCGTAGTCCGAAACCGAATCGCCGATGACGAGCGCCTCTGCAGCGGGGCAACGCAAGCGGGTGAGCGTCGCCGCGATCGCCGCCGCTTTTTGAGTCGGCGCGCCGTGCACTTCGCGAAACCAGGGCGCTATGCCGAGTGCATGGAGGATGTTCTCGATTTCCTCCTGTGGAGTCGCCGTTAACATCACGAACGGTTGCCGCGCGTGGTGGGTTTGCAGGTACTCGCGTGCTCCCGGAACCCAGGGCGAATCGATCACCCGCTGCCGCACGGCGCGAGCGAACAACTCGCAATAGTGCGCAACGTTGTGCGGGTCAGCGCGCTCGCCCACCCAGCCGAGGTAAATCGGTATCTTCTCGAAGCGAGACATGCCACCGTGCGCTTCGTGGTGCTCGCGGATGCGAGCGGCGAGTGCGGGTGCAGCGTGTGCGAACAGAGCCACATACGCCTCGGTCTTGACTTCCACGGACTCCTTGATTACGCCATCGAAGTCCCAGAACAGCAGCGTGTAGCGCTCGAGCGGGCGCGGGTGAAGAGTGTTATCTCGCACTCAGCGTGCCCATATCTGGTTGAAAACCGTGTTGAAGCGTGGATCGGCCTCGATGACGGCGGAATGGGCCTTCGACACGAAGTGCAGTCCCGCGGCGGTGAGGAGTCTCTGGCACTCCTGTGCCTGCTCGGTGAAGTCATCGTTCACTTCCACTGACAGTGAGCGCACGCCCTGCAGTACTCGGGGGCCACCGCGCAGCACGAGGTGCTCGATCCCATCCACGTCGAGCTTGATGTACTGCGGCTCGGGAAGCCCCAGGCGGCTGATGCATTCGTCCACCGGCAGGCCCACGGTGCGAAACTCAAACACGCTATCCATCGCGCTCCCGTCGTAGCCTTGCTTCAGGCCGAATGTCGATAACGCGCCGCCCCACGCGGTCGTCGTCATATTTAGCGTGTCCTCGGCCAACCGTTCGAACAATGGCAGTGACATGATAGTCACGCTGCGCGACAGACCGTTGACAAACACGTTGCGCGCCAGCAGCTCGAGATTGAACACCGACGGCTCGAAAGCGATCACGCGACAGCCGCGGGCTTTGGCGGCGTAGCACGAATACAGACCGATGTTCGCGCCGATGTCCCACAGGACGGCACCGCTCGAAATCGAATCGATCCAGGCCAGCGTTTCCGGCTCCTTGGTCGCAAAGCTGCGAACGCGAAACTCGTTGACGCTGTTCGGAACCGCGAAGACCAACACGGTGCCGCGGTGCGTGACGGTGCGCGTGCGGTTCATCGCGCCATCCACCGCGTCCTCGAAGAACACCCTGCCCGGGCGGGTGCTACCGATCACGTTCGCGCAGGATCGCAACGAAGCGCGGCCAATCGCTTTGAGTCGCTGCAGCATCAGCGATCGGTCATCAATGGTTCATTTGCAGCTTGGACTGGCACTTCGTCACGCGTACTTGATAGCAGAAGGTGGAGCGGGCCGGGCTTGCGAGGAGCCTGAACCTGCGCCGCCTCCACCGCCTCCGCACGCGACCCGTAACAGGCAGGCTCAACGTGGGGACGACTCCCCCAAGCTCGGATTCCTGCAATGCCTTCCATACGCTCCGCCAGGCCACTCAACGCTGCCGCGCGCGCACCTCGTCGATCAGCTGTAGGAGTCCCTGTCCCAGGTCGACATGCAGGGGCGGAGTGTATTTGCGCCCGAGCTTCGGTTGATAGGCGTACGGGGTGCGCACGTAATGACCAGCGTAGTTCTCGTCGCGGAAGTCGACCTCGCTCGGCATGCCGAGAATTTCGGCGAGCATCTTCAGCAGATCGACCACCCGCATCGGCTGGTGGCCGGTCAGCACGACGCTTTGGTTGCGAAAGTCATCGCCGAGCGCCAGCACGCTCGCGCGCGCGGCATCCTCCACGTGAATGTATTCCCGGATAGAATCGGGGTTGCCGGCGTAGCTGATCGAGCCGCGCGCAAGCGCATCGCGCACAATGCGGTACAACCCATTGCTTTCGTCCGCGCGCGGCCCATAAAGCGAGCCGTAGCGCAAGATGGTGAAATCCAGCCCATAGGCATGCTGATATTCCTCGACGTACTGTTCGGCCGCCTGCTTGCTACAGCGATAGAAACCACCCTCGCGGCTGTAGACGTACACCGTACTCGCGTACACGAACCGCCCCACGGAGCTCGAACGGCAGGCTTCGAGAGCGTTCACCGTGCCGAACACGTTGACCCGCAAAGTCTCGACCGGCTTGCGCAGCGCTTCGTTGAGATCGGCAACCGCGGCAAAGTTATATACGGCGTCCGCGCCCGCGATCGCACGCTGCAGCGCGGGTGCGTCGAGCACGTCCCCAATGATCATCTGCTGGCTCGCTGTGAGCCATTGCGACGGACGGCGATCGAAAATGCGCACCGCATGACCTGCGGCACTCAGCTGGTCGGCCACATGCGAGCCGAGGAAGCCGGACCCGCCCACCACACAGACGGTCTTCGTGGCCATGCTTCAGCCCATCTCCCGCTGCATGGCGTATTCGTCCTCCGGCACGGGCGAGCGCAAGGCCTCGCCGCTCAGGAACCGTACCGCCTCCTCCGTGGCCTCGATCTCCATGCGCGCGCGGCAATCGACCGACATCGACCCCATGTGCGCGGTCAGCAGGCAGCGCTCGATGCCGGCAAGCTCGCCCGTATAAGGTTCCTGTTCGAACACATCAATCGCCGCCCCGGCGATGTGCCCCGCGTGCATGACTTCCGCGAGGTCGCGCTCGTTGATGATGCCTCCGCGCGAGGTGTTAATGAGTAGAACGTCCGGCTTCATCAGCAGCAGCTGTTCGCGACGGATCATGTTGCGCGTGTACGCGGTCAGTGGCAGGTGCAGGCTGATCAAGTCCGCGTTGCGATAAATGTCATCCTTGCTGACCCATTCCAGTTTCAGCTCCGGCACGAGCTTCAGGTCGGGCTTCAGGTCATTCACCAGCACGCGTGGCGTGCCGAAGGCCGGAATTCTGCGCAACACCCGTGCCCCGATACGGCCGGTGCCGATGATGCCGACCGTCACCTCGGCGAGCCGGCGGCCCATGTGCCGCTGCCACTTGCCGGCGTGTATTTCGAGATTGGCGAGCTGCACGGAGCGCAACAATGACAGCATCAGCCCGAAGGCGAGCTCCGCGACTGCCGGTGCGGGCGCATCGGGCGTAAAGGAGACGGCAATGCCGCGCCGCCTGGCTGCGAGCAAATCAACGCTGTCAAGCCCGATGCCGACCCGCGAGATCAGCTTCAGGCGCGTAGCGCGAGCCATGACTCCCTCGGTAATCGGCTCGGTCCCGGCGACGACGACGTCCGCATCCTGGATCATGTCCGCAAGCTCGTGCTCCTTCAGTCTCCGTCCAAGGGGGTTGATGGTGTAGGCGATACCCGCCGACTCGAGCAGTTCCAGCGGAAGGCGGTTACGGTCCGCAAACGGCACAGTGGTGATCAGAACCTTGGCCATCGATCAGGCCCGCAGCGGCCGGGCATGCTGTCTGCGCGGGGTCGCCCGCGCGAGGTCGGTGAAGCTGCCCGCGCGGTCGAGCGCTACACCTTCGATGTTGATCTTCGCCCACAAGATCAGGCTCACAAGTGCGAACAGCCGCATCCCGCCGCTGACACCGCTGAAGAACGCGTCGTCGTCGAGGTGTGCCGCGAGCTGCGGTGAGACCAGTTCGGCGATCAGCGCGCGATGGGCCATGACGAAGTCACGCGTCAAGCGTCCCAGGCCAGGATCCGCGAACCACACATCCTGCGGCGCGGTCGGCCCGCTTTTGCGCGCACGGGTTACGTACTCGGGCAGGAAGCTCGTCAGGATCGCGCGCATTAGCGACTTAGCCCCATCCTGGTTCTTCAGCCGGTCTGGAACCGACATGAGGTACTCGACAATGTGATAGTCGAGCAGGGGGCTGCGGTTCTCAACCGAGTGTCGCATGCTCGACATGTCGAACTGATGGTTCTGATTGGCGATCACGGTGTAGATGTTCGCGTAGTGCAGCTCGTTATACGGGTCATCGGTCACCGCCTGCGTAGCCACGCGGAAATAGTACTCGCTGCAGGACTCTATGCGTTCGGCGACCGCGCTGTCGACGTCGCGCAGGTACGGAACGAAAGCACTGCACAGCGACTGCGCGTGCCATACCTGGAACTGGGCAAAGAGGCGAAACGCGCGCGCAGTCCTGCTAGCGAGGCGCCTGCCGCGGGCGAGCTCGGACAACAGGCCGTGGACGCCCTTTGCAGTGCGTGTAGAGATGCGTCGCATGCCGGACTGGAGGCGGCGGATGGACAAACGGCGCATACCCGCCTGCCAGGCGTAGCCGCCGAACAGCTCGTCCCCACCCACACCGCTGAGCAGCACCTTCACACCGTTGGCGCGCGCGGCCGCAGCAATTGCATAGAACACCAGCGTTCCGGAGTTGAGGAAGATCTCGTCGTAGTTGTGCACGATGTCGATGATATTGCGGTTCCAGAACTCCACGTCGACCGCGGTCGACACCTGTTTGATGCGCAGGTCGCGGCACAACCGGCGAGGATTCTGAGTGTCCGTGCTGCCCTCCCACGCTTCCTTGCCGGCTATCTCGGCGGTGAAGGCATGGAAGTTCTCCGGTGACAGCTCGCGCGCCACGTACGCCATCGACGAGGAGTCCAGTCCACCGCTCAGCGCGATTCCGACCGGCACGTCGCTGCGCAACCGCAGCCTTATGGAGTCGTGATACAGGGCGAGAAAGCGGTCATGGATATCCGCGTAGCATTGCTCGCGCAGCTCGATGCGCGGAGCGTACCATTGCCGCTCCTGCAGCCCCGCACGGCCGAACTCCACGTAATGACCAGGGCGCACACTGCATACGCCCTCGTAGAGCGTCAGCGGCTGGGCGAGCAGCCAGCAGTCTAGATTCAACGCGATGTTGGTCCGGTCGGGGCGGAGCGGCATGAGGGCGCGCAGCGCCTTGGCCTCCGAGGCAAAGTACAGCTCGGAGCCGGCTGCCTTATACAGCAAAGGCTTTTTGCCGAAGCGGTCGCGCACCAGGAAATGGCGACTTGTGCGCTGGTCGATCAGCACCATGGCAAACATGGCGTTGAGCTGCTGCAGGAACTCGAGTCCGTACTTGCGAAAGAGGAACGGTACGATCTCGACATCGCTGCCAGAGTGGCACTGGTACTCGTGCTGATGCGCGGCCCGCAGCTCGCGGTAATTATAGATCTCACCGTTCATGAGGACGGTGACACCGTCGAACGTGAATGGCTGCATGCCGCCAGGGCTAGTGTCGATGATCGCCAAGCGGTTGAACGCGATTTTCCAGCCGATGCCGGTGCTGATGCCCTGCATATCGGGTCCGCGGTGCAATAGCGTCTGCGCCGCTGGCCGCAGGTCGACCTCGCGCGGGCCAAAGTATCCGACGATTCCGCACATCTCGGCGCGCGGCGCTATTGCGCCTGAATCTCCCGCCACACGATCTCCTGTGTGGCCATGTATTCCGACTGCGGCGATGTCAGGAAGCTGTATTTGTAACGCTCATAACACGCGGCATTGACGCGATCGACGCATAGGCGGCTCGCATCAGTAACCTCGTCGATGTTGCAGACGACAGCGTCCAGGTAATCGGCGTAGCAACGCATGGCGCGGATATAGGAGCGCTCATACAGCGCCGCCATTCCAGCCGTGTAAATGAAGATGAGCGGCTTGCCATTAAGAACGGCAAAGCTCATTGCGGTGCTGCCGTGCGATAACACGAATTCCGCGTCGCGCACCAGCTCGGCGGTCCGCAGCCGATAAATCTCGCGGCCGGCAAACGTCGCCGCGTCGAAATCGCCCCGCGGGTGAGCAGCAATGACGACGCGCAGGTCGTGCTCGCGCTCGAGCAGGTCGAAGAAGCGGTTGAGCGAGCCGTAATAGCTGACCGGATCGATCCGCTGATAACCGACGAAGGGGAGATCGGAGTGATAGGGAAGATAGCTGTCCAGGAACACTGCATAGCGGCCGGCCGTGGCTCTGCCGCTGCCCGCCGCTTTGAGCTCCATGTAACGGTCGTAATCGAAGAAGTTGATGGCGACGACCTTTGCAGTGTGACTGCTGCCGTTCAAGGCGAGGTCGCCCGCCGCGAATGTGACCGCGAAGGGCTTGACGAGTCTCAGCCTCCTCAGGGCCGAGGCCTTGAGGCGGCTGGCGATCTCGTCAGCACAGCGCCCAGGCGTCGTTAACCAGGCCGCGATCTTGCGCCAGCGAAAAGCAGGATCCTGCGGCAGCGCTCCCGAGGCGAACTGAACCATGCGGCAGTCGTGCCGGGAGAGCAGCCGGAAGACGCGCGTCAGGCGTCCAGCGTAGCTGAGCAGCATTACGTAGAGCGCCGCGCGGTTCTCCGGCAGCCGCAAACGTGCCTCGAGCTCGGCGAAGCTGCGCAGCACGATTCGCCATTGCGAATTCCTCTCACCCCGCTCGTGGTGGTCCTCCCGCACCAGCGCGACGATGTCCCAATACTCGACCGGCACGCCGCGCTCGCGCAGATAATCGATGTGCCAGTCGGCAGCCATCTTATCCGTGAGACGCACGACGGAGACGTAGATCACTTTCCGCATCGGGCGGATGGATCGACTCTGCTCGGCGGCAAAATCCGCCTCAGGACCCTGTTGGTGCTGAACTGCCGTCCGCTCGGGCAAGCAGGCACTCCGCGACGTCGAAATCCAGTGGAGTATCGATGTCGAGCGACCGCTCGGGCGGAATCTGCACCGCCCGCACGCGACCCTCGAACATGCCGTTGTGCGTCATCACGAATTCGGGCTTCGACACATAAGCCACCGGAGTAATGTCAAAAACCTCCGGTGCGTCCTGACGCCGGTAGACCGCGCCCGGTGGCCGCATGACCAGGCTAACCGTACCGTCCGCATTGCGCTTGACCATGCTGAAGTATGGGTTGCGGCGCGCCTGGGTGATGGTGATGACGACATCCGCATCGCCCTTCGCGTATTCGTCTAGGCAGTTCTCGAGATCACCACCGGCGCGCAACGGCGCCGTGGCAGGAACGGCAAGCAACGCGTCCGGGTAGGCGCCGCCCGAGTCCTTCAGATAGCGCAATGCGTGACGCCAGGCGAGCCATTCGGGGCTGTCGTCGCGCGCCAATTGCGCCGGGCGCATGAAGGGCACTTCCGCGCCGGCCGCGCGTGCCGCGGCGGCGATCATCTCCGAATCGGTCGACACGATGACGCGGCGAATCCGCCTCACGGCACGCGCTTGAGCGATAGCCCAGGCAATCAGCGGACGGCCTGCGAGCGGCCGAATATTCTTGCCGGGCAATCCCTTCGAGCCCGCCCGGGCACAGATCAGCGCGACAACCTCCATTTAGGGATGCAGCAACCGCATGGATCGCAATTTCCGTTTGTAGAAAGAGGCCCCCTCGACGTCCAGGCTCGCGATGCCAACGTCGCGACTGACCGCAGCGCTGACGAAATCTACAGGATAGTCGTCCGGGTATCTGACCGACAGGTAGCGAGTGAACGCTGCCGTGTGGCAAGGCTGCTCATGCATGTCGGCAACCTCGGCCTCGGAGCGGCGCATGCTGTTGCGCAGGAAGTCCTCGACCATCGCGCGATTGCACGCGTCCCAATAGATCACGTACTTGGTGTGTTCTCGAGGAATCGCCGCCCAGAAGGAGCTCACGTCCTTGCGCCGATCGTAACCGATCGCTGTGATGTTCGGGGCCTCCGGTAACACCGACGAGTGCAGCAACCGCGAGTCGAAGAAACACAGATCGCCGGCGCGGGTGGACACCTCGAGCGTATCGAGATCCACGCCCAAGCGGATAGCGGCGCGATCCGCTGCCCGCCGCAGGACAAACAGGCCGCGCTTGATCGGATTGGGCTCGAAGAGCTTTCTGTGACTCTTCGGCTTCACCCTGATCCCCCCACCCCAGCCATTGTCAAAGTCCTGAAGGAAGATTCCGCATTTGGCGAAACGATAGTCGGGCGCACGCAGGTAACCGTTATGAGTCTCGCTGCCAGCGTCCATGTGCCAGCCGTGATGGCGCTGCAGACCCGCCTGTCCGTATGAGTTGCGCTGCACGTGCAGATCGTTCTGGTAGTACAGCTCGGGACCCAACGCCGCTCGCAGCCATCCCACGACCCTTGGCCTGAAAAGGCAGCTCCACACCAACTCGCATTGCAGCGACTCGCTGGTGCACATTACGGGCAGATCGCGCAACTGTGCGCTCTCGAAGGCGCGGTCGAGGGCCTCACGCACAGCGGCGACCTCGTCAGCTTGCAGCGCGCCGCGCACCACCACGAAGCCGAAAACCCGGAACGCGCGGCGAATCTCCTCGCCTGAGCCCCCACAACCGGTATCTCGGCTGATTGATTGCATCGGAGCGCCCAGGCTAATGGTCATTTTTTTCCAGAATGCCAAGCCTGAGCGAATATGCCCGTTCCAGGTCGTCCTCTCGCCCCACGTCGAGCCACGGCTCGTGCATCGGGTAGGCAATGGTACGTGCGCCACGATCCTGCAACCGGGCGAACAGCGTGGGCATATCACAGCGTTCACCGGCCTCGAGAGCATCAAGGCAGCGCGGCTCGAGCACGTAGATGCCTGCGTTGATGTGGGTACGCGCGACGGGCTTCTCCTCGAAACCAACGATCTCAATCCCGTTGGTGCGCACGACGCCGAAGGGATGCTGCCATTCGTATTGACGGACCGCCATCGTAGCCATTGCGCCGTGCCGACAGTGAAACTCGATCAGTTCGCCGTAGTGGATATCGGTGAGCACGTCGCCGTTGGACACGAGGAACGGCAACTCGGGCCGCGGGTCGAGCAGCGCTATCGCGCCGGCCGTGCCGAGCGGCGACCGCTCGCGCAGATACTCGATCTCCACCTGCCAGCGTGCGCCGTCGCCAAAGTGCTGCTCGATCATCTCGCCAAGATAATTGATCGCGATTACGAATCGGTGGAAACCCTCACCCCGCGCGCGTTCGATGATGTGTTCCATCATGGGCTTGCCGCTCACTGGAAGCAGCGGCTTGGGGCAGTCCTCGGTGTAGGGGCGCAGGCGCGTGCCGAGTCCACCCGCCATGATTACCATCAGTTGTGGACGACGGCTTCTGGTCGGTTCCAGCTCGTACCATACGCGTAACCCCACCACGCGGCGGCGCTGATCGACGACCGGTAACTGGTGAATGCGGTTCATCTGCATGAGCTGAGCGGCAGTCTTCGCCGGAATGCCTTCCGGGATGACGAGCGGCTCTCGGGTCATGAGCGCTTCGATGGCAGAGCCCAGGTCAACCCCGCGCATCAGACCCCGGCGGATGTCACCGTCGGTCAACGTGCCGACCAACAGATCGCCGTCCCCGACGACGAGCACGATCTGCAGTGCCGATTCGTCGAGGTTGCGAATGGCGTCCCGTAACGTCGCGGTTGCGGGCAACAGCGCTCTGCGCCAGGTCGTTTCGGGAGCCGGGGCTGCGGACGATTGCTTCACGCGGGATCCGTGGCGCGATCTCGCAGCAACAGCGGGTCCTCGGTCTTCAAGCGCATGGCGGCAAAGTCCGTCTGTTTGATGTAGGCGTACGCTTTCATCACGCTATTGCCGTCGCCATAGATATTACTCGTGCGTGCCACGGTAGCACGGAATGCCGGCTGTTCCGCGGTGGCGACGGCGCGCTCGATCGCTGCCCGGTCGGAATCGCAGAAGATGACGTTTTCACCGGCACGACGTCCGCGCTGCCGCAGACCGACGTTGATTGCCGGCAGCGGGACCGAGGCCGCTTCGAGGATTCCGGACGATGAATTTCCGATGATGAACCGAGCGTGCTTATACAACGAAATAAACCACTGACGCTCGAGGTTCTTGAAGAACCAGCAGTCCGTACCGGATTCGTGCCGCTGAATGACCTCGATGATGCGGTTGTGTCCGGGATCGGTGTTCGGGTAGTCGCCGGCCACCGGAATGCGGCGCTCCTTCAGCACCACAAGAATGTTCTCGAGCTGCTCTCCGGCAAAGTCTTCCTCGCCATCGAGGGGATGGTAAATGAGCAGCGCATAACCCTCCATGCGCTTGCCTCGTGGCATCCTCGCCATCACCTCCTGTCGGCTGAGCGGCGAAGTGTGCACGAACTTGTCGAGCGCGATGCTTCCCGGCACGAAGATCCGCGCCGGCGACTCCCCCATACTCATCAGCCGTTCCTTGTGCTCCTCGATCGAGACGACGTGTGCGGTCGCGAGCTTGGAGGCGGCGTGGCGCACCGGGGTATCGGCATGGCCGTCGGACTGGTGGTCTCCACCGAAGAAATGCACGGTGGGAATACGGAGATACGTTCCCAGCATGCCGCCGACGAGCACGTCCTCCCGGTCTCCGGCGAAGATGATCAGCTCCGGGCCCCAACTGGCAACGATGTCAACGGCCGACTGCAGGAAGATGCTGGCGCTTTTCAGACGCGAGCGCGGTGAATCTCCATCGATGAGGCTCTCTACCTCCGCCAGTATGGTGAAGCCATCTCGACGGATGAGGTCGACGCTGCGGCCGAAGCTCGGTGACAAATGCGCCCCTGCCACCAGCAGCCGCAGGTCGATGTCCGCGTCATCCTTCAGCGCCCGATACAACCCGCTCATCAGGTCATAGTCGGAGCGGATCGCGGTGATACCGAGAATCCGCCTCATGATAATCGCCCTCCCGCGGGATCGGCCACGGCCGCACTGTCATCCGAGCAATTAACCTCGCCGCGCAAGCGATGCATCATTCGAGCTCAATCAACTCGTCGCTCGCGAAAGCACGTAGTGCGCTGCGCCCGAGCAACTCGTCCCAGCGCATGGGTGAAATCCCAGTCCCCGGTCGCTTTGCCGCGAGGTTGTCGGCGCTGAAGGTTTCGCCCGCCGTGATCGCCCGCGCTGCAACGATCGACTTGCGGGCTGCTGGCCGGTTGCGCAGCTCCCCGAGGGTCGGTTGTTTCACGCCGTCTCCCAGCGCAGCCTCGACATTCCGCACGGCCTTGACCAGCGCCTGCAACTCGTCCGGTTCGAGGCTCGCCTGATGATCCGGCCCCGGCAGCTTGCGGTCGAGCGTGAAGTGCTTTTCGATCACCGCGGCCCCGAGTGCCACCGCGGCAATCGCCACCTCGATACCGCAGGTGTGGTCGGAATAACCTGCGGCGACACCGCAGATATCGCGGATCGTCAGCATGGCACGGAGATTCACGTCCGGCATGGGAGTCGGATACTCCGTGGTGCAGTGAAGCACCGTGATGCGATCGCGCGGTGTACCGCTCTGCTCGAGCGCGACGAGCGCTGCCTCAATCTCCACGAGATCGGACATGCCGGTAGAAAGGATGAGCGGCAGGCCGTAGTGGCCCACATGGCGCAGGTACGGAAGATCGGTGATTTCGCCCGACGGAATCTTGAAGCAATCCGCGCCGAGCTCTGCCAGCAGGTCGATGCTGTCGCGATCGAAGGCACTGGACAGGAATCGGATGCCGCGTATCTTGCAACGTGCGATCAGCTCAACGTGCAGCTCGCGCGAGAGCTGCAACCGTTGCAGCATCGTATGTTGCGACTCCTGGCCGCCGGTGGCGCGTGCCTGATATGAGGCCTTGGCGGCGGTCGCTGTGACCAGGCGGTCGGCGCTGAAAGTCTGAAACTTGACGCAGTCCGCTCCAGCGGCAGCGGCAACATCGACCAGCTCGCGAGCCAGGGCCGGATCGCCGTTGTGGTTAACGCCCGCTTCGGCAATGATCATCGTTTTCACGGTCGTCTCTTTTCCGGAACCGGTGATGTGCCGGGAGCGCGGTCGGTGAGCAGCCGCTCCCCCATGCCGATCACACAACGTTCGCCGATTGTCACGCTCTGACGCAGCGTCGCGTTACTGCCGACGAAGGTGCCGCAGCCTACCCGTACGCCGCCGTTGACGACTGCCGCAGTTGCGATATGACAGTGATCGCCGATCACCGCGTCGTGCTCCACCAGCGCGTGGCTGTTGATTATGCAGTTGCGCCCGACAACGGCACCGGCATTGACCAGCGCGCCGTGCATGACGATCGTGCCGGCACCTACGGTTGCGTGTCTCGATATTCGCGCCAGCGGGGAGACGATGCTCGGCAGCTCGCAGCCTAGCTGCTGCAGCCTTGCGAACAGATGAATACGCGGGTCGGCGGTTCGGAGGTGCCCGATGGCAATCAGTGCGCGCCGATGGCGCGCAACCAGTGCGGGCAGATCCGCGTCGGTACCGAGCACCGCATAGCCGAGAAGCTGCTTGCCGCTCTCGGCTGCGGATCCTACCAGCCCTGCGATCGTGAAGCGGCCCTCGGCTTCGATAACGTCGATGCATGACGCGGCGTGGCCGCCAGCGCCCAGCACCAGCAGCGACATCACGTTCATGAGGTCGGCTCCAGCGCAAGCTGCGCGCTGCTGGGCACGTTCACCAGCCGTTGCTCGAGCGATTCGGCAACCGGCAGCGGCATTCGCGGGCTAGCCTGGAAGGCCGGCAAGCGATGATTCAGAACCCAGGCCGGTCGCGTCATGAATCCGGCATCGTTGCTGAGTGACAGCACCTCATCGCGCTCGCCAGCATGTGCTGGATCAAGCAGCAGCGTCTGCAACCAGTAGTTGCTGCGGCACCCCGCAGGCTCGGCGACCAGTCGCACGCCGGGCACGTCCGCGAAGGCCGCCGTGTAGCGCTCGTGAAGACGCCTTTTCGCCGCCAACAGTACCGGTAGTTGCTCGAGTTGCGCGCAGCCGAGCGCCGCATTGAGATTCGGCAGCCGGTAGTTGAAGCCAACCTGATCATGGTGGTATTCCCAGCGATGCGCCACCTTGGCCGTGGTCGTCAGGTGCTTCGCGGCGCGTGCCAGCTGCGGATCTGCGGTGAGAATCGCCCCGCCCCCGCCGGTGGTGATGGTTTTGTTGCCATTAAAGCTGAGCACGCCGAGCGCGCCAAAGCAGCCGGTGTGGACGCCGTGATAGAAGCTGCCGAGTGATTCTGCAGCGTCTTCGATCATCACCAGGTGAAAGTCGCGAGCTACTCCGAGCAGGCCGTCGACGTCGACAGGGTGGCCGAAAACGTGCATCGGCACCACGGCGCGGATTACGCGCCCGCTGCCGCGGTTGACGCACACGCCACCGTGCAGCTCGCCGATCTCTCTCACGTACTCGCGCAGCGCGCGAGGATCCATTCCGAGCGTGCGCTCCTCGCTATCGACAAAATGAGGCACGGCGCCGCAGTAACTGACCGCGTTGGAGGTGGCAACAAAGGTCAGGGCGGGCACCAGCACCTCGTCGCCCGCATTGACGCCGGCCAGACGCAGCGCCACATGCAACGCCGCCGTACCGTTTACCACCGCGACCGCATGCTTAGCTCCGGTGCACCCGGACAGCTCGGACTCGAAGCGATCGACAAACCGCCCGGCGGACGACACATAGCTCGAATCCAGACATTCCTTGAGATAGAGCCACTCGTTGCCGCCAAAGTGAGGTTCGTGCAGCGCAAATGGCCCTGGGCCGATCCCGCGCTGCAACGCATCTAGGATGCTCCGAGCAACGCGGGAGCGGCTCGCGGTGTTCACAGGGAGTATTCACCGCAGCGGTACGCGCCGAGATTCGCCGGGTCGCGATACCACTCGATAGTCTGCGCAAGTCCGCGACGGAACCCCTCGATGCCGCCGTAGCGGGGCTGCCAGGCGAGCAGCTCGCGCGCCTTATCAGTGGCCGCCCACAGTCGCTCCACCTCGCTGTTGGGTGGGCGCAACCGCCCGGGATCGGCAATAATTTCGATCTCTGCGCCCATGATCTCCGCAATGCACCGGGCCAGCCCGCCGATGGAAATCTCGAAGTTGCTGCCAAGATTGATGACCTCGCCGATGCCGCGATCGGTGCCGAGCACGGCTAGGAAGCCCGCGACCGTGTCGGCGACATAGTTGAAATCGCGCGTCGGGTGCAGCGAGCCGAGCTTGACTCGCCGTGCACCGGTGGCGATCTGCGTGATGATCGTCGGAATGACGGCACGCGCGCTTTGGCGCGGCCCGTAAGTATTGAACGGTCGCAGGATGGTCACCGGCGTGCCGAAGGACGTGCAGAACGACATCGCCAGCTGATCTGCGCCGATCTTGCTCGCCGCGTATGGCGACTGCCCCTGCAGAGGATGCTCTTCGGTGATGGGCACGAACCGTGCGGTGCCGTAGACCTCGCTCGTGGAAGTATGCACTAGCCTCTTCACCCCCAGCTCGCGGGCTGCCTGCAAGACGTTAAGCGTGCCTTTGATGTTGACTTCAACGTAGCTGTCGGGCGAGTGATATGAGTACGGGATGCCGATCAACGCCGCCAGATGCAGCACGGCCTCACAGCCGTGTGTTGCGGCTCGGGCGGCGTGGGGATCACGCAGATCTCCTGCGAATACCTCAAACTCGCCGGCGACTTCCCTCGCACAGTGGTCGAGCCAACCCCGTGAATTGAACGAATTGTAAAGGACGAACGCCCGCACTTGATGGCCGGCGCGCACCAGCGCCTCGGTGAGGTGCGAGCCAATAAATCCGTCGGCACCGGTGACCAGCACTTTCAACAGGGATGCCTCTGAGCTGCAGGAAAACGATCCATGGGGCACGCTACCGCCCTGCGACGCGGCCGCGCAGGCCATCGCATCCAGGGAAGACTACCGCCACCTTCAAAGGCCCGCGGCCGCCGTGCGACGCTCAGCGCCGCGAGTCGCGCTCAACCTCGTCGCGAATCTGAGCGATCTCGGCGCTAAGCTCTTCGTATTCCTGCAGCTTGTACCGCAGAAACTCCGTCGTGAGTCGCGCCTTGGCGTCGATCCCGCGCGGGGTCAACAAATACATGTAGCCAATCTTGTTTTTGCTGTTCTTGAAGTTAGCGACCTTTATCCAACCCTTCTGTACCAGTGCCTGAAGGCAGTAATTGACCTTGCCCACGCTGATGCCGAGCTCGCGCGCGACGTCGCGCTGGCTGAGTCCCGGGTTCGGCTTAAGCAGCTTGAGGAGCTTGTAGCGAACTTCGTCGGTGACCATGGAGGCGACCCTGCGCGTAACAGCAAGCCTGAGCGTTGTCGCCGGGTTTACCCGTGCGTCATGCGCACGCTCCCGCGCGCGCCGCCCCGGCGCGCGTCCTCCTCGAACACGCACCCTGCTGGGACGTGCACCGGCGTATCGCGCCCCAGCAGGTTCAGTAACACGATGACACGCTCTGCCCCATCCTCGCGCTGGAAAATGCCCTCGAGCCCGTCGAACGGCCCCGATACGATCCGTACCGGCGTCCCAGTCACCAGCGGCGCCGGGCGCGCGAGGTGGTGTAATGCCGTTAGCGGATCCGCGCGCGCCTGCAGCCGGCGGATGGTCTCCTCAGGCACGATCGCGTAGTGGCAGCCGAAGCGCACCACGCCTGACACGCCAACCGAGGAGCGCGCCGGCCCGAGCGACTGTGCTCCCTCTCGCAGTTGCAGGAACAGGTATCGCGGGAAAAGTGGCACAATGCGCTCGCGGCGCTGTCCACGCAACAAAAACGATTGCACGAGCCGCGGCAGGTAGATCTCGTACCCCTGACGCTCCAGGTTTGCACGTGCAATGCCCTCAGCCGAGGGCTTGGTGTGAATCACGTACCAGCGCAACACAAGCTTCGTCAGCGCCGCGTTCAACGACTGAACACAGGAGTCTAGGCATGCACTTGTCGGGTGTCAACGTACCGCGATGCGATGGAATTCTCAGATAGCCCGTGCTCAGATCGCCGAATGCACCGCCAGGAACGCGACCGCCACGTTGTAGATAATCTGCGTGACGGCCTGCCAGAACGGCAGAGGCGGAATATGCTCAGCGTTCAGCGGCACGACCACGGTGTCTCCCGGCTCCATCTTAGTGCTCGACGTGCTGAACCAGCGCGAGCCGCCGCTGGAGACGACGCTGCCGTCAGCGCGCACAACATAGACGCGACCCTTGTCCGCGCGCGCAGTTTCTCCGCCGCTCATGGCGATGTAGTCGTCACGCGTCAACCCCGTGCGGTAGAGGTGTGAGGTCACCGTCTGCACCTCGCCGATCACTGTCACTTCCTGCTCGAACTTCGGCACAATGAGTTCATCGCCATCGCGCAGAACCACGTCGTACGCTGACCCGACTGGCGAGCGCATCACACCTGGCAGGTTGATCACCAGCCTGCCCACGGCGCGTGCCTGGCGCAGTTGGGCCAGGAGCGATTGGCCGACGGATAGTGCGGAGGCTGCCCCGCCGCCGCTTCCGGGCACATTACTGGCCTGCAGCGCCACGAAAGCGATGTCGCTCTGCATGCGCTGCGCCAGCATGTCCAGCTCCTTCTGCTCCCGCTCGCGCAGCTCCTTGCGAGTGAAGACACTGCCCTCGGGGAACGCGTAGGGGGTCAGCCCACCCGCGCGAAGCATTATTGACTTCAGCGTCTCACCGGGCTTTACCGAATAAACGCCTGGAAACTTCACCTGGCCGCGCAGCGTGATCGTCTCCTGATCGGTCCACGCCTGAACCTCCTTGATGCTGAGAATGTCGAAGGGCGCGAGGTGCAGATTGGCCGCCGGATCGCCGCGAAGCACCGCGGCCAGGTCCACCTGGATCAGCTCGGTGCGCCGTGTCTCGCCGTTTACCACTTGGTAACGCGTCAGCTCGGCGCTACCGCCGTAAGCCGCATCGCTCAGGCCGCCGCCGGCTCTGATCAGGTCGCGCACTGTCATGTTGGTCTCGAGTGGATACTGCCCCGGTACGTTGGCGCGACCCTCGATGCGCACGACCTCATCTGGCAACGTGATATTGGACTGCAGTTTGAGTTCATCGAGCAGAGGCTGGATAACGCGGTCACGGCTCGACTGCAGATCGAACACGGTGATTCGGTCGCGTGGCATCAGCAGAACGTTGTCCGCCGCTTCCGGATCGTTCAGCGCCGTCGCCAGGTCTGGCGAGAGCACCGCGATGCGCCGATCCGGTGGGAGTTCACGTCGAATCAGGACATAGTGCAGGTCGGCATCGGGCTTCAAATCGTCCACTGAACGGATAACGTCGGTAAGCCGCATGCCTGGGCGATACGCGAAGGCACCTGGCGTATACACGTAGCCCTGCACGACTACCCCGGCATCGAGGGTCGGTCGCAGCCTCGCGACCCGCAGGGCATCGCCATTGCGCACTGGCTCGGCCTGGCCTTCGGCAGCACTCATGTCGACCCGAAGCACGACCCGGTGCAAATTGGCGTCGATGCGGGTTAGAGTCAGTTTCGCAGTGTCCGCTTCGGGTGTGAGTCCGCCGGCGAGCTTGATCACGTCGGCGACCGAAGTCTCGTTACGAATCTCGTAGATCGCCGGTCGATGCACTTCGCCGTCGACCGTTACCGTGGCACCGATCGGCGGGATGAAGATGACGTCACCGGACAGCAGCTTGGCGTCGTCGGTCGTATCGCCCCGGATGAGCATGTCGTAGAGATCCAGCCGGCGCACGAGTTCGCCGCGTCGCTTCAGCTGAATGTTGCGCAATGAACCGATCGCTTGTACGCCGCCCGCGGCAAACAGTGCGGAGGTGATCGTGCCCAGCCCACTGATCGTGTACGAGCCGGGTTGCTTTGCATCCCCCAACACGAACACGCGAATGGACCGGATGTCTCCCATCGTCACGTTCGCGCGCACGCCCACCATCTGCCTCTCGATGCGCGACTCGAGTAAATCCTTCACCTCGGCGAAGGTCTGTCCGCCGACTCCGACCGGCCCCAGCTCGGGAACGCTCACCTGTCCATCGCGACCAACTGTGAGCCGGAGCGTCGCGTTCTTCGTCCCGTAAAGCTGCACGCTCAGCTCATCGCCCGGTCCTACAACGTAGTTCGAAGGCACGGGCACATTGGTCGCCGGAGCGAAGGTCGAGACGGGTCTGTCGAAGAGGTCGTACCCAAAGGGTTTGAGTGCGGTAGGACCCTGTTTGGTGAGCGGCAGCTTGGTGACGCGAATGAAGAGATCCTGCAGTGCCGGCTCGACCCCGAGGCGCAGCGTCGCCAGCTGCTCCGTGAGACCGGCCAGAGGGATCGGCGCGAACCCCGGCAGCGAAAGCGCGCCGTCGCGCGAGAGCTGGTAAGGGTTCTTGGAGCGCACGAGCTCGATCAGGTCCTGCCGCTGCTTCTTTTGCACGTCGGTCAGCTCAGGTCGCGTCGGCTGGTTCGGATCGCAGTTGAGCTGCCCGGAGCAGCTCGGCGGCAGCGGTGAGTAGCCCCCTGCCGTCACCCCCTGGGCACCAGGCGATGCCAGGGCGGCCGCCGCTGAAGCCGCCGCGCCACCCTGCGCGGCGGTGGCGGGACCACCCGGGACGGCGCTGCCGCCGGTCGACTGCCCTTGATTCGCCGCGATTGCGGGCGCCAGGTTGCCGAGGATGTTTTGCTGCTGGCCGGAGGGAGCCGCGCCGAGTGCCCCAAGTACGGAGGGCGCGACGCCGGTCGGCGGCGGCTGGTTGCCTGCCGGCAGCGGAATGGAATCGATGGTTATCACGATCCAGTCATCGGCCTGCAGGAAGGGACTCAGCCGCTGCATCTCGCCGCGCTGCTTCTGCTGCTCCATCAGCTGTTCGCGCTGCTGCTGCAGCAGAAGATTCTGCTGCTCTTCGGTCTGCGGCATCGGCCGGGCAAGTGCGCCTTGCGCGCCCTGGCTACCGCCAATGCCGCCCATGCCCGTGCCGCCAAGCTGCTGCGAAATCGCTCCCATCTGCTCGGGCGTAAGGCCCTGCAGGAGTTGCTCTATGGGAGAACCAGCACTCTGCCCAAGCGCCGGATCCAGGGAGGTGAAGAGAATCGTGGACAGAGAAAAGAAGACCAGCAGCCCGGTGAGCCGTTGCATCAAACGCATTACAAACCTTTATGGCATTGCACTAGCAAGCGCAGTCGAGCCGCAAGACCGACCCACCCCCCACGCGCGGATTTGAGATTGTACTGGAGCGCGAAGGTTCATGTCGCCGGAGTTCCCTCCGGCGTGTACTTCCGAGTGCCTGGTCCAGCAAATTGTTCCCGACTAGCGCCGCCACTTCTGCACCGTCGCCAACAGCTTCAGGACCGCAGCCGGCGCGGCGTGGCCGCCCGCGGGGTCTTGAACGGACGGTGCGAGTTGTGCCGTGAGCTTCTTACCGAGCTCGACGCCCCACTGATCGAAGGCATTGATGCCCCAGACAACGCTCTGCGTGAGCACGCTGTGCTCGTAGAGCGCGATCAGGCGGCCGAGCGTTGCAGGGTCGAGCTGCCTGAAGAGCACGATGGTGCTCGGGCGGCTGCCGGGGTCGACTTTGTGCGGGACGAGTGCCTCGACCTGCAGCGGCGCGAGGTTCTGACGCTCGAGCTCGGTACGCACCGTCTCCGCCGACTGACCGTTGCAGAGCGCTTCCGCCTGCGCCAGGCAGCTCGCGATCGCGAGGTCCTGCTGGGGTTGGTTGCCGCAGGAGGAGCGCGCCGGCAGCAGAAAGTCGAGCGCGGCGCGCGGGGTCCCCTGATGGAGCAGCTGGAAGAAGGAGTGCTGGCCATTGTTGCCGGCCTCCCCCCAGATTACCGCAGCCGTCTGGCACGCCACCGGCTCGCCAT
>Ga0187783_10000534_pt1 | contig 27930 bp, 23 predicted proteins | sample 1015_SJ02_MP02_2_FD_132471 | JGI IMG/M metagenome (GOLD analysis project Ga0187783, IMG submission 132471) | Tropical peat soil microbial communities from peatlands in Department of Meta, Colombia - 1015_SJ02_MP02_20_MG | ecosystem: Environmental > Terrestrial > Soil > Wetlands > Peat | place... | reverse complement strand
GTGGCTTGGTACGGAGCTGCTCTCGCACGAAGCCGGCGACGAAGCGATCCGGCTGACCTGCCGGTCCACCGACGGCACGCACCGGCTCGCCGAAACCAAACGGCTGATCAAGGCACCCGGGCTTGCGGTCGAGCCAAACCAGCCGCTTGCGGTGTCAAGCGACAAGGTCCACTCGGTTTCCCCCGACTTCTGTGACGTCCGCACTGGTGAGATCACCGAGAGCAGCGCTCCTGTATGGGTGATCGGCGGCGGCAAGACCGCGATGGACACCGCTCACGCGCTGATCACGGCGCAACCAGGCCGCGAGGTCAACGTCCTCGCCGGGTCGGGCACGTTCTTTGCGTGTCGCGACAAGCTATTTCCCACCGGAGCAAGACGATGGTGGGGCGGTAATCCAGGCATTCCGTTGTTTCTCGAATGGTCGCGACGCTTCGACGGTACCAACGAGCGCGACGCGATGAACTGGTACCGGGCCACCGTCGGAACCACGCCGACCGACGGCGCGAGGAATTTCGTCTTCGGACTGCTTTCTGTGGCAGAGGCTCGCACCATTCGCTCGGGAGTGACCCATATGGTAGGTGATCACTTGGTTGACGCAGTGGACCGGGATGGCCACGTTGAGCTCTTGTTCCGCAGCGGCGCAACCCGTCAGATCGAACCCGGATCCTGGCTCGTCAACTGCACTGGCTACGTCTTCAGCGAGCGGTCGCAGCGCCCCCCGTATGAGCCTTACGTGTCGAAAAATGGCAATGTCGGGGTTATCTCGACGCGATCCGCCATAGCACTGCTCCCCTCTTTCGGCGGCTACTATCTCGGTCACCTGATGATGCTGGACCAGCTCGGTAGGCTGCCGCTGTATGAGCTGGATGGGGACGAGCTGGCAAGGCAATCGCGGGAAGCATGGGCGTGCGCGGCCGTAACGACGCATCTCTACAACACCAGTGTGATCGCGGACAACGCACCCCGAGAGGTTCTCAGCCAAAACGGCCTGAATCTTGACCGCTGGTATCCCCCGCACCGACTCATTCTTGGCGCCGTGCAGTTCACGCGCGCATACCGACGTGAGCGCGAGCATTGGCGGCTGGCGCTCGACCGCGTACGGGAGCGCTTCGACGTGCGCTGCGGTCCGATTGTCTCAGGTAAGCCGTCCTAACCCCGAGATGTGGCGGCAATGCACTATCACTGCACGCTCGCAGTCACCTCTACCGGGGATATCGTGTCAGAACAAGGATGGTTGGGACCCATTTTGATATTGCGATGCTGATTTTCGTCAGCCGCAACTTCGATGAGGACTCTTATGCTGCGAGAGGCGTAGTGCTTCGATCGAATTGGACTTCCCCCGCTTCAGACGACACTCTTTGACTTGATGTCCGTGGGTGTGTGCGGGTCCTGCTCCTTGGCAGCGTAGAGGAGCTGCTCGTACTCGATAGGTGAGCGCATGGCAAGGTGCCCATCAGAGTGCGATGAAGCGGGGCGTCCCGCAGCGCACTCCTCCTCCGCCCCGAAGGCGGTAGTCTCCAGGCACTGCAGCGAGCGCCGCGCCTGCCTGCGCGGTGGGCCAAACGCTCACTGAGAGCAGGCTGGCGCGCAGCATCCTGATCGCACGACGCCGCCCGGGAGGGGCGAATATGACCAAGGCAGCTGTCGTCGTCGCCCAAAACGAACCCGTTGAGATCCGCGATCTCGAGCTGGACGGGCCCAAGGCGGGGGAGGTCAGGATCGCCGTGCGAGCGTCGGGAGTCTGCCACTCCGACCTATCAGTCCAGAACGGCACGCTGCCGCTGCGGCTTCCGGTCGTACCCGGACACGAGTGCGCCGGAGAGGTGGTCGAGATCGGCCATGGCGTCTCGCGGTTCGAGGTCGGCGACCAGGTCGTGACTCAGTTCCATCCGCAGTGCGGGCGGTGCTACTTCTGCACCCGCGGCCAGGGCTACATGTGCGAGCTGGGCGCGATGGCGGCGACCGGTGGGCTGCTCGACGGGACCCCGCGCTTCGCTGCCGGCGGCGGGCCGGTTTACCAGATGGCCATGCTCGGGACATTCGCCGAGGAGACCGTGATCCCCGAGATCAGCGCTGTCGGCGTGCCGGCCGAAATGCCCGCCAAGACCGCAGCGCTGATCAGCTGCGGGGTGCTTACGGGCGTCGGTGCGGCCACGAACACGGCTAGCATCCGCGAAGGCGACAGGATCGCCGTTCTCGGCTGCGGCGGCGTCGGTCTCAACGTCATCCAGGGTGCCAAGATCGCCGGTGCCGCTGAGCTGATCGCGATCGATCGTTTCGACTCGAAGCTTGAGCTGGCGCGACAGTTCGGCGCCACCCAGACCCTCAACACCTCCGACGGTGATCCCGCGGTCGCGGTGCGAGAGTGCACTGAGGGTCGAGGCGCGGACGTGACGTTCGAGGTCATCGGGCTCGAGGCGACCATCAAACACGCCCTCGACATGACTCGCAACGGCGGCGAGACCATCCTCGTAGGCGTTCCGCGCCTGGACGTGACGCTTAGCATTCCTGCCGCGTTCACCTTCCTCTACGCCAACAAGACTCTGCGCGGCTGCTGGTACGGATCGTCAAACGTCGACCGCGACCTACCGAAGCTCCTTGACCTCTACAAGCGCGGCGACCTGAAGCTCGACGAGCTCATCTCCCGCGAGATCAAGCTCGAGGAGGTCAACGACGCTTTCGCGGCGATGGAATCCGGCGAGGTCACCCGGTCCGTGATCACCTTCTGAAACCGGGCCTGCGACCGACCCTCGTCGTCGCTGGCGTGGTTACGTAGACGATAGCCCAGCGACTGACGACCGACGAGGCAGTCAGCGAACGCCCGCTGCGCTCACCGGGAGACACTCGCCAAACGACTGGCCAGCTCGGCGCGCTCCGCGCGGACATCAACGTGCCCACCGCGGTCGACTTACTGTGGTTCTACTTCGGCGACTCGTGAGCGCGAGCATTGGCGGTAGAACAAGGATGGTTGGGACCCATTTTGATAATGCGATGCTGATTTTCGTCAGCCGCAACTTCGATGAGGACTCTTATGCTGCGAGAGGCATAGTGCTTCGAAGAGCAAGAGCGCGCGACCGTCTAGCTTTAGGGAGAGGAGCAGCAGCCGGGATCTGAGCGCCCCAAGGAGGAGACCGAGCACGCCGAACGCCGCGCCTTGACAGTCCTCGTTTGACCTCCAGTCGAGCATCTGGAGCAACGTGCCAGCGTCCCTCCCCCGCGCGGAAACCAGGTTCGATGCCGTCCACACCTCGGATCGTGCGGAACGCGGCCGTCGTCTTCCCGCCGTTTTCAGGCACTCCGCACCTAGACGGTCGCCGGTTCGAGTCCGGCTAGCTCCATCGAAAGCTCCTGTTAATCGGCTTGTTTTGGCGTGCGCGGGCCGGTTCACGATCGCTACCGTCGCCGCATCGTCACCTTTTCGTCACCCTTTGGGGTGCGCCGCGAACACGTGGGCGACGGCCCCGCCGCTGAAGACGGTGGTGCGCATCGAATCGATGGCGCGCGAAGCGGTGAGGAGCCGCTCGCCCGCGCCCAGGATGACTGGGTGGATGACCAAGCGGTACTCGTCGATCAAGCCGGTCTCGACAAGCAATCGGGCGAATCGTATCCCGCCCTGGGCGAGCAGGTATCCGCCGGAGGGGCGCTCCCGCTTACGCCGCGTGATGGCCTCGGCGAGGTCTCCGGCGGCGATCTCCGTCTTCATCTGTGAGCCATCGGGCGCTCGGCGCTCTCGGCCAGCGCTCACGTAACGCGCCCTGCGTCGGTACGGTCGACTACAACCGGGAAGGTCGCATCGCGCACTCGAGCTACGACCGCGCGACCGCGCGCCCAGGCGATACCGATGCGTCCGCACGGCCAGCTGGGGCTCCGTCGCCGTGATCGGCCCGGCGGGCTCAACCACGAATATGCCTGGGCGGCGTGACGGCCGGGACCTTCTTTCTATACCGCGAGGGTCCGGCCGACAGAAAAGCCGAGCAGGGAGTAGCCTACACGCACGGCCGCTATCGGCCGCACCCTGCCGAGACCCTCGTGCAGGCCTCCGGCGGGCACAAACCGCTCCCGCCGACCTCACGGGCCGTTTCGTCGGACGCGACAGAAACGCGGTCGGACATGACTCTTGGGTGATGCCCTGGGTAGTTGCAGGCGAGGGGGAGGGGGTTCCTACATCAAGGACGACTACAGCGGGGACGGATCGCGCGTGTCCGCCTGCGTGGCGGCTAGCCCGTCCGTCGACCCGCCGGAGAGATCCGTATGCAGTCTGCCACGGCAGACAGCAGCGGTGCAACGCAAACGACGGCCACCCAGCCGGCCTGAAACCCAAGGCCGCTTCGAGGCCATTAGCCACGAACAAAGGGGGACAGCTCATGTCCAAGAAGCTCTTCATCAGCCTGATCCCGCTGCTCGCGATCACCGCGTTTGCGGCGACGCCGGTGGCGGCGCAGGCTGAAACAAAAACACTGGTGAGTAGCACAAGCAACTCGCTGTGCGTCTTTCCCACAGCCTTCAGCCCGGGAACGGCGACCCACCCGAACTACGCCCCGCTTACTACAGCCAACAGTCCCGCTGGAACGCCTTTCCCCGACACCGGCACAGCTTGTGGTTCTGGTCCCACGAGCCCCTTTGCGATCGGAACCCCGGGAGGCACCGGCACCGTCTCCCTGGGTCCGGTCCTTGGAGGAACGATCCCCGGCGCTGAGTGGGTGTCCCCAGAGCCCACCGGCAATAACGTAAACCTCAGGCCGCCCTTGTATTACATCTATGATGCGACGTTTGAACTGGGGTGCGAAAGTCAAGTCGCGTCCGCTCAACTTCAAGGCACGATGTTCGCGGACAACCAGGGCGGGGCGTTCCTGAACGGCATTCCGATCGGCCACACTTGGCCCCCGAATACCAGCCCCATCATGTTCACCTTTACAGGTGTCGAACCCACGGCATGGCCGTTTACGGCTAGTTCCTCAGCTTTTCACGTCGGGGTCAACACCCTGCAGTTCGTCGTGTTGGCAGAACTTGAACAGGAAGGCCTTGACTTCAGCGCGACAGTAACTGCGCCTTCGTGCGAAACACCACCTCACTGGCACAGCAACTGCTGCGAAACCAAGCCAGGTGAAGTCATACCGGTCACGACCACGGGCGAACTCACGTTCCGCCAGGTGGTTGATGAATACGAAGTCAGCTGCGAGTTGACGGATCAGGAGACGATCGTCAATCCGACGGGAGGTGGCGCCGGTACGGATGAATTGACGAAGTTTGAACTCTCCGGATGCCAACAGCCCAAACGTAGCACCCAGTTCTGTAAGCCAGGAGAAACCGTAGAAGTAAATACCGTTGCTAGCAGCCTGCCCTGGAAAACGGAACTGAAGGCGCACGCGCCGTTCAATGTGGACGAAATCAAAGGCATTGAACTGGACGTCGAATGCAATAATTCGGGAGTCAAAACACGCATCGAGGTTCTCACAGGCTCTCTGAGCCCAGAAATGCCGCGAGGCGAAAGTGTGTTGGAATTCAACACGGGAACCGGCACACTTGCTGGCTCATCACCAGCATTTGGACCGGCAACCGTCATAGGCGACGACAAGCTGGAAGGGCCGCCGGGAGACCGGACGATCACCTCCACCCCATGCGAATGCTGCGGAATCACCGGAGCGACCGGACCGACGGGGCCGACTGGGCCCACCGGCGCCGCTGGAAGTAACGGCGCGACCGGAGCCACAGGGGCCACGGGTGCCAACGGCGTCACCGGCTCGACCGGACCCACCGGTGCCACCGGCCCGACTGGACCCACCGGCGCCACCGGTGCGACTGGGGCCACGGGTTCGAACGGCGTCACCGGCTCGACCGGACCCACCGGCCCGACCGGACCTACCGGGCCGACCGGGCCCACTGGGCCGACCGGACCCACTGGCCCGACCGGACCCACCGGGGCCACGGGTGCGAACGGCGTCACCGGCTCGACCGGACCCACCGGCGCTGCTGGCAGCAACGGCTCGACCGGCTCGACCGGACCTACTGGGCCCACCGGTGCGACTGGCCCGACTGGACCCACTGGCGCCACCGGACCCACCGGCGCCACCGGTGCGGCCGGCGCGAAAGGTGCCACCGGTGTGAGCGGTGCCACCGGCCCGACAGGGCCCACCGGCCCGACCGGACCCACCGGCCCGACCGGACCCACCGGCCCGACCGGGGCCAGCGGCACTACCGGAGCAACCGGAGCAACCGGAGCGACTGGAGCCACGGGCCCAGCGGGCAGCAACGCTGCGATCGCGTATTTCGAGAGCTTCACCAATGTCGCAAGCGGCGAATGTCTCGATTTCATAGGCTGGGCAGGTCCGGGCCACGGCCCCTGCAACGGCGCACCGCCCGGCTACTCGGTCAGCGGCCTCTTGGCAGGTCCGATTCCCGACAACGGCGCGGTCGTGAGCTACCTGCACGCGGAAACGAACGCGTCCCTGGGCGCCAAAAGCGAAGCGGTAATCGAAGTCATAGACAATGGGCCAACGAAGCTCGCGTGCGGCCTGGGCCCCGGACAACAGAGCTGCACAGCCGGCGTCGGCGGTGCTGCGCTGCCTGGCGACAACCTCGAGGTCAGGGTGAAAGCCATTGGCAGCGCCAACAACAAACCGTGGCGGGTGAGCTTCCGCTACTAGTCGAACTGCAGTAGAGCGAACACGGACGGCGGGGGCCTTCGGGCCCCCGTTGTTCTGGGTGGCTTGGAGCGAGGTATCGGTTAGTCCATTGCTAGGTTCTGCCGGCCCTGAGCGCGGCAGGGTTGAAGCTCGGGATCGCGGTGTCTGCAACTGCGGTCCGCGAGTAGTGCCGAGAAGTCGATCGGGCTGATCGAAGGCTCGCGGGAGGCTTATCTCCCGTTAGCTTCGGTGTGCGGCCGGAGATGCCAGACTCTCGTGCCGTGAGTGATCCCGCGTGATCGGAGGCTGCCTCTGCGCCGGTGTGCGCTGCAAGCTCACCAAACGCCGCCGATCGCCGGCTACTGCCCCTGCACGTGCTGCCAGTGCAGTACCGGCACGGCAACCTCGGCTCAGGCGAGGAGCGACGGACGCACCCTGCGGCTGCTGCATGGCGAGGAGCCCCCTAGCGCGTGGCATCACCCCGAGGTCACGAGAAGCGCTTCTGCGGCGAGCGCGGCGCTCACCTCTTCAGCCGAGACCCGAGAACCCGGAGCAGATGAGCGTTAGTCTGGGTGCCTTCGGCCTTAATCCTGGCATCCGCCCGAGCTGGCGCTCGTTCGTGGCATATGCGGCCTTGACACCTGCTACGGCCGGCACGCCGGCGTCCGCCGTGATCGATCCGCTCCACGAACTCAAGCGGCTTGGTTGACCCGCAGTGAGAGCCGGGCCCAGTCCAAAACACGCCCGCTGCCAGACGTGTGTTTTCCTCACCCCACGTCGAGCGTCGGCGCCGCGATCACGTGGTTTGCGCACCGACAAGTTTCGACCACTAGTGGCGTCCGCGGCGCTCAGTCCGCCGAGACGCCAGCCAGCGAGGCGGGCCGGCCAGGTAGAAGCATCGCGGAGCCGGTGGCGACGGCGAGCATCTTTCCCTCCGCGTTGATCACCTCGGCATTGGCGACGGCCATCGTACGGCCGCGGTGGACGAGAGTGCCGTTTGAGACGAGCTCATCGCCGGCGGGCTGGGCGGGCCGTAGGAAGTTTGACCTTGAGGTCGATCATCGCGAGCGCCGTGCCCGCTGGGAGAGTTGTCTGAATCGCACTGGCGAGCGCACCGTCGGCGAGCATCGCTATTACGCCGCCCTCCACCCTGGCCAGGGGGCTGCACAACCACCGCGTTGCAGGTAGCACAAACGTCGCCCTGCCCTCGCCCACGTCGCTCGGACGCATGCCGAACAGATAACTCACCGGAGGGCGAGGCAGCTCGCCGGCGAGCTGGGCTTCGAGCACCTCGAGGCCGCTCATGCGATCCCAGATGTCCTGGGAGATCACCTTGCCCGCGACAGGGCGCGCGTGCGGATCGGGATCGCCCTCGCCTGGCTCCGCAGGTGGATCTGGCGAGGCGGAGCCCGCTGCTGGCTCGGACGTCCCCGGGTCGACGTCGATCGGGGGAAGGATGAAACAGAGCGAGCTTCCGTGCGCGATCAGCCGCCCACGCTCGTCGTTGATGAACACCTCCGAAAGACCGAGTGAGCGCGTGCCGTGGATGAGGCGCCCCCTCGCGGTTAAGGTGCCGCCGGGACGCGCGGGGCGCACTAACCGAAGCGACAGCTCTGAAGTGGTGTAAGGCGTCACCGGCGGCAGCGTGGTCTGGATGGCACAGCCGAGCGGCCCATCGGCGAGCACGGCGAGGGCGCCGTTCGCAATCACGCCTTGCGGCGACTGGAGCCAATCCGAGGCGGGCATCGTGAAGCACGCGCTCCCCGCGCCGATCTCCGTGGGCCTCATTCCCGTGAGGTGGCTGATCGGCGGCGCAGGGCAGTCGCCTCTCAACATTGCGCGCAACTGGTCGATCCCCTGATCGCGGAAGAGCGCCGGCGGCGGAAACCCTCCCCGCGGCGACTCGCGCCACGGCTCAGAAAAGTCCGTGGCGGCCCGCTCTGCGGTCCCACCGTGGCTCACAGAAACAGCATGTCAGATCGGGCGCAGCGTGAGCGCCCGAGGGCGGGCGGAACGCTGCTCGCGGCGCTAACGTGCAGTCGCGCATACCAAGCTCGCGGCCACTTGATCCCGGCGCGCTGGCGGGCGGAAACTGGTGCCTGGGGGTTCTCCCTCTGCACCGAGCGAGGCGATGTAGCGGGCTGTTCCTGGCTTTGCGCAAGCTGGAGCTAATCACGCCCAAAGCGGTGGTCCGCGACTTTAGATCTCGCAGATGGCGATAGCTGGGGCGTCGCGCCGGGCCTTCTCGGACGCAGTCGGCAGCTCGGCGAGGGGAGTGTAGATGACGCGGTGGGCGTCGATCTCGAGTGCGCGCGCGTCATCGGGGTCCAGGCGCTCGAGCAGATTCTTGGAGGCAAGCATACGCCCGCCGGTGGCGCAGGCCTCGATCCGGGCGCCCTCATTGACCTCATCGCCAAGAGCGGTGACCTCGGTGCGCCCGCTGGTCGCGATCTGCCCCACGTACAGCGTCGCGCCCTAATGAAGACCGAGGCGCATCGTTAGGTCCGTGGGAACGAGATCGCTGGACTGGGCAGGGTCGACCATCGCCTCCCGCAGCGCGCGAGCGGCCTGTATGCATGTTCGGGCCGCCGCCGATTCAGAACCCGCCGTCTCGGCCAGGAGGAACGCGGCCACTCCGTCGCCGACGTGGCGGCCAACCAGACCCCCGGCGTCGATTACGCACTGGTCCGCCGCGCGAGTCATTCGCCGTACCAGCGAGAAGTAGCCGGGAGTGGACAGCCGCCGGGAGAGGGCAGCCGAGGACTCCAGATCGGCGAACAGGAGGGCTGCGGCGCGCCGCCTCGGTCTGACGACCTGCTCCATGCGGTCGAAGTGACCCCGATCACCTAGCGCCGCGATTCGTGTGAGTACCGCGCTGCCGACGTTGGGCTTGTGTATCTGTGCGATCCCGACGCACTGACCGGCGCCGTCATGGATGCGAAAGCCCGTGTTCATGATGTCGACGGCTGGCCCGGTTGCCGCATAGACTCCGTGGCCGGTATATGAGTACGCAGGCAGGGGATCGTCGGGCGACAGCTCATCGACGAGGTCGTGGAGCCTGGGGTCTGTCAGCTCACGCAGTTCCTCGCGGCCCCGGGGCAGGTCGGGAAGCAGCACCGGGCCCATGATGCGGAACAACCCGCGGATGATCTCCAGCGGGAATAGCCCGCCGCGCCAACCCATCATTGCGTCCACGCGCTCGGGCCCGTAGACGAAAACCCCCAACGGGACCGGCGCCGGCTCAACCCGGCCGCCGTAGATCAGGCGAGCGTCGTCGGTCATATACACCGCGCGCCAGCGCCCGTCGAACATCTCGGCCCAGTAGCCAGCGTCGTTGAGCGCCGTCGCCCATGCAGCGAGTGTCGGGTCATCCGGAAGCGGACACGTCTCCTCGGCGCTCGCGATCAACATCAGCGACGAGACGATAAGGCACCGGGCCAAGCAGCAAGAATGGCAGCCGCAGACCCGCTGAGCGGCCAAGGAGCCTCGTCGGGGCGGTCGAGTCTACCCTCTTCATATCTCGCAGACGGCGATGGCTGGGGCGTCGCGGCGGGCCTTCTCTGACGCGCTCGGCAGCGTCGCGAGGGCTGAATAGGTGACGCGATCGGGGTCGAGGCCGAGTGCATCGGCATCATCGGGCTCGAGGCGCTCGATTAGATTCTTGGAGGCAAGAGTTCGGCCCCCGGCGGCGGAGGCCTCGATCCGCGCAGCCTCGTTGACCGCATCACCGAGCGCCGTCACCTCGGTCCGGCCGCTGGTCGCGATCTGCCCCACATACACCGTGGAGCCCCAATGCAGGCCAAAACGCATCATGAGATCCTCGGGTGGGACGTCGCTGCGCGCCGCGACCTCGCTCAGGGCTGCTCTCAGATCGTTGGCGGTCTGGATGCAGGAGCGGGCGGCTTTGGACTCAGACCCCGCAGTCTCGGCGAGGAAGAAGGCGACGACTCCGTCGCCGACATGTCGGCCGACGAGGCCTGCGTTATCGACGACGCACTGGTCCGCCGCTCGAACCATGCGCCTAGCGAGCGAGAAATAACTCGCCGTTGACAGTCTCCTGGCGAGCTGTGAGGAAGATTCCAGGTCGGCGAACAGGATTGCCGCCGCCCGTCGACCTGCCTGTGCGACGGACTGCATTTGGTTGAAGTGCCGGAGGTCGCCCAGCGCAGTGACGGTGGCGAGAAGGGACATGTTGGCCTCAGGCTTTGGCACGAGGACCGTCCCGGCGAGGCGTCCCTCGCCGTCAGGTACGCGAACCGCGGTCCCCAGAATCCTGGAGCGACGCCCGGTCACGATGGGAGTGCCCCAGACAAACGAGGTTGCAACGATGCGAGTCGAAGGGTGGAGCGTTTCCACGACATCGCGCAGGCGTGGGTCGACGAGTCTTCGCAGTTCCTCATCGCCTCCGGGTGTGTCCGCAAGCACCAACGGGCCGAGTTGAGCCAGAGACAGCCGGGCAGACTCGACTGCGCCTGTGACCGAGCCGAAACGCGGCTCTCGGGCGCTCAGCAACTCGGGGCCATAGAGGTGCGCGCCGAGAGGCACCGGGATCAGCCCTATGTTGCCCCAGCCGTCAACCGCCAGTCGTTGGAGAAGTAGACGAGGCGCCAACAATTCGCGTCCACGATTTCGGCCCAATTCCCCGAATCGCGCATCGCGGCCGCCACCTGGGCGAGCGCCGGGTGATCCGGGAGTGGACATGGCTCCTCCGGGGTCAACATCAGCGCGAGGACGATATCCGGACTCGTCTGCGCTCTCGCCGGAGCACGAGGGGCCGGGCCAGCGGTCGCCGGATGCGTCCACTCAGCGAAGCGGATTGCAGACCTGCGCGAGTCTCATCTGTCAGTTTCGGTGAGGTCGGTCCGCGGTTGCGCTGCAGCGACTCCCTTGGGGCAAGACGAGCACGCCTGATGCCGACGTGCAGAGCGCTCGGACACGCAGTGGCGCCTGCTTGTACACGCGAGGCGATGCCCCCGACGACCTGGATTGTGGGCGCCTGGAGGCCCGAGGTCCGGCCCACCGCGACTAACGAGGTTTCGTTCAGGCACTTATCGCAAAGAGTGCCTGAAACGACGATAATCGCCGATAATCCACGCCCATCCGCGCGAATCTGAGGACAGAAAGCGCCTCACAAACGCCCTGCTAATAGGCATCTTTTGGCCCTGAATTCCGCGACAGCTTCGCTGGATCGCACCCAGGAGGTCGCCGGTTCCAGTCCGGCTAGCTCCATCTCGAGAAGTCCCTGCACGTGGGCTGCTTCTGTCGGCAGGAAGTCCGCGCAGATCGTCGGTGATCGTGCTTCGTCCGAGGCACGTAAGTGCCCGAAATCGCAGCGATTATCGCGGATCGCCACCGCTTCATGACGATTGAGCCTCGCGTCGGCGGGCCCGCAGAGCTATGGTCCGCGGCGCCCAGATAGCGGGCCCCGGCAGCGCGGGAACGATCATTCACCCCCGGGCGGGATCTCCGACGCCTTCGGCCTGCCAGCCTTCACCCATCGGCGAAAGACGGCGACCCGCTCCGGGGGCCAGGCGCCGTCGCACGGCATCGAGCCGTCCTCAAGCCGGCCGAGGATCGCGTCGGCGTGCCGGGCAACGTCCTCGTAGGACCACAGGTCGAAGACGAACTGCATCGACTTGCGGTCACGCTCGCGGAAGAGCACCTTGATGTGCTTGTCGAAGGAAATGGGCTCATGCTCGCTCGGCAGCTCGACCGCCTGCTCGGCTTCATCGTCGGCCGGCGAAGCTGGGACCCTTGACGCCGGCGTCGCGCCGCACACCCACCACCATCTCGGCATCGGCATGTTCGACGGCGGCTTGGCGCTGGGCTGCGAGTTCTCAAGCGCGATCCGTGAGTCCCACTCGATGTAGGAGCGAAACGCCGCCTGGAACTCGGGGTCTGTCGGCAGGCCTGCCTTCTGCGCCGAGAGCGTGATCAGCTCGACCCAGCGTCTGCGCTGCTCCTCAGTGAGCGCCTTGCCAAGGTGTTGGGAGATCATGCGCTTGGAGCCGCCATAGGTCTCGCTATATAGCTTTGGCCCACCGAACACCTCGCCCAGCCACCTGGCGACACGCACCGGGTGATCGCGCGACATGCTTGCGAATAGCGGCGCCAGCAGCGGGTCCTCGGGGACGTGCTTCTCGTAGAAGATCCGCGTCATCCGGGTGAGCGCCGGCAGGCCGCCGCACCACTCGAACAGGGTAGGCTCGCGGTCGCCCGCCAGCACCGGGTCCTTGAACTCGATGTACCAATGCATCCCCGAGCAGAACGGCTTGTTCTGGGAATGCCCGCAGCGACACAGCGCATAGTGCTCGAGCGATGAGCCCTGGGCGCGCTCGACGGGCTCACCATGGTGGTCGGTCAAGGGGATCGTGCCGCTGATCCTGTAGGGGCCGTCCTTCGAAACTTCGATCGCGGGCGGGCGCTCCCCCTCCCAGTCGACCTGCGCGCGGGCCTCGCCACCGTCGATTGCGAAGCTGAGCGCGCCCGAGGGACAGTCGCGGACAGTGCGAATGATCTCGTCCATCCGCCCGCCGCTCGGCGTCACGAACGCGCCCTTCGTGTGGAAGACTGTGTTCAGCCGGTCGGTGCAGAAGCCAGAGTGCTGACAGATGCCGCGGTTGTCGAAGACGGTCAGCTGCTGGCCGACGTAGGTGTCGCGCTTGTCGGCCACGCGCTTGGGGTCCTTCCTGTCGGTGAAGTCTGAGCTCGTGCAGGCCCCGTCGCACACCGGCTTGATCGCCGATTCGCCGCACCGGCACAGCGCCAGCGCCGGTGTCGCTTGGATCTCCTGGCCGAGCCAGTCGCGAACCGCGTTGGCATTGGTCACCAGGTACGGGCCGTTGTGTGCGCAGTGGATCCCCTGCGGATAGTCGCCCAGCAGCTCGCAAAGCGTCGCGAGCCGCGCGTCGCGCTGCTCGGGGGGCGAGGAGCGCAGCGCCAGGTCCTCGAGCGCAGCGGTCGCCTCGATCAGCAACATCCCTGACTCCGGATCGCCGCGCCAGCGCGCAAGGGCCTTGGTCGCGTTCTGCGCGAGCGTCCACAGCTGCCGATCCAGCTCTGCGTCGCCCGCGCCACCACCCGCGGCCGCCGTCTTACTCCTCGGGTGGAGCCGTTTGCCGGTCACGGCCTCGGCGAGTGGCCTCAGCACGCTTTCGAGAATCCGTGCGGCCGTCTCGCCGTCGCCGGCCTGGTCCACAGCCACACGCGCCGCGTTGAAAAGCGACATTAGCCGCTTTGCCCGCGTGGTCGTTCCGTTGGCGGAGTCGACGGCGCGTGTTAGAGAGGCCGCGCGTCTTGACACCGCCTTCGCTGCCTGTGCGTCACTCGCAGGTCGTTCGCGTGTCGGGCTGCCCGCGAACCTGCTTCTCGCGCCCCACTCCGCGAACCGGGCGGCAAGGGAGTCGGCGACGCGCACGAGCGCTTGCTTGACCGGCGCGAGCTCGTTCGCCACCGACTCTGGCGCGATCTCCTGGATCAGACCGCAGAAGCTCGCCGCCTCGCGGATGCGCTCCTCGAGCAGCGCCCACGCCGCGCCGCGGTGGGGCATCAGGTAATCGTTCTCGTAGAACAGCTCGAAGCTCGGCCCCGCGTTCATGCCGGGGAATGCCGGACCGACGGGCAGCGTCGTGATCAGGTTCCCGAGCGGAGTGAGCACCCGGAGCATCAGCGCGACGGTCGCCTCGGCCAGAGTTCCGAGCTGCTCGTCGGTCTCCTCCGTATGCGCGAAGTAGCGCTCGAAGATCTGCAGCAGGATCTCGTAGCTGACGTTGAACAGGTCGCCGACGCGGGAGGTGACCCGCTCGCCCATCTGCGGCACGGTGTCGTCATGCTCGCAGCGCCGGACGGTTGCGAACATCACGGGCCGCACGGGGTCGAACTGCGGGTTCGCGGTGCAAATCTCGCGGTACTCATCGAGGATCTGCACGAACTGGCCGAAGTGCGCGTGCTCCCAGTCGCCGCGCGCGCCCTCGCCCTGCTCGAGGATCGTGTCGATCGCGCGATGCGCGCTCGCCAGGTCGGTGACGGTCACGAGCTCGGGCCAGGTGAAGTTTGCGGTGATCGCCTGCGCGCTAGGTGGGCCCACAAACAGGTTCTCCTCACCGAACTTCGCGGCCAGATGGTCGAGACCGTGCTCGATCGAGCGATAAAGATGCCCGACCGTCGCGAAGTCCTGCGGCTGGGGCACGATGTCGCGCTCCGCCATCAGCGGCACCGCCTCGTGAACCGGAAGGTCGAGGCCCCTGGCGCCCTCGTACTCCATCCCCTCCGGTCGCTCCAGGAAGATGAAGTGCTGGAGTGCCTGCTCGCCGAACGGAACGAGCGTGAGGTTCACTCCGGCCGGGTAGTGATATGCGGGCGCGGGGAGGTTGGGCCGACCGAAATGCGGCGCTGCGCCGATAGCCGAGAGCAGGTTGTGCACGAGCGCGAGATGGAGCATCTCCTCGGTCGCAACGCGGGAGATTGCGCTGCGCCAGCGGTTGACCGCCGCGAGATCACTCTTTTTCAGCCCCTCGTCCTCGCGCTGCTTGAGCGAGAACGCCGCGAACAGGTACTGGCACATGATGCCGTGCTCGAGCTCGGCCGCCTCGCACAGCATGTAGATCAGCGCCTCGCGGTGCTCGATCACGAACGGCGCCTCCGGCGCGGCGCTTCCGCCCCGACTCGCGAGAACCTCCGCCAGACGACCCGCGCCCCCTGTCGCTGGTGAGCTCACCGGGCCTGACCCGCTGCCAGCTCGTACGCTGCTGCGAGCAGCTCAGGGAGCTCGTCGTCGGATGTGTCGGCGAGCAGCAACGCGACCCGGCCATTTCGGCCCCAATAGGGCGCGGAGCTGAGCCGGCTGTCTGCCTTCAGCCTTGCCGCCTGGGTGCCGGGCTCGCCGCGCAGAATCAACAGATGATCGTGCAAAGTCGCGAAGATCGCGCGGTGAACCCGAAAAGTCGGTCGCCCCCAGGTCTCCTGCTCCTTTGCATCGGGGAGCCCGAACGCAAGCGCGCGCATGGTCTGCTCGCTACTCACCCGACTCAGCCTCCGCGGGGGCGAAGAGCATTGCCAGCGCGGCGAACGGCCGCAGCTCGATCACCTCCAGCGACATTACGTCCGCCGCGAGGAGGGGCAACCGTGAGAGTGCAGCCTCGACCTCCCGCGCCGAGTCTCCCTCGAGCACCAGCACCGCCCCCGGGCCACCCGGCGCGTACATCTCGCGCACCACCCCCTCGCCATAGAGACGCCAAAGTGCTCGCAGCTCCGCGTCGGCATGACGCATGACCTCGCCCCGCACGTCGACCCCATCGAGCGGACGCATGATGCCTAGCAGCTTCAGCTCGTCACCTCCCGACCTAAATGCCTCGCGAGAGCCACGGTTGCACGAATCGTGTCACGACCGGCATCACCACAAAGGTCATCAACGTCAGCAACGTCAGTGGGAGGACCGCCGAGCGCACGAGCAGTGGCCAGGGCCTGATCGTAGGAACGATCGTGGCCTGAAAGACCACGACGAGCGGATAGATCGCCAACAGCGAGACGAGCCACATCTTCCAGCGAGGCGGTGGCTTGATCGTCGCCCGATTAGGGAGTGTGAACCAGCTCTCAAGCCCGGTGACCGGTGGCACTCGCACGTGTTCCTCGGACAGGCGCTCGGCCTGGCCCATCAGCCCGCGTCGCTCAGGCGAGTCGAGCCATGCCTGCAGCGACGGTCGGTCCACGAAGCTGTACAGGAGCGTGTATGTCGATGAGCCCTCCTCGTGCAGAATCGCCGCCGCGAGGTGCCCGGCGAACCGCTTCGAGTCCTCGACCATCTCCCGCGCCAATCCCTCGTACTCGGCTTCGCGGCCCGGTCTGACCCTGCGCGCGTAAACGGCCGTCGCTGGTTCCCTGTTCGCTGCACGGTCGCGCCCGCCGCGAGGCACGCTCACCGCCTCGGGCCTCATGAGCCGCACCGAGCCGAGCCCATCCTTCGCCGCTTTCGCTTCGTCGGGTCGCGGGACATCAGCCCGTCGCCTTCGCCACAGCGACCTCTGCGATGCGCCGATCCTCGGCTCCAGTCATAGCCCCAGCGACCCCGATCGCACCCGCCACGCTGCCCCCTGCGATCACGGGAAGCCCGCCCGCGATCAACGCCAGCCCAGGGCGCGTCGCGAACTCGGCAACGGCCGCGCCGTCTGACTCGATCGCCGCGTAGAAGTCATCTGGAGGCATCCCGATCGCGGCAGCGGCATACGCCTTATTGACGGCGGTCTGCACGCTGACGAGCGGAGCGCCGTCCATCCGCTGCATCTCTTTCGTCACGCCCGACTCATCGACAACGACCACCGTGACGGCCACCGACTCTGCGCTCGCCTCCGCGACCGCTGTGTCGATCATCAACCTCGATACCAGAGTCGACAACGTTGGCCGCGTCGCCGACGCCGCGCTCATCTCAGACAAGACGGCCTCCTTGATCCCGATACGCGAACAGCCTCATCGAACTTGTCGCCCGTGTTTTGGTCAATCCAGCGCGAGTAGTTCTTGCTGACCACGCTCATTCCCGTCCACGCGTCCTGCGGGCATAGGTCCTGTACAGGGTGCCTTATCTCCCTACATGCCCAGAAGGGGGCGAGACTTTTCCATCTTCGCCTACTCAACCAGACAAGGATCCATCCGGCGGGGTCAGAAGTCCAAGACGAGTTGCGCGGCGATCAGTAGGCTCTGCCTATGGAACGCCTCGACCTTCGCCTCATCCAGTACTTCGTCGCGGTCGCCGAGGAGCTCCACTTCGGTCGTGCCGCCGAGCGGTTGCACATCGCCCAGCCATCATTGAGCCAGCAGATCCGCCGGCTCGAGGCACAGCTCGGCGTCTCGCTGCTCGAGCGCAACAGCCGGAATGTCCACCTGACCCCGGCCGGCTCCGCGCTGCTACACGAAGGCCGCAAGACACTGAGTCAGGCGCAGCATGCGATCCAGGCAACGCGGGCCGCGGGCGCGCCGCGTTTGACCGTCGGCTTCTACGGGTCAGCCGCCAGCGAACTGCTCCCAGACGTGTTGCGGGCGTTCGGCGAGCGTCTCCCGTCCGTCGGCATATGCGTTCGCGAGCTGCTGCTAGGAAGCGTCGCCGAGATTCTCGACGGCTCGGTAGACATAGCCTTCACGCGGCTGCTGCCCGGGCAAACCGAGCTCGAAGTTGAGGTTCTCGCCCAAGAACCACGCCTCGCAGCGCTCGCCAGCTCGCATCCACTCGCCGCCCGCCAGTCCGTGAGCTTCGCGGACCTGCGTGATGAGGGCTTCATCACCAACCCGGCCGTCAAGCAGGAGGGGACTCCGACAAGATGGCTCGCTGAGCAGCATCACCACGGGCTCCCCGGCCGTGTCGCGGCCGAGGCCACAAGCCTCCAAGAGATCCTCGCGCTCGTGGCGGCCGGTCGCGGCGTCTGCCTGCTCCCAGCGGCCGTCGTACACCACCACCCGCGCGCGGGTATCAGCTATGTCCTGGTCACCGACGCCGATCCTGCGGTCGTGTCCCTAGCCTGGCGAGCCGGCCCTATCTGCACCGCCCTCAAGGCGTTCATGGAGACATCACGACAGGTCGCCGCCGCCAAACCAAACGCCGAAGCAAACCGCGGGTCGACCGACACCACGATGCGGCTGAACGAATCGGTGATCTCGTTGAGCTCTCGGCGCGGATAGCTCCTACAAGGTGCCTGCTGCGCCTAGCGGAGTCGCGACCGGCCGACCACGTGTCGCGGTCTACTCGGGGTCACGCGTGTCTACTTCGAGTCGGGCGTAGGCTGCCGCACGGGCGTTGCAGGGTGATCAGTTTCCGCTCGTCGCCTGCCTCGAGCAGCCCGGCGAACGCGCTGCGAGCCTTCCGCGCCCGGATGTCTGCGCCGCCCCGGCGGGACCTGGACTCGCTTGCCGGTGTGATCTCGGCTCAGCCTCCGCCGAGGAGGGGTCGCTCGGGCCCGCCGATCTTCTCGACGGGCCCGAGTGGATCCTTGCTGCTTGCGGACAGGTCCGGCTGCCTCGACTAGGCCGCGATCTCGTGGGTCTCTTGGAAGTAGTGGCCCGCGTCGAGGTCCTCGATGAGTCCGGGCTGAATGGGCTGCCACCCGAGCCGCTTGCGCGTGATCTGCGCCGAGGCCGGGTTGTCCAGCCCCCAGAAGCCGCCGAGCCAGCCGACGTACTCGCCGACCTGCTCAGGAGTGACAGAGGTCGTGGGAACGTCGAGATGTGAGGCGAAGATCTCGGCGATCTCGCGGATCGGCACGCCCTCGTCACCGATCGCGTGCAGCGCCGAACCGGAGGGCGCGGACTCGAGCGCGAGGCGAAACACGCGCGCGGCGTCGTCGCGGTGGACCGCAGGCCAGCGGTTTGAACCGTCGCCGACGTAGGCCGCGGCGCCCTTCTCGCGCGCGAAGCCGATCGCGGTCGCCATGAACCCATTGTCGCCATCGCCATGACAGGTCGGCGGCAGCCGCACAATCGAGGAGCGGACCCCGCGGTCGGCAAGCGCGAGCGTCAGGTGGGCGTTCGCACGCCGCCGCTCGGGACCGCTCATCGGCGCCCCACCATCCGCGGTCTCGGTGGACAGGCCGTCGTGCTCGGTGGCGACGCGTCCGGGGGCGAGCCCGAGCAGGCCGGAGGCGATGACAAAGGGCTTGTCGGTGCCCGCGAGAGCCTCGCCGAATGTCTCGATCGCGCAGCGATCGGCTTCGGCCGCGCCCAGAAAGTCGCCGCTGAAGGCGAGGTCGTGCTTGAACGCGAGGTGGGGCGGGGAGCAGCGCTGTGGAAGTATCCACATCGGTCAGCGGCCTGATCGCCAATACCAGCTACCACTTCCGGGTAATCGCGACCAACGCAGGCGGTACCACCGCCGCCGAGACACCTTCTGGCTAACAACCGTTCGGCCGGACGGCAGGCCGCACGTCACGCCCCTGATCACGGTTTGGCACGACGACGCGATCTGGTTCGCAACCGGGCCAGATGAGCGCAAGGCGCTCAACCTTGAGCACAACCGTTCGTGCATCCTCACCACCGGCTGCAGCGACCTTGCCGAGGGCGCGCTCGACATCGTCCTCGAGGGGGTCGCCGAGCAGATCACCGATGACGCCGGACTACGGCCGGTCGCTGCCGCATACACGGCGAAGTACGGAACCGAGATATGGGATTACACAGTCCGGGACGGAGCGTTCGACAGCCGTCCTCCCACGCGCCGCGGAGCGCACGTCCGCGCGATCGTGTTCCGCCTCGTCGGTGTTCGCCGATCGTGGCCCGCCGCCACTCGCCGTACGCTCGTCGGGCGGTGGCTTTCGAGCGCTTTATCTGGACCGATCACGCTGAGCAGCGCCTCTCAGAACGCGGCTTGGCTCGTGTTGAGGTCGAGCGGGCGATCGACGATGGGCACGAGGCGCGCGAGGCCAACCACGGGGAGGCCGACTGGCGTATCTACGGCACGCGAGCCGACGGCCAGGACTTCGCGGTGATCTACGACTGTCCGGTGGGCGGCGATGAGAATGCGGCGCGTATCGTTAGCGTCTGGACGGTACGCCGCGCGGGCAGACCTGGGCGAGGCGGGTAGTCGGGGAGCTATCCTCACTGCGATGAGCGCGAGGTTCGCCTATTACGATCGCGAGGCCGACATCGCCTGGCTTCCGACCGGGGAGGCCGAGGATGTTGTCAGCGAGGAGGTCGACTGGGGGTTGATCGACCACGACGCCAGCAGCGACGAGGTCGTCGCGATCGAGGTGTGGTCCGCGAGCACGCGACTGCCTCGGGAGCTGCTGGCAACGATGCCGGCGCCCACGCACGCCCGCGGCGCCGCCGCTTGACTGCGGGGCGCACCGCCGCTCAGGCCGCGATCTAGCGGCGAATGGCGATCAGCAGGTCGGCAGATGGCGGATAGCGCTCGCCAGTGCTTCGCCATGAGCATGCCCCCAAACCTGCCGACAACGGTTCAGGCACTAATCGCCAAGAGTGCCTGAAACGACGAGAATCGGCGATAATCGGCGCCTATCCGCGCGAATCTGAGCGCAGAAGGCGCCTCACGAATGCCCTGCTAATCGGCATCTTCTGCATCTTTTGGCCCTGAATTCCGCGGCAGCTTCGCTGGATCGCACCCAGGAGGTCGCCGGTTCGAGTCCGGCTAGCTCTACGCCTTCCAGACGTCGTCGATGCCGCTCAGGTGGTCGATCACCACCTCGTGGATCGCGTCGCGCTGCTCGCGCGTGATGGTCAGGGACATGCTCTTGCTCCTTCCGGTTGGGACACCAAGGAGCAAGCCCGACGTTGCGCGAACTCCAGATCGCTCCGGACTGTGCGGAAACGCGGTTTGCCCCTCGTGCATGAAGCGGACCACGTACTTGCCATTGGCCTGACGGTAGGAACCTCGCTCCACCCGCACCCGCCGTCTCGGTCCGGTCCCTTGGACCTCCCTCCGATCGCCGTTTTACCTAAGTGGACGATCCTCGCGCACCTGGCATCGATGGCCGAGCTAGCGGCTCGATGGTGGGGCGCCGCCACGGCTGTCTGGCGTTCCCAAGGGTGCCTGCGAGGGACCGTCATGTCGGGCGGAGGATCCCGCTTCGCGCAAACGCGGGCCAGTGCCATGTCAAACGGCCGAGCACACACTCCCGCGACTCTAGGACTCGACCTGCGGCGCGAGGTAGCCGTCAGGCTCCTCGACGACGGCGTTTTGCAGCTCGCCGATGCTGTCTATCTCGATCCTGACGACATCGCCGACCTTGAGCAGTCCCTCCGGGAACGGCTGGCGCACCGCTCCCACGCCTGCGGGTGTGCCTGTAGCGATCACGTCGCCCGGCTCAAGCGTAAAGGCTTCGGAGAGATGCGCGACCTGCTCGAAGCAGTTGAAGATCATCTCGCCGGTGTAGGAGTCCTGGCGAAGCTCATCGTTCACGTAGGTCCTGATCGTGAGGTCGTGCGGATCGCCGAGATCGTTGGCGGTGACGACCCAGGGGCCGAGCGGTCCATGCGTGTCGAAGGACTTGCCGATCGTCATTGTTGGCGTGCGCAGTTGCCAGTCACGCACCGAGACGTCGTTGGCGATCGTGTACCCGGCGATCACCTCGTGGGCTTTCTCGACGGGCACATGGCGAGCGCGCGTGCCGATGACGATTGCAAGCTCAGCCTCGTAGTCGAGCAGGTTCGACACGCGCGGCATGTGTATGTCCGCGTGCGGGCCGACGATGCACGTCACCTGCTTGTTGAAGAAGAACGGTACCTCTGGCGCCTGCAGGCCGCTCTCGGCAATGTGGTCCTTGTAGTTGAGCCCGATCGCCAGGTACTTGCGCGGCGTCACCGGCGCGAGGCGGACGCTCCCGAGCGCGTGGCGCTCGCCGGGAGCGTCTCGCTCCACCACGAAACCGTCCTGGGCGACGCCGTGTCGCATGCGGCCGTCGATCTCGAATCTGCACAGCCTCACTCGGCGCCCTCCGTCGGCGGGACGGCGGGCAGGCTCAGCTCGCCCTCAGTCACACGATCGTGGATCGCCTCGAATGATTCGCCGAACTGATACAGAGAAGGCCCACAGTTAGAGTAGGCGTGAGCATCAGTCTGACTCGGACGCTCGGTGTTCGTCCTTCGGAGGCGTATCGTCGTCGCTAGTGCTGAGGTGCCTACGGAAGCAGCAATCTGCGAGTCAAGCTGCAGCCGACGGCTGCTCGCCACGTGCCCTCGCTCACGGCTACCGAACAGGCTGACGATAAGGGAGACATGAGAGCCACGTCTCGCCTGCTTGCCCGCGGACGGCGTCAATGGGCTATGACGCCCATCCCCGATCGACTGGTGTCGATGCGACATTCAGATCCCACCTTAAGAGGTCCAGCTCTTGCTTAGCATCCCTCGACCCGTGCGTATCGCACTCACCTTGGGGGTGGTGACCTTCACGCTCGTTGCGGTCTTGGAGAATGCCACCGGACTGGGATTTCGGGAGTGGTATCGACTCCAGGTAGACGGACGCAAGACTTACGCAACGATCACGAGGCTCGATCTCCCGGATCACCGGGCGTGCAATTACGTCTACGACGTGCACGGCGTCATCTACCACGGCGGGGACGTTGGGTGCGGCGAATCTCATAAAGTGGGCGATCGGATCCGCGTCACCTACGAGCCTGCCAAGCCCTCGGTGGCGACGTCAGGATCTCCGGGCTCCGAACTCTCCTCAGACATCGAGGGCGCACTTTTTATTGCGACCATCATGTCCGGAATCGCTTTCTTGTCTGCAACGCGCAACCCCCGTTGGCCTTGGAGCAGCCACGCTGGCGTTAGAGGGCTTAGCGAGCCGAGCTGAGCGGCCTTCACAGAACCCGGCAAGATCATCACACCTGCACGATGGCTATGAACACGATCGCAGCTGAACTACGCCGCATGCCGCTGATTGCACCGTGGGTGATCGTCGGGATGGCCTCAGGAGGCGTACTCGGAGGGATCGTTGGGCTCGTAGTTGGCCTTTTCGCCTACGCGCCGACTGCTTGGTTAGCGGTCTTTGGGCTTGGCATTCCTGCTGGTATTGCTGGTGGGATCGTTGGTCTCGTTGGCACCCTGATCGTCACGGCGAGCCACCGAATTACGCGACGCACCACGACTTCCGATTAACGTCGAAGCCGCGGTGCCCGCCGCAGATGGCCTTCGGCGAGCGAAGCGGCTGCGGTGGGCTGACAACGTCGGCGGAGTCGCACTGCGAACGCACGCGGGATGTGCGGCCGGAACCGTGTGGGTGCCGAAAACTCGATCATGCTGCGACCTGGTACTCGCCGGCTCCTGCAGCCGCGCGAGCGCCCTGCTCGTTATGCGTCCACGCTCGCGCCGTGGCCTCACGTCCTAGCCCTCCTGACCGATTTCACTACCGAGGATGAAGCCGGCCATGTCCACATCAACCGCGTGTCACCCAATCCCGTGCGCTTGGCCACCGTCGCGTGCGTGGGCGCTCGCAAGCCTCCGCCCTGCGGAAGCGCAGGTCGTCAATGTCCGATGAGCTAGAGCAACGCGCCGTCGACGTCGAGAACGTCGATCTTGGGGCCGAGGCGCTCCTGCGCGAGCACCCCGACGCCCTTGTCTGCGGGTTATCGAGCGAGGGCCTGATCGTGCCAATACCGCAGTCCATTGGGTTCTGGGGCCAGGCGGCGATCGAGGGACGCGCCGCGATCGACGTCGTCGCCGCCGAGGATCGCACCAAGGTCGTAGAGCTCTGGCGGCGGGGATTACAGGTCGGGGCGGCAAACGGCAGGGTACGCCTGCTCGAGGATCGCTCGCGCTGGGTGACGCTTCACTTCCTCGACCTGCGCGACGCCCACGGAGTCCTCTTATGCGTGATCATCCCCGGCGAGGAGCTCGCCGAGGGTGAGGACATCCCGGCCAAGAAGCCGCAGCCCGCGGCGCCACGCTTCTGCACGCTGATCGAGGACAAGGCCGCCAACGTGCTCGAGTGCGACGAGGCCTTCACGCGTATGTTCGGGTTCTCCACAGAGGAACTGATCGGCAAGCACGCGCTCGACCATATTCACCCCGACGATCAGGGGCGCGCCGTCGAGGGATGGCTCACGATGCTCGCGACGCGCCGCCCGCAGCACTGGCGCTGCCGGCGCGCTCGCAAGGACGGCAGCTACATGTGGATAGACACCACCCTCCACAACTACCTGAACCAGCCCACTCGCAACCATGTGCTGGTCGAGATCATCGACGTCTCTGTGGAGATGAAGGCGCACGAGACCGTGCAGCGCCAGGGCGAGCTGCTGCGGCGTCTCACGGAGGGCATGCCCGTGGGGCTGCTCCAGGTCGACAGCGAGCGAAACGTCATGCACCACAACGCACGTTTAGTCGAGATCCTGGGAAGCGCACACGCTGACGACTCACCGCCCTCGGCGTATACCGCAGACGAGGAGGGCAATGACGCCGATGCCCCGTCGCTCCCCTCATTGCTCTGCACCCTCAGCGAGGAGAGCTCCGCGAGCTTCGGTGCGGCTCTGGCACGGGTGCTGGGCGAAGGGGTCGATCTGGACGTGGAGGTTGACGTCGTGCCTGACGATGGCGATTGGCGCCGCGCGCTAATGAGCATCCGCGCGCTCCTACAGGCAGACGGCAAGGCCGCCGGAGCCATCACGTGCATGCTCGACATCACCGACTCCGCGCGCGCACGCGAGGAGCTTGAGCGGCGCGCGACGTTTGACTCGCTCACCCACTGCCATAACCGCCGCTCGATCCTGAGCGCGCTTGAAAACGAGCTCGATAGCCCGCGGCGCGCCGAACTGGCGGTCCTCTACATCGACCTCGACCACTTCAAGCAAATCAACGACACGCTGGGCCACGCCGCAGGCGACGAGGTGCTCGTGATGGTCTCAGAACGCCTTCGAGCCGCCACCCGCCGCGGTCAGAGTCGCACCGACGACATCGTCGGGCGCTTAGGCGGCGATGAGTTCCTGCTCTTGATTCGCGGCCTGCCTGTGCCCGAGATAGCCCTGGGCGTCGCGCGGTGCGTCCGCGAGTCACTTACCGCTCCGCTCGAGCTGGCCTGCGGTGGGGTGGAGCTCTCGGCGAGCATGGGCGTTGCGTGGGTGGGCGATGAGGCGATCGGCGCCGATGAGCTCATCCGCCACGCGGATGAGGCGATGTACCGCTCCAAGGAGCAGCACCAGGGGTTGCCTGTGCTGGCCTCGATCGCCGCCGCATAGAGTCGCCTGCCCAGGGCGCCGTCGGCTCCTCGACTGGCGGGGCCCCGAAGTGACCGCTGGGCGCCAAGACCCGTTTCCGGGCCTACCGCTCTGCATCTGATGGCGCGAGCGTCCTGTTGCGACGGCAGTCAGCGGGGGGATCGGCCGCGCAAGGTCCGGATCGTGTAGGGATCGAAAACTCCGATTCGCGTGAGGGGTCGCGCAAAACGCAGTTGCAGGTTGAGTCTGTAGTTGTGGTGGCACAACCGATTCGTCGCCCTCAGTCAACTTGTGGGCCACAGGCCCAGATCCGACCCCTAGAGTACAAGGGAGGGGCCGCGAAGAGCCTGAGCACAGTGAGCCTGACGTTCTCCACCGCTGAAATACCACGCGCACGGCGTCTCTCTTGGCTGCGCGAGGCCGTCAGCAAGCAGTTCCTCGAGCTATATGTCGCCCCGCTCCCACGCGGGCGGGGCAACGACCTTGAGGCCTTCATGAGCATCCGCGAGCTCGCCGGCGTGAGGATCGCCCGCTTCTGCGGCAGCCCGCTGGCTGCCACGCGCACGCCCGCCCATGTCGACCTCGCCGACCAGAGCTTCTACATGCTCGCGCTGCACGTGCGCGGCATCGCGCGCGCCAACCAGCACGGCCGGCAGATCACCCTGCGCCCTGGCGACCTCGCGCTGCTCGACAGCTCGCGTCCGTACACGATCGAGCTCGCGAACTCCGGACCCTTCGAACACATCGCCTATCAGATCCCGCGAGCACGGCTAGACGCACGCAGCGATCAGATGCAACGCGCGCTGGTCGTGCGCCTGCCCGCGGGCAGCGACCCGGGACGGCTGGCCTCGCCGTTTCTGGCGGCGCTCGCCGCCCCAGGCTGGCGAACACCAAGCGGGAGCGCGGCGCCGCTGATCGAGACAGGGCTCGACCTGCTCGTGAACACGTTGCTGCTCGCAGCAGGAGTGGACACGCCGGCGGCCTCGCGCCAAGAAGGCATGCTCTACCAGCTCAAGCTGCACGCCCGCTCGCGACTGGCAGAGCCCGACCTCTCTCCCGCCGGCGTCGCCGCCGCGCACTATCTCTCGACTCGCCAGCTCCACCGACTCTTCGCAGCCGAGGGCACCACGTTCGGCACATGGGTCAGGGGGGAACGGCTGCGCCGCTGTCGCAGGGACCTGGCCGACCCGCGGCTCCAGGCCGTGTCGATCGCACAGCTCGCCGCCCGCTGGGGCTACCGCAGCGCCGCGCACTTCACCCGCGCGTTCTCCGCACATTACGGGGTCGGCCCGCGCGACTTCCGCCGCGCCGCGGCCACACACAACGCCATGCTTGAGCGCCAGCGCCCGAGGCTTTGATCAGAAGCGACACGTCGCCAGGGTGAGGCGCCCCGGCCGGCGCAGCCCCTCCTACGCTCCCGGCGGTTCAGCCGAGATGATCCCGCGGCCCCCGTCGCCCGGGGCCCGGCCGGCGCGGTTCCCAGCACAGGAGGCTTGGAAGATGAAGATGAGCACTGCAGACGTCATCGATGCACACCGCCAGGCCGGGCGCGAGTTCACGGCCAACGGCGTCAGAAGCTTCGTGCGCGAGAAGGGCCAGGGGCCCGCCGTCGTGTGCGTCCACGGAATGTGGGGAGCCTCGTTCCTGTACCGCAAGGTGCTAGACGAACTGGCCAGGCGCAACCTACGCGGCATCGCCTTCGACCTGCCGGGATTCGGGTTCGCCGAACGTCCGAAGAACTACGACTACAGCTGGACCGGCCTCGGCAGGTTCGCTACCGCCGCGATCGACGAGCTCGAACTCGAGCGCTTCCACCTGGTCGTGCACGATATTGGCGGGCCGGTCGGCTTCGAGCTGGCGGCCGCTCACCGCGAGCGGATAGCCTCGATCACGCTGCTGAACACCGTCGTCGACGTGAGCAACTGGAGGCCGCCGTGGAGCATGGAGCCGTTCCGCCATCGCGGCGTCGGCGAGGTGTGGCAATCGGGCATCAAGAAGCCGTTGTTCCGCCAACTGATGGCGATGCAAGGCATCGGGAACATGAACAGCATCACCAAGCCCGAACTGTACGCCTACATGGAGCTGATGCGGGGCGACGACAAGGGTCGCGGATTCTTGCAAGTGACACGCCACGCCGAGCGCACACACGCCAAGCAGACGCTGTATCGCAGCACACTCAGCAACGTCCCCTATCCGGTTGGGATCATCTGGGCGGGCGACGACCCCGCGATGAAGCTGACCAAGTACGGTGAGCCCGCGCGCAAAGCCGCGGGGCTGAGCAACATTGAGACGATCCCCGGCAAGCACTTCCCGCAGGAGGACCAAGCGCCCGCGATCGCTGACTTTATTGCGTCCATCGCCAAGCGCGGCGAGGTCGTCCCGCTCAGGAAGAGCGCCTGAGGCCTGTTGGGGTCGAAAACTCTGAGCGTGTGGTCTGGTCGGGCCGGTCGATGGAGTCTGGGTCGGAAAGCTCGGGTTGGCGCCTGGGCAAGTGCCTGGTGGCGCCGATCCGTCAGCGGGATTGGGGCTCGGCCAGTGCCTCGGCGTGGTGGTCGGCGAGCGCGGCGCAGGCGAATCGGTCCGGATGCTTGGCGCCGGACTCAGGCTGCGGCGAGGTGGTACGTGAATCAGTCCGCCGAGGACATCGCGCCGGGCGACAACGGCAGGCG
>Ga0187783_10000533_pt1 | contig 27943 bp, 24 predicted proteins | sample 1015_SJ02_MP02_2_FD_132471 | JGI IMG/M metagenome (GOLD analysis project Ga0187783, IMG submission 132471) | Tropical peat soil microbial communities from peatlands in Department of Meta, Colombia - 1015_SJ02_MP02_20_MG | ecosystem: Environmental > Terrestrial > Soil > Wetlands > Peat | place... | reverse complement strand
CGAGCGTCGTCGCGTCGACATAGGCGCCGAGCGTCTGCGGCATGCCCTGCCAGACCAGGAACAGCGCGTAGGGCACGCAGATCGGGATCAGGATGTAGAGGGTACAGCGGGTGATATCGACCCAGAAATTACCGACCGAGCGAACCGAGTGCCGGGCGAAGCCGCGAATGAGCGCAACCGCAAGCACGATGCCGGTCGCCGCCGACAGATAGTTTTGATGCGTCAGGCCCAGCATCTGCACGAGGTAGGACATCGTGCTTTCGCCGCCGTAGTTCTGCCAGTTGGTGTTGGTGATAAAGCTCACCGCCGTATTGAAGGACAGATCCTCGGCGACGGCCGACTGCCCGGCGGGATTGAACGGAAGCCAGCTCTGCAGGCGCATGAGCGCGTAGAGGATGAGAAAACCGCCGACATGGAACACGAGCATGCCGACCGTATAGGTCACGGCGTGCTGCTCATGGCGCTCATCGACGCCGGCGATCCTGTAGATCGCGACTTCGACCGGCCGCAGGATCGGCGAAAGGAACGTGCGCTCGTTGCTGAAGACGCGTGTCATATAGAGGCCGAGAAATGGCGTGATGGCGACGAGGATCGCGCAGTACAGCAGAATCTGGACCCAGCCGATGGCGGTCATGGTCGTCTATCCTTCAGAACTGTTCGGGCTTGAGGAGGGCGTAGATCAGGTAGACCATCAGCCCCGCGGTCACGAGACCGGCGAGCGAATAATCGAAGATCATGGCAGGTCTCCTAGAGCCGATCGCAGGCGTAAGCGTAGCCGATCGACAGGCCGAAGCTGAAAAGTCCGATCGCCAACATGATGATGTCCATCATGGAATTGCTCCGAACATAAAATCCCTATGTTTATAGGAAATGCGGAATGCCACGCATGAGCCCTTGATGCAAATCAAAAGACGCGCGCTAATTCCGCTTGTGGCGCGTGATTTTATTTGTCACCGATCGCATAGGAATTCGAGACGACGGCGGCGAAAAAGGTATAGGAATCCTATAAGAATCGCCCGCCTGAAGGAAAATAAACCGAGTTAGCGACGGCTCGATGAAGATCGCCGGCTCAATATGGGGTACTTCCAAGAAATTCTTGCAAAATAGGCCCCACGGCTCGTCTCGTGTGACGAGGCCGTGGGGCCTATGCGCCGACCCCCACCGCATTGTCGCGCATTTCGAGCCTACCGCTGCCCTGGAGTCCGGCTGGAGACTTGCACGTGCTTCGCGCGCCATTTTGGGCCCGGACCACGCATATAATGCGCCTCCGGCCGATATCTTTCGGCCGGCCCCGCCATTATCGAGGCCCAAACGTCTTGCGCCGCGCTCCTAAACCTCGCGCCGGCGAGGGCAATGCCCGCTACGAATTCCAAAAGGGACCGGCCCATCTGAGATCTCCTTTCCCGGCGCAGGCGTTAAGGAGCGAGGTGGAGAACTTGCGTTGCCACGTCTGTCTTGGCCAGCGCCCCGACAGTCAGAATTCCGATCACCGTCAGCAACGCGGACACTCCGGCGTGTTTCTTGCTGTGACGAAATTGAACTTTCATGACTTGCTCTACGCTTATCGTTCTTGGCTTGCGTCTTCGCGGGCAACCTTGCGTCATTATGTGACGGATCGGGCATATGAATTCCAGATGGAATGGTCGGCGCTGCTATAGAAGCAAGATAAATGCCGGGTCGGACGCCTTCCGAGGCGAACGGGCGATCCGCGCGGATTTGGGTGTTTTGGCGGACTATGGTGAATGTCACCCGCGCGCTACAGTCCGCTGTCTTTACGCCGGTAATGGGCTTCGGATGTTCGAGCGACTGCCCGTTCTCTTCCACTCCGTGATGTACGCCCTTCGCGGCGGCTTCCTCATTCGGCCGCTGACCATCGCCGTCGTCTTGGGAATTACCGGCGCCGTGCTGTCGTCGTTGGAGGAATCCACGCCCGGTATCAGCGCCTGGATTCCGAACATCCTCTTCCCGTCGCACGAAGATCCAGGCGTAGCCCAGGTGATCCTCGGCAGCATTGCGACCTCGATCATGACGGTCGTATCGATCGTGTTCGCAATTCTGCTGATGACGCTCACGCTCGCATCGACGCAATTCTCGCCAAGAATTCTGATTAGTTTCGTCAGGGATCGCACCACGCAATGGACGCTTGGCGTCTTCTTGGGGACCTTCTCTTACTGCATGGCGGCATTGCCGGCCGCACGCGCGGCACCGCATCCTTTCGTGCCCGTTGCGACGGTGACCGGGGCAATGGTGCTCGCTCTGATCTGCGTCGGATGGCTGATCTACTTTATCAACCACATTTCCCAATCAATCAGTGTCAACCACATCGTCGACCGAATTGCGCGCGAAACCGAGTTGGTTATCCACGAACTCATGCCGTACCCGCGAGGTCCATTCCGACTGTCGGATCGCGACGAGGCGGCGCCGCTGGCTAACGGGGTCATTCTTAATCGACGGTCCGGCTACATCCGCTACATCGATATCAATCGCCTGGTCGCCCTGGCTAAGGCCTACCGTATTTGCGTATATTTGGAACGCCGCGTAGGCCAATTCGTGCCCGCCGGCGTTCCCCTCGCTCGCGTGTCGAAGCCGGAGCGCTTGGTGGCCGACCACGCGATCCATCTTGCGGCCGCGTTCGATATTGGACCGGCTCGTACCATGCAACAAGATGTCGAGTTCGGAATCATTCAGATCGTCGACATCGCGTTGCGCGCGATGTCTCCCGCGGTCAACGATCCCAGTACAGCGATCACCTGCGTGGACCAACTCAGCCGGATCCTAATCGCCTGGGTTGGCCGTATGCCTCCGCCGTCCCACTATTACGGGCCGCCGCATGTGTTGCGGCTTGTCGTACCGTGGATGAGCTTCGACGGCCTGCTCGATACCGCGTTTGAGCAGATCAGGCACTATTCCGCCGCCGACGTCGCGGTAAGCTTGCGGCTGATGCGCGCCTTCAATGACATCGCGAGTGCGACCGAGCACGCTGATCTTCGCGCGAGGCTGGTCGAACGGGGGCAACGCGTGACAGCCGGATGCGCCGGTCACTTGCCTGAAGATGACCTGGTAAAACTACAGCACCGTCTCGCGGCGCTCGAAAAAATCGTCGCCGTGGCCGGCTAAGGGACGGAAAACTCCTCGGTTAACGAGGATATTGTGCTCCTGAGCCGTTCGAATCACTCGGTCTTTGCCGCGCGATCGTTTGCCCGTTTCCACGACGCCGAGTCTCAAAAATCAATACAGTGTGCCGCTCAGCGCCTGTAAACTTTCAATGATTGGACCGAGGGCGAGCGCCGGCAGATAGGTCAGACCGCCGACGATGACAATGACGCCGAGGAGGAAGGAAACGAACAACGCCCGATCGGTCGGTAAAGTACCATTGGAACGTGGGATGATGGGTTGCGCGGCGAGCGATCCTGCGACGGCCAGAACTGGGACGATAACCAGGAAGCGGCCAACGAACATCGCGAGCGCAAGCGTGAGATTGTAGAACGGCGAGTTCGCGTTGAGGCCCGCGAAGGCGCTGCCGTTAGTGGCCGCCGCGGATGTGTAAGCGTAGAGAACTTCTGAATAACCATGGGGTCCGGCATTGCCCAGGCCGGCAAGGCCGGGCTCGACGACGCAGGCGATGGCGGTGAGCCCGAGCGTCGCCGCGGGTACTGCGATCAAGGCGAGGATCGTCATCTTCACTTGCGACGATCCGATTTTCTTGCCGACATATTCGGGGGTGCGCCCGATCATCAAACCGGCGAGGAAAACCGCGACGATGCAGAAGAGCAGCATGCCGAAGAGCCCGGAGCCCGGAGCCCCGATGATCACCTCGTCAACCATCATGTTGGCGAGAAGAATGCCTCCGCTCAGCGGCAGGAAACTGTCATGCATGGCATTGACCGCCCCGTCCGAGGAAGTAGTCGAGACGTCAGCGAAGAGAGCGGAGGCGGCTATTCCGAAGCGCGCCTCCTTGCCCTCCATGTTTGCGATTGGCTGCTGCGAATTCGTCGTCTGCGCATCCAGCGTCGCGAGTACGGGATTGCCGCTTGCTTCCGAGGCATAAAGCCCGCCAACGCCAAGTCCGAACAGGATCGCCATCACGCCAAACAAGACCCACCCTTGCCGTTCGGATCCCACCATGCGGCCGAAGCAGTTTGTCAGAGCCGCGCCCAAGCCAAATATCAGCACCATCTCCAAGAGATTCGTGAGCGGCGTCGGGTTCTCGAACGGGTGCGAGGAATTGGCGTTGAAGAATCCGCCTCCATCACCGCTCAAAAGCTTGATCGCTTCCTGCGTGGCGACCGGACCGCGCGCGATGATTTGCGGTGCGCCCTCAAGCGTCGTTACTTCGGCTGAGGGCGCAAGCGTTTGCGGCACGCCTTCGGCAACCAGAAACAATGCCGCCACAATGCAGATCGGCAGCAGCACGTAGAGCGTGCCGCGCGTCAGATCGACCCAAAAATTGCCAACCGCGGCCGCGCGCCGCCTGGCGAAGCCACGGATAAAGGCTATGGCGACGGCCATTCCGGAAGCGGCGGAGAGGAATGATTGAACCGTGATGCCGGCCATTTGGCTTTCGTAGCTCAGGGTCGTTTCCCCGCCGTAAGACTGCCAACTCGTGTTGGTCACGAAGCTGACCGCCGTATTCAGCGCCAGATCCGGGGAGACATCGGGGAGATTCTGAGGGTTGAGTGGCAGGACGGACTGCAGCCGCAGCAGCAGATAGAGCGCTATAATTCCAAACGCGTGAAAGACCAGAAAGCCGACGGCGTATCGATACCAAGTCTGTTCGGCGTCGGGCTTTATTCCGCCGGCACGGTAGACCGCCAGTTCAACCGGCCCAAGCAACGGCCGTAGCAGCGTGCGCTCGCCGGCATAGACGCGCGCGAGATATCCGCCAAGAGGACGCGTGATGAGGCCGACAACGGCGGCGAACAGTGCGATCTGCAGCCAGCCGGGGACGGTCACGATGTCATACCTTCGCCGGCAGGCGCGAGCAGATGATCGCATAAGGTTGCATAAGCCATTGCCAGCGCGAAACAGCCGATGACGAGCGCCAACATGATGAGATCAAACATTTCAAGCGGCCTTCATGGGATAGGTTCCAATGCAAATCTTCAAGCGCTCGGCTGCGGGCTGGGGCTAGTTTCTGGGAAAGGCCGTCTCCAAGGCAAGATTGAGCTGCAAAACGTTGACCCGCGGCTGACCAAAAATCTTTAGGCTGCGAGGTATCACGTGCTCGCTGATGAGAGTGGCAATTTGCTCGGGAGCAACGTTGCGGGCCCTGGCCACGCGCACGATCTGAAGTCTGGCATTGGCTGGCGAGATATCGGGGTCTAGGCCGGAGGCCGAGGCTGTCAGCATATCGGCGGGCAGCAATTTGCCCACCAATTCCGGCTGGACCTGTTCGAGGGTTTGTCGGTCGGAACCGAAGCGATCCTGCAACGCCTTGCTCGTTGGGCCAAGATTAGAACCGGCGGAGCTAGCGGCGTTATAGGGCGCGTTGATGGTCTTCGTCGGGTCATGCGGGTCAGCGTCAGTCGTTGCCGACGGGCGGCCGTGAAACCACGCATCGCCCGTCCAGTTCTGGCCGATGAGCTCCGAACCAAGGACGGTGCCATCGGGCGCTTTCTCCAAGCTTCCATTCGCCTGGTGCGGGAAAAGCCATTGTCCGAGCCCAGTCACGGCCAACGGATAGGCGATGCCGCATAACGCGCAAGTGATCAGCGAGACCCGCGCCGCGGGGAGCATGATGTCCAACATGTCATCGAGTCCTTAGAGCACAAGCGATAGCGGCAGGTCGATCAACTTTATGCCGATGAACGGCGCGACAAGGCCGCCAATCCCGTAAACCATCAGGTTCTGGTAGAACATTTTCTCGGCGCTGATTGGCATGAGCCGCACGCCTCGAAGCGCCAGCGGGATCAGCAGTGGAATGATCAGCGCATTGAAGATCAGCGCCGACAGGACCGCGCTATGCGGCGTCGACAGGCCCATGATGTTCAAACTCGCCAATCCAGGCAAAGCCGCCATGAACATTGCGGGGATGATGGCGAAATATTTGGCTACGTCGTTCGCAATTGAAAAGGTCGTCAGCGCCCCGCGCGTGATCAGCATCTGCTTACCGATCCATACGAGGTCGATGAGCTTCGTCGGATCTGAGTCGAGGTCGATCAGGTTCGCTGCCTCCTTGGCCGGATTGGTGCCGGAGTGCATTGCCAGGCCGACGTCCGCCTGGGCCAATGCGGGAGCGTCGTTGGTGCCATCTCCGGTCATGGCCACCAGCCGTCCTTGGGCTTGTTCACGACGGATAAGGCGGAGCTTTTCCTCGGGCTTTGCCTCGGCCACGAAATCGTCCACCCCGGCCTGCGCGGCGACCGCGAGAGCGGTGACCGGGTTATCGCCGGTTACCATGATCGTTCGAATTCCCATGTCGCGCAATTGCGCGATGCGCTCGCGGATACCGGGTTTCGGCACGTCCGATAAAGCGATCACGCCCAGGACGGCGCCGCCGACAGAAACCGCTAGCGGTGTTGCACCTTTGGTTGCCACTTGGTCCGTGATGGATTTGAGGTCGGGCGGCTCCGACGCGCCAAACCTTTCCGCGACATGCCGCACGACTGCGCTGACGGCGCCTTTGCGAATGACACGGCCATCATCGAAGTCCAACCCGCTCATCCGGGTCTCCGCCGAGAATTCCAGCGGCCGCGCTCGCTCAATTGCCTCTTCGCGCGCCGCGCCAAGCTTCTGCGCTAAGGCGACAATGGTTCGTCCTTCCGGCGTCGTATCGAAACACGAGGCGAGATAAGCCGATTGTATGAGGTCTTTAGCGTCGACGCCCTGCAAGGGGATGAACTGCGTAGCCTGGCGATTACCCATCGTGATCGTGCCGGTCTTATCCAAGATGAGCGTGCGGACGTCGCCGGCTGCCTCGACCGCCTTGCCGGACATGGCCAACACGTTAAACCGCATCGTGTGATCGATGGCGGCGATGCCTATGGCTGACAACAAAGCGCCGATCGTGGTCGGGATCAGCGCGACGATCAGCGCGATCAAATCGGCGACGTTGATGCTGGCATCGAGATAGATCGCCACCGGCGCCATCGCCGCCACTACGATGACGAAGATCAAAGTCAATATTGCCAGCAAAACCGTCAGTGCGATTTCGTTGGGCGTCTTCTGCCGCTTTGCTGCTTCAACAAGATGAATCATGCGATCGAGGAAACTTTCACCCGGCTCGGCGCTGGCGTGCACCAACAACCAATCCGAGATGAGCAGCGTGCCTGCGGTCACGGAGGAGAACATATCGGTGCCCGGCTCTTTCAGCACAGGTGCGGATTCGCCGGTAATGGCGGACTCGTCGACGTAGGCCGTCCCCTCGACGACGTCGCCGTCGGCTGGAATAATCTCATTTCTCTCCACGCGGATGAGATCGCCGCGGCGCACGGCCGCCGCCGGCACCCGTTCGGTTTCCCCAGACGGTTGGACGCGTCTGGCGCTGAGCTCGGTCCGGGTCCGACGCAGGGCCGCGGCCTTCGCCTTGCCGCGTCCTTCCGCAAGCGCCTCCGCAGCGTTTGCAAACCACACCGTCGAAAACAGGACCAGCGTGACAATGCCGTTATATGCCGGCGTTGCGGTCGACGGACCGAACAGCGTCGGTTTGATGGTCAAGGCAGCGGCGACCAGGGCGCCGAGCCAGACGACGAACATGACCGGGTTGCGGATCTGCACCCGCGGATCGAATTTGGCGAACGAGGTGGCCACCGCTTCCAGCAGCAGGTCTGTGGTATAGGCGTGCCAGGGCGGCGCCGCCTTGCGGTCCGCCGGACCACGCTGATTTCTGTGCGAGCTCTCTGGGTTCGCGGCTTCCACGTCAAGTCATCCTTCGGCCGGCAGCAGACAAACCTACGCTCCTAGAAAGTGAGACCGCTCTTCATGGCGAAAAACTCGGCGATCGCTCCGAGCGCCAGCGCAGGAAAGAACGTCAAAGCACCGACGAGGAGGATAGTGCCAAACCAGAACACGCCGAATTTGAAAGTATCGGTTCGCAGCGTGCCGAGGGTGGGCGCGACGGTCGGCTTTGCCGACACCGAGCCGGCGACGGCCATCATGAAGATGATCGGCGGGTAGCGGCCCAGTAGGATCACAATACCGAGCGCTAAATTATACCAGGGGGTATTGGCGTTCAGCCCGGCAAAGGCAGAGCCGTTGTTGGCAGCGGAAGATGCGAATGCATAGAGCACTTCCGAGTAGCCGTGCATGGCGGCGTTGCCTAACGAGGATACGCCATAGGGCGCGATCATCGACCACGAGGAGGGGGCTAGAATCACCAGCGGATGGATGAGCATCGCGAGCGAGACCATGATGATTTCCGGTCTCTCGATCTTCTTGCCGAGGAACTCCGGTGTGCGCCCAGACATGAGGCCGGCCACGAATACCGCGATCAGCCCGTAAACAAGCGCCGCCAGGAACCCAACGCCCTTTCCGCCAAAGATGCATTGCAGCATCATTCCGACGAATTCCGGCACTGCGCCGAGTGGCGTGAAGCTGTCATGCATCGAGTCCACGCTGCCGGTTGTGAAGCTGGTTGTGATCACGCCGAAGAGCGCGCTGTCGGCGATGCCGAACCTGACTTCCTTTCCTTCCATGTTGCCGCCAGGTTGACCAGGCGAAGCATGCATATCGATGCCGGCATGCGCCAGGACAGGCGTACCCGCTTGCTCGGAGGCAAGAGTGATTGGCAGGACTACCAGCAGCAGGGCGCCCATTACGCAGTATAGGACCCATGCCTGGCGGCGGTTGCCGATCATCTCTCCGAAGCATATGACTAGCGCGCTCGGCAGCAGAGCCATCAAGATCATCAGGAGCACGTTGGTCAGCGGCGTCGGATTTTCGAATGGATGGGACGCGTTGGCGTTGAAGAAGCCGCCGCCATTGGTACCGAGATGCTTGATCGTCTCCATCGAGGCCACCGGCCCGAGCGCAATCGTCTGGTTGCCACCCTGGATCGGATGGGCCACGACGCTCGCGTCAAGGGTCTGCGGCGCGCCCTGCCATATCACAAACAGCGCCAGGACCAGGCTGACTGGCATCAGCACGCGGGTCGTGAACCGAACGAGATCGCGATAGAAATTGCCAAGATTGGCGCCGCCGTCTCTGACGAAGAATGCACGAATAAAAGCCATTGCCACGACGAAGCCGGTTGTAGCCGAGGTGAACATCGGAAAGGTGATCGCCGCCATCTGGCTCAAATTGGACAAGCTGGTCTCGCCGCCATAGCTCTGCCAGTCGGTGTTGGTGATGAAGCTGATCGAGGTATTGAAGGCGAGCATCGGCTCCATGCCCGCGAACTTCATTGGATTGAGCGGAAGGTGGTTTTGAAATACGAGGATCAAGTAGATGATGGTCGCCATGAAAAAGTTGGTCGCGAGCATATGGAGCGTGTAGGCCTTCCAGTCCATGGACTGGTTTGTCGCCTTCCGGCCAATGAGCAAATATATGACGCTGTCGATCGGATCGAAGAAAGTGTCCAGCCAGGTCTTCCGATCCAAAACGATGCTCGCGAGATAACGACCGACGGGTATGCTGAGCAGAAAGATGCACAGCAGGACCGACCCGATCTGCAGCCACGATTGCGCTGTCATGTGATATCCGCCGGCAACGTGCACCCCATTTAGAATCGCTCCGGATGAATCACTGCGTAAAATAGATAGATAACTAAGACGACTAGCAATATCGCGAGCGCATAAAGGGCCATGTCCGCCTCACCGGCCGGGGCTTAGCGCCACGATCAAAATGCGTCCTTCGCGAGTACATCGCGACGCGGTTCGTCGCGACTTTCAGCCAGCGGACGAATGACGTCATCGGCGAAGTAGACAAGCGCTACGCATAGTACGAAGAGGGCGAGCAGTAGAAGCAGCATCATGAAGTCGAGTAGCATGGCGTTAATCCTTACGTCTCTTCTTTTGTACCCTATTCCGAAGGGCGAGGTTGTCATATGTCAAGCGGCACACAGGGCTTCGGCATACGATGAGAATGCGCCGCCCGCGCCGCTCGTCTGCTAGCGCCTGTTCACGATCTGCGACCTACCAGCGCGTGGTTATCCATTCGAAGCGCGTATCGGGCCAGACGGGGAACCGGCGGCAACAAGGTTCCCATGGCGGAAAGCACTTCGGCAGCTGGCGCCAAAAGCAACCCACTCGCATGACATAGTGTGTAATATCTGCTGGTGTGAAAGCGAATCTGCTAGGGCGTTCCGTTCGTCTGCAGTTTTCTTCCGGCGGGCGGAACCTAAACCCGCTCGATGGCCAAAACAACACGAGTCGGGTGGCCAGCATTAGACAGCGTCAGCAGGCAAGGTGCTTCATTCGTCGCACGAAATACCGAACTGCGATATTGCCTCCTCAAGATAATCGGCAAGCAGCGGCATTCCGAGCAGGTACGAAGCCGCGCGCTTGTTGTGCGCGCGGGAGGCCTCTGCCCGCAATTCGTTCCAATCGTCGATCGTCCCATCCCCGCGGCCGAGCCATACCAGTGCAACGAGATCGATCTGTTCGTCCTGGCTCATGGCAAAGATTGCAGACGCAATTGTAGGTCAACACCAACCGGAACTGACGTAGCATCATTTCACCTAATGCATGGAGGAACGCCTGTCGAACGATATACCCGAGCTGTCGATCACCAGAGACAGAAGCGGCAGGAATTTCCTTCGTTCATAGCGGCAGCGCATCCGGAATTTTCTTTTTGGACCGCAAGCCGCGCTGACAATTGGATTCGACCCAAGCCCGCGCGCAGGTTCGAAATCCCCCAAAATGGCAGCCCAATTAGCAATTGGGGTCGGCGCCGTCGGCGGGTGTCCTTTCGTGGCTGAACTCGAGGCTCGGGCCCGATCGGCTCATGGCCGCGGAAACGACTGATCAGGCGGTGACAGTAGTGCTCTACTGCATTGCCCGCGATCCTGCGACGATGCCGGACCGCGCACAATGGGTCACTAAAGATGCGTGGGGCAGAGGAGTGATTGGAAGACTCGAACGTCGCCGTCGATCCAACGCGTCGAGAATAGCCTGCCGGCGCTTATGCGTTTAGCGGCATTCTTTCATCGACCGAGAGAAACGTATCGGGGATCAACGCCGTGGCAAGCATGACATCGTTGATATCCTCGTACGCTTGCCACAGTTGATCGGGGGATTGCGCGCAAGGAAGCCAGGCGCTGATTATTTCCTCCGCAAGAGACTGATATGGCAAATCCCGCCCTTGTGAGGGGCGACCTCTTATCTTCATTGCATGTTTAATAGGCTCAACGATCCTTGGGATTGCCTTAAGGCCAATTGCCAGGCCAAGCTCGCGAAAGGCAAGACGTTGCGAGGCAGCGCGGGTCAAAGGCTGACCAGCGACAAAAGCCCTGACGCCGCTTGCGCAGACTTTTGTGATTTCTTCAAGAAGATCTTCATCGCCATGCCGTCGGGGCAGTTGCGAAAGCCGGCAGGCATCAAAAAGCAGGCCGCCTATTCCGAGGGGATCACTTGTATCCCAATCCCCGTTGCGACACAGGTCGGAGGTTGACGATATCGGTGCGGTTAGATCGTTGGTGCTGGTTTTGGCGTGCGTTTTCGAAATCACATGCTGTACCTCTCGAAACGTAACCAGGCCATCCAAGGCGTCGTGAAGTCCCATGGCGAAAGTCAGTGGCCGGGAGAGATCAGTGCTCATCTTCCAGTAGATGCCCATTACGTCGCCCGATGCAGACTTGCGGGCGAATCCCCTGAAGGCGGCCTCTCCCAGCTCAAGAGCCTGCTCAGCGGGCGCGGGATCGCTGCTGACAACGGCTGCCCGGCAAAGGGCATGCATCCACTTGGTCAGGTAATGAAAGTACTGACCATCCCGGTCCCACTCCAACCGCTCATCGATTGATTCGCCAGCCTGACGTTCCCTTAGTGGCTTTCCGATCCTCAAGCCACCCGTCGTTGGATGGCGATTCCCAGCCTCGTCTGACAGTCCACTTATCCAGCCATGACGATAATCGTCGGCACGATAACGTCCCAAAACGTGATGTACTTGATCGATCAAACCCGTCGCGCAGCGCCGATAGAGCTCGTCTCCAGTCCGCAGGAACAGCTCAATAAAGTTACAGACGGCAAATGCATCGGTCCAAAGGTAGCGTCGCTTCTTTTGTGAGACCGGATACAGGCCCGTCCGACTAGCGAACCGGGACATCAGGTGAGCCGCCCTCGCGGTCGAAGTGTCAGGGGTCATTTTGGCATGGATCGGTGCTCAGGCTTGCGCTTTGGCAAGTGCGATTATTGCAGTCTGGACGGTTTATCTTCCGACCGCCTCGAACCCAATTCTGAGCAACTTCGCGCCTTTTAAGTTAACTGAGATCGTTGAAGGGGTTCAGAAAGCGAATCGGCTCCCGAGGTTACGATTTGAAGACAGGTGGAATGCTGTAATCCAGAAGACGTCATTGACACCGAATCGCATTGAAGAAATTCCAGTCGGCTGCGAAACAGCATTCGGCCCCCTCTTAAAAACTCAAAAATTTCTCGCACGATGCCTTGCGAGCAACGATGAGATTGGAATAGTGGCACTTGGTTGAATTGATGCGACCTGATTTACTCAACGACGAACTCTGGGTTGGCCCTGGGAAGCACACCTTTCGATCGACTTCCGCTAAGCGCCAAACGAGCGACATCGGCCAATTTTCATTCGATTCGTTCAGCAATCGTTGGCAAGGGCGCGCACGATGAGGCCTAAACATTTTTGCGGTCTTGAGGTTGATCATCAGATCGAACTTCGCTCGGCCGCGGTGTCGCCAAGTCGCTGTGTTAGCGTAGCGCAGGGCCAGCCAAGTTTTGCCCATTGGAAGGCATCCTTTACGAATGGGTGCCGATGCGCAGACGCTGCCGGACACTTGCTAAGCTCTGGAAGATGCTAGTGGTCGTTCAGTCGAAATGATACTGCAGTGCTTCTATTGAAACAGACACCAATGGCATAAGTTTGATCGGGTTATGACTTCCGTCTTCGCCCTTTCTGGAACTAACGAGAGGTAAGGAGTGAGACACAAGCGATAACGGAATTGGGATCGGGCTTAGCGAGTGCATGGGCTAAACATTTACCGACCCGCATGACACGACAGCACATGGCATTTCCAGCCGGTTCACTTGCGACCGGAATGTCTTATGGCGGCAGGAGAAGGCTTCCGAGTTGCTGGAGGAGCTCGCCGTAGCGCGCGAAGTTGCCGGCAGCGTATTCCTGCCGCATCTCCCGGAACAGCGCGCGTGCCCGCTCAAGCGTATCGTTGCCCAGAGTGGTCTTAGCGGCGCCGGGCGCGGGCGCCGTCGCGCCGACAAGGATGCGCTCGGCGTCAGGCAGGGTGCTCGCCCACTCGATCTTCCGATCATCGGGCAAGAGCTGCCCCAACACAATCCGAGCAAGCGTTGGGATCTTGGTCTGCTCCGCTTCAATATAGACCGGCTCTATCGCGATGAGTTGGTTGTCGAGCATTGGCAAAACAAGGAGATTGCCGCGGATGACCTGCGAACCGTGCTGATCCCAGAGCGTAAGCTCGCCGGAGAAGCGGCTGTCGGAGTTGATCCGTGACTCCACCTGGGCCGGGCCGTCGACGAAGGTCCCTTTGGGGAAACGGAACGTCACCATCTTTCCGTAGTTTTCGCCATCGCAGCGACCCGCAAGCCACCCCGCCATCTGGTTCTTGCCAGCGACCGATAGAGGCAGCATGAGGAGAAACTCTGGCTTGTCGGAACCTGGCAGCTCCGTCGTCACGTAATAGGGCAGCATCTCGATTTCGAAATTCCGGTAAAGCTCGCGCGGAATCTCCCAGCGGTCTTCGCGATTGTAGAAGGTGGTTGGGTTGGTCATGTGATAGGTGCCGTAAATCTCGGCCTGTGCCGTGAAAATATCCTGCGGGTAGCGGATATGTCGGCGTAGATTGTTTGGCATCTCAGCGGCATCCTTGAACATATCGGGAAGCACCTTTCGATACGCCCGTATCAAGGGATCACTTCGGTCGAAAACGTAGAGCGTCACGGATCCGTTATAGGCGTCGAGCACCGCCTTGACGGAATTGCGTAGGTAGTTCTGGCCGCGGAATGCCGGCACGGTTCCCTGATAAATTTCGCTGTAGGGATAGTTCTGTGAGGTCGTGTAGGCATCGGCGATATAGGAATAATGATCCTTGTCGGCGATGATGTAAGGGTCGCGATCAAAGCTTAGAAACGGCGCCAGGCTCTGCACGCGCTCGATGATGTTCCGCCGAAACATCACCCGGCTCTCAGGCGTAAAGTATCCCGAAACGAAAAGCCGCAGCCCGTCGAATTCGCGGGCAACCACGAGCTTGCGCCACAAATTGGACAGCGGAATTCCACCATTGCCGCGGTAGATCGTCTCCGCGTTAGCTTGTCCTTGTGGAAAATCGAATTCCTTCTCGGTGGTACGCACATAGATGCGGTCTCGGGTGAGCTCACCGAAATAGATCTCGCCGTGAGCGACCGAAAGGTCTTTCTTGGCGACGATCGGAATGTCGTGCGCCCACAGAACCGGATTGCCCCTTGAGTCGATTTCGTTCACCGGGACCGCGACGACGCCGTAGCCATGCGTATATTTGAGCGCGAGATTGACCCAGACTTTGGCGGGTTCAGGAAGCCTCGCGACGTCGAGCTCGCGCGCCGTGATCATAACCTGGCGCTCGGCGCCATCGATTTCGTAGCGATCGATGTCAACGCCGGCGAACGTGTAATAGGGCCGCAGGCCCTGGATCTGCTGAAGTTGCGGGTCGAGTGCGCGCCAATCCCAAATACGCGCGTCCTGAAGCGTGGCGGCGTTCTTTTCGAGGTCGGCGGCAGTAAGCAGCTTTTCGGATACCGCGAACTCGCGCTCCTCAATCAGCGGAGCCTCGATGTTGTAGGAGGCCCGCGTTCCGGCGATGCTCCTAAGCAGATAGGGCAACTCCAAGGTGATTTGGTTCGGACCCACATAGAAATCTTCGATTCCGGCTGGCACGAGAAACGCTCCGCCACCAAGAACTGCCAACGCCGCAAAGGGCAGCGCCCAATGGGAAGGGTGCATCAGCAACCACGAGCGAAACTGACCAATGAAAGCTGCGAGCGCCAGGACTAGTGCCGCTGTCAGCCAACAAACGACGACCAGATCATATCCAGGTATCCAGAAACTGACGTCGGCATAGGACGCCCCGGCAACAACCTTCGAATGCCCGTTTATGACGAGATGATAGCGGGCCAAGAACTGGCTTGCCCCCAACGCGAGGCAAAGCAGGGCTCCCAGTGCCATGCCGTGTCGTATCCAATTTGACAGGGCGGCCCGGTTTTCCGGCATGAAGAGAACTACAGGTCGGCTTCCATAAAAGGCTCCGTCCCAGTCGGGACGGTGCACCAGCGTGGTCGTTCCGCGACGCACCGTCACACCAACGACCAGCCAGAGGACGATCGTGACGCAAAGCACGGCGATACCGAGATCCACGATGTCGTCGTAGAGGGGCAGGTTCAACAGGTAGAAGGAAAGGTCCTTGGTGAAAACTGGGTCGGTTATGCCCGCCGCAGTCGCGCCAAGAAAGCGCATCAGCGGAATCCAGAGCGGCGTCGCTAAAAATCCGATCAAGCCAGCGATCGCAAAACCGACGAACCAGGGCGCACTTCTCGGAATAATCGCGAACGGACGACATAGCGCCTTCAGATTGGCGCCGAAAAATACGCCTACCAGAAGCAATATCGCGAGAAAAATGCTAACCCGGTACTCAATCGATAGCCAAAAGCGGCGGGCCTGGCCAAGCTCTGCGAACCAATAGTTCTCCAAGGAGATGTTTAAGGCGGCTTCCAGACAAATGATTGCGAGCACAGCGGCCAGAATGTAAGCAGCGTCGCGGTAAAGGCGATGCAAAAACGCAATGCGATTGCCCCGATCCCCGTATACCAAGGTGAGGACTAAGGGCCACGCTGCGACCGCAAGCAGAAAGAGGTAGGCTACCTCGAACATCAATCATGCTCTCTGGATACGGTGCGGATAGGGAAATCGCGTATGGCCCTCTTTCTGATCGTGCGCTGCGCCGCTTGAATTCGTAACATCGCTCGAGCGCCCAGCCAAATCTTTATGCCGTCTACATATCTTGGCGCCCTGGTTCCCCTGGTTTCTTTACGGCCGTTGACGCCATCTTACCCGACGGAGCACGCGAAGTCGTGGCATTCACTATGGACCAAGCGGTCCTGCTGGATCGGCTCGATGAGGAGCTTCGGCTTGCTGATAGGCCGACGCCAGGGCTCTTTTCCAGACTCGCCGCGGCCGCGTGCCCGCGAGTTGCCGCGCTCAAAGGGACGGGCCTCTCAGTCCGCATCAACCGTCTGATCGCCGCAGAAGCGTGGACCGATGCGGCAATCGCTCATATCGAACTCGAAATTCCGTCCTGGAAAATCCGGCGCTTGGTCCGCGAGGGTGACGAATGGCGATGCGCGCTGTCGCGACAGCCCAATTTGCCTATGGAGCTCGATGATACTGTAGAGGCCAGCCACGAGCTGTTGCCATTGGCAATCCTGCGCGCATTCGTTGAAGCGCGCCGTTCGACCGGTGTTGCACCACGGAGCATCGTTACGGTTCCAGTGGTTCAACCGTCCTCGGAACCGTTGATCTGCTGTGAAAACTTCTCCTGACGCTTCGCGTGTTTACCTTCGTTGATGCGCCTATGCCGGCTTTATGACATTGAGGTCGCTTTCGTCTCGAATTCATACGGCGTCAAGCGCACATTCAAGTATCGAATAAGGGACGGACCTCAATGAGCGTCACTCCGGTTGATGAGCCACCTGGCGTCACAAGCACCACGACAAAGCCGAAGGGTTTCTGCCAAAGACTGATGGCTTCGCTCGATCGGCATTTCGTAGAGCGATCAAAGCAAGCAGTGCCCGCCGTTACTCTGCGCCGCACCAAACACGAAATTGATCGGTGTCGCCGGCTCATGCGCGAAACCGCCGCAGTGCCAAGTGAACCGAACCTCCGACGCGGTACCCAAACCCGGCCGCGACCATGAACAGGCCCGCCACACACCACGCCGCTAATAGTCCGCCTCTTCGCGGCATTTGCCTCGTCGTCAAAGGCGAACAGCCGAGCCTTGATCGGTGTCAGCCGCCACGCGACGCGGCGCACACGGTTACCAAATTTCCTCGTCGGCCCGGTCCCGGCGTCTTTAGCGAGTCGATCCCGCTGTTCTTTATAGGCCGCAACAAGGTCGGGCTTTGGATCGCGCGCGAAGCTGAGGGGCGAACGGGCGGTATCTTCCTGTTTAGGGAGTCCGCAATGCGTTTCGCTGGGGAGTGCAGCTTACCGGCCGGATGCGCGACGATGTTCCTTTCCGAGCGATTCGAGCTCGACGTGGAGAACCGCGGTAATCCTCTTGTCGCATGGCTCGACGCAGCGATGCGCAGGGTGGCTACCCTCATACCCGACTATCCACCTCCGATGCCCATCAGGCGGAACATTTTCAGAGGAGAAGAACGTCGATGATCCACGCCAAAGAAGCCGAACCTCCTTCGTGGCTGCGACCGCCGCTGTTCACGATTGGTCAGGACCGCCGAGGAAACTGGGTGGTTAAAAACCAAAAGGGACTATGCGGCGGTCTTTTCGTCGACCGCGACGCGGCCCTTCGATTCGTGCGCGCCGAGAATGGATATCGACCGCAGGCCGTCGTCATAGTTTCTGAAGTGATCGAGCTCGAGATGAGTGGCGATCGTGGCGCGCTTCCCGATCAAGAATTGACCACGGATCTTCCTAGCCAACGGCGGGTCGCCTGAGCGAGCGCTATGGGTGCCATAGGCCGGCACGTCTCAAAATTGTCGGGATTCGCCCCAGCGTTGCCGTCTCCATTTGATGAAGAAGGCAATATCGACGCTGCTGCTTTCGCCCGGCTATGCGAGCTACAGATCGAAAACGGGGCCAGCGCCCTTGTCGTCTGTGGAACGACGGGAGAAGCGCCGACCTTGAGCCCGAAGGAGCATCGCGACCTCATTCGGACAGCCGTTTCGCTCGCGCGTGGTCGGATACCCGTGATTGCTGGAGCAGGCGCGAACGCAACAGCACATGCGATCGAATTGGCTAGAGATGCCGAAGCGGCTGGAGCCGATGCAATCTTGTCGGTTGTGCCTTACTACAACAAACCGACACAGGCAGGCCTTTACGCGCATTTTCGCGAGATCGCCGGATCTGCCGGATTGCCTGTCATCCTCTACGACGTGCCGTCACGAACCGCCTGCGGCTTCACCGACGAGACTGTTGCGCGGCTCGCTGAATTGCCCCGGGTGATGGGCCTTAAGGACGCGGCTGGCGATGCAACTCGCCCGGCGCGTCTGCGCCCGCTCATCGGGACAGATTTCAGGCTGCTTTGCGGAGACGACGCGATCGCGTTAGCGTATATCGCGCAGGGCGGTGACGGCTGCATTTCAGTGACGTCAAACATTGCGCCGGGCTTGTGTCGTAATATGTTTTTGGCATGGAGGCACAACCAGTCAGTGAGAGCGCAGCGTCTAGCGCGCCCGATTGCCCAACTGACGGCAGCGCTTTTTCGCGATGGCAATCCGGTTGGCGTGAAATACGCTTTGTCTCTCTTTGGTCTCATGTCGCCGAGCGTTCGCTTGCCGTTGGTCGAAGCGAGCCAACAAAGCCGAACCGATTTAGGCCGCGTGCTCGCGGCCATGTGCGACGAATATTCGGAATGTATGATCGGTAGTCTTCCTCAGCGCGCCGATGTCGCGCTGGGCGCTGTGGCCGCGGGCTGAACGTCGTCTGGCTAGTGGCAAACCGCCCGGCAGTGCTATTGCGAGGGCGCAAACTGGCTTGTCGCGCAGACTGATGATGAAAGCGACGATACCCTCTAGTTGCTGGCTCGACAGGGATAGATTTGGCATGCCAGATTTCGGCACTGCGGGCAACGTCTCCAGGTGGTGGCGCAGCCAAGCGGCCGTCAAGTCGGATCGGTTTGCAATCTCCTTGAAGTCGGGCGGATGTGGTAACCCGGAATAGACCGGTTTGAAGGGCTGATCCGCGGCGACGACGTGGCAGCCAGTGCACGCGAGCAGCGCAAGAGAACGACCGGCCTCAGCTTTGCCCGCTATCGGCTTTGTCTCCGCATTTAGGTCGCCAAGCCAGGCAATGGACAGGGCCACGACCGCGACAACTGGAAGTCTGCAGGATTTCACGCAAATCGTCCTATCAGGAATCTCGGCGATCAGGTTGGGGGTCGCCTTCCAAGTGCATGTCGGGGCAACCTGAAAGCTGCAGCTTCACGTACGTTCGCGGCGCTAGTCTGGCTGCCGCGACCCAGGGAATGGCCATAGACCGCGCAGGAACCCTTCGTCCTTGTCTTTGCCGGTGATTGTTTCCGCTTGTCCCGTAGCAACATTGAGAACCTTCTCGATCGGTGGCTCGGATCGGTTCCACCAACCGCCGCCGAGTGCCGCAAACAAGGCGACTGTATCGCTAAGGCGGGCTGCGCGCGCTTGTACTACGGCAATCACTGCGTTCAGATAGGTTGATTGCGCGGTTAGCAGGATTAAGATGTTGGCATTGCCGGCCTGTATCTGCTGCTGCGCGAGATCGAAACTAATTTTGGAAGCGCGCTCGAAATCGCGCGAAGCTTTCAGCGCGTCGGCGTCGTTCTGAATCGCGCGCAGAGAATCGGCGACGTTCTGCACAGCGCCGACCACGGTGCCGCGATAGCTCCACGTAGCCGCGTTGTAGGTGTCCTTAGCCCCTTGCAGCTCGTGGAGCAGGGTGCCGCCATCGAACAGTGTCTGGGTAGCGTTGCCCGCGAGGAGCCAGAATTCGTTCGCCGGTGAGAGCAGGCCGACCAGCGCGGTATTTATGTATCCGGCATTGGCGTTGATCGTGAAACTCGGAAGAATGTTGGCGGTGGCGACGCCGATCTGTGCGCTGGCCGAATGCAGTTGCTCCTGGGCCGAGCGCACATCTGGGCGTTGTTCGATGAGCTGCGACGGTAAGCTGACCGGAAGTTCCCGCGGCAATTCCAGATCGGCGAGCTTGAAGGTCTCGCGCGGCCCTTGGCTGGGATAGGCGCCGGCCAAGGCTGCCAACAGGTCGCGCTGCTGCGCGAGGGCCTTGCGCAGCGGCGGCAGGGTTGCCTTGACCTGCGCGAGGGCCGCCTCCTGCAGCGCAACGTCATTGCGGTTGGCATAGCCCGTATCGAGCTGCCGCCGCAGAATGTCCAGCATCTTGGTATTAATCGCAATGAGCTGGTTAGTCGCCTCGATCTGACCGCGCAGCGAGGCTTCAGTGATGGCGGCGAGCGCCACGCTCGACGTTAGCGTCAGATAAGCCGCCTCCACCTGAAAGCGCTGATTATCTGCGAGTGCGTCAAGCGATTCGACGGTGCGGCGATTGAGGCCCCAAACATCGAAGGTGTACGACACCTGGACTTGGGCCGTGTAAAGGTTGAACGGATTGGCCGCCGAATTGAGCACCGGGGCGATCGGACTGGCGGTAAGCTGGCGCGTCGGATTAAAGTTTGCCTGCGCAAGAGGGAAGAACTTGCCCTCTTGTGCATAGACAGCCTGTTTCGCCGCGCGCAAAGTGGCGATCGCGGATTGGAGCGTCGGATTGTTATTCAGCGAGCGTTTGATCAGGGCACTGAGCGCCGGCGATTTAAACAGCGCCCACCACTCCTGCGGAATGTCGCGGCCCGACACGAAGTGCTGCGATCGCCCGGTTGGAGCGTCGGTGGAGGAGGTGCGTGGCGCCAGCGGCTCCTTGGTATAGCCCCCGACCTCGGGCGCGGCGGGCTGCAGGAAATCGGGCCCGACGGCACAGCTCGCCAACAGCGTCACGGCCGCAAGAGCAGCGGCAGCCACACTTAACCACCTAACCGTCACGTACAGCATTTGGAATGGCACTGTTGCAACAGAAATCCGCACGCAACGGAATGACACGACGATATTATTTACGATCCGGCGGGTGTTGGCTGTGCCCCGCGCGCCACACTGTCAATTATTCAACGGGGGCGCGCCCTGCTGTCATCTTTCACAGCAGAAGTCGAAATTTCTCACAGTGGACCGCGGGGTGGCTTATTCCGAGAATTGGCACCGAGGCAATTCGCAACGCGCAGGGGCGATATGGCACCCGCGAGCTTCAAAAGTGCCGCAAAAATCGCGCTCACGATTGCAGGTATGGCAGTCGCGGGGGCCGCCTCTATTTATTTTCTATTTGACGGTCATTCGAACCTCCCTTCGGCAGTTTCGGCCATAAGTGCGAATGCACGGGTCGCGGCAAAATCCGGCGCTGGTGATTCGGGCGAGCCGTTCAGCCTCAATCTCTCGGATACGCAACTCGCTGCGGTCAAGGTCGAGCCTGTCGAAGGACGCGAGTTTCCGGTCGAAAAGGAGGCGGTCGGCGGGATCGACTTCAATGAAGATATGGAGACACAGGTCTTTACCCCTTACCAGGGCAAGATCATCGCTTTGTTCGCCGCCATCGGCGATGACGTTAGAAAGGGCCAAACGCTATTTACGATTGATAGCCCTGACCTCCTCCAAGCTGAGTCGAATTTGATTGCTGCCGCCGGAGTGATGGAATTAACCACACGCAATCTGGCGCGGCTTCGTGAGCTCTATAAGACGCTTGCTGTATCACAGCACGATGTGGAACAGGCGGTTTCCGATCAGCAAACCGCCGAAGGCGCTCTGCGCGCGGCGCGCGACTCCGTGCGTATCTTCGGCAAGGCCGATGCCGAAATCGATCGCATTGTCGCTAATCGTCTGGCGGATCCGACCCTTGTCGTAGCGAGTCCTATCAACGGCCGGATCACTGCGCGCACTGCAGCGCCAGGCCTATTTGTGCAACCCGGTAACCCGCCGCCGCCCTACGTCGTGGCCGACATCGACACGATGTGGATGCTGGCGAACGTAGTAGAAATCGACAGTCCGTCATTTCGCATCGGACAGCCGGTCAAAGTCAGGCTTAGTGCGTTTCCCGATCAGGTGTTCGACGGCAAGATCACGACGATCGGCGCCAGCGTCGACCCCAACACCCGCCGCGTATTAGTTCGCTCAGAGATCAATGATCCGCGGCACGAACTGCGTTCAGGCATGTTCGGGACCTTTGTCATCGCCATTGGCGCGCCCGTTCGCTCGCCCGCTGTTCCGCTCGCTGGCGTAGTGAGAGAAGGTGACGGCACGCAAACGGTTTGGGTCACCGCTGATCGCCGTCGGTTCACCCGCCGCACCGTCAAGATCGGCGAGCCGCGTGACGGCTATCGGCAGGTTCTCGACGGCCTGCAAATTGGTGAGCTAGTCGCCACCGAGGGCGCGGTCTTTCTCAGCAACATGCTGACGATCGCGACCAACCAATGACCATCTGCAGTCGATACATTCGACATAGGGGCAAGCCGTGCTGAAGGCCATCATCGCTTTTGGTCTGACGCGGCGCGCCATCATCCTGTTGGGCCTCTTGGTCTTCATCGCCGCTGGGCTTGTCGCCTTCAGCAGACTGAATATTGAGGCATATCCTAATCCGGCACCGGTCATTCTTGAAATCACCGCCCAGGCGGCCGGTCTCTCGGCGGAGGAGATGGAGCGCTATTACACCATCCCGATGGAAATCGGTCTTTATCCTACTCCTGGAATCGACAACATCCGCTCGACCTCGTTCTACGGCCTGACCTTCGTCCGCGTTACTTTTAGATATGGCGTCGATTTCTTCTTCGCCTATACACAGGCCGCGCTGAGCCTGCAGCAGAACGTTACGCTGCCGGGCAATCAAATCCCGAACATCTCGCAATCGAGTCTCGTCGGCGAGGTTTATCGCTACCAGGTGGTTGGGCCGCCGCACTTCGGCCTCACCAACCTTCGCACTGTGCAGGATTGGATCGCCACTCGAGGCTTATTCACCGTTACCGACGGTGTCGTGCAAGTGAACTCCTGGGGTGGCACCACCAAGCAATACAACGTCGACGTCGATCTGCATAAACTCGACGCCTACAGCGTAACAGTTCCGCAGATCATTGCCGCCCTCGGCAATGCCAATATCAACGTGGGAGGTCGCGAGATCACGGTCGGCCAGCAGTCGGTGAACATCCGCGGTATCGGGCTGTTTGATAGCGGCGGCAATGAAGACCTCACCCAGGGCTGGCACGTCAACGACATCGAGAACGTCGTGCTGGGCCAGTTCAATGGAGTACCGGTTCAGATCAAGCACGTTGCCAAGGTTTCGGTCGGCTATGTGCCAAGGCTCGGAATTGCAGGCATAGACCGCGACAGCGACGCTGCATTGTCGATCGTGGTGATGGGGCGAACGTTTCATACCAATGACGTGGTGCCGCGGATCAAGGCGGAGATCGAGAAGCTGAACACCGACGGCGAACTTCCGCCCGGCGTGAAGCTCGTCCCCTATTACGACCGCACCGTTCTCGTGAACGTCACCACCCACACGGTGCTGCATAACCTCATCTTTGGTTGTTTGCTGGTCTTTTTGATCCAGTGGATTTTCTTGGGCAATTTGCGCAGTGCCATCATCGTCGGCGTCAATATCCCGTTCGCGTTGTTTTTTGCCGTCATCATCATGGTGCTGATGGGACAGGACGCAAATTTGCTGTCCGTCGGTGCCGTTGATTTCGGCATCATTGTCGATTCTGCGGTGATCTTAGTGGAGAACGTCTTCAGGAACTTCCAGGCGTCGCCCCAGGGCAGGCGGAACCTCTTGCAACACCTTGCCGAGGGAGCATTCGGGAACGATCCGACTCGCTCGGTCGAAGGCGGCTGGACCGATCGCCTGCGCATGATTTTCGCGAGCGCCCTCCAGGTCGACAATGCGATCTTCTTCTCGGCGCTGATCACAGTGGCGGCGTTTGTCCCCTTGTTCACAATGCAGGGGGTGGAAGGTCAGATCTTCAATCCAATGGCGCGCACCTATGGCTTAGCCCTTGGGGGCGCTTTGTTGTCGACGTTTACGGTCACACCGGTACTGGCGTCATTTCTTCTCCCGGAGCATGTGGAGGAGGCAGAGACCATTGTCGTACGCATTTTGCACAGGATTTACGCACCGGTCCTGCATTGGTCACTGGTCCACCGGAAAATAATGCTGGTGTTTGCTGTCGTGTTTCTCGCTGTCATCGGCTTGCTGGCGACTCGGCTCGGCAGTGAGTTTTTGCCAGCGCTGGAGGAAGGCAACCTGTGGATAAGGGCGTCCATGCCGCCGACGATGGGACTTGAAGCGGGCGAACCAGCGACAGCGAAGATGCGCGAGATCCTGCTCCGTCACCCCGAGGTGCTGCACGTCGTTTCGCAGCACGGCCGACCTGACAACGGGAGTGACGCTTCGCCGTTTTCCAATGTTGAACTGTTCGCGCCACTCAAACCTTACGACGAGTGGCCAACGGGCTTTACGAAGGACCAGTTGATCAATCAGCTCCAGCAGGAATTCACCGACGAGCTGCCGGGGGTGATCTTTAATTTCTCGCAGTATATTCAAGACAACGTCGAAGAGGCGCTGTCCGGAGTCAAAGGCGCGAATTCGGTCAAGATCATCGGTCATGATCAAAACGTTCTGGAAAACCTGGCCATTCAGGTGCAGCGTGAAATGGCGCAGGTCAGGGGCATGGCCGATCTCGGCATCTTCCATGTTCAGGGACAGCCGAACCTGAACGTCAAAGTGAATCGCGATCAGGCCGCTCGCTACGGGCTGAATACCGGTGACGTTAACACCGTGATCCAAGCGGCATTGGGCGGGGCGGTTGCGACGACCCTGCTCGAGGGTGACCGAGCCTGGAGCGTCCAGGTCCGTTTGCCGCCCGAATATCGCCAGAGCCTTGAGGCGGTCGGCAATATCAAGGTTGGCTATTCGACACCGGCCGGGGTCAATGCGTACGTGCCGCTGCGGGAACTCGCCGACATTACGCTCGACACAGGCGCGTCCTACATATACCACGAGTCCAGAGAGCGTTACATTCCAATCAAGTTCAGCGTCAGGGGGCGCGATCTTGGCGGCACGGTTGCCGAAGCGCAGCAGCGGATCGCCAAGAACGTGAAATTGCCCGCGGGTTATCGCATCTTATGGGCCGGGGAGTTCGAAGACTTACAGAAGGCCAAAGCGCGACTCGAAGTGATCATTCCGATCAGCCTCTTGCTGATCATGGTGCTGCTTTACGGCTTATTCAACTCGTTGCGCGACAGCTTGTTGGCGCTCGCCGGCATTCCCTTTGCAGTCGGCGGCGGCGTGCTCGCACTCTACGCCTCGGGGCTTGAGCTCAGCATCTCATCGGCCATCGGCTTCGTATCGTTGCTCGGCGTATCAGTGATGGATGGCATCCTGATGATCACCTATTACAACCAGGTCAGGAGGACCGGATTGGGCACGGTCGATGCGATGTATCATGCGGCCACGCAGCGGATGCGTCCGATGTTGATGACGGCGCTTTCAGCCTGCATCGGCCTGCTGCCGGCGGCGGTCTCTACGGGGATCGGTAGTCAAGTGCAGCGTCCTCTGGCCACCGTCGTGGTCGGCGGTATGCTGGTTGGGCCAATACTGCTGCTCGTGGTGGTGCCTGCATTGCGCATGATGTTCCTGGAGCGGGAGCACGAACAATTGGGCTCGCCCGAAAGCCAGCCAACACCGGCCGAGTGACACTTTGGAGTTTTGCTGTGAATCGCTGCGTGGTCCTGCTGGCAAGCCTGCTCTCGACGCACTTTGCGTTGTTGGGCGTGGATGCGATGATCGTGGCCTATGCAGAAGATGCGCCTCCAATTTCAAGCGCCAAAGCCGCTGAGGTGCAGCATCAGACGGGGACCAGTGCTGCAGAAGGCTCTCCAAACACGGGCGTGGGAGCGACGGCGTTTGGCAAGAACGATTCGGACAGCTTAGGTGGTGCTGCGGTCAAACAGCATGGCAAAGCCAATTCCGACGACAATCCGGCTCATGTCGACGGTGGTGGCAGCAATCCGGGAGATCATCAAAACGGTTCAAGAGGTGCCGGAGGAGAGAAAGAGACAGACAGCAAAGATGCAACGCTTAGCGGCAGCCACACTGGCACCGACCATAACGGGACCGAGTTCGCGCCGATTGATACCAGAATTACGATAGTGGGCCCGCGCCGCTCCTGGCGTGGGTCAAAAGCCCATGACTGGAAAAAATTCAAGGTTGCCCGAACACCAGGCAATCTCCGTTATGGTCTAAACTCCACGCGCGGCACTAAGAGCGGAGTGGTACGCAATGCAATCGGGCTGGCGGTAGAGCCCAAGAGTCCCGCCATCGATGCCGCGTCGAAGAGCACAAAGCTTTTCGCGAATGGAGAAACGCAAGCCGGTATGGCCGATGTTCACCGTGAAAGGCTTGTACCTGCACACATTGGAGCGGCTGGACCACATGACGCTCCGATGAGCACGGCGATGAACCACTCGATCGTCAATGGCCGCGATCTAGTCCGCCCAGGTTCGGGCAGTGGCGCGGTCGGGGGCGCAGCAAAGAACGTTACTGGTGTTATCGACGGAGCTAGCTTTCGGCCCCGGCGCCCCTGACGAGATCGGGCGAGCGAGCGACGCCAGGCCGCCGCCGAGACCACCTCGTCAAGGTCGGATCAGGCCGCTCGCCGCGGCCTTGATCGCGGCCTCAGTTCGCGTCTCGGCGCGCAGTTTAGTCCGGGCGTTGTCGAGATGAAAATCGATCGTTCGCTTGGATAAGCGCAACTTGCGGGCAATATCGGCAGACGTCTTGCCGCGAGCCGCCCAGGTCAACACTTCGATCTCCCGATCCTTCAGCTTTGGGTAGTTGGGCGACTGTTTCGTTCGCGCGATGCCTGCGATTCGGGCTTCTATAATGATGACGAGCCGTTCGAAATCGATCGGCTTGCTCAAATAGTCATCACCACCGAGCCGGCGACCTCTTAGTTCGTTGTCGCGATCGGCCAGTGCGGTCAGAAAGACGAAGGGTATTCTGCCAAGGCGAGGGGCGATCTCGTTCAACCGTTGCAGTACCTCGAAGCCGGTCATGGTCGGCATGCCGACGTCGCACAAGACCAAGTCCGGCGTTTGCCTCATGATCGCCATAAGGCCTTCTTCGCCGCTGTGCGCAACGTTTACTTCAAAGCCCCGGTCCGTTAGCTCTTCGGCGATGAGGCCGGCAGTTTCCCGATCATCTTCGATGCAAAGGATTTTTTTGCGAACGTTTGCCATGCGACCCGCCCGCGAGAGCAGATTGGCATTGTCGGCTTTCAAAGGCGCCCTCACGAGCCAGAGATAACGAAATGATATACCCTTGATAAACTGTGATGAGTCGCAGGCACGCCTGTGAATAGTCCCAGTTCTGTGATTAATGACAGTAGACCGCGGGGCCGAGGAAGTGGCCATGTCGCGGCTTCTCCGACGGCCCTGGAAGCGCCCCAACAATGGCCCCCCGCATCACAACAAGCCGGGTCAGAGCGGCGATCATCGGCGCGCTCATCATTGTCGCGGCGCTCGTCTACTGGACCTGGCGGCCGGGCGGCGGTTCGAGGTCGCTGATCGGCGCGACAGCCCCCGCGAACGCCGAGCGGGTCGACACTCCGCATGAAGCCGTTCGCGATCGCGACAGCATTGATCTGTCGGACACCCAGCTCGCCTCAGTGAAAGTTGAGCCGGTCGGAGACCACGGGTTTCCGGTGGAGAAGGAGGCGATCGGCAGCATCGATTTCAACGAGGAGCTGTCGGTGCAGGTGTTCACGCCGTACCAGGGGCGGATTATCGCCCTGTTCGGATCGGTCGGCGACGACGTGAAAAAGGGTCAGACGCTGTTCACCATCGACAGCCCTGATTTGCTGCAGGCCGAGTCGACCCTGATTGCAGCGGCCGGCGTTCTGGAACTGACGACCCGCAATCTGGCCCGGTTGCGCGAACTCTATAAGACCCTCGCCGTATCGCAGCACGACGTCGAACAGGCGGCTTCCGACCAACAGACCGCCGAAGGCAAT
>Ga0187783_10000532_pt1 | contig 28097 bp, 13 predicted proteins | sample 1015_SJ02_MP02_2_FD_132471 | JGI IMG/M metagenome (GOLD analysis project Ga0187783, IMG submission 132471) | Tropical peat soil microbial communities from peatlands in Department of Meta, Colombia - 1015_SJ02_MP02_20_MG | ecosystem: Environmental > Terrestrial > Soil > Wetlands > Peat | place... | reverse complement strand
GTAGTCACCAAATCTCTAAAGGTCCTTGAATCTGCACTGGCGCTCTTCGCCTTTTACCATATCAATAATGACTTTAACGAACTCATCAAATCAATATGGATCTCTTAACTTGAAACCCTCAAAAAATTTGCCGAAGATCTCATTCCTATGGTTAAGCCCGCGATATATAACGACAAACTTGCAAAGTTCATGGGCCGAATTATTAAACCCATTGTTATACAATTGCACGAAAAAACTGACGATGAGCTTATCAGCGATTTTAAAACGCTGAACCAATTATCCGGCAAATAAAACGATAGACATTTTATTCGCGCTTGGCGCTTCACACTAGCGTTTGTGGAAGTAATACGTTTAAAATGAAGTCCAAAAGACAAAGGCGCGAGTCATCATGTTCATTGTGGTTGTTCTAAAATCGCTTCCGCTCTTGATAGCCATCTGTGCTATCGGCGCCCTGCTCCACAAAAGGCCAAGCATAAGCGCCATCTTTCTCTTGATGGAATCAGTCTTGCTCACGATAAATTTGGCGATTATCGAAGAGCCAAAATCTAATCTGCTGGTCACATCCGTAGTTATCAGCTTTTTCGCCATGGTGCTTTTAGGCAATAACCTTTACCTGGAGCTTGCTCACAAGACACCTCCGACAAAATTTCCCAAACTTAATATAGTTATCGGAGGTTTTTTCCTGTTGGTTTTTTGGTCTCATCTCGACAAAATATCTTTAAGTACGTTGATCGAGAGTTCCAAAAGTCCGCCGACCTTCACAGAAAACAGCCTCATGGTAGCGATTTTTGGCTTTGCCCTTTTCGTCATTTTGGTAGCAGCATTAACAATATTGGACCTAAAAACCTCAAATAGGGATGCCCGAAATGACTTTTGAACACTGTCTTATCTTCATCACATTTTGCGGACTCTTAGGCATATTTATGCGGCGAAATTTCCTCAATGTTCAGGTGTCCTTGCTGCAAATCGTTATGGGATTAAATGCTTTGCTATCACTATCTTTTGCTACCTCTATTAATGGATATTTTTATGTTTTTATCATTGTTTTTTTGATATTTGTCTTGATAATTTTTTTCCAAGCCATCGCTATCCTTCTGATCAGACGACGATCTACCCTAAATATTAACGAACTCACCGAATTACGAGGATGATTGATGATCAATGTCCTCCTATGGTCACATCTGATTTCCTTCCTGTCGGTAGCCATGCTCTACCCGTTCAGGCTCTATGCCCGTAATTCCGCGATGCTTCGGCTGTGGTCTTTGGTTTTTCTTCTACCTGCCTTGGTTTCATCGTGCTGGACTTTACAGCTCATTTTCTTTGCGCGCGTGAACGTGGTTAAGGTGCTATTTTCCTCGCCCATACCGCTCAGTGGTCTCATCAAATTAGATGCAATTAATTCAGTGCTTTTGACGTGCTCGGTTCTACTAATGATATTGCTGACCGTTCTTCTGCCCGCTAGAAAAATTGCTGATAATTTGTCGATGACATCTACGACCCTTTTTCTCATAACAGCGATGAGCATCGCAGCAGATCAATTTATCAAATTGGTTATTTTTAGTTTGGGTAGTATTTTAATAACATTTATGATCCTTAATGAGGAAGACGATTGGCATGCCATTAAATCCTCGACCAGCGACTTTTTTGTGCAGCGCGCAAGCGATATTATCGCCTTTGTTGTGCTCGTGACCATAGCCTGGTCGTCACATCCCTATATTTTAACTCCTCTCACGGAAGGATCGATTAGTATTGAATCTCGCATGTTCTATTTTTTTGCTCTTACACTAAAAATAGTTTCATCGAGCTACGTGCTCAGCCATATCCCGATTCGTCTTGACGATGTGTATAGCAATCTCGTCCCGCGCAAAATCTACTACGTCGTTGGATCGCTAATTCTTCTATTACAATTTTCCAAGAGTTTTCCTGTCAATGATACAGAAAAATCCATTTTTCTAGTCATGGCAGTTGTTATATTAATAGCTACCGTCGCTTGGATGATCATACACCGAGCTCACACCGGATATTACGAGCACGCTATTAACTCAATAACGTGTTTCGCCTTGATAGCAATTTGTCTAGGGTGTCACATAATGGCGCTTGCCGCGGTTTGTTTTGTATTATTGTTCGGTCCACACGCTTATCTTGGCGGAATACAAAACAGAAGCCTGCCAGAGCAGACATCTCACGCTTCCGAACTCGCATGGCCAATAGTAGTCCGACTGTTTCTTGAATTGCCTCTTCGAGGGCTGTATTTTATGGCCAAGGTCTTTGTGACGTTTTTTAGCGATGTTTATGCCGGCATTTTACTTTACCAATTACCAAGGATCTTTTTAGGAATGCTACAAATACCGCTGAGACTACTTAATAACGGCAATATTCAAAGATCCCTAATCTTTGTTTCAATAATGGTATTTAGCTATTTTGTTTGGTGGGGATACCGATGAACTTAATCGATCACTACATATTTTCTATTGTGGTTTTTTTGCCGCTGGTCGCTGCGTTATTTATCACATTGGTGCCCGCCAAGGACACCAATTCCAAGCTGGCAATTTCTCGATTTTTCGCGGCCCTGATCTTTCTTGCCTTTCTTAGACTCTTTGTCTTGTTTATGAATCTCGAGGTTTCGTCTCGAACCACCTTGTCCCTTGGCATATTTAATTTCAACGTAACATTCACGATATTTCTAACCAAACACAACATTCTTCTTTATGGAGCGGCAGCTCTCGCGCTCTTAGCACATACGCTATCCCATGTATTTGAAGACGTTAAAACAAATATTCATCAAGTGCTGCCCTTTCTTCTCACCTTTTTTCTTTATATTAGCTTTGGTCAAAATGACCTCCGGGTAGCGCTTCCCGTTCTTTCCATAGCCAATTTTTTTGTCTATTTTTTGATCGGTCGCACGGCAAAGTCCAAACGCGGCTCGACGATTTTTCGCATGGGCATTTTCTTGTTTTCCTGCGACGCGCTAATATTGGTGCTCCTGCAAATCCCATTTTCCGACAATTTGTCGCCTGCTTTATCGGCCATCTGCAATATTGCGCTCTTAATTCCGGCGCTCTCTCGTCTTTCCGTGCCCATGTTCGCGCCCTTCGTTAAGAGTCTCTTAAGAAATGTCGACGACGCGGAAGGTCCACTACTGTTAATTTTTTTACAGTTTTCTGGCGTGCTTATTTTAGATATTGTTGCTACCGATCTTATTGAAATATCAAGTTATTTAACATTGCTTATTTCTTTGGTCACAGTTTTGGGAGCCTATTTTGTAATTCTGCAGGCCATCACTGATCGAAGGACAGACTCCTTACCATATTATTTCTTTATATTTTATTCTTCTATAGGAAGTTCCTTCCTGTTTATCAATAATTCGGAAACTAGTTGGTATTTTTGTCTCTCGCTATTTTTGACCAATATTGCATGCTTCTTTCATGCGACGCGATGCGCTGCGCTCGTGAAAAATTATCGGATGCAGAAAATTCATCATGCATCATCCATGGCGCTGTGGTTTTTCACTCTTACTCTCCTGCTCGGATTACCGGGACTCGGCAACGGTGTCACGTTATGGCCAATAGTTTATCGCTTTATTGGTTTTGGTCTGATCGACTCAAGCGATCCTCGCGCGTTTTTTTGGCTCGTCATCGGCATCGCATGGCTTCTCGGCCTCGCCTTATTGTCATTCGCACTTGTTCTCAGCATCAGAAGCCTTGCTCCATTTAGGCCGCCCACGGAATTTCTTGCTACGCTTGGCCAGTTTCCCTCCTTGCGTTTTTTCATGGTCGAAACATTGGTTGTCGTTTTATTATCTTGGATTATTCCTTTGGCCACGTATTTCACCGCAAATCTAGGTGGGTAAATGACTCGAGCAACCGATATCACCGTAAGCATTTTGATGGGAGTATCGCTTTTGGTATTAATGCTCGAAACTATCGGCAACCGCCAAGCCAAAAATGGGTTATTCGAAAGGCCGCACATTCGCTTATTAGTATTTGGCACCCTCATTGCCACCTTTCTTTTCCTATTTCTCGATCTCTATCAAAGCACTACGCTCGCACGACGACCCTTTAATTTCTTAAGCAATATAGCTTCACTGTTTATGCTACTTAATACCGCCATTGCCATGGCCATAGAAACTAATGGAAAGGCAAAGCAACAAACTGCTGAAGTGTATTTTTTATTACTCGCGTCACTAGCGCTATCTATTGCTGCCGTGTGCACTTCCTTCCTGGTACTAAAAATGGCCGCCACTGTGGGTTGGCTTGCGGCAATGACGGCACTAGTTGTTCGGTCTACCGAGGGGGGAAAAAAAGCGGAAATTGGGCTTAAAATGAGTTTTGTCATCATCATGATCGCAGTGCAGTTTATTTTCGCCATTTTTTTGCTGAGCGTATCCAACTACTCCTTGGATCTACAGAATCTTTCCTTGCAAGCCCACAAAAATATCTCTGTCGCTTTAATTGGCCTCATGATGATGGTCTTGGTAGGTCTTGCCTTAGCAGGCGTACCACCTTTTCATTTCGGCCATGTGGACTGCGCTGATGGGGGAAACATCAGCTTGGCTTTTCTCTTCTTGAGCAATTCAGCCCTTCAAGGCGGAGCCCTCTTGGTTAACGTCCGAAATATATTGCTTAAATCGGGCATGGCCGTGGCCGACGAAGTTCATCTTATTGGAGTGATGTTAATTTTTGGTTTCATCGTATTATATTTGCGCGCGCTAGATCAGAGCAGGCTTCGTCGAACCGCAGCCTATATTGCCACATCGGTTGGCCCACTTTTTGCTATGTCCATGCTCTTTGGCGCCTCGGTGCTTCTTCCCAAATTGGTCTTTCTTTTGGCCATTTTCTCTTTTTTGACCCTCACGCTCTTCACGCTCTATGGCTCCCTCATATACATGGATCCCATTAATCTTCCTTGGGCCACCTGGGAAGACATGTCAGGTTTTGGCAGGGTCAAACCCTTACCTACTTTGACCTTCCTCATCGCGCTCGCATCCATCGCTGGCCTTCCAGGGACCATTGGATATTTTATCAAGCTGTCACTTATTGCGCCGCTCAACAAAAATATCCTCATGAGCGGCTCAGTATTCCTTTCAATTGCCATTGGTGCAGCCTTCGTTATGCGCGTCTTCGTCTTCATGTTCTCAAAGCTTCCACAAAAAAGCCTGCGCGAATCAGCGAGCCCACGCCCCCACATCTCTCTAATCGCCGCCTCCATCATCCTAATCGTCCTAGGCTTCTTCCCCTTCGTGCACTAAAAAGAAAAGCCGAAGATGAAATGCAGGCGGCTTTGGCCGGTAAGGGGTGAAATACCGTAGTCTAACGATATGGGACCAACGGGTAGTTGGTATCTTAGGCCTGCCCCAACCGATAAAGCGAAGCCCTTCGACGATATTAGATTTTTTAGCGATCGATTTTCCCCGCACTTAAACAAGGCATTACAGGGGATTAACGTTCCTTGATCGGCAAATAGAGCTCCGGAAAATCCGCCGATGCTGGTCTTGGCGATGGGAAATCGCAATTCAACGTTGGCGATATTGGAAAAATAGCCGGCATAAGCTGTCGCATCCTGCGGTGACGCGAGGTCAGTGATACCAATCTCGCCATCCTTATAGCCTCTGATGCTGCGGTCTCCACCGAGCCAATCCATCGCTTCTGAAACACGAGCGAGCTCCTTGAAATTCTCTTGGCTCGGCTCGACAAAGGCGCGCATCAAATTTGCTCTTAGGGCCAAGGTTAGAGGCCCGAGTGGAATAAAGAAGCGATTTTGCAGTCCGATATTAATAAACGGCGGCCGGCCCAAAAATGGTCCTCCGCTAAACTCGGTCCACCAATCAAGATCGACACCCTTACGGGGCTCGAGGGAATTGTCCAATTGCACGTAGTTTATTCCTGGCTTCAATACGCCTCGCGGTTTAGCTCTTTGCTTGATGGTGGGAATTAAACCATCGAGACTAACAATCCTCTCCCTAAAGCTTGGCTTCAAGACAGGGGACTCGTCTTCTTGCGTCACCTGAAGCCAATATCGCAAATAAGGTGTCACAGTAGCGCTGAGACGAAAGCCAACATCAAACGCAACCTTGCTGCGTAGCCTGCGCACTGGCTTGGACCAATGGGTCCGATCATCGTAAACAATCATGGGTGCTTGAACAGTCAAGGTAACAGGCGAACCAAAAATGTAGGGCCAAATAAAAGTATTTTTCAGTGTACTCTGACGGCCCCAGAACAAGCCCAAGGCGAGTGACGTGTTGAGCCTTAACAGTGATGAAAATAGATTGCTCTGTTCAATGCTTGCTTCGAGAGAAAACAATTGATCGGTACTAAAAGCGATGGCAGTGTCGATGGCCAAGGATGGCTTTTCCACAACTTGCAAGAGAAAATAGGCATCTTCACTATCTCGCTCTGCAAACAGCACTTTATGGTCCAGCCGAGAAAACGCTCCGCTCTCCCGCACATTGGCCAACCCCTTTTTCAGCGATACTGGATCGAAGGAAGCCTTTTTGCGCTCATAAGGGAATAGCCGCTTAATCACGTCAGTGCGCGTAGAAAGGTTACCGTAAATTATTATGTCCTTGATTTCTTGCCTTGTGAGGGGTCGCTCTGATTTTTCCCCATAGCGACGGTCAAAGAGCTTGAATGTAATGAAGTTACCCGAGTCGGTCTTTACAACTTCGGGTGCTACCTCTGCGTATAAAAAGCCTTGATTCTGATAATATTCCGTTACCCTTTTTACGTCGTCTTCCAGCTTATCTTCGATAAAGGAGCTGTCATGACAAAGCACGCGTGTCTTGCTATGTCGACGCGGCGGCAAATAATTATCGCAATTACTCAGCAGTGGAGCCAGCTCTTCGTTAAGATCATGAAGGCCATTGAGTATGGCGATGCCGTCCACAATTTCACGCTTTTTACTTTCCACATAAAACTCAACGCTTACTCGATCGACATCGGCGGATGCCAGATCTGCCTTCACGACAACATCAGAAAAGCCTTTGTCGTGAAGGCGATGTTCGATCTCAAGACGAGCTGCTTCAATTTCTTCATAGGAGAGATGTCCGTTGTGAGCCACCGACCGAGTGTCCACTAATTTGTCAAGCTCGTCTTGTGTCACATACGACAAATAGCTTTCAGGCTTAAGTTTTACCGACCGAACCGCCTGCGGCGTTTGGGCATACACATCAAAATTCACTACGGTATGGGAGGTATTTTGTACGACATGGGGCACGACCTCCGCGTTGATATAGCCGATTCCTACCAAATATTTCCTAATACCCGCGGCGGATTCGGCGATCTCTTGCTCGTCGACATTCTTGGCGCTAGCAAAGCTTATTGGTTTTAAGAGCTCCTGTTCGATGATTACCTGATCCTGCGGCGTCTCGTCGCTATCTTCTGATGCCGTTGCTCGAGAAAGCAAATCGACCTCAAACAACGACCCAAGAAATCGCAAGAAGGCGTTACGGCTCACAGCTATGCGATCCCGCACATTGACCGACCATGTAACTTTTTGGCCTTTATCAATCTCGGCTCGTAAATTGACGCAACGGGCATAGCTTTTATCCGATGTTTTCTGCTGACAATATTTGGGCGCAGATTGGTCGCTCGGATCGATCCAGTGATGGCTTACGCGTACGCGCGCTTGCACATAACCTCTTTTCGCCAGCCGATCTTGCAAACCTTGGATGGTTTCCCGCTCCAAATCCTTGGAATAGCAGCTGAGCGTACCCAAGGAAAACGCTTCGAAAATTTTATCAAACCCCAAGCACATACGCTTAAACAGTTTGGTGACTACCTTGGGACTCACCACGGAATCGCCGATCACCTTCACGTCATGCACCCGGGCGAAGGCACCGTTTTCGATCTTGATGATGAATTCCGCGTTGATCGAATTGTCGGATACGCGGGTTTTAACCGACACGGAGGCTCCGTAATAGCCGCTCTTTCGTAGATAGGCCTCAACCCGCGGAGGAATGGCCGCGACCACGTCCTTCAAATCGGTCTCAAGATCGATGGCCTCACCACGCTCAATGGGAAGCTTCCGCCGTAGTTCAGTTTCCAAGAGCGACGCTGGCACATCTGAGATCGCAATCTTAGTAATAATCCGCTTCGTCGTGATATGGCATAGAAGTTTGTTGCCGATTCCATGAGCCGTAAATTGACAGGTGGCGGAGGATGAAAAATAGCACGCGCTCAAAAAGGCTTCGGCCGACATGCGATTTTCCTCACTCGCGCTTAAGCCATTGAAGCGTTTAAGATAGGCCTCAATCGCCTCAGTAAGTGATTCGTCTTGCGGCACGTCGAACACAGCTTCGGTTTCAACGATGGGCAAAAGAGGAATAACCCCCCCCAAACCGAAACAGAAAAACCAAACGAGCCCTATTACTCTATTCTGGCTCATTGCGACAACACCCGATATTTCACCCGAATCACGCCCCGGGGTTCATTGCCGCCATCAAAATGCCTCATTGAACCAAATGAGCCCTCCAATGTGAGCGGTCCGAGAGGCCGATGATCGAAGAGCAGCAATTTCAGTTTAATATCACCTAAGGGATAGCTCTCGGCAAAAAACTCCGATCGCGACCTACGGGCCTCATCGCTTCTGATGAGATAAGAGCCCGTGAGCTCGATGCGAGGGCCCAATTTCCAATTGAGTCGTAACCCAATACCTCCTGCCTCGAGGGCAGAGCCAAACTGAATACGTGTTTTGGTTCGGCTCGCCAAAAGCTCCTGCAGCTCATTGGTAAATGGGCGGAGAAACACTTCGCCAGAGAACGCCACAGCCGCGTTTTGTGCCCCTTGTTTCAGATCGACTTGTTCTTCGCCGCTGCCAGCAAGACTTCGTGGGCTCAATAACAAGAAAAATATCTTCAATTTGCTCAAGCGCATATCGCCGCGAAGGGGTCGTAAGTCAAAATTCAAGCGGTCCAGGTCTCCCTTGAGGCTTAACTCCACCGTCGTGTTTTCCCTGATAAGTGGCGGCGGAAAATCCTCCACTTCGAGTTCCTGCATGGCCACGATATCGATTTTCGGATCAAAGGTTTTGGGCGACGTCTCATCGAGCTCAATTTGGGTCTCTAATAGCGGGAAAGTGAGCGACGGAAAAATTATCGCACCTTCAGTGATGGAAAGTGCGCCGGTGAATTTCGGAGATGATATTGGACCAGATACTTTCAATTGACCTCGCAGCATGGCTTCGAGCTCAAGGCTAAGCATTCGTGCCGAAACGTGAAATTGACGAACCCCAATATTAATGGCTATTTGCGTGTTTAAAGCGTCGAGAAATTTGACGACGCTCGGTTTAGCGCGACTTTGCGCCTGCGCCACGAAATTGCGCAGGTCAAAGTGACGCTCTACCGAACCATCAGTGATGGCAATTTCTCCCTCAGCCACAGACTCGTTTTCGGAGAGGAATTTGGTGCTTATCTTGAAATCCGCTTCAACAAAGTCCAGCCCATCATGAACATTGATATTACTTCCTTGAAGATCAAGGTCGAACGTCGTTTTGCTTTGCGCATCTACCGCGCCCTTTTCGATACTCCCGTCGATGGACATTTTCCCATCGCCGACCGCAAGCCTGATGTTGTCAAACGTCGTCATGAAGGAAGTCGATGAGGTCTTTTTAAAGCTTATTTTTCCTTCTTTGATCTCAATCGGATCCAGCCATCGCCGCAGAGTAAGCGAGGCACCTGGCTCAAAAGCGATTTCCCCTTGCAAAATCAGCGCGTCATTAGCGCCGGATATTGCTATATCTCCTCGCGCCAAACCATCGCCTCGTTGAATCAGCGGCGTAAAATAGCGCGTGACCATTAAGGGTAGGGTCCCATGCATTTCGATGTCGTTTTTTGCCTTAGCCATTGAGCCAGAAATCTTAAGTTGTCCGGGCGAGAAAGCTAAGATCGCTTCGTTCTTGAGCTTTATCTGGCCGTCATTAATTGTCACGGTAATGGGCTCAAGCAGCCTAATCGACGGAACATTGGGCAGGCTCGCCACCAGCCGGTTCAGTGCCAAGCGAAGGTTATAAGAAATATCGCTGCCCGGTTTTTTCGCGATTTGGCCGCTAACACGCATCGCACTGTTAACGGTGATTAGTTCGTTCCTGAGGGGGACGATTACGTCTTCCAGATGAGCATAATCGAGGGAGCCATGCACATCGAGAGAAAATTGTTTTAGGGCAAACGGGCCTGACAGCCTTATCATCAAGGAGGACTCATCGGTGCATTCACGCTTTTCTGTATGCTCTAAAAGCGACGCACAAACCGACAGATCGAGTTTGCCATGGGCGCTCTTGGCAAGAATCTGAGCCGGGCCCCGCGATTTCGCGTTCGCCAAAACCTCTTTGCGCAGCTTCGGATCAAAGAAGCTATATTCATCCGCCACCAAGTTCGCGGTAAAGCTTGGCGACGCCACCGGACCTCGCGCCGTGAAACTGCCGCTAACATTGCCCACGACACCCAAGCCCTGGTTAGAACCTAGAAGGCTTTGGGTATTCAAGACGAGCCGTTCAAGATTCACGTCAAGATTAATGGTCTTTTTATGGATCGCGTAGGCGAACCTAGCCGACGTGGTGGAATTTGCCTCCGTCAAATTGGCGGACAAGGACACAACCAGGTCCTTGACCAAAGGAAGACCAATTAATGGTTCCTTGGCTAACCTGAGCGCGACCACGCCCTGGCCAAATTTTACACCGTAGGCCTGAAGCCCCTTCATGGTTAGCGGTGCCATCAAGGTCGGTGAGTCAATAGTACCTCCCAGGTGAAATGTTCCGTTGAGCTCTCCCTCAATTTGATTGACATACCTAGAAAGCACCGGACCAATGCTAACGTTAATCGCCCGAAGATCACCACCTAGCTCTCCGCTCTGAAAATCGATGGATAGATTGCTTGATTCAAATGATCCGGCGCTAACCGTTGCCAATAGAGTCGTAATCTCGAGCTTTTGCTTAACGTACTCTCCCTCGATTCGGCTATTCCTAATTTGGGCATCTTCAATTGCCAGATCGTCAATCTCCGACGCAAACTTGAGGGCCGGATCCTTTAACTTACCAGCCAAATTGAGCGCTGCCGACAGCTTGCCTGCGAGTGAAATCGAAATAAGGTTGGGGTCCAATGAGGCCAGATCTATTCCATCCAAAATAATGTCGGCAGCAATCCGCTTTTCCTTAAACACATCCTCTAGGGCAATTTCGGCCTTTAAACGGCCCTCGTAAAGCTCGGCCGAAACTTTGTGAAGAGTAAGTTTGTCATCAAGAAGCTCTACATTCGCTGCCACATTGCTCGCTTTTAAGCGCGCAAAATTGATGGCCCGAGCTGATGTGGAAGCCTTCAGATGAACAACTCCTCTGTGCGCCGCAATGCTACCTTTGGCCATAAGACCAGCCACCGCATCGGATTTCTTTCCTAAGGCATAATACCGAGTAAGTTCGGGCAACAGCGCATCAAAGGAAAAAAGCAGCTCCGTGGTCTCCCAATTGGTTTCGCCATTTAGTTTCAACCGCAATCCATGAGAATCTGCCAATTGTGCATGCCTAACTTTGATTGATTTATCGAAGATGATATCGGTACGAACCGCGAAATGGCTAATGTTGGGCATTACAAACTGCTCAAATGCGCCATGCGATATCGCGCCTTCCGCGTCGATTAAAAGATTCTGCTGATCAGAGGAAAAAGAACCAGCAAAACTGCCCTCGCCGTTTATGCGGCCGCGTGTGGCCTTGTTGAGCCCAATGAAGCGGGACAGCTCATCCACAGCAATGTTTTTATATGATGAGTTAAAATTGTAGGTTTCGTGGAGCAAATCCACATCGCCAGTGGATTTCACCTCGCCCTGATCACCTACATGGATGGTGGATGAATTGACCACGACTTGATATTGGCTAAATTGGACGTGAGCTTTTCCGTCCCGAATCTTAAGGCCTCTAAGCGTAGTGGCCGAATGGCTGATATCTGCCACAAACTCCGGCTCCGATAAGGGCCCTAACATGTGTACTTGGGCGTCGAAGGCGGGTACGACAAACGGTGGCTTAGAAAGACCAGTTGGGTAGGTGCCCATCGGAGCAGCGATGGATGCATGCACATCATAGTGCTCGTTTTCTATAAAGACAGCGCCCTTGCCGACTACCTTGGCGTGCTCATAGAGGAAGCCCAAATTCTCGGTCGCTACCTTCTCCTCCGATATCCACAGGTTTTTTGCGGAAAGGTTGGAAATAGGCAAGGTCATGCCACCAGTAAGAATGCTGCCATGTTTTACTTCTACTTCCCCAAGGGAAAGACCGAATTTTTCATCCTTTAACCAAAATGACCCGTCGGCCATTACTCCGTCGGCCGAGATGGTTACACCCGAATCGTGATACATCTCGTAGCGCCCATTCTCTACTCTGAGGTTGTCGATAGCCAGCTGGAACTTCGATTTTGACTGCGGCTTTTTTGTGACCATATCTGGCGGCGACGCGAAAAGACTGACGATATTACTAATGTGATCAATAATGGTGTAATGGAAAAATGGAGAATCAATCGTGACATCGGTAATGCGTATGGTTTTGGTTAACAAGGAAAAAAGCGAAACCGCGAGCTTTATCTGTTTCACATGGATCACGCGTGCGCCATGCTCGTCTAGAAGTGCAACATCATCTAGCTCAACCTTATTCGGCAGGTAAAATCTCATGTCTTTGACGGTTAGTTTGCCGACTATCCCATCATTGACGTAGGATAATAAGTCATCGGGAACTTTAAACGATAAAAATTGTTTTATGCTGTCGATGAAGCTTTTCGCATGAAGAGATTGCGCCAATATCAAAACGCAAAGAATAAAGATATAAATTTTATGTTTCCAAAACATAAGTTCCATGTTGCACTTTAAGCTAGTAATAGACAAGAGAATTAGATGGCTTTTTAACATCGACTTTGGTGTCGCCCCGCGGCTTGACCGCGGGGTCTAGCGTTTAGCCAATTCCCTGAACACCGAGGTCAAGCCCCGGTGCGACACAAAAGGCTATCGCATCGCCATCGCTTTAAAAGACCATTGCAATCTTGCAGGCATCGGCATAAGCGTTTAATATTTTTATAGGCTTTCAGCTTTATGAGGCGCAGCAAGTGGCTACGGCACGTGAACGATTACTGCAAGCATTAACTGCAATAATTTCTCAACCCTTCGGAGACGATGGACGGAGTGCCTTAACTCGGCTGCTCAATTCTTATCGGGTGCAAGCCAAGCCGGGAGAAAGCATCAATAAGAGCCAGACCGCGCGCGATGCGTTGGCAGAAAAGATCGTCGAAGCCTGGAAACAATGCCCAAGTGCCGACAAACGGAACTTAAGCCGGATTATTTCCTCCTTTCGCATGCAATTGAAGCAAGGGCTTGGCAGAAGCAAATTATTAGATCAAAAGCAAGAAACTGATGTGGACTTGGAGCTACGTCATCCGGGAAGAGGCCTCACCCGGTCACAGATCAAAGAGAATATCAGTCGACACGAAAATGCTTATTTCAAAGACAAATTTAATCCGCCCAAAGGTGATTCTGAAGTCAACGCGATAGCCGGAGGACCGAAAACTGGCTCAAACAGTCGAGGACAATGCCCAAAGTGCCGAAGCATGGGTATAGTTCTTGCTCGAGCCTATGGCGGCGATGATTACCATTCTTGCATCTATTGCGGCTACCAGGCGTATTTGAAAGGCGCAGATCCAAAGCTTGATCTGCCAATGGCCGCGGAGCTCTTGGGCCATGCCTTCATTGACCCGGATTTGGACGATGATGACTAGGGCGATAGAGCTCTTGGCTTTTTCGAAATTGGTGATAAGAATTTTCGCGCTCGCGAGCATGCTATTGCTCGGTGGATGCAAAAAAGAAAATCCTCTTCAATCCCCCTACATGGCTCCTTTTAGGCATCTCACCAAAGACAGCTTTGCTCTGGTCTTTCTCTCCAATGTTGAAGGTTACGTTGAGCCTTGCGGCTGTACGCCCGATCCTCTAGGAGGGATAGCCCGTTTCGCCGCTGTATTTAGAAAGATCGGCGATGCGTTCTCTCAGAATATCGCCCTAATCGACACCGGCAATCTCTTGTTTGACTCATTAACGCGTAATGACGCCGACCTGTGCCAGGATAATGCTCGAATTGATTTGTTGTTATCTACCATGGTAGACCTGGGGCTAAAATCGGTGTTTTTGGGGCCTTACGACCGCGCTCGCGGCACCAAGTATAGCGATAATCTTTGGCAAAAATACGCGCTTACTTATCTCGCTCCCCTCGGCCAAATAGGTCCAAGACCAAGCCCATGGAGCCATGTCAACATTGTCCATGGCGAGGATTTCGATATATCAATAATGGGAGTCGAATTAAGCGAAAAAAAAAGTGCCCTTGAATTAAGAAAGAACATTGAAAATGGTGTCAAGGACATCAGCAAAAACCGGCGAAACAAAGCCACCATCGTAATAAGTCAAATGCCACTCTCGCTTACCAAAGAAGTGTTTTCTTTGCTGCCCGGGGTTGACGTTGTCATACAAAGCCAATCAGCATCGTTTTCCATTGCAAGGCCAGAGAGGCTTGGTGAGAATGGGCCAATTTTAGTCGAGGGCGGGCGGCAAAACCAATATCTAACCGTATTAACCTTGGAGAATCTCTCCAAACGAACCACTAAGCCCCTCAAATTAGATATCCGCGAATTTGAAAGGAAGGAAAAGGCCGAGCTCTTGACGTCGCGCATAAGCTCCTTGCAAAAACAGATCGAACATGCTGAAGGTGCGCGCCTGGATTTTCTCAATGAGCGCATCGAGCTTGCTAAAAACGAGTATGCCGCCCTGAACCGTGAAGACTACTCGGCGGCGCTTACCGAGCCTGGGGTCGTCTTTACGGCCCTCGCTCTCACCAGGAAAATCGAAGCCGATCGGGCGGTAAATAAGAGCCTTATAACCTATGAAAAGAACGTCCCATTTTTGGTAAAACAATGCGAAGCCAACCTTAAGTGCCCTAAGTCGGACGCACATGAAGCGCGCTATGTTGGTGCAAACACATGCAAAGCCTGTCATGCACAGGCCTTTGTCGTTTGGGAAGATGCGGTATTCACAAGGAAAGCGCTCGATGAAGCTGGCCACACCGTCACACGCTCAATCGGCCACAGTAAAGCATGGCAGACGCTCTTGGATGGCAACAAGGATCAAGATCGTTCATGCGTTGGCTGTCATAGCGTGGGATTTATGGAAAAGGGTGGCTATTGCAAAGTCTCGGAAGTTGCGAGCCTAAAAAACGTGCAGTGCGAGTCCTGCCATGGTCCAGGAAGCCTTCACGCACAAAGTGGCGACAAGAACTTTATCAGACGCCAAGTAACCGAACAGACCTGCCGCGGCTGCCATCACGTTCCCCACATCGAAAGTTACGACAGCTTTAATTACGAAGAAAAGCTCCTAAAAATCTTGGGACCAGGCCATGGCGACAGTCTGTTGAAGGAAATTACTCATAAATTGAAAGCCTCCGACAGCTAAAAGTACTGCATCTTTTTGCGCTGAAATGCAGCACGTATTATACTTTGAACCAAACACGTGATTTAGCGGATTAACGATCATGCGCAGCAATGTCGCGTACTGGACCATAGGGTATGTTTTTGCGATAGTTTTTTTAACATTAGCGACATACCGTTTGGTAGAAATGTATCGGGTTTTCAATCCTAATTTAGATCAATTGACAAGTGAAAAAGCGGCGGATCAATATCTTCACGATTACTGGGTAAAAGAACATATAAGCAAAGACAAAATTCCGCTCTTGGTCCCGGCCGGAATTTTTGTTGATTCCCTGAGATGGATAGACGCGCAGTCTTTTTACATCTCCGGTTATGTTTGGCAAAAATATACGGAAGCGAGTCGACAACTCGCTAAGCCCGGATTTACCATGCCGGATGCGGTGGAGCTCGAAGTGCGGCAAGCATATAACGTTCATGTCGGCGCCGATGAAGTAGTCGGCTGGTATTTCGGCGGCAAGTTTAATCAGGGCTTCGACTATTCGAAATTCCCCCTTGATGACAAAACGGTTAAGATAAGAATATGGCACGGAGATTTCGATCAAAGGGTCCTGCTGAAACCTGACTTTCACTCCTATGACCATACGGGGCTTCACGAAGTATTTGGCTTGAGCCCCGAAATCGTACTGGGGGGCTACCGATTATTAGATACATATTTCCTCTATCAACACTCCCATTACGATACTAATTTAGGGCTGCCAAGCTTTGCTAGAAAACTCTTTCCCGAGCTAACTTTTAATATCGTGCTTAAACGGGATGTATCTAATGTACTCATTATTCATTTAACGCCGTTATGCGTAGTTATATTTTTGTGTTTCCTACTTTTAATGTCCATTACCTTTGATGAAAGAAAGCGGCAGATTTTTCATTTTCGCTACTTGGAGATGATAACCGTCTCCGCGGCACTGTTCTTCGCGGTGATCTTGGCCCATGTACACCTTAGAGAATCTATCACTTGGCAAGGCTATGCCTATTTTGAATATTTCTATCTCATCACCTATGCCAGCATTCTTTACATGACGGCAGATGCCTTTCTTGTGGCTCACGACGATCTATCGCGATTTCGATTTTATAGGATAATTCAATACCGCGACAACTTGGTACCCAAAGTCCTGTTCTTTCCTTTGATCGCTCTCGCCGCTCTCGTGATGACCCTCGCTTGCTTCTAATACCAAATTCCCCTGATTTTGCTTGCCTATAGCCGTCGCGAGAAGCTCGAAAGGCTAGGAGCGAAGAGGGATAATATCTAGCATATTAGCCCGATGAGCGACAACGACTTTCGAGTTCACAGCAGGTTATAGGCAAGCAAAATCAGGGGAACTTGGTATAATACCAAATTCAGTCAGCGAAGATTTTGCTGAGCTTTCGTACTTTTTCGATGACATGCACTTTTTCGGTTAGCATTTTGTTCTTCCGGTCGAATTCGTCTTTGGCTCGCTCGATCTCGCGCGTTATCGTATCAAGATCGTTTTGGCTGGATCCTTCGGTCAGCCTCATGATGGCGAGTTTTGCCTTCGCTCTGTCCCACGAGGACTTGGCTACATGCCACGGACCGGCCGGCTCACTCTCTACTGAGCCGTCTCTAATAAAGCGCCTCGCATCTTTAAGCAATTCATAGCCTAGGGAGAAATCCAAATTGTCGTGATGGCGAGCCGTGTAACCGATGCCCGTATTGGGATCTCTAAAGATCACTGACAAAGTTGAGCCACTCTCTTCAGCAAGGGACGAATGCTGCACGATATTAATTTGGGCGCGCTTGGCAAAATCTAGTTTGTGATCGAGATGATTAGACAGGCCGGCCATGGAAAACAAAATGGCGTAGTCCTTTAACACCCGCGAAAAACTTGGTTTGATTTTGGGCAAATCTAGAACCTGTGCCAAATCTTCCTCAAGAAACAGATCTCGAAATTTTATGGTTGGCCTACCATCTTGGTCCATCACCACGCTGGGCGACCATTTGTCAAATGAGTCCGCATAGATTTGGGCGAAGAGTCTGGTTATCTGTGGCGAAAATAGGCGGTAGAATCCGACGGAGTATTCTTGGTGACCGAGAGAACTAAATTGGTGGGACATTAAAGGCTGATCATCGATTAAGGCAAGTAGCGCCAGAATTTTGTCGTAAATATAACCGATGCGCTCCTCTTTACCCACGAGTTCGCGGTTAAAAGAACTCTTATAGGGTTTGCCGAAGCCCACATCAAAACTCAAAGGATTTAGACATGGCTCATCGTCAGTTTTAATAACGTAGTTCCCCTGGGGATCCTTGCAGTATTCGCCGGGCTCTATCGCTTGCAAAACCCGTGAAATGAAATCCAGACCAATTTTACTGCCCACCACCAAATCATGCCCATGCGGCGTAATTTTGTCTTCGCTGCTGGCGGTAAAATACATCCACTGATAGGTCCGTAAAATCGGCACATAGACCCGGTTATAAACATAATGCAAATAGGCCGAGAGCGAAGATGGGAGCACGTCGCCACCTAATTGTTCAAGCCTTTGCATCAGTTCGTAGTCACTAATGGCGTACTCCACAATTTCTTTGGCATCAGAGCCATAAATAAATGGATGACAAGCAATGTCATAACCTGACGTTTGACCATCGCTACAAAACTCGTAGGGAACTTGGTAGATGCGCTCAGCGTCTTCGCCCAAAATCGAATTGACGCGACTATTTTTGAGCGTCTGATAGTCTATCAGTCTACGTCGATAAAGATTATCCGGGCGTTCTTTGAGACCGAGCGTGTCGATCTGCATGTGAGCCCCCGCGTCTCCACGTAAATAGCTATCCCTCACGCTGTGATAATGTCCGTCGATCACCTGATCGGCGGTGCCTCCAGCGAAGAGATAGGGTAGATCCCGATAGTTCATCTCATGGAGGCGATTGATGAACGATGCGGGAACAAAATCTGAAGAACGAGTGTCGAAGACTTCCACCATGCCGGCATATCCCGATAAGAGGGCCGCGTAATCGTAGAGCCCCAGGCCAGAAAAATCGCTGTTGAATCTCTTGTGATAGTCCATTACGGAACTTGACCGCAGTTCTTCTTGGGACAAGCCATCGCGCATCAAAAAATCCTTCGTATCAACTCCCCAAAAATTCGGAGGATAGTTCAGCGCATCGTAGGCACCTTTAAAGTTATGTCTAAGACCAAAGGTGTGACCCAGTTCATGCTTTAAAACGGCTTCGAAAACCTGCGACGTAATATAGTCGACCCTTTCCAGAAGACTGAGCCCCTTAAGCTTTTCAGTGAGTCTGGCATAAGGCAGTTCATGGGATCCATGGAAAAAACACGCGCTGCGTTCGGCAAAGAATTGTTCGCGCACACCGTGCTCGAAACTGGCTTCGTTACGGCTAGTCAAAAGACTGCCCGCAAGTAGATCGATAAGGAGATCGGTATCGCGACTACTTTCTCTCTTGAAAAGACTCTCTATCCCTTCGGTAGGCCACCCATTAAACTGGTCGAACCCGCCCATTTTCAGCGCATGGGCAAAATTGCGTATTTGATGGAATTTGGCCCGTGCGACTTTATGCGAGCTTGTTGCCATGCCGCTGATGCTTCGCCCCACAATGGCGCTAAATTTCGCTATTGCGTCAGCTGACTCATCCTCAGCCTTGATTGCTAAATTTTTCGCTTCGCTCGAGTTCGCCTTCTCCAGATGAGCCAAAACTTTGGCACTGCGGCTCGCATACTGCAGAATGGAGGCCAAATAAATATTGGCATTGCCGCTGATGATTTCCCCGGTTTTCGGGTCGACACTGGCCGGGCCATAGCCTAGTAAATCTCCGTCAGGTTTTTTCACCAGGTTGACAAAGCTATGGCGCAGATCTCCCAGCCGCTGCCAAGAAAATGGCTCGTAGCCCAATTTTTTTGAGGCCCATTCCAACACGGCACAGGCTTTTTCTACGTTGTCTTCGGTAATCGATGAAATGTCATATTCGCTGAGCAGCGCCGCCAAATTGTTTCGTTCTACATGAGCAAGGACGCGCTCTATATGGCAGTCGTTATTTTTGATTTCAAAAATCTGGCCAAACGCCTGCTCAATTTCGTCTGGAGCACCGGTAAAAAATATTTCCTCGGGCAGAAGATTTTTTGTAGCTTGATAAATTGCGTTGCACGCTTCTTTGAGATTGATTTCGTCAATGTGATGGATGCCGCGAGTTTTGAGCTCGTTTGAGAGCGCGGGCTGTTCTTGCGCCATCAGAGCATTTTTTACCGTGCACTGGTTTTTGATTTTAGCCACCACATTGGCAAAGGCCGTGTTCCATTCCTTTTCTACACGCTTTACCGCGGGCAGTAGGCGCTCAGGAAAGCCCGGGCTCAAATAATAGACGATTTTTTTCGGCTTGCGATCCTTAAGAGGAAGGGGCTCGCCACTATCATTCATGCTCTTCTGCCAAAGATTCCATCGATTTATTAGCTGTTCTCTATTGGCCTTGGCAAACCCAACTTTGCGATCATACGGTATGACATCGGTGCGGAAATAACCAAAACTACTGTTCATTTTTATGGTGGGCTGAAAGCAGTTTTCAATATTGTGTCTCAGGGGATCGCATTCTTCCGTCGTCATGGCGTCTGCATAGACGCGAAGTTCGCGAACATTTTCACATCCCGTTTCATGTTCTAAGCATATGCCCTCTTCATTAGTGCCGAAGCGAATTGGCTCAGCATCTGGATAATGCATTTTTTCATAGTCGTTATGCGGGCTGACTTTGCTAAACGAGAATTTGACGCGATACTCCGCCGCCATGCAATTACGTTCTTCTATTTTCTTGCAAGTGGCGACGTCAGGTGCGACTAAAGCATCTACCGTGGTCTCCACATAGTCTTTTTCGATGCGCAGCCGCATAGGCTCTGTGGCATCGATACTCTCGCCACTGTTGATATGAATATCAGTAATAGCGTCAAGCCAGAGGTTGCATTCAAGATGGGGCGCTAGGTTCCTCGACCAATCAACCACTATAAAGTCCCTTTCATGCCAAGGACGTCGAGACCACTTTCTAGGTTGGCGAATTTCCTCTCCATCAAGATGGCTGATAATTCTGAATGCGGCGACTAAATGCTTTTCGAGACCGTCTCGCTGATGAGAAGGATCATTACTGTGACTACGATAAGCGAGCAGTTGATCTTTGGTAATAGCAAACGTCACCCGCTCCACTGGGCATTCCAGGCCACTGAAGGCAAAAGCGCTGTGAGCATGCTTATCCATCACCGTGGCGCGCCCATACCATTCACCGCGCAACTGCTCCTTTTTTAAAGCGAAGGCTCCAGTTTCAGCCATATCATCTTTATAGGTACAGCCGACGGCAACAACAAATTGCAATATGAGAACTCCACAGAATAGCCTCATCGACACTCCTCGCAAAGATTCTTCCCCATTTTTACAGGTTGGCCTGTTTGAACAGTCGCCGCATATTATCGATGAATCCCACCGTCGCATTGAGTTGGTCTATGCTTTGCTCCCGTCGGCGTTTGAGGTCTTCTAACGTACATTGCCCACTACCCACGGTTTCAAGCTCTGGCCCCAGGCAGTCTTCGTTTGACTCATCGCAACAAATCCAGGCATCGAAGGTCTTGCGATGGCTGGTCTTAACGCAACTGCACAACGAGTCAGTTAACCTTGCTTCTTCACTTTCCACGCATTTTGTTAATCGAAGATAATGATCTTTCTGAATATTTGCTCGCTGTAACAGTTCAGCACCAATGGCTTGGCTTTTCACCGATTGGGCGGTCTGATATTCCTGCCCCGAAAGATGCCGAAATCGCGCCACCCTAAAGTCATTGCCCGTGTCGGCGTAATCGATGTCGTCGCTACATCCTCGGCAAGAAATTCTCATGTTGGTCAGGAAGCCGAGGTCACCATGAAGCGATTCCGACATGGTGGAAAGAACGCTTTCGGTCGCAAACAAGCCCATCGTCTCGTCCATTGCCGGCATTATGCTGACTTGGTCTTTTAACAAGACGGGCTTAAGAGTCGCTTCATCCACCACATCCCTCGGTGCGATGGAGCCATCGCCATGAACAAGTGGCCCGATCTGCTCATAGTGCCCACCGATTATGGCAGAAAGGATCGAAGTCACGGCTTCGGGAAATGCGTGATACCACGTCAACGACAAACGCTCGCTTTGCTCGACATTCTCCAAAGCCAAGGCTTCCGAAAGTGGCGCTGTCATTAGATGAAGAGCATATTTTTTTGTCAGCATCGATCCGAAATAGACTAGGAATTTATCATCGACACCTCGCTCAATTCCGGGGTCGAAGGGTCGCCCGGCACCTAGCGGTACCTCAGCATATCGGTAGTCAAAGCGCCCACTTAACTTGCCTCTCTCATCCATCGAACTCACTGATTTTAGAGTGCATTGCGATAAGCCGCTGACTGGAACTAATACCTTAGCCGCGGCTAATCGATTATGCAGGACATCCGAGATACCGTCACGTTCTAGCGTCCAAGTCGGAGCGCTAATATGTGCACCTGATTCAGGTGTGCCAATCACATGGGCGAAGTGATTCATGCCCATGGCAAGAGCTTTGACATAGTCCTGCTCTCGGTGAGACCCAAGAAAATCAGGGTCATGCTCTAGGGAATAATAATACCAGCGCAACATATTGGTAAAACGGTCCAAGATATCCATGTCCAGAGCCGCTGCAGTCAAACTCGATGCATCAAAGTCCACTAGCGAGTCATACGCAAAATTGCTGAGGACGAACTGCTGCCAATAGCGCGCCTTCTGCCATTGCGCTGATGCTTGCATGTCGGGGCCGAAATCGAAGGCCACGCAACGCGGGCCCTCTCGCCCAGTGGCGTCTTTGCACGAAGCATAGGGCACAGCGTTAGGCGGCAAAGCTCGCTTTGCACCATGTTGATCCCAGATGAAAGGCTCATGTCGGCGATCATTTATGGCCTGTACATTTTTGAGGACGGTTCCTGGAATTTCTCGGTAATCATTGTTCTTAAGCCAGTGAGCCAACGCTATTTTGTTCAGATCGACTCGGATATTTTCCTGTGGAAAGACTTCCACCAGCTGGCCATAGGCCCACTTGACGGCGGCTTCGTCATAGAGACCAAGGCCTTCTATGTCCGACAAAGATGACGCATGGTAATCCATCACACTGGAAGCCATGCGATTTTTCTGCTGCAGGCAATCTTGTGTCGTGATGCGTCGTGCCTCGATGCCCGCCGGCGAAAATCCGGGTATATCGATGCCATCTCTGAGACAGATTTCCAGTTGCTCCCGTAGCAACGGGTTTTCGATGCGTGATTTTGCTTCGGCCAAATCGCTCGGGAGTCCTTCGATTAACCAATAATTTTGCCCGTAGTTCAGCGCATCGGAAGAAGCAGCCATGTTGTGTTCTAAACCAATATTATGGCCGATTTCATGCAAGGCCACAGCTTCGAAAACTAGCTCGCGAAGTTTTAAGAAACGCTCGCCATCAGACAAGTGAGCGTATTTTATCGCTATCCCCAGAGACATATCGTCGACAAATCTCGTGGAATCCATCACAGAATTCCGTTGCGATGCAGTCTTTTGTCCCAAGGCCTTGTTGATCAGCGTCTTTTCCTTATGGGATATGCCAACCGAGAGTTTTTCTAGTGAAGCGGGGCTCTCTGAGCGGCTTCTTTCGAAGCGCTTAGTTTCGCGCATTTCGCCCACGCGGTGGCGAAAAGCTGTCATGGCGAGCTCGCTCACTTCGTTGCCAGATTTTGCGTTTTCTAATGCGCCCGGCCCAAATACTGCTCGGATCCCAGGAAATTTCTTGGTTAATAGACCTATTTGCTCAGATATTCTGTTGGCTCGCAGATCAATGTATTTAAGATTGATATTGGCTGTAGCCGAGAGAATTTCTCCGCTAATAGGGTCGGCAAACATTGGACCAAAGCCGCTCCAATCCGTCGTGTTATTTTCTGTTTCGAGATTCAACAAATTGAAGCGTAAATCGCCAGGGCGCTGATAGGTAAAAGGCTTTTCGCTATCTCGTGTGTGGTATTCCAAAGCGGCGCAAAGCTGTTCGAGCTCTCGTTTGGCCGAGCTTTCTAAAACAAAATGTTGGGTAAAGTTTGACCCTGTCTCAATCTTTTCCCGGTGTAAGGCGCTTGCCACGTCATTGAACCTGACACGAGCCGACAGCTCTACGACATTTTTCAGATCGGGGCGTTTACGGAGTAGCCAGTCTTTGATCGTGTCTTCATGGCAATCGTTCTGCCTTAAGATGAAAACATCGGGCACCTCTTCGACATTCTTATATTTATTTGGTTGAGCGTGGAACACAGCTCTTTTGAATACCATGTTCCATCTTTTGGCTACTCTAAAAGATGTGTCCATAAGACTTTCGGGATGAAGCACATTAACATAATAAATAATTGGATTAACGTTTCTCGCTTCGATCGGAATTACCTTGCCGTCGTCGTCGTGACTTTTTTGCCAAATATTGAAGATGGTGGCTCTTTCAAGACGCTTAGGATCGCCGTGATCGACATTTTCAACATAAATCGGCCGGCCATCGTAATGGACTCTGATGAAGCCGAATCGCTTGTTTATCGGCACATATTGCGGCTCACCAGCTTGATTTAAAACCAAAGCGCCCTGGTCATCCACGACGGCTATTTCGTCGGGATAGGCAAGCGGTATAAAATCGCTTGGCTTTTTCTTCATAAAAGAGTGTCGGACATCGATCATCGGCGCGGCAGAGTCGCCTTTGTACACGGGACCATATTTTCCGTGGTAGGCGTCGAGAGATACTTCCACCGCATGCCGTGTAGTAAATTCAATGAAATCGCGGCCTATCCGGCTTTGTTTGGGATTGCCGGGCCACATTTCATCTATAACAAAGGTCATGCTGTTATTAATATCCAGTTGAAAGACACCTTCGCTAGCATCGCTTCTCGTCAAGTTCCCGACGAGATTTTTAGACCAATCCACCGAAATAAAGGCGCGGCTAAACCACGGCTTCTTGTATGACTTTCTTGGTTCCGTAGCGCTAGCATCGGCATCTACTAGGTCGAAATGCTCACGTATGGCATAGGCAACTACGGGAGCGCCGCGATAGTGTGGCTTCGTGTCCTCCTGACCCTCACGATCGGCGTTAATCACGGATGCATGCGCTCTTCTTCCGATCAACAGATCCTTGGTAATTTCAAACCGAATTAACTCAGGATGAAAAATGTGCCCGTCGGCGATTCCTAAGGCACCCGTATTTGCGGGCGCTTCGATCACGGTTAGGCGATAATACCATTCATCTGTACCCACACCCTGTTTTTCCCATTTGCTATTGACGAGGCGTTTCGCAAGGTAGGGTTCACGGAATTCTCCGAGCTGATCTTCGATATTGCTACAGGAAACAAGAAAAAGCCCTGCCAATATAACAGCCCAATTGCTCGCGAGTCGCATATACTACCCATCGTCTAACGAAGCGTTAGCTCATGGAGCGTGATAGCGACGATCTCTTCAATTCGGCGTTTTTTCGCACCGAATAATTACTTTTTGATCATCCGAAGAAATTCGGTCTCGCTGATAATCTTGATGTGGCCGCCCTCGCTAATAATTTTCTCTGCTTCCTTATGTTTCGTGCTCATCTTTCCCGGACCTAATAAGGGTGAGCCTTCATCGCCTATAACCAAATAGTCCACGGCCTTGCTCATGGCGCCAGGCGCTTTGCCGCCTAGTTTTCTCACGGCATCTTGGGCGGCCTTGCGTTCCAAATGCGCCATCTTGCCGGTAAACAAGACGCTTTTGCTATAGAAAGGGTGGGCTTGATCAAGATTCGCCCTGCCGATCTCCTCATTTTCTACAGTGATTTCTTTGAGGAGGTCATCGATCTCTTCCTTGTTTTCTAAAAGCCCATCGACTAAGGAAGTCGCAATACTAATGCCAACACCGTGGATCGGTAATAGATCCTCTACCTGGAGCTCGATAATAGCCTCGAGGGTATGAAAATTATTGGCCAGCAATTCCGCGATGTTTGCGCCAATTTCTCTGATACCGAGCGCCTGGATGAACGTGACAAGGCCAACAGTTTTTTTAGAGCTGATCTCCTGCAAGAGCTTTCTTGCTAAGACAATTCCCATGCGCGGAAGGGAAATCAACATATCCACGTTAAGGCGAAAGATGTCGCCGAATTTCTCGATAAAACCGGCTTGATAGAGTTTACGAATAATTTTCTCGCCCAAGCCCTCAATGTCCAGCACGTGGCTGAAGTGAATCAATCGGCTCACCGCCACTTCTTCGCAGCCATTGGGATTTTTGCAGCGCAGAAAGTCCCCTTCAACTACCACAGGGCCGCCACAGGAAGGACATTGGTTTGGAACAGGAAGGGGCTCGCCCTTTCTACTTAAAACGCGCTCTAAGTAGGGGATAACGCCGCCTCTTCGCTTAATCTCCACCAAACTCTCTTCCCTAAGATCAAGCTCCCTGAAGATATGAAGATTGTGCAAAGAGACCCGAGATATCATCGCCCCGGAGGCAAAAACTGGCTCAACTATCGCCACAGGCGTAATAATGCCGCTACGTGCCACCGACCATTCCACCTTGAGAACTTTGGTCTGAGCTGTTTCGCCTTGGAATTTATATGCCATGGCAAATCTTGGATGATGCGCGGTTTCACCAAGCCGCAGCTGTTCGCTCAGGGAATCTGCGCGATATACCACTCCGTCAATTTCAAAATCGAAATTGGTCCGTTGCGCCAGAAAATCATAATAGATTTCTGCGATTGCACCATCGTTTTGCACTAGCTTCCAAGGCATCATGGAAAAACCCAATTCTTCAAGCACGATGAATTTTTCATGTTCACTCTTGGCCGTGCTGCCCCTTAAATCGTAAGGGAAAAACCGTAAAAAGTGATTCCTGCTTCGATCGCCTTCTTTCAGTTTTAAAAAGCCCGCGGCCAAATTTCTTGGGCTGGTAAATGACTCGGCGAATTTCTGGTTGAATTGACTGATGGGCAAAAAGATTTCGCCGCGCACCTCGATTGACCTCGCTTTTCCAGCCAGGGACTTAACTATGGTTGCTGGCAACTGCTTGGGCAAATCTCCGATCAGCATGGCATTTATCGTGATGTTCTCTCCAACGCGACCGTCACCCCTGGTGGCCGCATCCATCAAATTCCCCTGAACAGAATAAGTGATGCTCGACGCCACACCATCAATTTTTGGCATGGCTACGAAATCGCCATTAATTTTTGCAGCCCATTTTAGCAAGCTATTGTCGTCGTAACATTTTTCTAAGGACAGCATGGGTTGTTGATGAACCACACTCTCCAAGAAACGCCGATCAGCGCCGCCTTGGATCTGGTGGCCAATTTTCTGCAAGGCGCGAGCGTCGGGATTTAAAAATCGCAGTGCTTCCACGAGCTTGTCAAAGGCTTCATCCGTAATCTCAGGCTTGTTTTCTTCGAAGTACTTGCGATTGTGGTATATAATTAGTCGAGACAATTGCCTTTCGGATAAACTAGCCAATTTTTCCAGCAGTTCTTTACTGTTATCTAAGACTTTCTGATCCACTCTCATGTTGCTCGATCTCACAAAGCAGCTTTGCCCGGCCATTTACGTAGTGTACGATGCCATTGAATGCGTAAAATCAAAAGTACCTGAAATAATGAGCCTGGCTTATTTGTGTCTAATAATGAAGGATGCGATAAGGTAACATCATGAAAGCTAAAACAATTGCAATGGCCACCATAGTCGTAACTGCCGCATCAATAGGCACGGTTTATTTATTGCTCAACAACTCTAGCAACGAGATAAAAAGTGATAGCGCTTCCGTCATAGAGAAGAAGCCCGATCCGGTTGCAAGGCCCAGTACGGAAATTCCGTATTCCGCTGAATCAAAAAAGACCGATACCAAAGAAGCGGAGGCCGATATCCAAAAAGATGAACCACCAGAAGAGCAAGCAAAGACTGCTCCCTCCCCGACCGAGAAGACAGATTTGAGCCAAGAAGACGTTAAGAAAATCAAGACCGTGGTGGCATTGAACGATCAAGACCTGGCCAAACAAATTGCCGATTTAAAAAGCCGCATTGATAAGGAAAAGATCTTCGAGAAGCTGGAAGATGGGGATTTTACCGAGCAACAGGAAAAAGAGGCAAAAGAGATCCTAGAAAAATTTGCCTTGTTGGGCCTGGAAGAAACGAGACGCCGATTCATGAATATGGAACCGGAACTTAAAGATCCTATGTACGCCCATCGAGAGAGCCTAAAAGAAATCCGCGAGCTCCTAGAAGATGAATGACGTGTAGTGTCATCCTTAGGCCCACCGCTTGTCATCCTCGGGCCCACTCACTGTCATCCTCGGGCCCACTCACTGTCATCCTCGGGCTCGACCCGAGGATCCACGAAATGGCGTCTCGTTGGGATCCTCGGGTCAAGCTCTCATGATCTATCACATCTTTTTCTTGACTTTTCTTGTAAGTAAGTTTTATCTCCCTCTCCTGCGCGCGTAGCGCATAACTGTCCAAGAACGGGGATTTCCCTTTGTCGTGTCGTACCGCGGCTTGACCGGCTTTGTTGCATAAATCACTCCCCATCGTCATGGCGAGGAGCCATAGGCGACGCGGCCATCCAGTAATTAGCGTCTAGGCTTCTACTGGATGGCCACGCCCCTTTCAGGGGCTCGCCATG
>Ga0187783_10000531_pt1 | contig 28115 bp, 27 predicted proteins | sample 1015_SJ02_MP02_2_FD_132471 | JGI IMG/M metagenome (GOLD analysis project Ga0187783, IMG submission 132471) | Tropical peat soil microbial communities from peatlands in Department of Meta, Colombia - 1015_SJ02_MP02_20_MG | ecosystem: Environmental > Terrestrial > Soil > Wetlands > Peat | place... | reverse complement strand
TCATCGTCTGCGACAAATCCACCCGGCGGTTATCCCCCAGCGTCAGCGTGGCTTTATCCAGAATTCCCAGCAGCAACTGCCATAGCGAATCCGACGCCTTCTCGATTTCGTCGAACAGCAGAAAGCTCAACTTCAATTTCTCGGTGTGATACTGCGCCAGCGCCTCCTGCGTGATCAGCGGATGCGTCTCCCGGTGCCCCAAATATCCCGGTGGCGAGCCGATCAGCTTCGCAATCTCGTGCGAGTGCTGAAACTCCGCGCAATCCACCTTGATCACCGCCCGCGGATCGCCAAACAGCACTTCCGCCGTCGCTTCCACGACGCGCGTCTTGCCCGCCCCTGTCGGCCCCAAGAACAACAGGTTTCCAACTGGCCGCCCCGGCGAATTCAGGCCGGCGCGGAAGACCTGATACAAATCCACGACCGCCTGCACCGCTTCGTCCTGCCCCACAATCTTCCGACGCAACCCTCCCTCGAAGTCCCGTGACTCCACGCTGCGTAGGGTTGGATCGAGTTGTACTGCTTGCGCCCCCATTTTCTTGCTCCCTACCGGTACCTTCTTCCGCCTTCTACGCTTCGTGCTCCCGATCGCTCGAATTGGTCGAGTTTCACGTCGAGCGTCGATCGCAATAAACGCAGTTGCGTGACCAGTTCCCGGCTCGAATTGGCCCGATCCGCCAGCTGCAACAACGGCGGCGACAGATCGGCTAGGTCTAGGTTGAGGTTGCGTAGTGAATGCATCAGGCTCTGCACATACGGCGAGTGTGTATCGAACAACTCCACCCGGCTGTTCACCCGCTCCCGCAGGTGTGACCAATCCAGATCGAGGAACGGGTGATTGCGCGAGACCTTGCGAACCACGTCGTCCGTGATCTGGGGCCGCTCGCCCAGCCGGGCCAAATGCAACTGCTGCACTTTGCCCCTCCGGCGCACGTTGTGCACCAGAAAGTAGGTGTTTCCTTTGCGCCGAACGAAAGCCACTACGCCTCCTTCGGGCGGGTCGTCACTTTTGTCTTTATCGGTAAACTGTCGCGTAGTGTATGGCCCGTCCACTACACCGTCAATGGTACGATGCGCGTCACAGCAAAAGGTTGCCGCTAATCGGTTATTACCCATGAAGAACGGAAATTAACTGGCAGGGGAGAGTTAGAAAAGCTCGAAAATACGCGTGAAAACCGTCATCGCGGTGATAAGTTACCTCTGCTTATATATATTTTAGATGCGCCGCATCGATTTTTGGTATGGCTCCGGCTCCTCGCTTTCTATTGAACTTAGACGGGCATTCACCGTATTCGACAGCTTTGAAGCCAGCAGAATTGGGCGGCAAAACCGAGAAGAAAGGCTCGCTGCGAAACTTGAGGGGCAAACATGTCCTGGGAAAAAGTCTATCGCTTGGTCAAGAAAATCCCGCGAGGGCGCGTAACCACCTACGGCGAACTCGCTCGCAGGCTCCGTCTACCTGGCGGCGCCCGCGCCGTCGGCTACGCGATGGCTGCTTGCCCAAGCGGCCGCGGCATTCCTTGGCACCGAGTGGTGGCTGCGGGCGGTTGCCTCTCGATTCCCGAGCCCTATGGCAGCTTGCAACGCAAACTCCTCGAGACTGAAGGCGTCGTGATTGAAGGCGCCAAGCTCGACATCGCCCGCTATGGCTGGTCGCCATTCAAGAAATCCGTCGCTAAGAACTCTAAGAAGTCTGCCCGAAGAAAAACTGCCAAAAGCTCAGTCCGCCATCGCAAAGCTCGCCCCGCCAGCTCAGGCTGATTCGCAACTGGCCGTTCGAATGTGATAAAAATGTTTTCTCCCGGCAAAGGAACTTCGTGGGCAGACCAATAATCCAGGTCGAAAATCTTTTCAAGAGTTACGGCGCCGTCGAAGCGCTGCGGGGCGTCAGCTTCGTCGTCGAAGAAGGCGAGGTCTTTGGTCTCCTGGGCCCGAATGGCGCCGGCAAAACCTCGACCGTGGAAATCCTCGAAGGAATGCGTACGGCCGATCAAGGCCTGATCCGAGTCTGCGGCCTCGATCCACAAAAGGCCGGCAACGAATTCAAGCAGACGGTTGGCGCTGTTTTGCAGTCCACTTCGCTGCCAGACAAGCTGCGCGTCAAGGAAGCCATCGACCTGTTCGCGAATTTTTATCGCCATCGGGCCAATACAGATGACCTGCTGAAGCGCTTCCAGCTCGACGAAAAACGAAACGCCTTCTATAGCCATCTTTCCGGCGGGCAAAAGCAGCGCCTCGCGCTGGCTATGGCGCTCGTCAGCGATCCTTTGGTCGTCTTCCTCGACGAGCCGACTGCCGGCCTTGATCCGCAGGTCCGCCGGGAAATTTACGACATCATTGAGCAACTGAAGCGCGACAGGAAAACCGTTCTGTTGACAACGCACTATATCGAGGAAGCTGAGCGCCTCTGCGACCGGGTTGCCATTGTCGATCACGGCAAAATCATCGCGCTTGGCACCCCTCGCGAGCTGAAGCACGGCTCGGCCGGCACCACTCGCATCGAAATTCGTCTCGCGCGACCGATAACCAACGGCCTGCTTTCTCATTTGGAAGGCGTCGCGGACTGCCGCGAGTTCGACGGCACCTACGTCCTGCATTCCGCGCGCGCCCCCCAGACGATCGTCGCTCTCGTAAAGCAGCTCGAGGCCCAAAGTAATGAGCTGCAAAGCCTCGAGATGTTTTCGCCGTCGTTGGAAGACGTGTTTATTGAACTGACCGGGCGCCGCTTGCGGGAGTAGCTCGGAGATCATGAGGAACCAGCTTGACTAACACCTGGGCGCTGACAAAAATGCGGTTGCGGCTTGCCCTTCGCAACCGCGCTTTCTTTTTCTTCAGTCTTTTCATGCCCATGCTCTTCCTGGTTGGCGGCATCAGCCTATTTGCGCGCGGCGCATCCCCTTGGATCGGCTACATCCTCGGTGCGATTCTCACGTTTACCGTGATGGGCAGCTTCTGGGGCCTCAGCGCGCAACTCGTCACTTTTCGCGAACAGGGAATCTTGCGCCGCTTCCGGCTCGCGCCGCTTGGTGCCGGTCCGTTGCTGGCGTCGGGGATCCTCGCGAACTACATCATGGTGCTCCCGACTGTCGTGATTGAAATTCTCGTCTGTCGCGAATTCTTCCACATGCGCAGCTTCGGGAATCTCTGGGGAATCTTCCTTCTGATCACTTTCGGCTCGGCTGCATTCTCTGCCTTCGGCCTTATCATAGCCAGCGTCACCAACACCATGCAGGAAACTCAGATCATCAATAACCTTATCTGGATGGGATTCATTCTGTTTTCCGGCGCGACGATTCCTCTGTCTCAGTTTCCGAACTGGATCCAGCGCGCCGCTTTGTTTCTGCCGGCTACCTATTTGGCCACCGGCCTTGAGGCGTCGGCCACGAGCTTGGCTACCTGGGCTGAAATCGCGACAGACGTTTTGGGTCTCGCGATTGGAATGTGGGTGGCCTTTGAGGTTTCGCGTCAGTTGTTCCGATGGGAGCCTGAAGTAAAGGTGCCGAGCCGCGCCAAATTATGGGTTCTTGCTGCGCTGGTTCCGTTCCTCATCTTCGGAACATGGGAAAACGTGAAAGGCCACCGTTTGGAGCAGGTTAGGTCGAATTTCCAGGTTCTCGGCGGGCAGTTGATCCAGGAGCATGGTCAACAGTTTCATTGACCTCTGATGATTCTGGCCGCGCTGTTCGGATGCCGGACCGCGGCGCCACAATTTCATATTTTCGCAAGTCCAAATCGGTTCCAGTCACATCGAATGTGGAAGTCCAGCGAAGATTTTCGAGCGGCTTGATTCCTGCCGCGCGATGAAAGGTCCCATATGAAGGCCATCCGCGTGAATCAGTTCGGCGACGCTTCGGTACTCAAGCTTGAGGACGTTCCCGACCCGATTCCCGGGCCCGGCCAAGTCGTCGTCGAGCTTCACGCGATCGGCGTCAATCCAGTCGAAACTTACATGCGCTCGGGTGTGTATCCCGTCAAGCCTTCCCTTCCCTACACGCCGGGTGCGGATGGGGCTGGCGTAGTCAAACCCGTAGGCAAGGACGCGCGAAAATACAAACCTGGCGATCGCGTCTACACCGCGGGCAGTATCAGCGGCACCTACGCGCAGCAGGCGCTTTGCGAGGAACGTACCGTGTTTCCATTGCCTTCGCACGCCTCATTTGCGCAGGGAGCGGCAATCGGCATCCCCTACGGTACGGCGTATCGGGCTTTCTTCCACAAGGCAGAAGTGCGCGCCGGTGAAACGGTCCTGATCCATGGAGCAAGCGGCGCCGTTGGCATTGCCGCCGTACAACTGGCCCGCGCTGCGGGGTTACGCGTCGTCGGCACGGCAGGCTCCGATCGTGGGAGGCAGCTGGTCCTCGCCGAAGGCGCTCACGAAGTTCTCGACCATACCCAGGCCGATCATTTCGAGAAGGCGCTCGCCCTCACAGATGGCCGCGGTTACGACGTCATCCTCGAAATGCTTGCCAATGTAAACCTCGGCCGCGATCTCCCCCTTCTCGGCAAGTTTGGACGCGTGGTGGTCGTCGGCAGTCGCGGCCCCGCCGAAATCACGCCGCGCGACGCCATGACGCGCGATGCCACGATTCTCGGAATGACCATGTTCAATGCCACGCCGGCAGATATCGCCAGCATTCACGCGGCAATCTTTGCAGGACTTGAAGACAAAACCCTTCGCCCCGTGATTTCCCGGGAAATCCCATTGGCACAGGCTCCCGAAGCCCACAAAGCCGTGATGGAATCGGGCGCCTACGGAAAGATCGTCCTGGTTCCCTGATACTTGCCCGAGATTGTTGCGGTAACCGTCGTCAGTTAGCATGGATTCAATTCTTTAACTCTAGGTCGTAGGAAATAGGCGCAGCCTTGCATTTGGAGCCAACTGCATGATCGTTTCAGCGATCGCTGGCTTGCTGATCATCTCTAATGTGCTTTGGGAGGCTTTTGAGACCATCGTCTTGCCTCGGCGCATCACGCGTCTTTTTCGGGTTACGGTGCTCTTCTATCGCTTCACCTGGATTCCTTGGCGTTCGATCGCCCGCGGTATTCAAAAGAAGAAGCGCCGCGAGACCTTCCTCGGTTTCTACGGACCGCTTTCACTTCTTTTTCTGTTCATGTTCTGGGCAGGTTCTCTCATTGTTGGTTTCGCCCTTCTGTTTTATAGCGCGTCCAGAACCGCTAGCGTCCTTCCCACCTTCGCGAGCCGCCTCTATCTCAGCGGCACCACTCTGTCCACGTTGGGAATCGGCGATGTTGTGCCACATACGCCGGCCGAGCGTTTTCTCGTTGTCACGGAAAGCGGCCTCGGGTTGGGCTTTCTGGCTCTTGTGCTCAGCTATTTGCCGGTAATCTACCAAGCCTTCTCGCGCCGCGAGGTCAGCATCGTTCTCCTCGACGCCCGCGCCGGCTCGCCACCCACTGCCGCCGAACTCCTGCGACGGCACAGCGGGCCCATTGGCGCTCAGGAACTGGAAGTATTGCTCCATGACTGGGAGCGTTCCGCGGCCGAAATCCTGGAAAGCCACATCTCCTATCCCGCGGTCTGCTACTTTCGCTCTCAGCACAATAACGAGTCTTGGCTCGCCGCGCTGACCACGATTCTCGATTCGTCCGCCCTTCTGATCGCCAGCGTCGAGAATGCTTGCGCGCGACAGGCGCGACTCACTTTCGCGATCTGTCGCCACACGGTTGCCGACTTGGCGCAGCTCTTTCATGCAGCGCCGCGGAACACAAATCATGACCGCCTGCCCGCTGAAGAGCTTCAGCGCATGCGGACCATGCTGGCGAAATCCGACCTCATGCTGCGCGACGACGAAGTCTCTACCAAGAACCTCAACGAACTCCGCGAGATGTACGAACCCTACCTACAGGGTCTCTCGGAATTTCTATTCATGGAAATTCCTCCTTGGATTCTCAGCAAGGAGATCGTTGATAACTGGCGCACCAGCGCCTGGGGACGCATCGCAGGTTTTTCCGCCTCGGCTCGCCAGGACGGCGACGATCACTGAGCATCCAGGAAAATATTGACCCGTTCCCAGGCCAAATTGGCGCCGGGGCGTACGAATGTGACCGTTCGCGGAGCGCCGGTCTCCCGAAAACCGTGTGCTATACTTTGGTCAGTTTGCGAGAGAAGGGCGCTGCCACGCGCCGCGGAGAGCCTTGATGAAGATTCCCAAAACCGAAAAAATCTGGTGTAACGGCAAATTCGTCGAATGGGATGACGCCAAGATTCATGTTCTCTCGCACGTCGTCAGCTACGGCTCAGCTGTTTTCGAGGGCATGCGCTGCTATGAAACGGTCCAGGGCCCGGCAATCTTCCGTCTCCGCGACCACATGCAGCGCCTCATCAATTCGGCGCACATCTATCGCATGGACATGCCTTTCTCGCTGGACGAACTCTGCCAGGCCAATCTCGATCTCGTCCGGCTGAACAAGCTCAATGCCTGCTACGTCCGCCCCATCGTGCTCCGCGGTTATGGCGACATCGGCGTCGACCCCCGCGGCTGCCCTATTGACGTCTACCTGGCGTGTTGGGAATGGGGCAAATACCTCGGCGAAGAGGCGTTGCGCCAGGGCGTCGACGTGTGCGTCAGCTCCTGGAACCGTTCGGCACCCAATACTTTGCCCCAGATGGCCAAAGCCGCTGCGAACTACATGAACTCGCAACTCATCAAGATGGAAGCCAAGATCAACGGCTACGCCGAAGGTATCGCACTCGATGTGAACGGCTACGTCAGCGAGGGTTCGGGCGAAAACATCTTCGTCGTGAACAAGGGAACCGTCTACACGCCTCCCCTCGGAAATTCAGCTCTGCCCGGTATCACTCGCGATTCCGTGATCACGATTTGCCGCGATCTCGACATCCCCCTGATCGAGCACATGGTCCCCCGCGAGATGCTCTACATCGCGGACGAAATCTTCTTCAGCGGCACCGCGGCCGAAATCACACCGCTTCGCTCGATTGACCGTATCAACGTCGGCACCGGCGAGCGCGGCCCGATTACCCGGCGTATTCAGGAAGAGTTTTTCGCGATCACCAGCGGCAAAGCTCGTGACCGCCACGGCTGGCTCTCGCCCGTCGCGGTACCCAGCGGCGCCGGCGTTCGCTAAACACCAGCTAACTTTTCTACGGCCAGCCATCCGTCTCTTTTGACTGTCTTCCGCTGATTCAGTAGAATCCGCGCGCCCGCGTGAATGCGTAGCCATCAGCTACATCGCCCCGCGGCCAACTGAATTCATGTACCGTCTGCCGCAGAAACTCGCCGCGGAATTCTTCGGCACGTTTGGCTTTATTCTCATCGCTTCTGGGTCCATCTGCGCCGATCAGTATCTTCGCGCCTCAAATCAGATCGCCTTGGGCGCCGTTGGAATTGCAATGGCGCAAGGCCTGGCCTACGCCGTCGCGGTCAGCTCTATCGGGCATATTTCCGGCGGCCATTTGAATCCCGCCGTGACCGTCGCTTGCTGGGTCACGCGGCGTATCGGCACGCTCACGACCATCTTTTACTGTGTCGCTCAACTCGTCGGTTCCATAGCCGCCGCCTATCTGCTCACCGCAATCATTCCCGACTCTGTCTGGCGACCCATCGCCCTCGGCGCGCCGAGTCTTTCGCGCGACTTCGGTCGTTTGCACGGAATGATCCTCGAAGCCGCACTGACCGCTTGCTTCGTCTTCGTTTTCTTTGCCACAAACATTGATCCCAAAGGCGCGCTCTCAAGATTCGGTGGCTTCGCCTCTGGTTTGACAATTTCGGCCGCCGTCATTGTCGGTTACGCGTTCACCGGCGCCGCTTTGAACCCGGCTCGCTCATTCGGTCCCGCGCTCGCCGCAGCTCACTGGCAAAATCAAGGCATCTACTGGGTTGGCCCGCTCGTCGGCGCCATTATCGCCGCCGTTTTTTATGCGCGCTGCTTCCTCACAAATCCCCAGCCCTAAAATGAGGAATGTCCGTGTTTCCTCTTGCCGGAGACACGAATCGCTCGCGAGCCCTCGCACCGCGTTGCGCCCCTAGAAATCCCCTCGCCTGCCATCCTTGCTGCCCCCCACCCCGCATGCTACGTTGGGTTGCAACTCAACGAACTAGGAATTCACGCCGATGGCCATCAATATTGACGATTTGCTACGCCGCGCCGTCGAAAGCCGCGCCTCCGACCTTCACCTCAAGGTCGGCAACCACCCCTACCTGCGCGTCGACGGCCTTCTGAACCCACTCACCGACATCCCGCGCGTCACGCCGGAAGAAATGCTCTCGATGGCCTTCAGCATGATGACCAACCGGCAAAAGCAGAAATTCAAGGAAACCGCCGAACTCGACATGGCCTACGGAGTCGCCGGTCTTGGCCGTTTCCGCGTCAACGTCTTCCAGCAGCGCGGCAACGTCGGCATGGTCCTTCGCGTCATCCCCACGAAGATTCGTACCGTTGAGGAGCTCGAGCTTCCGCGGATCTTGATGCAGGTCTGCGAGGAGCAGCGCGGCCTTGTTCTCACCACCGGCACCACCGGCTCCGGCAAATCGACCACACTCGCCGCAATGATTGACCGCATCAATTCGCTCCGTCCAGAGCACATCATCACCATCGAAGACCCGATCGAGTATCTCCACCGCGACAAAAAAGGATTCATCAACCAGCGCGAAGTCGAAGTCGACACATCTTCTTTCTCGAGCGCCCTTCGCGCCGCCCTCCGTCAGGATCCGGACGTCATCCTCGTCGGCGAAATGCGCGACCTCGAGACCATTTCCACCGCGCTGCTCGCTGCCGAAACCGGTCACCTTGTACTTTCGACTTTGCATACTCTCGATGCGACGGAAACCATTCAGCGCATCATCGCCGTGTTTCCGCCGCCCGAGCAGAAGCAGATTCGCCTGCAACTCGCTTCCACTCTCAAAGCCGTGATCAGCCAGCGGCTCGTTCGCAAAATTGACGGTGTTGGCCGCGTGCCCGCTGTCGAAGTCATGATCGCCACCGGCTATATCCGCGACTGCATCATAAACCCCGAAAAGACTCGCATGATCCGTGACGCGATCGCCGCCGGAACCAGCCAGTACGGCATGCAGACGTTCGATCAGTCGCTCTTCGATCTTTTCTCGCGCAATCTCATCTCGCTCGAAGAAGCTCTCATGCGTGCTTCGAATCCTGACGACCTCCAACTGCGCATCCAGGGTGTCCGCTCCGCAGCAGATGCCGCCCGCGAAGAGATGGAGCGCGCCATGTCCGAATTCGAACGCCTCGGCAAACACTAACACCTGGAGCCGGTCCTGACCGCCGTGCTCACGGGCGAAGACTCTCTCTTCAATGCACTGCACCGAAGTTGGGCGTCATTGTGAAGCGTCCATCGGACGCTGAAGAATCTCTCTTTCAGCCGCCGAAGAACCTCTCCTCTTGCCCCGCCATCGGTGCCTGCCGTCCCCTTGCTTCCCCGCCCGGCTCCTCCTATCCTTCACCCGTGCGCTCATTGCCGCGAAAATTCTCGACCGAGCAGCAACTCTACACTGCCGCTCTCCGCGCCCTGATGCGCCGCGCGCATTCGATCCACGAAATGCGCCAATACCTAGAACTGCGCGCCGAAGACGAGGAACATGTCTCGCCCGTGATCGCTCGTCTCCGCGAACAAAACTACCTCGATGACGCCCGCTACGCCCTCGACTACGCCCGCCAACATGCAAACTCACGCCGCCAAGGGCGCTTTCGCATCACTCGCGAGCTTCGTGCCCGCGGCGTCCCGGATATTCACATCGACACCGCCCTCGAAGCCGTCTTCGCTGAAACCGACGAGTCCGCACTGGTCCGTGCGCGCCTGAAACGCCATCTCCGCCACCCGGGCGCCTCACTCGATGAACGCAAACTGGCCTCGCTCTACCGCACCCTGCTCCGCGCCGGCTTTTCCGCCGACGTCATCCGCGCCGAACTGAAATCCCTTCCCCGCGGCGTCTTCCCTGACCCTTCCGAATCGTCCGGCGACGAGACATGACACACCCGCCCCGCGCCGGGCTCTCCACGTCTTAGGAGTGCGGCGTCGGTGAACCCTAAAGTGCTTTTCCCTTTGCTGGCTGTCCCTCAGGAGGAACGTCTTAGGAAGTTTGCCCTCACCGCAGATTTTGAACGATCCAAAATCCTTGAACCAAGGGCCTTCGGGCGCTTCTGGCGAGGATTCGCGCCATAATTTCAATTGGTATAGGTCTTCTGCAGTGATTCGTCGCTCAGCAAGCCGTTCGAACAGATGATCGCGCAAGGCCCGCGGTAGATTTGTCCACTGAATCTTCGGCATTAATCGCCGAACGTCATGCGAGCTAGCTTTTCTTTCAGCCTTCGCTTTTCTTTGGGGTCAGCCGTCTCGCTCAGGCGGCCAGCCAGATCGAAAAACCGTTGCTTCTCGGCCTCCCTCGATTCCAGGCCCGCTTCGATCAAATCAACCAGCACGCGATTCGCGCTCGTCTTGCCTGCTTTCGCGAGCGACCGCACGCGCTCCGCGACACGCTTGGGAATTGTTACGCTCTGACGAATGGGTTTTTGAGTTTGGCGCATTTGCACCATCTTACACCACTCTGCACCGGTGCCCGCCATTTAGTCATCTCGAACTGTGATTTGTGACGCAAGTGTCCCTCGTCCTTGCGCTCGCAGACTTCTGTCCCTAATATCGTTCTCAGGATGGTGGAAATTGACCGGGAACGAAGTTCGCAAAACATTCCTAAAATTCTTCGCGGAGCGCGACCATCGCGTCGTGCCCAGCAGTTCGCTCGTCCCCACGAACGACCCGACCTTGCTCTTCACCAACGCCGGGATGAACCAGTTCAAGGACGTCTTTCTCGGCCTCGAACAGCGTGACTACAAGCGCGCCACGTCCTGCCAGAAATGCGTTCGCGCGGGCGGCAAGCACAATGACCTCGAAAATGTCGGCTTTACGAATCGCCACCACACGTTTTTCGAGATGCTCGGCAATTTCTCTTTTGGCGATTACTTCAAGGCCGATGCGATTGCCTTCGCCTGGGAACTGATCACCTCGCGTGATTGGTACGCCATCCCACTCGAAAAGCTTTACTTCACTGTTTTCGGCGGAGCTGAAGTCAGCGGGCAAGTCCTGCCGCCCGACGATGATGCCGCGGAGCTATGGCTCAAAATCGGCGCTTCCAAAGACCGCGTATTCGAAATTTCTGGCCTGAAGGAAAATTTCTGGCAGATGGGTGATACCGGCCCGTGCGGCCCATGCAGCGAAATTTTCTACGACATGGGAAAGGAAGCAGTAGACGAGCCAAAGACTCCGGAATGCGCACTTGGCAACTGCAAGTTCCCTTGCGATTGCGGCCGCTACGTCGAAATCTGGAACCTCGTCTTCATGCAATTCAACCGCGATCAAAGCGGCAAACTCAATCCTTTGCCGCGGCCTTCCGTCGATACGGGCGCCGGGCTCGAGCGCCTCGCGTGCAGCCTGCTGAATCTCACTGATCCTTCGAAGGTCTCGAACTACGACACAGACCTTTTTCAGCCGCTCATGCATGAGGCCGCCCGGCTCTCCAGGATCGACATCGCCAAGGAGCGCAGTGTGCCCTCCCTCTACAGAAACTCCGAAGGAGAAGAGTTTTCGAGAATAGGCGGTCGGTTGCCCTCAATTCGAATCATTGCTGACCACTCCAGAGCAGCCACCTTTCTGATTTCTGATGGCGTAATTCCAGCGAACGAAGGGCGTGGATACGTGCTCCGAAAGATCATTCGTAGGGCCTTATTGCACGTGCGAACCCTGGGGGCGGACTTACCCTTTTTGCCCAAAATGTCTCGGGCTGTTGTCGAGCAAATGAGTTCGGCATATCCCGATCTGATTAGAAACGCAGAACACATCGGTCGTGTCCTCGATGGAGAGGAGCGCCGATTTGCTCGCACGGTCGACACAGGCCTCCGCAAATTGATTGAAGCGCTAGGCCCTAACGTTCGACTGCTCCGGTCCCAAGGACAGAAGCACGTACCGCTGTCGTTTTCGGGGGAGCAGGCGTTCAAGCTGTACGACACCTACGGCCTTCCACCGGATCTGATTAAGGACGCTCTCGCCGATCAGGGAATCGAATTCGATAGCGTCGGTTTCGATCGCGCCATGGAGGAGCAGCGCACCCGCGCAAGAGCCTCCTGGAAAGGTGCCCACAAGGAAGTCGCCAATCCCGCGTACGCCAAGCTCGCCCAAACGTTCAAGACCGAGCCGGACTTTTATTTCGGCACGGACATGCGCGACTGCCGCGTCGAGGCTATCGTCACGAAAGAAGGCCAGGTAAACGAAATCAAGAAAGGGACCGAAGCGGAAGTCGTCCTCGACCGCACCTCGATCTATTCCGAATCAGGCGGCCAGGTCGCCGATACGGGCGGCCTCTACGACAACTCCGAAAGCCTCGAAGTGGCTGAAGTGCGCGGCGCTTATTATCCGGTCTCCGGCCTGATCGCCCACCGCGTCGTCGCGAAGGAGGACTTGCACGTGGGCGATCGCATCGCCACCATCGCCGACGCCGAGCGTCGCGCTCGCAACATGCGCAACCACACCGCGACCCACCTGATGCACGCCGCGCTGCGCAACATTCTCGGCACGCACGTGAAGCAGGCCGGCTCGCTGGTCGCGCCCGACCGGCTGCGCTTCGATTTTTCGCATTTCGCCGCCGTCGACCCGGCCGAGCTCGCCGAAATCGAGCAGCAGGTGAACGAGGAGATCCTTAAGAACCTCGATCTGCGCACGGACATCATGAACATCGACGATGCCCTTGCCTCGGGCGCCCTCGCCTTCTTCGGCGACAAATATCCCGAAGCCAACGTCCGCGTCGTAACGATTGCGGACGTGGCTTCCCCGCGCGGCTTCTACAGCAAGGAGCTGTGCGGCGGCACGCACGTCAGCCGCACCGGCGCGATCGGCATGTTCAAGATCACGTCCGAGCAATCGGCTGCCGCGGGCGTCCGCCGGATTGAAGCAATTTCGGGCGACCGATCTCTCGCCGACTACCAGCGCTCGCTCGGCATCCTGCGAACAGCGGCCGGATTGCTCAATTCCACCGAAGACGGCGTGATCGAGGCCATCGAACGGCAGATTGAGACTACAAGGCAGCTCGAAAAGCAGCTCGAGGGTCTCAAACGCAAGGCCGCCGGCTCCCAGGCGCAGGACCTTCTGGAGTCCGCCAGAGAGATCAAGGGCGTCCGCGTCCTCGCTGCCAGAGTCGGCAATTTCGACCGGGAATCCCTGCGCCAAATGGTCGATACCCTGCGCCAGAAGCTCGGCTCCGGGGTTGTCGTGCTAGCCTCTTCAGATGACGGCAAAGTGGCTCTAATCACAGCAGTTACGAAGGATCTTACGCCGAAGCTCAATGCCGGCAAGATAGTCCAGGAAATTGCCCCATTTGTGGGCGGGTCGGGGGGTGGTAGACCCGATTTGGCGGAGGCTGGCGGAAAGGACACATCGGGCATAGAAAAGGCTCTTGCTCACGTTTACCCCCTTTTAGACCGGTTGTTATAATTCCCGTAGCGCCAGAGATTTACGAGAAAACGGGTGTCTCTTCTCGGTCCGATTTTGCACTGGCGTGCGTTTGTTTCGGACGAACAATTGCCTTCCCCAGGGGCGATTACGGAGCAACGTCAAAGATGACCAGGACAACCATCTGTGCGGCGATCCTGGTTATTGGGGTGCATCTTGCGCTCCCGACGCCGTCCGTCGCGCAAATCGCTAGCAACGTGGACGATCGCGGCAAGGTCATCTACGTAAACCAAGACTCCACCACTGCCGGTGAACAGGGTGCGATCGGGAGTGCCTCGATTCGCCCGCAGCGGTTCAATCGCTTGGCAAGACCCACTCTCGTCACGGCGGGAACGGCGGATGACAAGCTCGATACCATCATTCGCGCTGCCGCCAAGAAACACCAATTGGACCCGGCGCTGGTCAAAGCCGTGATCGGGACCGAGTCAGGGTGGAATCCGATGGCTGTCTCAGCAAAGGGTGCGCAAGGCCTGATGCAATTGATTCCATCCACCGCGCAGCGCTTCGGCGTGGGAAATGCGTTTGATCCCACCCAGAACATCGAGGGTGGGACGACATATCTCCGGGAGCTGCTCGACCGCTATCACGGCGACCTCTCGAAATCGCTGGCGGCTTACAACGCGGGCGAGCGTGCGGTTGACGCCGTCGGAGGCGTCCCCGCGTACCCGGAAACACAAAGGTACGTGGAAAAGGTGACTGACGAGTACTTTCGGCCCGATTCAGGCCGCATTCCGTCGCTTTGGGAGGCTCCCAAGCCTGCCGTGCGAAAGGAAGTGTTGCCGAGCGGGCAGGTCATTTTCACAAACGAATGAGACGTAGCGCTTGCCTTCCGGTTGGTCTTTCAGTTCCACGCGCGCTTTTCACGATTGGAATGGCGCTCGCGCTGATAGTGTCCGTGGCTTCGACAACCCACGCGCACAAGAACAAAAGCTCCGAGGCAAGTGAACAGTTCGCCCGTGCGGTCAAAATGCGCACCATGCTGGAGGGACTTCTCGAGAGGGACCGTTCGGTAATCGACTACAACCAGACGATCGCGGCTTTCCACAAGGTCTACTTGATCAGTTCCGCGTCCGACGATGCAACGCCTGCGCTCATTGCAGAAGCCGAGCTGTACCAGGAAATGGGCCCACTTTACGGGCCTGAGTATTTTCACAGCTCGATCAAGGCGTACAACTTCCTCACAAGCCAATATCCGGGCAGCCGCTACCGGGGCGACGCGCTGCTGGCGATCGCGCAGATCCAAAAAGAGAATCTGGACGAGCTGCAAGACGCGCAAAAAACCTACGCAAAATACCTGCAACTCTTTCCGCATTCCCAAAAGGCCGATCAGGTTCGCGCCGATCTGAACGAACTGACGAACCCGAAGCAGACGGCCGCGGAACGGCAGCTTTCTGGGGCAAAGCGGGCGCCTGAGCAACAGCCCGTCGCGGAAAAGGCGCCAGAGCGATTGCCCGACCTTGAAGGCGAGCATGTTGAACCGCGCGTGGCACAGAGCGGAACATCCGAGGTCAAGACCGTTCAAAGCTGGAACACCCAGAATTCCAGCCGCATTGTAGTGGCGCTAAGCAATACGATCGATTTCAAATCGATGCAGGTCGGATCACCGGAACGAATCTTTTTCGATCTTCGCAACGCGCGGCTGAATCCGAAAATCTCGACGGGCGGAGTTGCAGACCCGGATAGTCTGCTGAAATCGGTGCGGGTGGCGCAAAATAAGCCCAACGTCGTTCGACTCGTGCTCGACGTAGGTGGCGCAAGGGATTACTCGGCCTACCTTCTGGCTCATCCTTACCGATTTGTAATTGAAGTTTCTTCGCCGCGGGTGAATGTTGCAAACAACAGCGCTTCAGAGGCTTCTCCGGCGAGTCCAGCCAACAAGATTTCGCTCAAGCAGAACGACGGTGCCCTTCGACCAGCGGCCGACAACTCGCGCGAGAGTGTTTCCGTAAGTGGCCCGAGCGCGCCGCTGCCAATCAACGCAATGCTCAAAGTCTCGGCCAAAGCAGTCCCATTGCCGGTCAAACCTCGCCCCGACGATGCAATCGAAATCGGGCCCGCGACCGTTCCAAAGCCGACGCGAGACGGCCAGCGCTCGCTGACACGGACGCTGGGACTCAAGATCAATCGCATCGTAATCGACGCGGGGCACGGCGGGCACGATACCGGAACGATCGGTCCGCACGGGCTGATGGAAAAGGACGTTTGCCTGGACGTGGCTTTGCGTCTCGGTCATTTGATCGAAGAGACTCTGCCGGGAACGCAGGTGATCTACACGCGGAAGGACGACACTTTCGTCCCGCTTGAAGAACGTACTGCCATCGCCAATCAGGCAAAAGCCGACCTTTTTGTTTCGATTCACGCGAACTCCAGCCACGATCGCAGCGCGCGCGGTATCGAAACGTTTTATCTGAATTTCACTTCCTCGCCCGAATCGATGGAAGTAGCGGCCAGAGAGAACGCGAACTCGGATGAGTCGCTGCACGATCTGCAAGATCTGATCAAGAAAATTGCGCGCAACGACAAGCTGGAGGAGTCGCGGGAGTTGGCAGAGGATATTCAGGACGCTCTGAGCCAGCGAATGCAGCTTGTAAGCCGCACGGAGAAGAATCGGGGCGTGAAAAAAGCTCCATTTGTCGTACTGATCGGCGCGAACATGCCCTCCGTGCTCGCGGAAATGTCGTTCGTCAGCAACCCCTCCGACGAAAAGCTGCTAAGCAAACCCGAACAGCGGCAACGCATTGCTGACGGGCTGTATCATGGAATTGTGGCCTACCTCAAAAGCTTGAACAGTTTTTCGGACAGAACGCGCGTTGCCTCCAACAATCCCGATAGCCGCGGCGATCTGGGCGGAGTGGCGTCCACCGGGAATCCCAAGTAAGATTCCTAGCGTCCAATCTGTAGGCAATCATGTTGCGATTTACCCTCGTCATTTTCGGCTTCGTACTTCTCGCTGCGCCTCGTGCGCCCGGACAACAGACGCTGCCAAACTCGTTTGCGGGATGGAATATCAGCTCCAGAGCAGCCGTCGACGCAAACGGTTTGGGTGCAGCCGACCCGCAGGCCGCGGAGACGGCCGCGCGCGAATACGGTTTTGTCGCGGGTGAGCAAGGGACTTATACGAAAGGCCCGGACAAACTGATCGCGCAGGCGTATCGCATGAAGGACCCTAGTGGGGCCTACGGCGAGTATTCCTATCTCCGCACGCCAGACATGATGCGCGCAGACTTAGCCGAACATTCCTCGATTTCGCCCCAACGCGCACTCGTGTTGATTGGCAACACAGTGCTGGATGTCCGCGGAGAAAACCTGACTCAGCCGCTAATTGACTTGCACCCGCTCGTGACCGCGCTTGCATCTCGTGCGGAAGATGGTGCCCTTCCGACGCTGTGGGAGCATTTGCCCGAAACGGGATTTGTGGATGGATCGGACCGCTACGTCCTCGGCGCACACACGTTGAACCAATTTGTTCCTAACGAACTGGGCAGCTCGCTTGGATTTTCGAAGGGCGCGGAAGCGGAGGTGGCTCAGTATCGCCTTGGCGGCGGCACTGGTCAGCTGGTAATCGTGGATTTTCCCACACCGCAACTGGCCGACGATTCACTTGAAGCGTTGCAGAAGCGATTTAACGTGAACGGAACGAAACCTGACTCAGGCTTGCCGGAGCTTTTCGCCAAGCGGGCGCTCACGTTGCTCGTGATCGTCTCTGGCGCGCCCAGCGCGGCAGTTGCGAAGGGCTTGCTCGATCAAGTGCATTCGGGGGCGGTGCTGACCTGGAATAGCCCCTCGTTCGAAGCAACCCAGCCCGGCATTCTTACGATTGTCGTGGGAACGGTCATCGGTACTGGTATCTTGTGCGCTTTTGCCCTCGTGGCGAGCTTATCGTTCGCCGGATTCCGTCTGCTGGTAAAGCGAATGCTGCCCGGAAAGGTGTTTGACCGCAGCAACGAGGTGCAAGTCCTGCAGCTTGGATTATCCAGTAAACCTATCAATGCAGAGGACTTCTACGAGACAGACGGGCTGATGGAAAAGGGCGGAACTGTGGATAAAAATCTCCCCGACCGAACTGCTCTCCGGCTATTCCGCTGAAAACATGAGTTTTAAGCAGGTCACGCTTTTTGGCTTTCTCGCTTGACTTCGATTCTGACGCCCACTAGACTGCGGTCGAGGAAAGGGTTCTCCGGCCATCCGCGCATTGGCCGTGGACTTTCTCCCCTTGGAGGCCCGCCGAAAGGCGGGCCTTCTGTTTTTGGAGGCTGTTTCTTCCTATCCGACAGCGCGGGCAAAAGAACCGGCGGAGTTGAGGACCTTCCCGTAATAGGCTTCGTAAAGCGGGATTATGTCGTTCGAGCAGTACTGACGTTTTGCGTCAGCGCGCGCGGCTTGTCCCATCGAGCGGCCGCCATCGGCTCTGGTAAGTATCTCGAGCGCGTACTTCGCGGCTGACTCGATGTCGCGCGGCTCGAATAGATAGCCATCCATTCCGTGCGTTACTACTTCAGGGACTCCGCCGACGTTTGTCGCGACGACGGGGACCTCGCAGGCCATGGCCTCGAGCGCCGCAAGTCCGAACGATTCTGAATCGCTGGGCAGCAGGAAAAGGTCCGCGACTCCGAGCTTCTCGTGGATACGGTCCTGCTTTCCGAGGAAAAAGACGTCCCGCGTCAAATGTTTTTTGCGCACGAGATATTCGGCGGCGCCGCGATCCGGGCCGTCGCCCATCATGACCAATTTCGCGGGAATTTTCTCGCGCACGAGCGCGAAAATCTCGACAACGTCCGTGACCCGTTTGACCGGACGAAAGTTCGAGAGGTGCATCAGAATCGGTTCGCCATCCTGCGCCCATTGCGCGCGCGGAGCTTGATCATTTGATCGCTTATACAAATCGCAGTTGACGAAATTCGGGATGACCTCGATGGTCCGCTTGATTTCGAACTCCCTGATGGTTCGATCGCGCAGGTAATTCGAGATTGCGGTCACGCCGTCGCTGCGCTCGATGGAAAAGCGGGTGATCGGGAGATAGCTGCGGTCGCTGCCCACGAGCGTGATGTCCGTTCCATGCAACGTGGTGATGAACGGAAGCGCTCTCGGTGCGGTCATCATGCGAGCCAGAAGCGCGCTTACAGAATGGGGAATGGCGTAATGGACATGCAGCAGATCGAGCGAAGCTTCTTCCGCGACCTGGAACATCTTGGTCGCCAGCGCCAGTGTGTATGGTGCGTGATCGAAAAGCGGATACGTGGTGACTTCGACTTCATGGAACTTAATCCGGTCGTTTGAGGCAGTGAGCCGGATGGGCATCGCGTAGCTGATGAAGTGCACTTCATGGTCGCGGGCGGCAAGCTCCATGCCAAGTTCGGTCGCGACCACACCAGAACCGCCGTACGTCGGATAGCATGTGATGCCGATTTTCATGCCGAGTTGCGCCCAGCGGTCGATTTGAGGTGCAGCAGACGCCGCGGACGAGGCTAGCCCTGAAGACAAGAATATCTACTGGCCGTTTGTGCCTCCGTGGGCGGCATCCTCGCCGTCTTTGTAGAGGTACCGAATGCAATGCTTGTAAATGAGGAGATTGGGGCTGCCGTAGCGGGTGAGCTTGATGCAATCCCGGTCGTACCATTCGACGGTGCCGCGCAGAACTTCTCCGTCGCTCAGCACAACTGCAACGGGCGTGCGCGACTGCATTTGCTTCACGTAGTAAAAATTTTCCGCGAATGTCTGATCCGGAGGAGCTGGTTTCTTTCTGGGTGCCGGCTCGGAACGCGGGCTGCTCTGGGTGGACCGGGGAGTGTAGGGCTCCTTCACCTCTGTAAGGGAGGGACGAAACAGCTTACGATTCACCATGAATGCTCGCTCCTTCAGGTTATTACGCCGGATTGCTAACTCTTATGACTTCCTGTGAAGTGATTCGGTTGCAAGATTTCGATAAAAAAATCTTGCCGAGGCTTCAGCCAACCTTCAGCGGAGCTAAAACAGCATCGAGGCCCAATTGGCGGCTTGCGTTGCGCCTTAACCGGCCGCTAAGCGTGTCCAACCCACGCGTCGCCCGCTGAACCCACTCCCAATCAACACGCGTGCCGAGAGACTCGACTTCCCGTCGTAGGTCGGGGTTACGCGGTAGACTGCTCTCGGGGCCTTGGGCAACTTCGAGCAGGTCTGTAAGCAAACTATAAAACAGCGCCAAAATATTTTCAAACGATTCTTGCTCTTGCTTCGCAAGCTGAGCCGTAGCGGCGAAAATTTCGCCATAGCGCTCGCCTTTGGCCGCTCGGTCCAGCAATGTCAAAATGGTCCTTCGCAGATGTCCCGACGCGGCGCCATCCAGCGTCAATGCAGCGCCCGGGCAGCCACCGGAAAGCTGGGCGGCGAGCTTGCGATCCGCCGTCGATTTCCCCGCTCCGTTTTCCTTCATGAACTTCTCGATCGCGTCGACCGGGACCGGTGCGAAGTGAAATTGCAGGCAACGAGAGCGAATTGTGGGCAGGAGAGCGTCCGCGTTGGGCGAGAGCAATATGAGAGTGGCGCACTCCGGCGGCTCCTCGAGGATTTTCAGAAAAACGTCTGCGTCAGTCCACCGCATGGTGTCCGCGCCATCAAGGATGAAGACGCGGCGACGGCTTTGCGGCCTGAAACAGGCGGCGCGCTGTACGGCTCGCAGTTGGCCCACGCGAATCATCGGGCGGGCAACCGGGTTGCGAAGCCGCACGGGATCGGGAACGATCACCCAAACATCCGGGTGGGTCTCAAGGATCAGAGGAGTGCGCTCGACTTCGGCGGCACTGGCGCTTTCGCCGCGCTCCGCGAGGCCGGCTTCGATGAGCGGCGCTGGATCGGCGAGAGGTGCGATGCGCACGCAAGAATCACACGCGCCGCAAAAGTCATCGCGCAGGCGTTCGCAGTTGGCAGCTTGTGCGAACATTCGCGCCAGCGTGTATTTGCCGATGCCCGGCGGCCCGGTGAAGAGCATCGCGCTGGGAACGCGCTCGCGTTGGAGCATGCCACGGAGCGCTCGCACGACGCGTTCGTTTCCGAGGAACTCCGCGAAGCCCATGGTTCAGCGCCCTCCCTGTAGCGCCGCGAGGACACGAGCGTCGACGGCGCCGAGAATCTCGCGATGAATATCGTCGGGAGACCGAAGCGCCCTCGAAGAGTGATCGACGCATTCGATTTGGACCCAATTCGGCTGGCGCGCAAGTTCGTCGTAAACCTGCGCAGCGGCTTCGAGATGAGCCATGTCGGATTCTTGCAGGTCGCGCTTCTTGTCCGTGTAACTGCGCTGCGGCTTTTGCTCCATAAGGCGATGCGCATCGGCGACAGGAACGCGCAGGTACACGACTAGATCTTCTGTGGGCAAGCCGTAGAGCTGATATTCGAGTTGGCGCAGCCAACGCAGAAATTCCTCGCGGTTCTTGGCGGCCACTCGCGCGCCTTGGTGCGCCAGGTTCGAACCGATATAGCGGTCGGCCAGGAGCGCTTTGCCGGAGTTCAGGGCCGCTTCCAGGACAGGCTTCGATTCCAGGCGATCTCCGGCGTACAGAAGCGCGGAAAAGTGTGGGTCAACGGAAGCCAGCGGGCCGAATTCTCCGTTGAGAAAGCGCGCAACCAGCTTGCCGAAGAAGCCTTCGTAGTTCGGAAACGTGATCTGTGAGAACGCAACGCCGCGTGCCGCGAAGGCGCCAGCCAATTTTTCGAGTTGCGTGCGCTTACCGGAGCCGTCAATTCCTTCGAGTACGATGAACTTTCCGCGAGCAGGCATCGAGGTGAATCGTAGTCTAGCACATGACGGAAACGCGAGCGGGTGGCCCGCTGCAGCAGAAGAGTCGCGCGTCGCGAGGTCGAAAGAGTCGCGTGCTAAAATCGCGGCCATGCCGTCCGAGGAAACCGCGATCGCAGCAAATGTAGAGCGCGTGCGCGAGCGGATCGCACGCGCGGCCCAGCGAGCCGGACGGCGGGCCGAGGAAATCACGCTCGTCGCCGTCTCGAAGACTTTTCCCGCAGAGGCCATTCGCGCCGCATCCGATGCGGGCGTGGTTCATTTTGGCGAGAATCGCGTGCAGGAGTTCGAATCAAAGAAAGGAAAGTTAGACGGGCTTGGTAATGACGTTACATGGCATCTGATTGGGCACCTGCAAAGCAATAAGGCCCGTCGCGCTGCAGAATTGTTCGATCGAATCGATTCGATTGATAGCATCGCACTCGCGACCAAGCTCGATTCCGCAGCAGCGGATCAAGCGAGACGAGTGCCGATCCTGATCGAGATCAATTTGGGCGGCGAGAAAAGCAAAAGTGGTGTCAGCGAGAACGATTTGGAATCGATAGCGCGTGAGTTGACGGGATTACACAATCTCGAACTGCGTGGGCTCATGACGATTCCGCCCTTCTCCGATGATCCCGAACGAGCGCGGTCCTATTTTAAAAGACTGCGCGAATTGCACCGGAGGCTGAGCCGGGAACTCGGGTGCAGTTTGCCTGTGCTGTCCATGGGAATGAGCCACGACTTCGAAATCGCAGTGGAAGAAGGAGCGACCGAGGTCCGCGTGGGCACGGCCATCTTTGGCGAGCGCCAGATGAAATTGTGATCCGATCCCAAAAAGACCGCGCAGCATTTTGAGCGGGCCGACATCGGCTGCTAGAATCGTCGCGGGCCGAAAAAGCGGATCAACGAGCGAAACTCGAAACTAAGCAACGATATGGCACTGGACATTCAAGCGCTTCAAGCGGAGTTGCGAGCCAACAAAATGGACGGCTGGCTTTTCTGCGACCATCACCACCGCGACCCGATCGCAGCCCGCGTACTTGGACTGAATGGCGACGCCATGGCCACACGGCGCTGGTTTTATTTCGTTCCCGCGCGCGGAGAACCGCGAAAACTCGTGCATCGCATCGAACAGGGCGCCCTTGATTCGCTCGCCGGGCGAAAGCAGGTGTACTCGGGGTGGGAAGAGCTGCACAAATCCTTACGCAAGCTGCTCTCGGGCAGTCACAAAATCGCGATGCAGTACTCCGCGGACAACAATATTCCCTATATCGGTCTGGTGGACGCGGGCACCGTCGAACTGGTTCGAAAGCTGAAGAAAAAAGTTGTCACGTCTGCAGACCTGGTGCAGAAATTCGAAGCGGCATGGACGCCCCAGCAGCTGGAATCCCATCTCGATGCGGGACGCGTTATCGACCGGATCGCGCACGAAGCGTTTCAACGTGCGGCGGATTTCGTGCGCGAAGGACGCCCGCTGACGGAATACGAATTGCAACAATGGATGCTCGAGCAGTTCCGCGCCAACAAGCTCGCGGCCGACGAACCACCCATCGCGGCCGTGCAGCCAAACAACGGCAATCCGCATTACGAGCCGAAGAAAGAATCCGCGAGGCCGATCCGAGCGGGCGATCTTCTGCTGCTCGATGTTTGGGCGAAACGCGAAACACCGGAAAGTGTCTATTACGATGTGACCTGGATGGGGTACCTCGGTGAACGTGTACCCGACAGCTACGCGAAGATTTTTCGGATCGTGCGCAATGCTAGAAATGCCGCCGTCGAATTCGTGAAGGACTCCGTCGCGCGCGGCCGCAGCATTCATGGCTGGGAAGTCGATCGTGTGGCGCGCGAGGTGATTCGCAAAGCCGGCTACGCGAAGGCGTTCGTTCACCGCACCGGCCACAGCATCGGCCAGAACGTCCACGGCAACGGCGCCAATATGGACAGCCTCGAGACCAAGGACGATCGCAAGATTGTTCCCCACACTTGCTTTTCGGTCGAACCTGGGATTTATCTCAAGGAATTTGGGGTGCGCAGCGAAGTAGATGTGTACGTGGGCGAGCACGAAGCGCGCGTCACCGGCGCCATTCAGGAAGAAATCCTGCCGCTGCTGGGGTAAGTAACCAACCTAAAAAAATCCCCGCCATCCCTCATCGAGATGGCGGGGATCGAAGAAACGCGCCGTTACGCCAGGTCTTCGCTGTGAATCGGGATGTGCCGAATTCGCTTTCCGGTCGCTGCGAAGATGGCGTTCGCAACGGCCGGCGCGATCGGCGGCACAGCTGGCTCGCCCATGCCCGTCGGGTCGGCTGTGCTGGGCACGATGTACACTTCGACTTTCGCGGGCATTTCATTCATGCGCAGCACCTCGAACGTGTCGAAGTTCCCTTGCACGACACGGCCCTTGTCAATCGTGATCTGCCCCTTCAACGCCTGCGAAAGCCCATAGACGACGCCACCAACCACTTGCTGCCGGATGATGTTCGGATTGACGACCTGACCGAGGTCAACTGCAACAACAACGCGGTGAACTTTCACGTCGCCCTTGTCCACGGATATCTCAGCGACTTCAGCCACGTAGGTGTTGAAAGCTTCGACGACCGCAATCCCACGGAACCGCCCGGCTGGAAGGGGCTTGCCCCAGTCGCCCTTCTCGGCGGCCAAATCGAGCACTCCTAAATTTCGCGGGGATTTCGAAAGCAGCGCGCGACGGAATTGATACGCATCCTGCTTCGTCGCGGCCGCGATCTCGTCAATGAACGATTCGCGGAAAAATCCGTTCTGTGAGCAGCCCACAGAACGCCAGAATCCCTGCGGAATCAGCCCGGAAACCATGTTGTAATCGACGGAAATGTTCGGGATGTCATACGGAATGTCCGAGCAGCCCTCGACGCTGCTGCTGTCCATGCCGTTTTTCACCGAACCCGGAAAAAACCAGTTGGAGATCGAATCGCACGCGATGCGGTTCTGCCACGCGACGATTTTCCCATTGGCGTCGAGTCCGGCGGTAAATTTGCAGTAGGACGCGGGACGATAATAGTCGTGTTGCATATCGTCCTCGCGCGTGAACGTAACTTGCACGGGCGCCTTCATCGCCTTTGAGGTTTCGCAAGCCTCATTCACGAAGTCCGACCAGCCGCGACGGCCGAAGCCGCCGCCGAGAAACGTGGTGTGGACCGTAACCGCCTCAGGCTTCACGCCGCCAATCCGGGCGGCATTCGCCTGCGTCGGAGTTTGGAACTGCGTGGGCGCCCAGACTTCGACGCTGTCCTCGCGCACGTCGGCGGTGCAATTCATGGGCTCCATCGTCGCGTGCGCTTCGTACGGAGCCGTATACACGGCTTCGATCTTCTGCGCGGCCCCGGACATTGCGGTATCCGCGTCGCCCACTTTGCGAGCGTTGACGCCCGGCTTCTGCGTGGCGGACTCAAACATCTTGAACATGCTCTCGGTCGAGACATCCGCAGCCGGCCCCTCGTCCCACTCGACATCGAGTGCCTTGCGGCCTTGAAGCGCCGTCCACGTGTTGTCGGCTATCACGGCGACACCCGTCGAAATTTCTACGACGTCTTTTACGCCCGGAACCGCCTTGGCTTTTGTCGCATCGAAGCTTTTCACCTTGCCGCCGAAAACCGGGCAGCGTGCGACCACGGCGTGGAGCATGCCGGGGCGGCGCACGTCAATTCCGAAGCCCGCTTTGCCGTTTGTTTTCTCGACGGTGTCGAGCCGCTTCGCTGGCTTGCCAATTATCTTGAACTGGCTCGCGTCCTTCAGTTTCACATTCGTTGGAGGTGGGATCTTCGCAGCAGCCTCCGCAAGACTTCCATACGTGGCGCTGCGCTTTGTGCCCGCGTGAACCACCCTGCCATCCTCCGCGTGGCATTCCGAGGCATCGACACTCCACTTTTGCGCGGCGGCCGCAATCAACATCTCGCGGGCGGTCGCGCCAGCTTGCCGTAGCGGCACCCAACCGGACCGCACACTGGTGCTGCCGCCGGTGCCCTGCATGTGGAAGAAGGGATCGAAATACACCAGCGCGGCGGGAGCAAATTCGAAGCGGACTTTTTTCCAGTCGCATTCGAGTTCTTCAGCGAGCAACATCGGCATAGACGTCGCGACACCCTGGCCCATTTCAGATTTGCTGACGATGACGGTAACACGATCATCCGGGCTGATCCGCACCCAGGCGTTGATCATGCCGGAGGCTGCTGCCTCGCCGGCGCGGCTTGCAGCGAGCGCCTCACGGCGACCCGGAAGATAGAAACCGATCACCAACCCTGCGCCGGCGGCCACGCCAGTCTTGAGGAAGCTGCGGCGATCCAGTGGAGTCGTTGCGCTCATTCCGCACCTCCCACCGTGACGTTCTCCTCATCGAAGCGAAGCTGCGCGCCTTCGGCCTTCGAGCCCTCGGCTTTTATTTCCGCCGCGCGACGAATAGCCGTTCGGATCCTGTCGTAGGTTCCGCAACGGCAGATATTGCCTGCCATAGCGTCGTCAATTTGCTCGTCGGTGGGGTGCGGCGTTTTGGTGAGAAGCGAAGCAGCCGCCATGATCTGCCCTGACTGGCAATAGCCGCACTGCGGCACGTCGATTTCGATCCAGGCCAGCTGAACGGGATGCGTCCCGTTCGCCGAAAGAGCTTCGATCGTGGTGACACGCTTGCCTGCTATCGCGGAAACCGGTGTTATGCACGACCGGATCGCTTCTCCGTCGATGTGCACGGTACAGGCGCCGCAGAGCGCCATGCCGCACCCAAATTTCGTGCCGGTCATGTTCAGGTGATCGCGAATGACCCAGAGCAGCGGCATGTCAGGGTTCACGTCGACCGTCTGTGGCTTGCCGTTTAGGATGAAATTCGTTGGCATCCAAGGCCTCCTCAGGATTGCAAGTTGATGGAAAGAAGGGATTTTGTGATTTTCTTCACAGTGTTCACGCTACGCCAAATTATTCGGGAGTGCAAGGCAGGATCGGCAACGATTTTATGCGAAGTGAACAGCGCAAACGCTGCGGAAGCAGCCTTTTCGGCGCTGTTTGACACTTTTTTTGCCGCAATGTTAGAGTCGTTCCAACGCCGAGGTAGCTCAGTTGGTAGAGCAGCCGATTCGTAATCCCAGCCCGAGAGATTGCACGAGAGTGCAGCGGGTTGTAAATGATTGAACTGGTTACGTGCGGACCTGTCGGCTGCAACCGCCTGCAACGCGGTTCCGTCGCCTGCATGTGACAAAATCTGGGACAGCGAAGAGGGATGCAGGACTCGTATAAGCAAGCGCAAATCGCAGAGGCCGTGAATACCGAGCACGCGCCGAAACTGGCGCTCGGTTCTGGTAAAATCTCTTTGCTACGGGGGAGAGGGTCGGAGCGGCAGGGCTTCGGCCCTTTTTTCTTTTTCTCCCGCGTCCGTTATACCGGAGCGATCAAATGGAACGTGAGCTTGGTCTGAGCGAACTCAAAGCTAAGGCGGTATTTCAATTCCTACACCGCGACGGCGGACATCGCATCCCGTTAAAAAGCTGGAATGGCGTCGCATCCGTCGGCGCTAATGGCCATTGGTCATTTGGACGCTACTTTCTAACCGGCAATCGGCTGCGCGTTGAACTGCGTGGGTCAAACGACGTTTGGTACACCCTGAGTTAGTACGCGGGACGGTTATGGTCACTAAATATGTCGGCGTCTTTTGCGTCTATTGTCATCGCTTCATTTCGCTTGATTCGTACTCAGTTGAACGGTCTGAACAGATTGGCGTTGAATTTCGGATGTATCCGGGTGACACACTTCCTTGCCCTCATTGCGGCGGGGTCTGTGCCTATCAGCAGCCCGACGTTGCTCATTCAACTTCGTTAGACGGTACGGAGCCTCAGTATCCGCATAGAGGCTAGTCGAGACCTCTTTGTCGGGTTGGTCGTGTCCCAAGCCAAATGCCGAATACTACGACTGCCGAAAGCAAGATGTTCATTGGAGACAGGAACGCCGCGAACGACTCTAAGAAAATGCTGACAAGCAACGACGGCCTAGTGAATGCCGTCTCAAAATCGACGACGTAACCGGGATACCTGACGAGACGGGGATAGTAGTGCGTCATTCCTGGGAGGTTCAACGGCAAAATTCCCGCAATCATGTGATAGACCGCGAAGCTGACGAACCAAGTCAGCAAGAGCCATTCCTTTAACGTCCAAGGTTTTCTCATTGTCGTAGCCGAAGCTCACCGTTTCATGCTCTTACAGGTACTTCCAGATGAGCCAGCCGATGATGAGACTCAGGAAAGCAACCCACCCGGCGATTAGCGCAGCAATGATTACCGCGCGGAAGGCTCAGTCATGGTCCTACCCCTGAGTGCGAGATTTTACTCCCAAAGGCGATAAAGACTTTCCTCGCCCATCTCAAGTGTCACAACGCTTCGTGACACGACGGGCCAGCCGGGCACGCGCTGGGTGTCGGTTTTCATCGCAAGCCCGATCTCATCAGAAGTGTATTTGCTGAGTGCCGATGGTGCCGGAAATCACCGTGACCGGCTCTTTCGAGAACACTCCAATGGTCACCGTTTTACCGGGCGAAAATCGCTCAGCGCCTAACTCATAGACGACCGTGTTCGGGTCGTTCGGGTCAGGACCGTTGCTCCCACTGATAAACTCCGCCGGATTGATCCGACTGATACCAGCATAAATAACAGGGCCGCTACATTTCAGCCTCAAGTCGCCTGTCTCGACCAACGCCGTCGTTGAAATAGTGAACGTCGTGACCCATGGCGGCTTATTGGGATCGTTCGTCTGTGTCTGCGTCTGGGGCGACGCTGTGAGCCGTGGCGGTGTATTGCAATTATTCGTGTTGCCGGAGCCGAATATGTTCGGGCTGCAATCCCCGGTGCTTTTCTGAATT
>Ga0187783_10000530_pt1 | contig 28119 bp, 25 predicted proteins | sample 1015_SJ02_MP02_2_FD_132471 | JGI IMG/M metagenome (GOLD analysis project Ga0187783, IMG submission 132471) | Tropical peat soil microbial communities from peatlands in Department of Meta, Colombia - 1015_SJ02_MP02_20_MG | ecosystem: Environmental > Terrestrial > Soil > Wetlands > Peat | place... | reverse complement strand
GAAAGTGCACTTCATCGCTGGCCCAAATATCCACGCCCTCCGCCTGCATTAACGCTTGAAGTTCTTTTTATGCAGGCGTTGTAATTCGGGATCGGCATGGCCCAAGGCCGGGCGCGGTTTGCGCAAGCGGAAGCCCAACTGCCGAAAGATCCGTTGGCACTGCCGGACACCCAGGCGGAGATGGTACTTTTGCTCCAGCCAAGCACTCAGCGTTTTCCCATCCCAGAGGTTGCCGCTGCAACCCACTTCCTGTGGCGGACGCCGCAAGACCCGATCGACCGCTTCCATTTGTTTCTCGCTCAAACGTCGCGGCCGTCCGGCTCTTTCCCCCTCCAATAATCCCCTCAAGCCCTCCTTTTCAAAGCGACGAACCCAATATTCCACCGACCGTGGCGCATCGCCCAACAACCGTGCCACCTCCGGACAGGTCACCCCCCGAGCTACTAAGAGCACTCCGTGGAGGCGATGATCATACCGGGATTCATCCGAGCGACGAATCTCGTCCTGAAGCCCCAGTATGATCGCGGGAGAGTCTGCAATCTGCAGTGGTCTCATATTTGTGTGAGATCACCAGCTTCGATTATACGCAATTACTTCTGTCGCAACGAGGACATGAGTTAATTGTCCCGGCAGGTCCATTGCGATGCACTCCCCGCTGACATCTTCAGGCGAGAGAGTTCTCGCCAGATCGATGCAGATCTGCCCTGACTTCATCTGCGAGAAATGCCTCAAGTCGTCTTTCTGTCCTGGTCAAACGCTGCATAACAACGAAGACTTCAGCATGCCGTGACAGTTCTTCCAAGTTCCGAACCAGCAGTTTCCAGATGTGCGGGATTGAGTTCTCAATAAAACTCAGGCTGGTGCCGGGTCCAACGACACCCATGAGTCAAAGACGGAATCCCGAGACGCATTTGGCGCGCACAGGACCGGGCAAGGAGTTGAAGTTGAGTTACAGCGGGAATTTGGTGGAGAACCGCAACGGCTAATCGGCTGATCGTGGCGAAAAAAGTGTTTCAGGCCAACGGGACAGCAAAACGGGATGCGGCGCTAGTGACGCGGGAGGAGTTGCCGGGCAGGCAGCCGGTAACGGTGGGCGGAGACAAGGGATTCGAACACGCAGGGTTTCGTGGCCGAGTGCTTGAATATGCGGGCGATCTACGAGTGGAGAGCATTCTGGCGCATCTTTGGGGACTTCATGACAAAGCAGACTCCTCGCCGACGGTTGCCAAACCCCCGTGGCTCCGATCGTTACTGGCTCGGCGCTTTGGCATGAAGCGTTTTGCCCGATTCCATAGCAGAGTACGCTCCGACGAAGGAAACACGATGAACCACGCGAGTATCGCAAAAAACAATGTTTGCCAAACAATGTTTCCCAGGAATACAAGTAACCCCGGGAAGTGCATAGGGCTGATTATTAACCTTGAGGATCCAAAAAAGATCATTGCTGCAACAACAGGGCGCGCAATGCCGTGTAATACATACCGGCGCCAAGCCATGCCGACCACGTGAAGCGTGTACCACGGCTGAAGGAACAACTTAGTAACCAGCATCGGGATAGCGGTTCCCCAAGCCACACCAGCCACGCCGTATTTCGTCGCCCAATAAATACTCAGTACGAGATTTGCCAAGCCTTCCCCGAGAGTCCACCAGCCGAGCATTTGATGTCGTCCCCGCGCGAGGAGAAGTGAAAAGGACGGTACCTGGGCCAGCCCGGCTACGCGACCGACAGTCAAAATCAGCAGCAGCGAATAACTGGCGGTTGCAAGTCTTTGACCTAGCCAGAGCCGGAATAAGGCTCGTCCGTCCAGCAATACGAATGACACAAAGAGGAGAGCAAAAAGGGTGGTGATTTTGGTGGCAAACAGGAATAACCGCTGCAAGTCCTCACTCTGGGATCGCGCATCGAGGCTGCTCATGACCGGGGTCAACGGGGTCATGAGGCTCACCATAAACGCATCGAAATATACCGTCAGACTGCTGGCCACGTTATACGGGGTGACTAGTGCAAGGCTCAAAATGCGTCCAATCACGATGGCGTCAATGCGGAACCGCAGAATATTGCCGCCGCCGGTCAACAAAATGTAGAAACTGAAACGCAAAAGCTCCCGAGCGCGGCTCCAATTGAGCAAGTTCCAGCCGATTGACAGTTCAGGATCGCACCAGCGCAGTATCTTCCAGTACAGCCCGATTGAGAAGATAGAAATCGCAAGCGTCACCGCACCACAAGCAATGACTCCGTAGCCGAGATGAATCGTGACCGCCAGCAAGACACCACGGATCACATCCCGCAAAATTGGCACCAGATTAGCCATCTCGAAACGTTGCAACCCGTATAGATACGCGCCTAAGGCTGCCGCAGGACTGCTCACGCCTACGCTGACTCCGAGAAGGACCAGTAGCCATCGAAATTCAGGGTACGCGGAGCCCTGAACTGAAAAGAAACGGGCGAATGTCCCCGAGAGAGTTAAGGCCAAGATACAAATCACTGCACAAGCTGTGGCCGCGAGCGCTAGAGAGGTGGTGAAAGTCTCATCCTGTTCGCGGCGAGCGCCACTTCCACTAAATCGCGCTGTGAAACGCGCTAATGTTGGCCGCATTCCGAGGTCAAGCAAGCCGTTGTAGCTGAGAATAGAAAACACCAGGATCCACATGCCATAATGAAAATCGCCGAGACCGCGAATCAGCATTGGGGTGATCAAGAAAGAAACTGAGCCGGTCACTGCGGCAGCCACCCAATTGGACAAAACACCTTTTGCCACCGCATTCCAGGCTGACATTCGCTGGCTAGGAGCCTTGTCCGAGATCTTTCCGCTCGTTGTAGTGCTGACTTGGACGACAGCGCTACCATTACCGGCGTACGTTGAATTGTCCGTCATACTTGAAACCGTTCTCTTATGGACATCGATCTGTTTCACCGCGACTCAGTTGTTTCTGAATTCGAGATCAACTCGTGATCAATCTCCCCTTATTTTGTCCTAGCAAGTCTATCCACATCAGCGTGGACTGATCTCGCGGATTCAGCCTTAGAGGTTGCATCAGATCGTATCCCAATCTCCGCATCACATCTCCCCACGTGCATTCGATTTCTTGCACGCACGTATATGGCAAATCTGATTTCCAGGCACCGGATCTCATCCCATCCTCGTTGCACGGTCGCAAGACGAGTTGAACAGTACTCGTAGAAGTGTGTTCGCTCGAGGCACGGTCCAGAAACTCGGTGATCTTGTTCCGTTCGGTTTGCCAATCTAGCAGTATGTCTTCATACCGAATTAACAAGAAGCCCGAGGTACGATACCGAGTGGCAAGCCAGGTGCCGACGTGCTCAAGCCAACTTCCGGCAATGGGATCGAAGCCCTCCTTCACAAATTCCGCAACAAAACGTTCAATTGAAGAGTCCCCTCTCGGTCCCATCCGAATGCGATGATAGTTGGACAGGGCCACATCCCGCGGGTCCCGGACGACGTAGATGACATTCTTATACAGCGGGCAGAAGGTAAGATGGCTGAGCAGTACGCGAGGCCTCGGGAGTTGGAACAGAAAGTCATCGGATTGACTGAAAACGTCTCCGATCTGGCCTTCCGGGGCCTTATGTTTTTCGGTGAGCGGCGCGCGTATTGACCGAAGATTCGCATCCTCAATGGATCCAGGGTAGGACACCAGGAAAACGTCATCAGGCAGAAGAGTCAAGTTGCGTCCGGCAACCTTGCTGTCACGCACATGCGCGAGAATCGACGCGGCGGCGTCCATGGCTCTTCTACAAGACGGCATTTGATTCACTCGATGGATTGTTCGGCACAATCCATCGGTTGTGGTTTGTGCCGCGGCATCCGGTTAAGCTGGCTCTCTAGCTGTTCTAACAGTGTTCAACTTGTAGCCCAGTTCTTCCATGACGGTCCCCCAGGCCGATTCAATTTCAGCTTCGGCAGACCCGGGAAGGCCCGATCTCCATTCCCCGGATTTGGCAGTCCTCACGAACATAATGTCCCGTCGGAGATGTTGTCCGCGATGGTTTCCACCAACCCATCGTGCTTTTTCAAGCGCGCGCATGCGGTCGGCTGAGCTTAGCTCGACTGCTCGTGAGATTTCGTCCGGGGTTGCGCACAACCCGAGAAAACGCGAGATCGTGCCTAATTCGCGCATCGTATCCTCTAACAGATCCTCGTAGCGAAGGAGCAGAAAACTGGGCATGCTGTAACGTACAGCAAGCCAACTGGTAACGTTTTCGGCCCAGGATCCCAGCGCCGGCTCCCACCCTCCACGAACAAAGTTCGACACGAAGCGTTCGATCGGATATTCATCCGCAATGTGCCGACGCTTGAGGTTGTAATAGTAAAAAGAAATCGCTACATCCCGAGGGTCCCGAACGACGTATATAACCTTCCTGTACCTCGGGTCGAAAGGCTGATGGCTCTTGAGTATTCTGGGTCTCGGCAGGCGAAGTAACGATAGCTGAGACTGGACATATATATCGGCAATTCTACGGTCAATGTTTACGAATGTAGCGGGCTGATCACGGTAAACCAAGTTGGCGAGCAAGAATCTCGTCCATGTGTTACCGGACCTGGGGTATGAAACCAAGAACACATCGTCTGGATAGACTATCAGGTTGGGTCCTACCAGGGCATTGCCACGAAGATAGTTCAAGCCCGTGCTTAGGAGCCTCTTTAACAATTTCTGACCTTACGAATGTAGCGACCGAACCCTGCTCAAATGCTCGCTTCTTTGCGGCGCAAGATGATTGGTTCGGAGTTTCGCTTTTTTATTTGGCAACAGCGGTTTTCCGGCGGCTTATCTCATCGCGCAACGAGTCTCGGACGCTAAAATTCGTTTGCCGCACCGTAGTCAGAAAATCGCCATAATCGCGATCCTCACCGCCGGTGGGGTAACCCCAGGCGTCCTTTCCGGACGCTCGCACTGCTTCTTTGCCGTCATAAGCGTTATCCAGTGGGCTGACCAGTCCGAAATTCGACCTCTCACCCAATTTGTCCATGTACTCCCACCAGTCCAGACCGACAATCGGATGGCTGCCATCCCCCGCAAGATACGAGAAGGCCTCTTCCACCGTTTTCTTGTACCTCGCAGCACGCTCAGATTGGGTCTCTACTGAAATGGGCCCCGTCTTTCTGGGATACTCATAAAGGGCTGAATCTGTATTTGCGGTGATCGAGTAATAGATAGTTACCGGTCTGCCGGTTTCGGAATAGGTGATTCCGACGGGCTCCGGCCTTTCAGGCGAAAAGCCCATTTCGATCACATCGCAGTAGCGGCCGGCCGCTCGCAAAATTTGGCGGCGTGTTAGACCCTTGTGGCTGTTCATCGCCAGCTGGCTAAAGACGAGGTGATGAGGCGTTGCCGCTCTTATGGCACCAGTGACAACCTCATAGTAACGATCAGCAAATACTCCCAGGAAAGCATCGAGATCAGCTGCAACCTTCGGCCTCGCGCTTGACAAGCGATAGAAATCGTTTCCTATCCAAGGACCACGCCCACTCTCGTCCATCAACCCTCGTCCCATAGGCCAACCACCATCGGAGTCGAAAGTGGTGTAGCTAGAGCCCCAAGCGGCATTGAGAGCCTGAATCGTCCCGTATTGTTTCTTCAGGAACTCCCGCCAGGCGACCTTCGCATACACGGTTGGGTCCGTGTACTTCACCGTGCGTTTTGTGCCGAACGCCTTACCCACTTCCGTGTTCTCGGTCTGCGTTGGCCTGGTGACGGCGACTATCCAGCCCAGATGAGGATGAATTGCTCCGTCTACGCCGGGGATCTCGGTTCCCGGGCCTGACATTCCGAATACATAGTCCGAATCGTCCGTCGCAGTCCCGATTAGCAAAGGCTCATCGGACAGGCTGGGATGAGGGAGACCGCCCTGGTGACCGTTCTTTGTGAATCGAGCCCCGCGAGGAAGCAGTTCTCCCGCCATGTTTCGGGCAGCCATCTCAAAGTTAGGGTCAAATACATCAGGAGTGTGTCCTGGCCAGCCATTTTTGTACACCTCAGGGTCAACGCCTCCGGCAATTAACGTCTTAAAAGGCTGCTGAGAGATTGCTCCGTACCAGGAGACGTTAAGCACACGCAGGAACGGCATGCGCTCATCGACCACATGGTTATCCACGTATTGAGGCACACTCACTGCGTAGCGTGAGGAGTAAGCGCTCACCATATTGAAGCCCCAGGAATGGAGGCGCAGTAAAGCATGATTGGCGAAGGCGAACTGGTCACGTCCATATTTCGTATCAAACGTCTGCTTGGCAACTCTACCGCCGTCGCCCCAATCCACAACATAGACGCCAAACATCCAAAAGGCATTTCCTTCAGGTGTCACAAAGGTCCAACGATCGCCGAACTTCTTAACACTGAAGAAACCGGTGGGCTCGCTTACCCTTACTCCAGTACCTCCATACAGGTCAACGGAACCGGATGGAAGTTGACGGTCGACAGGTCGTTTGTCGACTGTCTGCCCCAAACCAGCTCGCATTATCAGAAAAACGACAAATCCCGCGCTCAAGAGCAATACGTACGGCCGCCACGAAAGCTTCCCCCGATTGAGTCTCATGACAAACTTCACCTGTGCTCCACTGACGAAGACGATGTTAATTCGGTTGCTTGGACCTTGGCAAGGACACCCGAAGTGGCGACAAGAGCCTCTTCTTCCTTGAACAGGGCGTAGCCCAGTTGCTTCATCAAAGAACCCCAGCAGGATTCGATCGCGCTAACCGCCGTTGGGGGCAACTGTGATTTCCAATTTCCCGTACTGGCCGTTCTCACAAACGGTATGTCGGTGCGAGTTTTCCTGGTGGTCTGCCACAGCTGCGACTGAGCGCTCTCCAGCGCCCGCATCCGCCCCACCGAACTCAACTGAATTGCGCGGCTGAGCCGTCCCTCATCAGCCGGTATACCAAGAAAACCCGCGATGGAGCCGAGTTCGTGCACAGGATTAGCAGCTAGATCCTCATAACGGACAAGCAAAAAACCGCTGCTCGGATGACGCGTTCCAAGCCAGCTGATGACGTTATCCCCCCAACTTCCATAAGATTCGGCCTTCCACTCAATCCAGCGGTTCACATAATCTTCGATTCCGCAGCGGTCGTCGAGCATTCTCTTCTTGAGAAGAAAATAATAGAAAGACAGTGCGACATCTCTCGGATCTCGCACAATGTAAATTACCTTTCTGTATCTCGGGTCGAAATACTCGTGGCTTTTGAGAATTCGGGGTCGGGGACGGCGCCTCAGGTCTCGGTCTGGGAAGTGATATATCTCCGGAATCTTCCGGTCAATATTGGCAAAGCTAGCCGGATCGACTGGGTCCCGCAAGTTGGCGATGAGAAATCGCACCCAGGTATTCCCCGAGCGCGGGTACGAAACAAGGAAAACATCATCCCGAAATACGGTCACCTCTCGTCCCGCGTTCAGCCGCCCGAGCATTAACCGAAGACCGTACTTTACGGTTGTCAGCATGCACTTCGCCTCAATTGTTTTTTCGAACCGTGAGGCTTGAGTTAATTGTGGCACCATTTGCTGCCATGCTATTCTCTGCCCTCGGGATCTGCGCTTGAGTCCGGTTGGCCCGGTACGCAAGCAATTCCACCAAATCGGTAAAAGAGTCAACCGGTAAATCGAATGGTTTCCTCATCTGATAAATCGTGAAGCCGTCTTCATTCAAGAAGTCGCATACCTCCTTCGCGGCTACCCCCAATCGCGGATGAACATCAATTAGCAGTACAATCTCTTTATTTCTAGATAATGTCCTCGCCGCGCCTCGGAGTACCTGCAGCTCCGCTCCTTCCACGTCGATCTTAATCATGTCGACTCGATCCTGACAAATATCCTCCAGGAAATCATCAAGCGTTCGCCGCCTCACCATAATGATGCCTGCATCGCAACCGGCCTGACACGGAATTAGAGTGTGCCATCCGCTTTTGCGGCCGAGGTACAACTGCGCATCTCCATTGACGTCACTTAGCGCCAATTCGAACAGGCTGATGTTTGTATACCCATTGAGCTCGATACTCCGGCGAATCCAGTAGCAATTCTCAGGTTCGGGCTCAAAACAAAGAACTTTGCCGCTTTGGCCCACGAGGGTCGATCCGAGAATTGAAAAGTCTCCTTTGTTGACACCTACATCCACAAAGGTCATGCCGGGTCGCAGGAGTGAGATTATCGCTTCCGTTTTGTCGCACTCGTAGATGCCAAGCGCCCGAGCCAACATCTGTGGCGATTCCCTGAGACGCAAGAAAAGCTTCCCTCCCCTCAAGCTGTAGGCTCGGTATGAGTTCGGCAGAAGTGGCGCTAGCTTCGGGTGCAGTTTCACGATCTCCCATCGGAGCCTCCTTATCAGCCGGTGGAGGAATCGAGGCTTGCGGTGGTGCGTGGCGAATGGAGTCACCGGGGTGATGTTGTACCGTGGGTGGGCGCGAAGGAATGGACTCGTGATCAAGTGTGGCGGAGCTAGAAGTTCGTCGATCCTCTCACGACAGATGCTTTGTTCGGGCTCGGTTAAGCTCAAAGTCAGCTGTTTGTTGAAAAACCCACGTGGGCTGGTCGGTGCCAAAGACCGTTTGGCCGCTCATGCCGCGTCTCACACACTTCAAAGCGGATCGGACGATCTGCCGTGGTTCCGTTAACAGAGCCGGTAAAAGCCAGCGCACAGCCTTCGCGTGATGGCCCGCCCGAAATTCTTCCTTTGCAAGCCAAATTCTCAACGGATTTACGCGCTCGCAGCGCAGACGCGGAGGCACCGCAAGCTGTGCTGCCGCGGCTGTCACCACCTCGATCAGATCCGGAAGTTTACATGCAACGGGCGTCTGAGAAATGCCTTCTTCTCGCCGGCGGTAAACCGAGACGAATTGCGACACAAACCCAGCACTACTTTGACGAGCAAGGTGTAGCCATAGCCAATAGTCTTCGGCATTGTGAAGGTTGGGTGCAAATCCCCCACACAGTCCAAACAGGTGTCGACGCACCAGGACTGTACTGGTGTGAATGAAGCTTTGGCGGAACAGCGCGTCGAAGATATCGCCGGATGGAGCGCAATTATCGCTAAACTGAGGATGTTTTTTATCGCTCGCTAAAGTGTAAAAGTTCCCATAGACAAAGCCGAGCTGGGATTGCGACGTCAGCAACCGTTCTCGAACTTCGAGACTTCGCGGCAACCAGTAGTCATCTGCGTCCAAAAACGCAATGTACTCACCGCGGCTCCGTTCGATACCGTAATTGCGCACTCGGCCTGGAAAACCGCTATGTGGAATAATGAAATACCGCACAGCGTCGCCATAGGACCGTACGATGCTTTGCGTGTCATCCGTGGAACCGTCGTCGACGACCAGCACTTCCAAGTCGAAACCAGACCGGGATTGACTGAGGACTGATGTTAGGGCCTCATGCAAGTATGGAGCGCAGTTGTAGGCCGGAACAATCACACTGATAAGCTTCACGAGGTCTCCAGGAGAAGTGCAGGAATGACGATTACTTAGAGGGCCAGGAGCAAGTCCTTGGCTCACTCATCGGACCCCAACATGCCGACGAAAAACTCCGTTGTGCTCGGCTCTGTTCCCTCAATTCCGTTAGGGCTGCATCCGTCGCGCAAGACTCTGTTGTCTTCCGGGAGGTCGTCGCAAAACACCAACCCAGGTGTTGCTCCTTGAAGCAATCAACCTACTCCACGGCGTAGACTCTACTCAAGGCCACTAATATAGGGTGAAGACATTGACCGTAAGCTGAACACCTCGGCCCTGGAGTAAATCGCTTACTCAGCACAAATGAAGGTACTGATTCACTGCACTTACGGGTTCTGACCTAGCGATAATGCGGAGGCTATGTGCAGATTCGCTCTTTGTACACTGGAGAGAAAGTCTCCGTAATCGGCGCTCTGCCCGCCCGTGGTGTAACCCCAGGGATCTTTGCCCAGGGGTATCACATCCTCTTGTCCGTCGTAGGCGTTATCCAAATCCGTGACCAGCCCGAAGTTCGTGTGCTCTCCGCCGACAATCTGGTCTACCCACTCCCACCAGTCAGTTCCCAGCGCAGGTGCCAAGCCATCCGCACCTCTGAGATTCGCGAGTTGCTGAACCGTCGCTGTATACTGCGCGCCGCGCGCGGCCTGAGTTGGCATGTCATACCCGGGCCATCCTTGATAGGCTGAGAAGGGTGAATCCAACTGAGATTGAATCGTGAGGTACATGAAAATGGGCTTTCCACTTATCGTGTAGGCATTTAGAATGGAGTTCTTGCCGTTGTTGGCTATATCTAAAATATCAGTCGGCTTAGCTCCAACTTGAAGAGCATCCAGGTACTTGCCGGCAGCTTGCAAAACCTGCGGACGAGCCGACCCGTTCAGTGCTGCAGGACCAAAAACTAGATGATGAGGGAGAGCGGTCCTAAGTGCCCTGCTTACGGTAGAAAAATAGGCATCGGCCAACATACCCAGGAACGCGTTCATGTCGGCGGCCGTGCTTGGATTCGTGTCAGTCAGATTTGTATAGTCCTTTCCAATCCACGCATGGCTCCCATTCTCATCGAGAACGCCACTACCCCTTCCCCATCCCCCGTTCGAACCAAAGGTCGTGTAGTTCGATCCCCAAGCAGCGTTAAGCCGATCGATGGTTCCGTACTTGCCTCGCAGAAAATTGCTCCAAGCAAGTTTCGAATAAACCGTCGTATCGACATAAGTTACATTGAGTTGGGTGTTGCCGCTCTGAGTTGGAGCGGTCACAGCCACAAGCCAGCCATCGTGGGCATCGGCACTCCTTCGAAATCCCCACAGATTATCTCCATCATCTGTAGTTGTGCCAATGAGCCACGGACTCGAGTCCAGCGGCTGGTTAAAGACCTTGACATAGTCAGAAACGAGCTTACTCGCCCATAGGGCAAAGTTGCCGTCGTAAACATCAGGAAAAGTATCCCCGCGCCAACCAGTGTAGATCTTGGGGTCAGTGCCGTACACGATATCTTTAACGGCACCGGACGCGAGACTGTACCAGGAGGGTCGGATCATGTGTATGAAAGGTAGCTGTTGCGGATTGCCGGTGCTCTGGGAAACGCCGATTGGGTATACATGCGGATCGGCATACTCTCCGATGGCATTAAATCCCCAGGAGCGCAATCGACGGACTGCTTGGATTCGCCACTGACCGGGCGGATATTTGGCATTCACTGCGTTCGTATATTCGCTACCACCGACCAAGGTCGGATTGATGGAATAGACGGAATTCAGGAAAAAGCCATTCCCTTCCGGAGAAATCAGCATCCAACATTTTCCTAATTGCTGAATGTGGAAGAACCCGGTTGCGCCAGTAGGTGAAGGCAGTGCGGTTAAACCTCCGTATTGGTCCAACCTCACATCCGCGACTTGGAATGTCCAGGATTGAGATGCTGTCACAGCCGCCGAGTCAGCCACGTGCAGCGTGAAGAAAAATGTTCCAGCTTGTCTTGGCGTACCAGCAATGACTCCATTGGTGCTATCTACCGAAAGCCCTGAGGGCAACATCCCCCCGCTAACACTCCAGGTGTACGGGGCTTTGCCACCGGTTGCAGTTACTTCGCTCGCGAACTCTACTCCGATCTGCGCTTCGGGCAGCGTTGCTGGTCCTACCGTTAATGAACCAGCGGGCGCATGCGAAACTTTGATATCTTCTAACCCGCCACGGCCCCACAGGAATAATGCTGAAAACAAGCCCACAACTGGCAGCAATCTGGAATAGAGGCCCACCATGGTCCGATCCCTCCTTCTTTCCACGGCCGGAACCTGCGAGCTATTTCGACAACAGCAATCGCAAGTTCCATTCGCAATAATCCACCCACGTCTGGCGAACGCAGAGAATGCGTTTTCCTTTTAGGCTTGTCACAACCTTAGCCTAAGCGCATTCTGAAGCAAGGGGCCACAGGTACATCGGGAGAGATCGTTTACACTCTTTAGTACACTGTCGAGTTAGTACACTGTCGAGCGCCCTATGCACATAAGTAACAGGGCTATATTCATCTCACCTCCGATCTGGAACAGCTGCGCCACATCACACATTCTTTTGGCGGCATGGGTAGGGTTGGTCGTCAGTCTTTCTTGAGCAGCACGATGAGATCGCCCCCCAGCCAGTGGATTACGGGAAAGCGAAAGAAGCGCGCACACAGCCGATGACTTAGGGAACCTTCTGGATTGAAGCGGTATGTGGCTCCCTTGATTGATTCAACACGCAGCCGCGGGCAGGTGCGCACATACTTCGCAAAATCTTGGCGGGTGAAATCCCAGTGATACGTAACGGCCTCGACAAAGGTGTTGGCGTGAACAACTTTAGCTAAGAGTACCCAGGGGCACCAGTAGCCGAATACTAAGGATAGAAGGTGGAAGGGATTGAAGTTTCTTAGCCGCAAGGCGTTAGGTGATTGAATAACGATCCGGCCTTGACACTTCAGAACTCGATTGAATTCTGCTAAAGCCGTGACTGGGTCCGGCAAGTGTTCAAAAGCCTCGGAGCAGATGATCATGTCCACACTCTGATCGGGTAGCCCCAAATCCTCCGCAACAGCGACGACGGTCCGTGCCTGTCCTTTGGTTTCCAACCATAGCCGGTGCAGCAAACCTGGGGCGATATCAACACCGATGTAGTCAGCAGGATCACAAATGTGATAACGCCAGCAGAGGCGCCCATCCCCGCACCCCACATCTAGCACCACACCACTCCGATAACACGAAGCAGCAACCCGGTAACGCAAATCCTCCCGCCATGAAGGCGTGCCATCAAGCCCAGCCGCCTCGTGCCAGTCACTCATACTGGGCTCAACAAGACCGCTACCTTTGAACTCCTCAGCGACAGCCTGGAAATCTGCAGGGGTCTTCAATCGCGGCTCACCTGCCTCATAGCGGCGAAGAATGCGCCTTCGGCGGAACACGAACCAAGCATAATCAACTGCCAACAAGCTAATCAGGCCAAGCGACCCGAGAGGCGTAAACGGGTACAATCCCAATGCACAGAGGACCACAAGTACCGTAAGGCGCTTAGACAAGAACCCTCGATCGATGATGAATGCTTCCTGGATCGTACGCCTGGCTTCATCTTTAGTCTTGATGCGAATCCGTTTAGTTTTCATGCGAATCGGGCAGGGCTCGCCCCGATCGATTGATTCGGACATTAAGCTGTCGGCACGATCCGGCGTTCTGACAGACATTCTGCAGCCTCACTCTCTTCGCTGAGGGAATCTTCTTGAAACCATTTTTGGCGACAAATTATGGGCGCAAGTTGCGGATCTCAGGCCACAGCTTTATTCCGAACGGATGATGCGGAAATCGGGTTCGGCTTGTTAGACGTTCGCTTTGGCCTTCGCTGTGCCCGGCTTACGTTCCTGCGGTCTCCTGATACTGCGATCCGATCCGTTGGGTCCGTGTGCGGTCGATAAATCGCGAGCAGAACTGTCAGATGCCTTGCCGCTTATGCATGTTTGAATGTGAGGGCTTTCTTTGCTAGCGCAGCTAAGGGTATTGAGAGAAAGACAGCTAACCAGAATAATTTGGTATATTGAGCCGACACGAAGAAGAGGGCAATCGCGGCTCCGAGAATGGCCGCCTGCAGGCCGAGCGCGACATGTTGAAGAAAAGGCACTCCACCCTGGGCTGACGACGTGCGTACCCTTCCGAGGCTCCGATATGTCGTATACAAAATCCCCAGAAACAGGAATAGAGCGGGTAACCCCGATTCAGCCGGAATTTCGAGATAGCAATTGTGAGCGAGATTGGTCACCTTTTCGTCGACTTCGTAATCTGTGACGCTGTTTTTAAAGTTGCCGAGTCCAATTCCCATTAATGGATGCTTCTGAATCATTCTCAGCGCTGCCCGCCATCCAATGAGCCGCGCGTGTACCCCTTTCATGTCATCTGAATTGGGGTTAAAGGCACGCTTTAGCGGCGAACGAGGCACAGCCATGCCCAAGGAGAGGACTACAGTGGCGACAATGGCGATATTTCGCACCCGATGCTTGGTATTCCAAATCACAAATAAAAATGCGAGCATCAGCCCGAGGAAGCCACCCCGAGATGCAGCCACGGTTACGGCTGCCATGGTCAAACAAAGCGAACCTATACAGAACAACCGTCCCGATTGCCTTTTGAGCCCAAGAAAGAAGTAGAACGCCATGGGGAGGGCAATCAATGCCGAAACAGTGAAGTAATTGGGATCACCGGTCACCCATCCCGGCCTGAAGTCTTTACTAATCCCGTGGTACTTTTGCCATTCGCGCAGAACGTAAAGGGAGGCCAGGTCGGCAGAGCCGATAATGAAAAACACAACCCAGCGAAGACGTCGAACGGAATCTACTACCGTCACTGTTATGAAAAGGAGCAGCACAAAACTCGTGTAGCTGAAAAAGGGACTGACTTCTAACTCCGAATTTTTCACAGACTTCGTGAAGTACGATATCGTTGCGATGATATACAAAAGCACAAAGAAGCGCGCTTGCAGACTGCGAAGATAGACCGGGTAACCCAGGCGGAAACCCAGGTAGATTAATGCGTAAATGAAACAGGCTGCGCCGATGTACTTGAAGACCGTTAAGCTCCCAAACATGTACCCCAACAGTGGGTGCTTAATCAGCGGCATGACAAGAATTAAGAAATAAAAAAACATCATAAGATGATTTGTGCACTTCTGGCGGCGTCGTTGCTCATGCAAGCGCCTTTGTCATCCCGGCGTCTTGGCGAACCAGCTGTGCAATTTGGTTCAAAGCACCCTCCAACAATGAACTCCATCCATGTGCCTGCATTGCGCGCACACGCTCTTCACGCCCATGTAATTGTTTGCTACTACTGTTTCTGAATGCCGCTTCCACGTTATGCACGAACTCTTCCTGAGAAAGAGAGACGTAGCACAAGTGTTGATACCGCTTTGCAGCTGCTGTGGGAGTTGTCACAACGGGCTTACCCATCGCCAAATATTGGTACAACTTCATCGGATCGCGATCTGAGTTAAAACTGTCGGCAAGATGAGGTATCAAGCAAACATCCAACCACTTCATGTACTCTGGGAGGATATGGCGTGGCTTGAAACCGACGAAGCGCACATTAGGAAGTCCTAGCAGATTCTGCATGTGTACGCGTTGTAGTCCGCGCGGTGCCGTCTCATTCTTCATGATCTTGCCTAAGAGCACGAGATAATCCTTCGGGAACGCTCGCGCCGTGGATAGCAACAGTTCGAAGTCCAGATGACAGTTGATACTACCCGCATAGCCGATTAAACGTCCTTCGGCTGGGAGGTCGCGGGGCCTTGGCGTTTTTGCGATCCGAAGTGGGTCAAATAACTGGAGATCAACTCCATTGGGAAGCAAGTAACTGTGCGGATTCAGGTTTGCGTGGCGTTGCGCCAGGGGCGGACTTACCGAGAACACAATATTGGCGTCTTTAATCAAGCGAGTTTCTTCTTCTATCTCCGAATGATCGAGACAATGGTAGGCGAAAAACACGGGCTGCACTGCTTCAACCAGCAGTTCACTCCAGTACGGGAAGGAATGCCAGAGGAGCGAGCGGCGAAAACCTAGCCGATCTAGCGCATGCTGCAGGGCATGCGCATTTCTCAACAGATCAAGTTTTCTTAGATTTGTTTGTCTCCCTCCAGGTGAGCATCGACGGCGAAAAACCCATAGGTTGGATTGCACTTGGCGAACTTGCGGGCCAAAGAGGTTTCCCGCCAACCGGCTCAACTGGAACTGCTCACTCGTCGGATTCCACTGTGCCGGCGGCTCGACAAAAAGTGTGGGATAGTGACAAGACATCTCCAGAGCGATGTGATGTGCCGCCTGCCACATATCCTCATGACGGAAAGTCCAGAGATACGGTGAGAGTATTACAACGCCATCGAAATTCAGCAGACTCATGTCACCTGCGGGTCAGGATAGCTGCGGTCGGGTTTGGGTTGACAGGCCGAGAAACCGATCAGCATAAGGAGAACTAACTCTCCGCATAGTCCGAAATCAGAAGAAGAAGTGCCGCGTTTCACACCGGAGAATGGCAGCCTGCAATTTTCGAAGGGACTGAGTGAGCTGGCTGAAGCAGGGTTCCCCTTTGCTGTGCGAGCCGGCCAGACTTGAGCAGCTCATTCTCGATCCAAGGATAGGTCGCAGCCAATCCCTGCTTCAGCCGAATCGACGGCTCCCACCCTAATACCTTGCGCAGTAGACTGTTGTCGCTGTTGCGACCGCGAACTCCTTGTGGCCCCTGTGGGTTATGGCGCTTGTTGATGCTTTTGCCGGACACTTCGGCGACCAGATCGACCAACTGATCGATAGTGACCAACTCGTCGGTGCCGAGATTCAAGGCGTTGCGATAGTCGGAGGCCATAATGCGGATCAGACCTTCGACGCAGTCATCCACATACATGAACGAACGCGTTTGCTGACCATCCCCCCAGACCTCGATCTCACCCGGATCAGAAGACAAGGCGACCTTGCGGGAAAGGGCAGCCGGTGCCTTCTCCTTGCCACCATCGTAAGTGCCGAGTGGGCCGTAAACGTTGTGGAATCTCGCGATACGCGTTTCAAACTTGTAGTCCTGCCAGTAATAGCGGCAGAGCTCCTCAGCATAGAGCTTTTCCCAGCCGTAACCGGGTTCGGGTTCGGCTGGAAAGGCGTCTTCCTCCTTCAGCGGGGTGACTTCGGCATTCTTCTGCCTACTTTGCGCATACACGCAGGCGGAAGAGGAAAACAGGAAGCGCGTAACTCCGTTGAGGCGACTGGCCTCGAGCATGTGGGCATTGATCAATATGTTGTTTCGCGCAATGTCGGCATGGACAGCGGTGATGTAGCCGATCCCTCCCATGTCAGCCGCGAGATTATAAACTTCGTCAACAACGCCACGGGTAGCAAGCAGGCAGTTCTCTGCTTTGCGCAGGTCCAAGATCTCGAATTCGTCTGCTGGGCTGGCTTCGTATTCGGGGTACTTCAGATCCACACCTCGGACCCAGTGACCTTCCACCTTCAGCCGACGGACCAAGTGATGACCAATGAATCCACCTGCACCGGTTACAAGTAAGCGCTTGCGCTCTGACATATGAAGTTTTTCCTTTCCCTTTTGAGTGAAGCTAGACATCCGACAACTAGGCTCTCGGCTTGGAGTTTCCCTAGCTTTAGCTAGATGTTGGAAGCTATTCCCCTTTGCCTGTTAGCCTGACGACCGGCGGGCTGTGGTTACCCGCAGCATCGTGCGAGACCGTCACCGTACCTTTGATAGTTCCCGTCACTCGCGGCGCGAACGTTACCGCGAAGAGAATTCTCGTTTTGTCGATGGGTGTCCGTGAGTTCGACTGTGGTGTTCCTCAATAATCTGCTGGTAGAGCTGTTCGTAGGCCTCCACCCTTGATGCCCAGCTGTACATTTTTTCCACAAGCTGACGACCCGCGTCTGCCAGCTCTTCCGCATGGTTTGGATGCTGCAACAGATAGACGACATGCTCGGCAAATTCCTCGCGATTTCTGGCCAGCAGAAAGTGTTTACCAGCATTGGCTTCCAACCCGACGGTTGATCCGGGATAGCAAACGATCGGCATGTGCATAGCCATGGCTTCGAGCATCTTGCTCTTCAGACCGGTTCCATAGCGAATGGCGCAAACATAAACTTGGCCCGAGCACACGGCCGGTCGAAGATCCGGAAGGTTTGCCGAAATCTTAATTCCTGGTCGGGAGGCAAGTTCCTGGATGCGCGGAGAGGGATTTGCTCCCACAAGGTGGAAGGTAGCTTGCGGCACTTTCTTGCGGATAAGAGGAAAAATCTCGTCGGCAAATTCTAATGCGGCCTCGATATTGGGCGCGTAGCCTAGATGACTATGGAAAACGAGTGTAGCCGTTTCCTTTTTCACGGGTACCGGATGAAAGTACTCGGTATCGGTGCCATAAGGGACCAGTTCCAGTTTAGCGCGTGGTACGACTCTTGCAACCTCCTCTAGATCCCTATCGGCAACTACCGTGCACCGTTCGAAGCGTGGGAAAAGGAACCGTTCGAAGCGAGGCTCACAATAACTCAGAACTTTGTAATAGAGCCTTTCGCGGAGGTTCTGCGCGCAATTGAGCATCTCGGCGCAACGCAGCGTCCAAGAATCGTGAAGTGATAACACCTTGGGAAGCGCTAGATCCGGGGGAACGATAATTCCTGCGCCTTCACCCTCGATGTGAAGTACGTCCCACTTTCGAGCACAAAAGCCGGACCGAAGGATAGAAAACATTCGTGCCCGGTGATTTAAAGCTTGTCCGAAACCATACGTAGAGGCGAAATTCACAAATTTTTGGAGGACAGATACGCGCGCGGGAATTGCGGTCACGGAATCACAATATTGACGCGCCCACTGCAAATGGTCGGCGTCATCGTCGCGCAGTAAAGTGACTAGATCTATGTGATGCCTACGTGAGAGCCGAACGATAAGATTGCCACCGTATAGGCGGAATCCCCCGCGCGAAGGTAGGTAGGGCAAGGCTTCGGAAATGAAACCGATGTTCAATTACAACCTCTGTAGTTTGAGCTGTAAACTTGGTCTTACTGCACGGCCTATCGATCTTGGCTCGAGCCTGTGTCCAATTGAGCCATTCCAGCCGATCTGCTCCAAGGCCCCGATGAAAATGTTGTAACCCGACTTTCTCGGTCCAAGCGCGAGTACCATATCAGGAATTGGTAATAGCTCCGAGTTCCAGCTTTGATCGGGAACCGCTGTCCCGTTTACATCTCCGTTCACAGCCACTCAGAGCGGCGGCTCTTCCGTTTTGACGATCCACTGCGCTGAGAGGAAAAACTCTGCAATGAAGGAGGAACCGTATGAAGTCAGGCTATACTACCTGTTCATTCCGCTCGCGCTGGCGATGGTCGGTCGATCGGGCAGGCCCGGAAGTTGCCAGCACATGCCTTAGTGCTGCAGACAGGACAGGAAGACCGTAGTTCTTCTCTACGCGCCGGCGAGCCGCCTGGCCTAGCGATTGTGCGTAGGATTGGTTGGCAAGAAGTTCGGCGATCGCCTGTGCAAACGCTCGCGGCTCATCCACCAGCAAGATTTCTTCTCCATCGATGAAGTTGAGACCCTCGGCCCCAACCCGAGTGGAGACAATGGGCTTAGCCATGGCGGCAGCTTCGAGGATTTTCAATCGCGTGCCGCTACCTATGCGCAACGGAACGACGCAAACAGCCGCCCTCGCGATCTGCTCTCGCATGTCAGGAACCGCACCGGTGAAGCGGACGTCGTCAAGATGGGCAAATCGCCTACCGACATTTCCCCGGGGATCCCGGCCCGCCACCACGAACCTGAGTCCCGGCGCCAGAGTCCTCAAGCGAGGGAGGATGGCAGAGATGAAGAACTCGACCGCGTCCCGGTTTGGATACCAATCCATCCCCCCTTGGTACAAAACGGACAACTTTTCGCCTTCCCCTGCCGGCGTGTAATGATTTGTGTCCACTACGTTGGGTATGACGGCAATCCGCGCTGCCGGACAAAGTAATTGAAGCTGGGCCCGGTCCAACTCGGAGCATGACAGAACGGTTGCTCGATTCACTATGTCCTGCTCAAAGCGACGTAGTTTCCGAGCTTCCACCCGGGCATAGAACTTCTTGATTGGGTTCTTCTCCAGCTTTGAGTACCGCTCCGCAAGGAGATACGCAACGTCATCTTTATTCAGAAGCACCGGTGTCTGCGTCTGCTCTGGGAGATTCTGCATCACGTATGCGCCGTCGCAAAGGATCACGTCAAACTGGGCAGATGCGATTGCTTCATGTATCCGTTTTTTTAAGTGTGGACAGCGGAAGCGAGTCGCGTTATACGGGAGCGGCGATAAGACATTGGCTAGGCGCTGAACGTACTTATGTCCCAGCAGTCCTGTATCATGACGGGTTGATATAAAGTCAACGTGCTCGCAGAGTTTGCGGAGAGGGCTGGCATCTTCTACTTCCTCACCCGGTACGGTCAGGACTAGAAGCGTGACGGAATGCCTATCGCGCGCCAAGGCCTGCAGCAGCGACCAAGTCTTTAAACGATGACCGTTGGTGGGAGGATAGGGACTTGTGAGAGCGACAAACAGTATGGTCACAGGCTTAACCAGACTTAGATCTTATCCCTCGCATCATATGCAGGTTCTTCAACCGAGTCGGTTCTCTGCCTTCTTGACATCGCGCTTAAGAATGCTAGCCGCCAAAAGCGCCCGTTCGGCGCACGAACTTCACCAGGTCACGAATCGGGTAGTAGATACGATCGTTGGCGTAGATCTTTTTGGTGAACCAATCATGGCTAGTTAGAAAGAACATGGTAGTGTTCGCGAAGTCCCGCGGTGGGGGTTCGAATCGCGTTTGACACCGCTTCCAGTCGCCTTCAACTGCGATTTGGGATTCTCGGGAGTGCCCGAGGCCTTTCTCGGCCGCCAGCGTGACGTGCCCGGCGCGTTGCGGGTCAAGCCCCACCAGGCGCATGGCGGTGGCATCCATAGCCACAGGATCGGAGCTGGCCAGCAGCGCGTCTAGTCTTCTCACGCGCCCGGCCACAGGTCCTCGACCCTCCATGCCGAACGTGCCGTCCATAATAATCAAATGGGGATGCAAGATACGCTGAAGCGAACAAAGCAGCGCGTCGATCTTCCGATGGTGCCGTAGGCGATCGAGGTGCTCTGGGACGCATCCCCACTGATTCTTGAGCGCTCCCGTGAAATAAGTCAATGCGTGGGTCTTGAGGACCGGGATGTTGATGTAGGCGTCCGCTTCCAGCAGTAAACTTGGCAGCTTGATGCTGCCTGCAGGAGGACAGTCAACCACAGTAAACGGCCCGTCCGAGAAATTCACTAATTCGACTCCTAACTCTTCAGCCAGTTCGACATAGCCTGCAGCCTTGAATGCATCCCACGGAGTCTGCCGCAGATGCCTGGACTCGCCAATGTAGATGCGCCGCGTCCGCGTCTGCAGAACTTCGCATACCGCACGGACCACTGCGGGATTAGTGTCCCCGCCCAACACAACCTCAGGGACCGCACTGCAGACATTCGGCTTGATCACCACGGTAGAACCGGGCCCAACCCAGCGCTCCCAGTCAAACCGGTCCATGCAGTCCCGTACGACGGCAGAAAGCGAGGTTTCCGCAACGCTTCTGACTAGCACGGTGCTTTTCACTGCGTTAGCCACTCGGGTCTGTTCCAATCGTCGGCGGACAATCTAGTAATACGGTCGGTAGGCAAGAAACCGAGACCCCATACTCCCCACTATGTCGTGCACACACGACTACAGCCTGTCAGCGCTGGTATCCCGAAGAATAACGTTGCTGCGTGTAGCTACTTTGCTCCCATCTCCGCCCGTTTTGTTAACGCCGCGCGATCAGCAGCAGGTTGCAATTGAAGATGTCTTCTCCCGGCAGAAGCTGCCGCTGAAAGCAATCCCCTCCTAGGGAACACCCGGCTTCAAGGATGGCCCAGGCCGTGTGGATTAACGCTTTCCAGGAGGTTAGCTTGGGATGGGATCGGAAAGCCCAGCTTTGTTCATAGCTGAGAATGTGCTTCTTATTACTGCGCTCTCGGATCCGGCGGAGATGCTTCAGTGGACGCTCGTGGAATAATCTATAGATGAGTCGTGCGTGAGGGCTGAGTTGAAGTGCGTAAAGTGTCCACTCCTGGAAACCAGCAGAGCGCAATACCTGCTCTAGATCAGAACGCTTTTCAAAGTGAATCTCTCCTGGGCTTCGGTGCGGAGGATAGTTGGGAAATTGCAGCAGGAGTTGTCCGCCCGGGCGGAGAACTCGTGCCAGATTTTCGAGACAGACTGCGGGATCGGGTAGCAATTCGAAGACTTCGAGGCCAAACGCGACGTCATAGGGCCCTGGCAGGCCTTTGAGCTCAGGAGAACAGACATCGGCACACACAACATCCACGTTAGGGTTGCCGTTGAGCAGTTGCCGAAGCTGCTTGACATTTTCAGCCGAGACATCCACCAGAGTGAGGTGGCACACTTGCCGCGCTAGCCAAAAAGCGGTAAAGCCGTTTCCTGGACCGAGCTCAAGAACGTCCATGTTTCTTTCGATTTCCGCGTACTGATAGAGGATTTCATCGCGGATCGGGAAATCGTGCAGCGGCGCCCTCCAAATATCCGAAAAGCGCTTACTGTGCTTGAGTCGATCTTCCGGGCGCTGCTTCGAAACGCAGGAATCAACTCCGTCGTTTCCGAACGCTGTAACTGGACTTTCGGCATTCATGCGCGAGTGCCCGTTAAGAATCGGTGGTAGTTCCACGCGATTTGTAAGCCAAGTTGACTCCAGTCTGGACGCGCAACCGCTGCCCCGCTTAACGCTGGGAGAAACTTCTGCAACCTAGCCCAGTCCTTGTCCCCTGGCATCCGCAGGCCTTCAGGTTTGAGGATGCAAGGCAGTCGGAAAAAGACCTCTGCCGTCGCGGCATAGATCCAGTAGCGGGGAGACCCCCGCCAGGCTCGGCGTGCCCACCGCGGCCAGTACCGACAACTCCCCCACCCCTGCTTCCGAGCGACGTATGCCCAACCTCGTAGGCGCTGCCGCACTGGCTGGGTCGTCCGCCATCGTTCGAGCAACTGCAGGTTTGATTGCTGCGCCTCGAGGCCGGTGAGCCTGGCCAACTCCCAGCGCCATAACAATCGCGCGAAGTGGATCGCGACTTCGAAAAAGGGCCAGCCGAGGTCGTTGTCATCAACATTCGAGTTCAGCTTTTTCACAGTGCAGGCCGTAACCCGCCTCGAGAAATCTCCCAACTCGAATGGATACTCCTGGTTCGATTTGTTTGCGGCTAAAGCAGCAAGTCGTTCAGCCCTTCTTCGATAGGTTGGCTCATAGCAACCCACGAAAACCAGGAAAGAGGTGGCCATGTCTAAATAAAGCTTTATGGTGGAGTAGAGGAGCGCAGGTGGCAGGACATCCCGCTCGACCCGCACCTCTGAAGCCATTTCCAACTGCTCCACCATGCGATTGCAGAGTAAGCGATAGGCATCTTCTCGGCAAATGTCTGAAGCGGAGAACGCTGGGATTTGCTCGAGCAGCGCAGTGTCGCCCCAGATCACCTGCCCAGACTTCAGCAACTCATAAGTGAATATGTGTTTAGGAAGCTCCCGGAGGTAGTCACGATGAACAGGACTCAGAGATATCCGACAAATCACCCCGGCCCTCACTAAGTTACCTTCACTTATAGTCTGCAGCCGGGCAATTTCTAAACGTGAAGGCAAACGAGTGTACTGATTAAAAACCATCAAAACCTCGACATCACCCAACACTCGGGTTCGGCCGTCCACATCCCTAATCACACTGCCTTCGTTTCGAGCCATACTACCCGTCAACAATAATCCCTGCAGTGTCTGCGGATATTGCTCGAGGCATTGCCGCGTAACCTCATTGCAGATGCGTATCCGCAAACTGGTTGGATCAGATCCGCTCAGTTGCAGGTTGATCTGTGAGGTGCTTGCCATCGCGACGCCCACATCATGTATTGCAGCCATGCGCTCCCCTAAGTCCCACTTCGCCTCCCCGGGTGTCGAAAGCGTCCACGAATTCAAGCGCTTGCAGGTAGAGGCTTTGAGTTTGTTGGACTTGCTTCCGGACGTCGAAGTGCTCTGTTACTAATTGGCGGCCGTTCTCACCTAATGTCCGCGACAGCTCCGGATCCCGTAGCAAGCGTTGAATTGCGTTCGCTAATTCGGACGCATCGCCCGGCGCCACGGTTAACCCGGTCCTGCCGTCTAGCACAATTTCGGGGGTACCATCCACTGCGGTGGCCACGACAGCTCGCGCGGTTGCCAACGATTCGATGGCAATGATCGGTAGTCCTTCGAAGAATGACGGCAGGATCGTCAGATCAGCCAATGCAAGCCAGTCCTCTACGTTTCCTCGGAAGCCGACGAAACGTACCGCATCCTGTAACCCTGCAGCTAAGACATAAGTTTCAAATTCTGGGCGCAAGCTCCCTTCGCCGACACACACCAGACGGACCTGAGGGAACTCAGCTCTCACGATCTGTAGAGCCTCAAGTAGGATGCGATGCCCTTTTTGAGGCTCGAGCCGGCCAATGATGGCCAACACAGGATCGCTGGAGCAGAATCCCAATGATTCCTTCATTCCAGCTGGTACAACATGGAATGGATGAAATCGTGTAACATCGCAACCATTCCGGATAATCGTTATCTTTTCGGGGCGTATCCTTTTCTCTTCCACCAAGTAACGTGCGTTAGCCCGGGACACTGCTATGTAGCGATCCACCGTGGAGGCAATGATTCGATCGACCAAATAGCTGGACCTCCAACCGTGACGCCATGCTTCACGCACATGAGGGGTCTCAATTATCACCGGTACGCGGCAGAGCCATGCGATGGGGGAAGCAAACAAACTAGCGTAGAAAAGGTGGGAGTGTAGGACGTCTACTCTGTTCCTGCGAATCAAGGTAGCAAGCTGCAGCATACTGGTGAGCTGCGTCGGCATGCGCAACGAAAGTGGAAATACTTCGACATCCGCCGGCATGTCTTGTGCAAGTCGTTTCGCCATGACTGGAGTACAAACCAAAGAAAGATGGAAATAACTCCGATCCAAGCCCCGTAGCAGGGCTAGAATGTGCTCCTCGGCGCCGCCGCGGACATCTTCGTTGGAGAAATACATTAGCGAGATTTTTCCCAATTTCATTGTGTCAGTGCTTCGCTCATACACTGGTAGACGTCTGCAATGGTGCGTAATGAGGTCGGCGGCTTGTGATTACTCAAGAAGACAGCGTCAGAGTATGAATCGGCGGGATCATACCCGTGCATTCCCACCGGCATCCAGCCACGCCCGTTGAAGTTACTGCGCGACAACATCCATCCCGGGTGCATGAGGAAAATGAGCTCCCCATAGCGACGGTCCGGAAAAAACACTCCAGAGTCGCGAAGCTTTTGCTCGGAGAGGATCCGGCCACAGGGGCTGTTTTGCAGGCACTGGGTTATTCTGTGCCGCGCGTGTTCGTTGAAGAACCAGAAGCGTGCCATGGTGGAATCGTAGACAGCCAGGTAGTCGTCCGGACTCTTCAATTGAAGCCGCTCGACTTCACTGAGCAGATCATGATGGTGCCGGACGGGTGTCATTCCGTGATCTGACAAGACCGTAAAGCTGAGATCAGAATTGTTCTTTTGTGCATGCTGGAACAATTCTCGAAGGCCGGCAGCATACCAGTCCAAGCGCTCTTCCCAGCTGGCGCGCTCATGGCAGTTGTGGTGCAGGAAAAGGTCGAGTTCGCTCAAATATAGAAACAGGAAGCTAACCCTGCCCAAGGCAACGTCCTTTGTTGCTCGCCGCAGGATTTCCTCATCGCTGCCGTCATGGTAGGAGTAAACGCGGTGCAAGACGCCTTTTTCGGCGAGCTCGTCGAAAATAGAGCGGGCGTGCATGATTCCCCTGTAACCATAAATATTGCGTTTCTCCACCCAGTTAAACCATGGCAGTAGCCGTGGACTGATGCAGCACTCAAATAAGGGGCCCATTCCCAATACGCGGCGGCCCAGCTCCTTGATCAACCGACGGGTGATGCGATGCTCGACAGCGCGGTCAGGCAAGAAAGAAAAATAACGAATCCAGCGAAACGGAGAATGCTGCGGATCGTAATAAAAGAGGTTCCAGTGGCCATTTTGCTCTGGAGATACTCCCGTAAGGATCGTAGGAATCGCTCCCGAGCTGAAGCCTAACACAGTTTGTAGTGGCATCCGGCAGGGCAACAAGTCGGACAAGAACTCCTTTCGTTTTAGAAACTCCCAGCCCAGCGCGTCAATCAAGACAAAGATCCGTAGCTTCCGGCCATCACTCATGCTGCATTCTCCACGTTGCCACTTTTTCCGGCCAGACTCGCATCAGCAGATGCTTGGGCACATATTTCATGGCATAGGGAATTGCGCGTTTGCCATAGGAGAGAGGGCTGCAGGCAAGCAACCCCCGAAACTCAAATATGTTCGTGTAGCCGTAGATTGGAACACGATTGATGGAGTCCGCGGCCGGGCGCGCCGGCCAGCAGCGTGATGTGCAGACCGCCCGATAACCGGTCGCGCGCGCTTCAGAAATCAGTCTGGAGTTGAACTGCCCGTAGGGAACCGCCAGGAAATCTACCGAGCACTGGAGATGCTCTTCCAAGATCCGCTTCGAATCACGCAGTTGTCGTGCGAGTTCGCTCAAAGGTAGAGAACATAAATCCACGTGGTGGTGACCGTGCGACTGAAACGACATGCCTGCACGCCGCATTTCATTGACCTGCTGCCAGTTCAGAAAACCTGGCTTGCCGACGTTTGCAGTATTCAGGAAGAACTCCGCTCGCGCTTGAGCTTGGGCAAGGACAGGGAACGCAACTTCATAATCGGACACCCGGCCGTCGTCGAAAGTAAGAACTACTGCGGGACGATTGTCTTCCCGCGTGCTGTCACTCGGTCGGAGTGTCCGCAAGAGCTTAATCGCCACACCAGCTCGGCGGATTTCGCTCAGCTGATTCTCGAACTGCAGGCGCGACACCCAAAACCGATTTCCTAACCGGCCTGCCCCAATTTTGTCTGGACTCGCCAAGCCGTGGTAGGTCAGGACGGGTGTTCCGGCCAGCCGGAGCCAAGGCTGCACAAAAGATGCTGCGGCTACTGCGCTCGTTCCCATGTTGTTTGCGTTCTGCCAAACATGACCCGAATGAATCCTATGAGGAATGCGAGATTCATGGCCAACAGGAAATAACCTATGAGAGCAAACCGAATTTTTTGTAAGCGATTGTGAAAAAGGAAACCCATGCCTGCCCATAGATAGAAGAACAACTGTCCTGCGAGGGCTAGCCGGTACGGAGAACTGTGGTACAAGGCCGCGTTACTCAAAAGCATCCCCATCAGCAGAAACGGTACCATCCACCGCAGGAGTTTATGGGAAATAAACGCCAGCTGCGCGAAACGGGGAAGCGGCGTGCTCATCAGGTTGCCGAGGTTACGAAAGCTTCCCACGGCCAATCGCACCCGACGCGCAAATTCGCCACGCACTGATGCGGCGGCAAATTCCGTACCCACTGCCTCGGGATCGTAGACCACGCGGTAGCCTAGCCGCCGTGCATTCATGGGAATTACGAAATCCTCGATCACCGCGTCGGACGCAAGAGGCCGGTAGCACCTCCGGCGTATCGCATAGATTGCGCCGCTAGCGGTCAGGGTGGCACCGAGACGAGCTTCCATCAGCCGCAGCATACTCTCGTATTTCCAGTAAACGGCTTCGGTTTGCTTGGATTCGTTAGACCCTTGGAACTCCAACGCTCCGCAAACGACTCCGACTCGCGCATTGGAAAAGTGCCGCGCGAGCTTCTGCAAGGCGTCCGGGGCGAATAGTGTCGTTGCATCCGAAAATACGATGACGTCGTTTGCGGAACATGCTACGCCCTGATTCAAGGCAACTGGTTTCCCGCTCCGTTCGGGAAGAATTACAACCTGGACGTTGGAAGCCCCAACTGCTTTGAGAATATCGTTCGTCCTATCTGTTGATCCATCGGAGACAAGAATCACCTCCATCCTGTCGATGGGATAATCAAGCTCCCCTAAGTTGGCAATCTTGTCCTCGAGATAATGCTCCTCGTTGTAGGCTGCCACAACCATTGAAATGGAAGGCAGTGCATGCTGCGACGGGCTAGAGGATCGACGGTTATGCCGACCAAGCAAATATCTGAGATCCCGCTTAATCTGCACTATGACATAGGCCACGAACAACAATATCGGATATAGAAGATAGGTGTACACGATAAGTGACAGACACATCCAAAACAGATATTGCAAGGCAATCATGATGGTTATCCGGCTAGGGCCGCGTCCACTCACCTACGCTGAGTCCGACTTCGGAGTGTGGTCGTTATGAATAATGTGCTTTGGTAATATTTACTGCAGTTCGGTCAAGGCTCGGCGGGCTTCTGCGGCATCTTCCTGATCCAATTTAAGTCGCAATGCGGCCTGCAGTTGTTCACGGCCATTACTCTTATCGCCGCTTGCGATCAAGACCATTCCCAGGTGGTAGTGGTACAAAGACGACTGAGGGGATTTCTGCACACACTCTTGCAGTAGGGGAAGGGCGGCAGCGGAATCACCAGTTTTGTATCGCACCCAAGCCAGGGTATCAGAGATCGAATCCATCTCGGGCATCAGTTGGTTCGCATGTTGAGCCAG
>Ga0187783_10000529_pt1 | contig 28128 bp, 23 predicted proteins | sample 1015_SJ02_MP02_2_FD_132471 | JGI IMG/M metagenome (GOLD analysis project Ga0187783, IMG submission 132471) | Tropical peat soil microbial communities from peatlands in Department of Meta, Colombia - 1015_SJ02_MP02_20_MG | ecosystem: Environmental > Terrestrial > Soil > Wetlands > Peat | place... | reverse complement strand
CGCGTTTACTAAGGCGCATGAGCGAAGAACGATTGAAACCGGTCAGCAACGCACGAAAGCGGGTCTGTCTCGCGCTTAAGGGCGGCTGGAAAGCGGCTGGGGCGTCCCAGATCGTCCGTCAAGGCGTCGGAAATCGCGCGCCTTCGGACTACAGGGCTTTCCGAAGTGCTCCCGAGAACTTGGCAATCTGAGGGAACGGTGCGCCGTCTCGATTCCGCTGCATTGTCTCGGGTACACTATTTTCGTGATGTTCACAAAGCGACTTCGTGAGGGAGTTCGTCAAGGAAAAATCACTTGCAGTGTCCGAATATGGACACGTCCACACGTCAGGGTTGGTGGACGATATCGCATGGAGGAAGGTGAGATCGAAATAGATTCAATCGAGCCTATCGGCTTTCCCGATATCACTCCAGAGCTAGCGCGGGAATCGGGGTTCCTTGGTGTCTTAGATCTGCTCAAAGTCGCAAAACACGGGAAGGGCCAGCATATCTATTTGGTTCGGTTCCATTACCTACGGCCACGCACGAAGCATAAACGCGAGCGTTCGTAATGGACTCGCCCGAGCAACTGCGTAAGAAAACGTCCTTCCAGGACCTGTGCTAAGTGCGGCATCTAGAGCAGGGTTTTGCTGTCCAGGCTACGTAAGAATCGAACCCTTTTGACGCGCTTCACGCTGCACTCTAGATGAGAGCGCGGCTACGACGCTCATGATCGCGTCAAGTAGCGAAACCCGCTTACAGCACCGAGTTAAATTCACCAGACGATCAGTTGATTTCGGGATAATCAAGGTAGTAGCGATGCAGGTCAGCCACAGTCATGATGCCTTTCCGGGCCCGAAGCGCCGTGACTTCATCCTGGTTGTTTGTCGAGGCGACCCAAACGGTATCGCCAGCGCGGAAGTCGGAAAGCTTGATGGACTTGCCCGCCTCATCAATGAACTGCGTCGCATCGTTGACGTGCATCAGCAGAGTCACTTCCGTTGGATATTTCAAAAGCAGCTGTGATTTTTGCAGGTCGATGGACGCGACGATGAAAAATTGTTCTCCCTGCGGCGTTTTCTTGCCGGGAGCTGTGGTGCCCACCACAGGAAGCGGATGCACGGCTCTGGGAGCCACTCCGGTCGGAGGCATCCCCGGGCCTGGCGCTCCCTGTGGAGCTGCCCCTGCTGTTTTGGCTTGCCCGGAAGGTGGTACGCCAGACAGGGGTGCGGTCCGCGTGCTTTGAGCCAAGACTGGGGGCGTGAGCGTCACAGACAGAACAAACGCCAGTGCTCTGCGCCGAAGCATCTGCACTATGCAGTTATTCATATCGAAGTGCCTCGATAGGATTCAGCTGAGCGGCCTTGAGTGCCGGATAAAACCCAAAGCCGATCCCGACCAGCGCAGAAAATACCACCGCCACGAAAATCGAAAGCTTCGAAACCAAGGTCGGCCAACCCAGCGAATTCGAGATCAACGCCGAGGCTAACATCCCGACAGCAATACCGATCAGGCCTCCGAGCGAGCTGAGAACTAGAGCCTCGCTTAAGAATTGCCACTTCACGTTCGCCTCGGTTGCACCAACCGCCATGCGCACGCCGATCTCCCGTGTGCGCTCGGTGACGGAGACCAGCATGATGTTCATGATGCCGATGCCGCCAACCACAAGCGAAACGGCGCCCACCGTGCCGAGAAGGAGCGTCATCGTATTGGCCGTTGCCGCGGCGGTCTGCGCCATTTCACTGGGACTGCGGATGATGAAGTCGTCGTCTTCTCCTGTGCGCAGGTGATGGCGCTGCCTGAGGAGCGCCGCGATGCCATTTTGCACGGACGGATTCAGATCCTGGCTGGCCGTGGCGACCATCATCATCTGAATCCAACTGATGCCTGCGATCTTTTTCTGAACCGTCGTGTAGGGCATGAACAGAATGTCATCTTGATCTTGCCCGTTGCTGGACTGGCCTTTTTCCTGAAAAATGCCGAGGATCCTGAAGGGAAGATTTTGAACTCGGATGACTTGTCCGACCGGGTCTTGGTCGCCAAACAATTGCGTGGCAACTGTCTTGCCGATCACGCAAACGTCGTTGGCCATGTCCACATCCCGCTGGGAGAAGAAACTTCCGGAAACCACAGGCCAGTTCCGAATCTGGGGGAAATCCTGAGACGAGCCGTTGGCTCGCGTGAGCCAGTTTTGATTTCCATATACCGCCTGAACCGATGCTCCCAGCATCGGCGAGACGGCAGTGACGCCCGGCACATGTTGCAGAATCGCTTGCGCGTCATCGGCCGTCAAGGTCTTGGTTGCGCCATTGCCCATGCGCACGCCTCCCGTGTTAACGCTGCCGGCGAAGACCATAATGACGTTGGTGCCGAGCGATTGAATCTGCTGCTGGACCTGCTCGCTGGCTCCTTGGCCGATCGCAACGGTGCAAATCACGGCGCCGACCCCGATGATGATGCCGAGCATTGTCAGAATGGTCCGCAATTTGTTGCGCGCCAATGCCCTGAGCGCTACCCGAATAATTTCTCTGGGATTCATGTACACACCTCGCTTCCCTTGGCTCACCTTGGTGGGCCGCCGAAGCCGCCAAAGCCCGGGGGACGCTGGCCGGTTGTGCCTGGCTGCGTTTGTTGCGCGATGACCAGAACGTCGCCTTCTCGGATGTCCCCCGCGAGCAATTGCGTGTTGCTGTAGTCAGTGATGCCGCACTGCACGGCGACGGGTGTGAGCTCTTTCTTCGGTCCGAGCTTCCAGACGACTTGCCAGCCGCCGAGGTGGGTTGTCGAGGCCTCGCGAGAGATATTGTGCTGCCGATAGAGCTCCTGAAGCTCGGGCCGGGGAAGATTGGGTTTAAAGGTCAGCGCGGGATTGGGAATCATGCTTGCATCGCTGGCGTGGCCCGTCGGTATGGTGACGTATGCGGTCTCGCCCGGCAGAAGTTTCTCGTCGGGATTACTGAAATCGATGACTGTGTTGTAGGTAACGACGTTTTGAATCGTGGTCGGATTCAGACGCACGGCGCTTACCCGGCCGTGAAACAACTCATTAGGGAAGGCGTCGACGGCAAACGTGACAGGCGCACCAACTCGGATGTTGCCGGTATCTGACTCATCGGTCGCCGCGTACACCTGCATGCGCGTCAGGTCCTGCGCCACGGTGAAGACGTTGGGCGCTTGCAGCGTTGCGGCCACCGATTGCCCGACATCGATGTTCCGCGCGACCACGGTGCCATCGATCGGCGCCAGGATGGTGGTGTATTTCAGGTTTGTTTCGGCCATGTTGAGCGCGCCTTCCATCGCCGTGACCTGACTTTTTGCCTGCTGCAGTGCCGCCTTGGCCTGCTGTAGCGCCGCCTGCGCGGATTGGACATCGGCCTGAGCCTGGCCTAGGGTGGATTGGGTCAGATCGTTCGAGTCGGCCGATACGACTCCGGCCGTAAAGAGGTCCTGGGACCGCTTGGCCGTGGCTAGCTGGTACCTCACGTTGGCCTGCGCTTTGGCCACAGCCGCTTCATCGACCTGGACGTTGGCGGCGAGCGTGGTCAGATTGTCCTTGGCGTTTTCCAGATTGCCGCGCGCCTGCAAGACCTGCGCCCCATAAATCGCAGGATCCAGCTGTGCCAGGACTTGACCGCTTTTCACCCGCGTGTTGAAGTCCGCGAAAATGTACTGCACCGTACCAGAGACATAGGAGCCGACGGAAACCGTGGTGAGCGCATTGATCGTTCCGGTGGCCTGGACGGCAGCGGTGATGTCACCCTTCCGAACCACTGCTGTGGTGTACTTGGGAGCGGCGTCCTTGCTTCGCGCGTAAGACCAGTACCCGAGAATGACGATCAGGCATGCGCCCACGATCAGGTAGGATTTTTTCCTCTTTTGGTAAGACTCTCTCAGCGACATGGGTCCCCGATTGTGTAGGAAGCATTCTCGACCGAGCACGAGACGCCATGGCTGGCCTTGTCTCTTCCTTTCTTAATATAAAGACGCAAATTCAGCCAGTGGGGTTACTCTCGGACGCGCCTTCGCCTGCACAGCCGTTTCCTCCTGAACCTACGAGGATTCGGGTTATTCCGAGGCGTGGAATCTCCGTGTTAGAGTAGCCGACCGTCGGTAAGGGAGGGGAAGTGGCCTATCATGATTTGCGGGATTTCCTGAGGAAGCTGGAGAAGGAAGGCGAGCTCCGGCGCATTTCCGCAGAGCTCGACCCAGTTCTGGAGATCTCCGAAATCACCGACCGCGTTGTGAAGGCCGGTGGCCCGGCCCTGCTCTTTGAGCGCCCCAAGGGATCACGTTTTCCGGTGGTGACGAACCTTGTCGGTAGCGAGCGCCGGATCAATCTGGCTCTGGAAGTGACGTCGGTCGATGAAATCGCCGAGCGAATTTCTTCCCTTCTGGACGTGCAGTCACCGCAGGGGCTTCTCGACAAAGTGAAGATGCTGCCGAAGCTGGCCGAACTGGGCAATGTGTTCCCGAAGACCGTGCGTAGCGGACAGTGCCAGGAGGTCGTGCGTACGGAGGGATTTTCGCTCTTGGATTTTCCGATTCTGAAATGTTGGCCGCAGGACGGGGGACGGTACATCACCTGGCCGATGGTCATCACCAAGAATCCTGAAACCGGAAAACGCAATGTGGGTTGTTACCGGATGCAGGTTTTCGATGAACGAACGACGGGCATGCATTGGCAGACGCAGAAGCACGGGGCTGAACACTTTCGAAGCGCGCGATCGAGAAATGCGACAGGCCGGCTGGAGGTGGCTGTGGCAATTGGCTCCGATCCAGCAACGTGTCTGGCGGGGATTCTGCCGGTGCCGCCGGATATGGACGAATTTCTGTTTTCCGGTTTCCTCCGTCGCGAGCCGGTGGAGTTGGTGCACTGCAAGACGGTCGATCTCGAGGTTCCCGCGAATGCGGAGATTGTTCTGGAAGGCCATGTGGATCTAGGCGAGATGCGGACCGAGGGTCCTTTCGGCGACCATACCGGGTTTTATTCGCTCGAAGGACCATTTCCCGCCTTTCACGTCTCCTGCATCACGCAGCGCAAAGAACCGGTGTATCTGACCACGATCGTAGGCCCTCCCCCGCAGGAGGACTATTTCATCGGCCACATGATCGAGAGAGTTTTCTTGCCGGTGATGAAGATGCAACATCCGGAAATCGTCGACGTGGCCATGCCTGCCGAAGGAATCTTTCAGAACTTAATGATTGTGTCGATTCGCAAGAGCTACCCGGGCCACGCTCGGAAGACAATGAACGCAATATGGTCGCTCGGGCAAGCCATGTTCACCAAGGTGATTGTCGTGGTCGATGACGACGTGAATGTGCAGGATCCGAAAGAAGTGGTGTGGAAAGCGCTGTGCGCCATTGATCCGGAGCGAGACATCCAGTTTGTGATCGGGCCGGTCGATACGTTGGATCACGCCGCGCGTCGCCAGGACTATGGCTCGAAGATGGGAATCGACGCCACGCGCAAATGGCCCGAGGAAGGCTACGCGGGCCGCTGGCCCGATGAAATCAAGATGGATAGCGCAACCAAACGGCGCATCGACGAAATTTGGTCCCAGCTGAGGCTAGGCATCCAAAAGACGCAAGGCGGACCTCTCAAGTAGGATCGATCGACCCTTCCCCTAACCTTCGCGTTTAGGTCGCTGCCATCCATTCGCCGCTTTTTTGCCTGCAAAGGTCCTTCCTGTACCTAGGGCCGGGTTTTACCAAAAGCACACGCGGGAAATAACCCGGGTTGACAGTCCGTGTCGGTGGATGTGATAAACGCAACAACGGGGAACGTACCGGCAGTAGCAGTACTAGCGGGTCTAGCAAAGAGCAAACGAAGGCAGCGGGGGTTTGCGGCCAGCAGGCGAAATCGATGGGTTCGGTTGCTGCCTCGAAACCGGGCGTGAAGAGCGAGGGGCCACGCGATGTTCAATCTGGGCAAGACGAAATCTTTGATCGGTCTGGACATCGGCTCGAGTTCCGTCAAGGCCGTTGAGCTGAAAAAGGCCAAGGAAGGCTACGAACTGGTGAGCTTCGGCATGGAGCCATTGTCGCAAGACACTGTTGTAGACGGCGCCATTATGGACGCTCCGTCGGTTGCCGAGAAGATCATTTCGATCTTTGAGGCCCAGAAAATCAAGACGAAAGACGTGGCCACTTCCGTTTCCGGTCACTCCGTTATCGTCAAGCGTGTGAGCATGCCCCTGATGACCGAAGAAGAGCTCTACGACAGGATCCAAGCCGAGGCCAGCCAGCACATACCGTTTGACATTGCCGACGTGAACCTCAGCCACCAGCTTCTGGAAGCCACGGAAAACCAGATGGACGTTCTTCTGGTGGCCGTTAAGAAGGACAAGATTCTGAACCACACGAACGTTCTCGCGCAGGCGGGAAAAGCTCCGGTGGTGGTCGATATCGATGCGTTCGCGCTGCAGAACTGCTATGAGGTCAACTACGACCTGGACCCGTCGCAGGTGGTTGCCTTGCTAAATATCGGCGCGAGTGTGATGAACATCAACATTATCCGCGGATGGACGCCGCTGTTTACTCGCGACGTCTCAGTCGGCGGCAACCAATACACCGACGCACTGCAGAAGGAGTTGGACTTGGGCTTTGAAGATGCGGAGAAGTTGAAGATGGGTGGGACGCACGCCGGTGTCAGCGAAGAGCAGCGCACCGCGATTTTGCGCTCTGTTTCCGACATCCTCATCTTGGAAATCCAAAAGACCTTTGACTTCTTCCGTGCCACGGCCAGCGGCGAAAACATCCGCCGGATTGTGGTGGCCGGCGGAACAGCGCGCGTTCCCGGACTGCTCGATCTGTTGAAGGAAGAGTTCGCGATGCCGGTCGAGGAGCTCTATCCGTTCCGTAAGATCGCCATCAATCCCAGCCGTCACGACGAGAGCCAGCTTCGCGAATTGGCGCCCCGCTTGGCAATTGCCGTCGGTCTGGCGCTGAGGAGCTTTGATACGCCATGATTCGGATTAACTTACTCGGCCAAGCCCGTCCCAAAGCCGCCAAGCAAGCCGTGCCGCTCGAGGCGACTCTACAGGTCGTTCTCTTCCTCGCGGCCGTTGCCGTGGCAGCGGTGATTTTGAGCGTCGTGTACTTCAAACAGAAATCGGATCTCGATGCTACGAACAAGCGTCTTGCCGCCCTGCGAGCTGAGAAGGCGAGCCTCGAGCAAATTAAACAGGATGTGGACCGATTTGAGAGCCAGAAGAGCACGCTCCAACAGCGCATCGACGTGATTGAAACCTTGCAGAAAAATCGCACCGGCGCGCAAGACCTGCTGCAGATGGTGGCGAACACGGTCGTGCGGGTCGATTCGCTGTGGCTGACCGAGCTGAATCGCACTTCCGATTCGCTTAATATCAAGGGCGAGGCTGGATCGATCAACTCGGTCGCCAACTTTATTACCGAGCTCAAGCGGTCCGGATACTTCGACAAGATCGAAATCAAGAGCGCGAAGGAAGACGACCTCCGGCCGGGCGTTGAGACCTACGGTTTTGAAATGAGCGCCGCTGTTGCACAAACGAATTCCACCACAGGCGGGGCGAAGACCCAGCCGGCGGTTGCTACGCAGGCGCCGCCCCCAGCTAAGGGGAGGAGCTAGCCATGCCATCCAGCTTCCGCGAGTGGCCCTGGCCGCTGCAAGCGCTCCTGTATTTCGGCCTCGCAGTTGTTCTGACCGTCGCGGGTTTGTATATTCCCGGGCTGCCACTGGCAAACATCCGAAACCAGCTGGAGGCTGCCCAAGCGGAATTGAAGCCACTAAACGCCGAAGTGCAGAACCTTCGCGTGTACAAACAGCGTCGGGCCGAACTGCAGACCGAAATGGATGCGCTCGAAAAGCAATTGGCTACCTTGCAGACGATCGTTCCCGAAGACAAGGAAACCGACCAGTTTATCCTAATGCTGCAGCGGTCGGCGGTCAGTTCGGGAGTGGCGATTCGGACGCTGACGGCCAAGCCGGTGGAGCAAAAGCCGTATTACTTCCAGATGCCTTTCGAGGTGGAAGCCGACGGTCCGTATTACTCCGTGCTCGACTTTTTTGCCAAGCTCGGGCGCCTTTCACGAATCATCAACGTGGGGGATCTAACTATGTCGGCGATAGGCTCCGGCAGCGCCAGTTCAAAGTTTCGCTTGGCACCGGGAACGACGGTCGCCGGAAAGTTCACGGTTACGACATTCTTCACGAGTTCGGCGGAAAGCGCTCTGGCGCCAACCGGAAAGCCGCCGGTAAAAAAGTAGGTAACCATGAGAGTCGGGAAAGCTAGGGGGAATCTTTTTCTGGTACTAGTGGCCCTTGTGTGCCTGGCGCCCAGCGGTTGGGCGCAGCAGGTTGCCTCTGCCAAACAACCGAAGCCAGCCGGCAAGGTCAAGCCGGCAGAGGTTGCCCCGCAGGCGCCAGCTCCGCCGGCGGCTCCCGACCAAGCGTCGGCAGCGAATACGCCTGTTGCGAGCAAGCGCGATCCCTTTGCAGCGCTGATCAACAACAAGAAAGAGGAAAACGCGGGGATGCATTTGCCCCCCGGCAAGGCTGGGCTCGTCATTGCCACCGTACGAGTGGACGGCACCGTCCGTTCCGGTGTGGGAATGATAGCGGTCGTATCGAACCCGGGCAACAGCGTCTATTTCATCCGAGAAGGCGATCGTCTGTATGACGGTGATGTGGAGAAAATCGGACTCGATGGCGTGACGTTCCGAGAGAACTCGAAGGACGCCTTTGGTCACCCGATCGAACGAACGGTGACGAAGCGAATCTACGCGAGTGCAGGAGAGGGGCAATGAGGATCATAGGGCGGGCGTGGAAGCTAACCACACTGATTGCAGCCGGGCTGAGTTTCACGGGCGGGCCGCTGGCGGCCGAGACACCGGTCGTGCATGTGAAGGCTATGGTGAGTGCCAGCGATGTGCGTCTGGAGGCCGAGGCGAATGGGCCGTTCGAATACAGTACCTACCGCCCGAGCGAAAGCCTCTACATCGTCGATCTGAGTGGCGTTTCGGCGGCCGATCCCGCCGGTGCCCGCGTTGTGCCTTCCGAACTGATTAAGAGCTATCGCGTTATACCCTACACGTCGGGCGAGAAGTCTGTCGTTCGAGTGGAGATCCTGCTGAGCCAGGGTGTTGAGCCGCGAGTTGAGCGCAAGGACGATCAGGATCTGGCGTTGGTGGTCTCTCGAACCCCCGAAGCAGGGTCCCCGGCGACGGCGAAGCCGACACCGGTTGTTTCGGCAGTCTTGCCAGCGGCGGCCAAGTCGTCTGATGCGAAACCGGCTAGCCCTGGTGCGGGCGCGATCCAGCAGGTCCATCTGGCGCAAAACGGCACTGAAACCGACGTCAGGATCTCAGGCTCCGGTCCTCTGACGTATCACGCGACCAGACTAGAGAGTCCTGACCGATTGGTGCTTGATTTTGAAGGTGCGCATCTAGATACGTCGGAAAAGCACATCGCGAGCAATTTGGACCCGGTGCGGGATATCCGCCTGGCGCAGTTCACGCCGGACATCTCACGCGTCGTCATTGATCTACGGGAACCCGCACTTTACAAAATCAATAAAGAGGGCAACACCGTAACGGTGGAGTTCGCCCCCAGCCCATCGGCTCCCGCTCCAGCCGCTGCTCCTGCCGGCGCGCCAGCGACGACGATGACCACCCGGACCAGCACGCACGAGCGATCCAAGCCCATAGAGCAGGCTGCAGCAACGCCCGCCGTGATTCCGACTCCGGCGGCTGTTTTGCCACCCGCCCTGACACAGACGTCTTCAGCCCTTGCCGCACCAATGTCTATCGCCGCGCAGCCCGAAGCGACCGCATCAACCCGCGTCGGACGCGACGATTCTCCGGCGACGGCACTGGCATCGCCCGCGGCCCAAGCACCAGGTCCTGCAACTGCTGCGGCGCCCAAATATTCAGGTGAGCCGATTTCTGTCAACCTGAAAGACGTGGACCTGCGCGACTTTTTCCGGCTCATCCATGAGATCAGCGGGTTGAACGTTGTTGTGGATCCTAGCGTAAAGGGCAGCCTGACGATCGTGCTGGACGATGTACCGTGGGATCAGGCTCTCGATATCGTCCTCAAGAACAATGATCTCGACAAACAGCTTGACGGAAATGTGCTGCGCATCGCAACCAAGGAAACCCTCCGGAAGGAGGCCGAGGAAAATCGTGATCTGGCCAAGGCGCAGGCCGAAGCCGCCGACGTTATCACGACAACGCGTCTGCTCAGCTACGCCAAGGCCACCGCGATGGCAGTAACACTAAAGAAGTTCCTTTCTTCCCGTGGCGATATCATCGCCGACGACCGCTCCAATACACTGATTATTCGCGATATCCCGAGCACGCTGCCTGTGTTTGATAATTTGATTCGGCAGCTTGATCGCAAATCGCAGCAGGTCGAAATCGAGGCGCGCGTGGTGCAGGCCACCCGCTCGTTTTCACGGGATATAGGGACCCAGTTCGGAGTCGCGGCGGGGAGCACGAGCCGCAACAACGTGGTAGGAGGGACGAGCCAGGTCGGAACCAGTCCCATCGTCCGTAACTTCCCACCGAACCCCGTACCGCCCATTATCGTGGGCTCGGGTGGAACGGCTCCAACCTCGGGATCGATCCCTCTGCTGTCGAACCTGCCAGCCTCGGCGCCGACCAGCGGCATTGCCTACGCGTTTAGCTCAGCGAACTTTGCCTTGGATATGATCATCACAGCTGCCGAGCAGCGAGGTGTGGGCAAGCTGCTGTCGAAACCGACCGTCATTACCCAGAATAACCAGAAGGCTACCGTCAAGCAGGGGACCAAGATTCCCGTGCAGACGATCGTCAACAACACCGTATCGGTGCAGTTTGTGGACGCGGTGCTGGAGTTGGATGTAACACCTCAGGTCACGCCCGACGGCACCATCTTCATGGACGTGGTGGTGGAAAACGACCAGATCGATAACGGTATCGCGCGTGTGCAGGGCATTCCCGCCATTTCAACCCAGTCGGCTGAAACGAAGGTCACCGTAAACGATGGTGCGACCGTAGTGATTGGCGGCGTCATCACCACCAACCAGCAGACCACGATTAACCAGGTCCCGTTTGTGGGCAGCATACCGGTGTTAGGGAACCTATTCAAGGAGACGGTCGTCAGCTCCCAATCGGAGGAGTTGCTCTTCTTCCTCACACCTCGTATCCTGCCCAGCTAGTGGCTGGCAAGTCGACGGAAGGACCTGAAACTCAGAACCTCCGGGGTCGTTCAGCTCGGATCCGGGCTCTGCTTTCGGAGCTGGGCGCAGATTCCCTGCTCGTCTCGCACCTTCCTAATGTTCGCTACCTCTGTGGCTTTTCCGGCAGCGCCGGAGTTCTCCTGGTCGGCCGTGCCGGGAGCACCTTATTTACCGATGCGCGGTATACCTTCCAGTCGCGCGAGGAGGTCATCGGGGCTGAGATCCGCATCGCCAAGAAAGGCATTCTTCGAGCGGTAGGACAGACCTTACAGGCCCGCCGCCGCTGGCGGGTCGCATACTCAGCCACGCACATGACCGTCGCCGAAAAGCAACTGCTTGAAGGGATGGCGACGGGCGTCCGTTGGGTGGCCGACGACAATGTGGTAGAGAAGCTTCGTGCGGTGAAGGACGGCCAGGAGTTGGCCAGGATCCGCAAGGCTGCCATTCTGATCAGCGATGTTTTCCGGCAAACGCTTCCCCTCATAAGGGCCGAAATAACCGAACTAGAGCTTGCCGCGGAAATCGAGCGCAGCATCAAGAGGGGCGGGGGCTCGGGGCCCTCGTTCGAAACGATCGTTGCTTCAGGCCCCCGCTCGGCCTGGGCCCACGCACGACCGACTTCCAAGCTGCTCCGGAAAAGCGAGTTGGTCGTCTGTGACCAGGGTGCTATAATCGCCGGCTACTGTAGCGACATGACTCGCACAGTGCACGTGGGGCGGGCGTCTGCGAAGGTCCGAGGCCTTTATCAGGCCGTGCGCGACGCCCAACAGGCGAGTAAGCAAGCAATCCGGCCAGGGGCCACCGCAGGTGATGTCGACAGGGCGGCGCGAGCCACCCTAAAGTCGTCCCAACTGGACCGGTATTTCACACACAGCACAGGACATGGCCTGGGTTTAGAAGTTCACGAAATGCCCCGGCTCGGAAAGGGCGAGCAGACGGTCCTCCGCGAGGGCATGGTTCTAACCGTGGAACCCGGCGTTTACCTCGAAGGGTTGGGGGGTGTCCGCATCGAGGACGACGTCATCGTTACGGCCAGTGGCTACGACGATCTCACGACGGCACCTCGGGATTTTCTCGAGCTCTAAATGGCAAAAAAATCGAAGCAAGGATCGGGCGGAGGAAGTAACCTCCGCGGCGTCGATCTTGCGGAAGTTGAGCGGCTTCTTGCGTTCATGCAGAAGCATGGGCTGGAAGAGTTCGATTACCAAACCTCCCAGATTCGCATTCGGCTAAAGAAGGCCTCAGCGCCATCCAGCGGGCCGGTCCAGGTCATCGCTGCCAGCGAGGTGAGTGGGCCAGCCGCGACGGCGCCTCCCGCCATTGCGAGCGCAGAGCGAGCCCCCGATGCGGGACCGGCAAGGGACCTCCACTTGATCAAGTCTCCCATTGTGGGCACCTTTTACGCGGCGCCGAGTCCGGGCTCCGATCCCTTTGTCTCTCGCGGGGGCCGCGTGGATGTGGGTCAGGTGCTCTGCATCATAGAAGCCATGAAGTTGATGAACGAAATCGAATCGGATGTGGCGGGCGAAATCGTAGAAATCTATGTGGAGAATGGCAGTCCGGTCGAATACGGGCAGCCGCTGTTTGGCATTCGCTCGCAAGGGAAGAAATAGAGTTTCCGGTTCCATTTCTGACGGGCCGTTCCTGGTGCGAGTCCGAACTTTATGTTCCGAAAGATCCTAGTTGCCAATCGCGGGGAGATCGCCCTTCGCGTGCTTTCCGCGTGTAAGGAGCTAGATATACGAACGGTCGCGGTCTATTCGGAAGCGGACCGGCACGCCTTGCATGTTCGGTTCGCCGACGAGGCAATCTGCATTGGGCCGCCGAGAAGTAGCGAGAGCTATCTGAACATTCCGCAAGTGATTAGCGCCGCGGAAATCGCCAACGTGGACGGGATCCACCCAGGCTACGGGTTCCTATCAGAAAACGCGAATTTTGCCGAGGTCTGCGAGGCGTCCCATATAACATTCATCGGTCCATCACCCGCCCTGATCCGCCTGATGGGCGAAAAGGACCGCGCTCGTGCCGAAATGAAGGCGGCGGGTCTGCCGATCATTCCGGGAAGCGACGGCATCGTTCCCGACGAGGCAGCAGCTAAGAAGGTGGCGGCCGAAATTGGCCTGCCGCTCATGATTAAGGCGGCCGAGGGAGGCGGAGGCCGGGGGATGCGCGTCGTTCGCACGAAGCGTGAGCTGATTCAAGCGTTCCTGACAGCCCGTGCCGAGGCCGAGCAGGCCTTCGGCAGCCCCAATGTTTATATGGAGAAGCTCATCGAGCGGCCCCGGCACATCGAGTTTCAGGTGCTCGGAGACCGCCACGGCGGCCTGATCCATCTCGGGGAACGAGAGTGCTCGCTTCAACGGCGCCATCAGAAAGTGCTCGAGGAGTCGCCTTCGATCGCCATGGATGCGGCGACACGCGATCGAATTGGCTGCCAAGTCGTCCAGGCTTTGCGCAAACTCGGATACTCGAATGCGGGAACGGTCGAATTTCTACGTGACAGTTCCGGCAAGCTATATTTCATTGAGATGAACGCGCGTGTTCAGGTCGAACACCCCGTGACGGAAATGGTGACGCACGTGGACATTGTCAAGGCCCAGATCCGCGTGGCTGCCGGGGAACGCCTGGAAGACGCTGTGGGCTCGTTTCAGTCACGGGGGCACGCCATCGAGTGTCGCATCAATGCCGAAGATCCAGATACCTTTGTGCCCTCCCCGGGACGCATTACCGCGTTCCGCGTTCCCGGAGGCCCCGGAATTCGCGTGGACACGGCTGCTTACGCCGATGCCGTGATCCCACCGTACTACGATTCGCTGATCGCGAAGCTTGTGGCTCATGGACGGGATCGCGCTGAGGCAATCGCGCGGATGCATGGTGCGCTCGACGGCTTCGTCGTCGAAGGAATCAAGACAACGATTCCTCTGCATAAACGCATTCTCGGCGAACCGGATTTCGTGGCCGGAAATTTCGACACCCACTTTCTCGAACGCCTCGCGCCGGTGGAAGCGAAATAGACGGATGGGGGCGCTGTTTCCAACGATTTACGCAATTCTCGATCCCGACGTTGCCTCGTCTCCCCTTGTCAGCCTGGCACAAGCGCTCGCGGGCGCCGGTGTGCGGCTGATGCAACTGCGGGACAAGCATTCCTCCCCGCGCCAGCTCTATGCGCAGGCCTCAGCCTTGGCCGCAATTCTGGCCCCGAGTGGGATCCGTTTTATCGTCAACGATCGCCCTGACATTGCCACGATCAGTGGGGCCGAAGGCGTTCACGTCGGCCAGACCGACCTGCCCGTCGAGGAAGCGCGAAGAATTTGCCCGTCTCCTAGGTGGGTAGGTGTTTCGACACACAACCTCGAGCAACTGCGCGAAGCCGACCGCACTTCGGCGGACTATATCGCTGTAGGGCCCATTTTCCCGACCGGTACGAAGGGAAATGCCGAACCCGTGGTCGGCATTGATTTCCTGCGCAGGGTGCGGCCGATGACGCGAAAGCCACTGGTGGCCATTGGTGGCATCACGGTGGAGTCAGCGGCCGACGTTTTCCGCGCAGGGGCCGACTCGGTGGCACTGATCCGGGATCTGGTCGCGGCGCCCGATCCGGGCGCGCGAGCGCAAGAATATATGGCCATAGCGGAGCGGACGCGCATCCAGCGCAACTAGGTAGGGCGAAATGGCAGTCACACCGCACGTAGTTGGAACGGCGGTTACCCGGTCGTCCGACGAGTTGGTGCAGGCCCTCGGCCTATTTGACTCAACGATGATCGTCATCGGCTCGATGATCGGGTCGGGAATCTTCATTGTTTCAGCCGATATCGCCCACCAGGTACAAAGCCCCGGTTTGCTGATACTTGTTTGGCTCCTTGCAGGGCTCATGACGCTGATCTGCGCACTGTGCTACGGCGAACTGGCTGCGGCCATGCCGCAGGCCGGCGGCCAGTACGTTTACCTGCGAGAGTCTCTCGGTCCCTTGGCCGGCTTCCTCTACGGGTGGACGATGCTGCTGGTCATTCAGACTGCCACCATTGCCGCCGTCGCCATCGCCTTCGCAAAGTTCGCAGCTGTGATCCTGCCGTGGTTCTCGGCGTCAGAATGGATTTGGAGTATGGGAACATTCGGTCCATGGAGACTCTGGTTCGGCTCGCTCGGGCCTTATCACGTCGGACTGAATCACCAAAATCTGCTCGCAATTCTCTCGATCGCCTTTCTGACATGGCTGAACACGCGCGGGTTGCGCGTCGGCAAGCTGGTCCAGAATATCTTTACTGTAGCGAAAACGGGCGCTTTGGCCGCTGTTGTGCTGCTGGGTTTTTCTTATTCCACGGCGCTTGCCCGCGCGGCCAATTTTAGCGGGTTTTGGCGCAACGCCGGCTGGAAGGCGATGCATCCTTACCCGCCCGGCGATCCGACCGCGATGATCGGAACGCTTACGCTGGTTGGTGTCGCGATGGTGGGGTCACTTTTCGCGATGGATGCTTGGAATAACGTGACGTTTACCGCGGCCGAGGTGAAGACACCGCGACGGAACCTGCCACTGTCGCTTGCTCTCGGCACTGGCACCGTGATTTTGCTCTATACCCTGGCGAACCTCGCATATCTGCGGGTGCTGCCGCTAGTGGGCAATCCCTCCGGCTCAACGGCTCTCGAGCGGGGGATCGACTTTGCGGCCGATGGGCGCGTCGCCACGGCCGCCATGCAAGTGATTTTCGGCCCCTCCGGCGCCATTTTAATGGCTGTCGCTATTCTCGTTTCGGCTTTCGGATGCAACAACGGTCTGATCCTATCAGGGGCACGCATCTACTATGCCATGGCCAAGGATGGATTGTTTTTCGCGTCCACCGGCACCGTGAACAAGAACCACGCTCCGGGCGCGGCGCTCGTCCTCCAATGCGTGTGGGCTTGCGTCCTTTGCTTATCGGGAACCTACGGGCAATTGCTGGACTTCCTGATTTTCGCTGTCGTCATCTTTTACATCCTGACGCTCAGCGGGCTGTTTCTATTGCGTTGGAAGCGCCCGGACATGGACCGGCCATACCGGGCGTTCGGTTATCCGTTCCTGCCAGCGCTCTATCTGGTGATGGCGATTTTCCTGGAAATTCAGTTATTGCGGTATAAGCCACAGTACACTTGGCCGGGCCTGATTATCGTCTTGCTGGGCTTGCCTGTATACGGCGTCTGGAAATGGGTGCGAGGACGACGGACGCTCGCTCGTCCAGCCTAGTTGGCGAAGCAGACCTGGAAGGAGCACCGAAGATGGGGAATTCGCTGCTGGTGACCAAGCCGCTCCACGTCATCATGGAGGAGGCAAATGACACAGGCGAGGCGTGCCTGCGCAGGGCCCTGGGCCCGGTCAACCTAATTACCCTCGGCATCGGAGCCATTATCGGCGCAGGAATCTTTGTACTGACAGGCCAGGCGGCAGCGACGAGCGCGGGGCCTGCCATCGTCGTCTCGTTCGTCCTGTCCGGTGTCATCTGTGCGTTTGCGGGCTTGTGCTATGCCGAATTTGCCTCTCTGATTCCAATCGCCGGCTCCGCCTACACCTATGGCTATGCCACCCTTGGCGAGATTTTCGCTTGGATCATTGGCTGGGATCTGATTTTGGAATACGCCTTTGGGGCGGCTACGGTGGCGTCAGGCTGGAGTGGCTATGCCGTGAGCCTGCTCGATGAGCTCGGTATTCACATCAGCCCGAGTTGGATCGCAACACCTGGAACGCAACTTGTGTATTACCGAGGACATTGGGCCCAGTTGGGCTCTCTGCAGCAGACGCTGTCGTCAGCCGGTGTGGACCCTTCGGGGCTGCCGCATGCCGTCGGCCTGTTCAATTTGGTGGCCTTTGTTGCCATCGCCGCGGTGACATTCATTCTGATCGTAGGGATCCGGGAGTCGGCCAATTTCAATTCCGCCATTGTGATCCTGAAAGTGGCCATCGTTCTTGTGTTCATCGCGGTCGCGGGAACCTTCATGTTCCGACACCCGTCGCTGGCAGCATCGAATTGGCATCCCTTCATCCCGCCGAATTCGGGAAAGTTCGGCGATTTTGGACTTTCCGGCATAGCGCGAGGCGCCGCGGTGATCTTCTTTGCCTACATCGGATTTGACGCGGTCTCAACCGCCGCTCAGGAGGCAAGGAATCCCCAAAAAGACATGCCGATCGGGATCATCGGCTCGCTCGTGGTCTGCACCTTCCTCTATATCCTGGTATCGGGCTTGCTGACTGCCGTGGTGCCGTACACGGAACTGAACGTTTCGGCGCCTGTGGCGGTCGCAATCGATGTTACGGGGGTGCGTTGGGGCAGTCTGCTCGTAAAGGCGGGTGCTGTGGCGGGTCTCGGCAGCGTGATGCTGGTTATGTTGCTGGGACAGTCCCGTGTGTTCTACTCGATGTCGCGCGATGGTCTGTTACCAAAATGGGCGGGGACGATCCATTCACGGTTTCGAACACCGTGGATTTCCTCACTCGTTGTCGGCGTTGCCGTAGCGGCCTTCGCTTCGCTGATTCCGATCGGCGACCTCGCCGTGCTAGTGAACATTGGGACGCTGCTGGCATTTGTCATCGTTTGCGCTGGAGTGTGGATTCTTCGCCGCAAGCGCCCGGATCTCCCTCGCCCGTTTAAGACGCCGCTGGTTCCGCTGGTTCCCATCCTCGGGATCCTTACTTCTCTGGCGGCGATGCTGAGTCTCCCGGCTAAGACCTGGTGGCGGCTGCTGATTTGGCTCGGAATCGGCTTGCTTGTGTATGGTTTCTACGGACGAACCCACAGCAAAGTGCGGAACGCATCCCCTTCTTAGAGTTCCATGAAATAATTCGGTAGCCCGCCAGAATGCGCTACTCTGGCGGCGCAAGTTGGGCGAGCCAATGCCGGCCGTGCCCAAGGTGTATGACCAGCGCACATTTTCTCGGTCGACTGTGGTTGTTTGTGCGGCGAATGTCTCGGCTTGACCGCATCGCCGTAACTGTGTTGGTTCTCTATGTCCTGGTGCGTATGGCTCGTCACTTCGGACTGAGCCTGCCGTTCGCCTCGTTCCTAGCCTTTCTCAGCTTCGCAGCCGTCGCCTATCTCATCGTCCGACTGATCCCGTGGGTGCGTCGGCAACTTCTTTGGAGGCTGCGGAACCGGCTGATCGTCGCTTACGTGTTCATAGCCGTGGTGCCGGTCGTTCTCCTGCTCACAATCGTGGGACTGGGCTTGGTCCTGTTGGAGTTACAGATCGGCGCACACCTGTTCCGCGATGACCTGCAGAGCCGCATCAGCATTATTGCGGCGGCCACCGATTCCATTGCCGCTGCGCTGGACCGCGAACCGAATCTGCCCGTGGACCAGCCTGTTTCGCCTAATTCGACGGCGGTCGAGGATCCCGTACTGCTGCGCCCGGCCGTGGCAAACTTGATTGCCGCGGCACAAACCGAATGGCCTGACTTACGCGTGTATTTGAATCACGGCCAGCAATTGGTCCGAGCGGGAAACGGACCATTTGCGGGCCTGGCAGAGTTCCGAGGGCAGCTCTGGTTTGCTGGTGCTCGCTCGGTGGCCGTTTCCAAAGGTCAGACAACGCTGCTCGTCGTCGCGCCGATCACTCCCGCCCTTCTGGATAGCTTTCCCTCGAAGCTCGGACCCATCCAGATTGGTCTGCTCGAGCCTGCCACAAGGCAAACTCCCAGGGCGTTCCCGCTCGACCGCCAGTACTATGTCTTCGGAGAACAGGTGGCCAGCAGCCGACGTTTGCTGCCTCCCGCCACCAGTTGGCTCGACGTGCGCATCCCAGGCGGTGCCACTCTGTTGGCAAGCAAAGCCGATACCGGCGCCGATGTCACGCCCAGCCCCATCCTGGTGACCTTCTCCCTGCGTCCTTCGATGGTTAGCCAGGATCTGTTGACATCGGTAGGCTACCTTGGCCCCGTGCTCGCTGACATACTCCTGGTGGCAGCTTTGATCTTCCTGTTGCTGGAACTTGCTGCGCTGGCGACGGGCTTCGTGCTGACCCGAACGATCACCCGCGCTGTGGGGGACCTCTACGATGGAACGCTTCATGTGCGGCGTGGCGACTTCAGCCATCGCGTCCGCGTGCTCAAACGCGACCAACTCGGGGCACTGGCGGAGTCGTTTAATGATATGACCAGCTCGATCAATGAACTGATCGAAGAACAACGCCAGCGCCAGCGATTGGAAAACGAAGTCGCGATCGCGCGAGAAGTGCAGCAGCAGTTGTTTCCCCAATCGATGCCATCGGTGCCGGGTCTGGATCTCTATGCGATCTGCCGACCCGCGCGCGTGGTGAGCGGCGATTACTACGACTTCATTCCGCTGGGCCCAGGACGCATCGGCATCGCGTTGGCCGACATCAGTGGGAAGGGAATCTTCGCCGCGCTGCTCATGGCGAGTCTTCAAGCCGCCTTGCGCAGCATGGCTGTTTTGGATGGCCAGGGCGGAGTCGCCGAGCTTGTTACGCGCTTGAACCGGCACCTGTTTGTGAACACATCGAATGACCGCTACGCCACTCTGTTTTACGGAGTGTATGACGCCACCGACAAAACGCTGACCTATACCAACGCCGGCCACCTTGCTCCCCTGTTTGTCTGTGACGGGTGCGTTCGGTCGCTCGATCAAGGCGGTACCGTCATCGGGCTGTTCGAAGAGGCCCAATACACCCAGTCGACGATCAAAGCTGCGCCGGGAAGCCTGCTGGTTGGTTTCAGTGACGGCCTGACAGAACCGGAGAGCGTCTACGGCGAGGAGTACGGGACCGATCGCTTACGGTCGGAAATTCTCAGGCAGCGCGGCCTGCCCGCGATTCGCTTAGCGGAAAATCTTATCTCCGCCGTCGAACAGTGGGCCGGTACGGCCGAGCAAGCTGACGACATGACCGTGGTCGTCGCTCGTATGACGTAGAATGCCGAAATCGAGGCACCAGGCTATGCCCTCCCATCCGCCTATCGTTGACCAGCCATGAAAATCCTGACCGCTGCCGAAATGCGCGAAGTCGATCGTCTGACCGCTATGGAGGCCCGCGTACCCAGCCTCACGCTCATGGAGAACGCGGGCAAGGGTGTTGCCGAATTCATTCAGTCCCAGTTCCCGGATTGGAAACGGCGACGCGTCATCATCCTTTGTGGCAAAGGAAACAACGGCGGCGATGGGTTCGTGTGCGCCCGTTATCTAAAAAAAAAGGGCGCCCGCGTTTCCGTCTACCTCCTCGGCAAAGCCCGCGACGTGAAAGGCGACGCCGCCCTGAATCGTAAGCGTTGGAAGAGCACAGGGAAGATCATCACCGAGGTACCTTCTGAAAAGAGCGGTTTTCTGGTTTTCCAGAGCGGCGATCTGATCGTCGATGCGCTTCTCGGAACCGGAATTCGAGGTCCCTTGGAAGGACAGTTGGCCGAAGTCGTCCGGGCGGTTAATGAGCATCCAACGGGATGCACGGTGCTGTCCGTGGACATTCCGTCGGGCCTGAACGCCGACACAGGTGACGCCCCGGGACCGGTGGTTGTTGCCGACACCACGGTTACCTTCACTGCACCCAAGCCCGGACTTCTTCTCGGTGCCGGACCTGAGCACGTGGGCGATCTGGTTGTTCGCGAAATTGGCTCTCCGCGATCGCTCGTCGAGGAAACTGGGACAGGTAACCTGCGTTGGAGCGAGCCGCGCGACTTCGCGCAGTTTGCTGTTCGACGCAAGGCGGCGGGTCACAAGGGTGACTACGGCCACGTGCTGGTCGTAGCCGGATCGGTTGGGAAAAGCGGGGCGGCAATCCTGGCCGGGACCGCCGCGCTTAGGGCCGGGGCAGGGTTGGTGACCGTCGCGACGCCCGAACCTGTCTTGCCGATTGTGGCCGCCTACACACCAGAGATCATGACGGAGCCGCTGGCCGCCACAGTCATCGGCACGGTTTCTGAGCGCTGCCTGGAAGGCAAGCTCTTCAGCAGGATTCTGGAAGGCAAGCGCGCCCTGGCCATCGGTCCGGGGCTTAGCACGCAGGCCGAGACAGAATCGTTTGTCAGAAGCGTTGTGCGCGCCCGTGACATTACGCCGATCATCCTCGACGCAGACGGTCTTAATGCTTTCGCGGGGCAGGGCAGGGAGCTAGCTCACCCGAAGGGCTTGCTTGCAGTGACACCACACCCCGGAGAAATGGCGCGCCTGCTGGGTTGTTCCATACAGGACGTGCAAGCCCGCCGCATCGACATCGCGCTGCAAGCGGCGGCCGATTGGAATGCCTGCGTTGTCTTGAAAGGCCATCAGACGGTGATCGCCTCTCCCGATGGTCGCGCTTGGGTCAACTCAACCGGAAATCCCGGTATGGGCACCGGCGGTACCGGTGACGTGCTGACCGGGATTCTGGCAGGGCTCACGGCGCAATATGGAGCCGGTCTCTGGCCGGAAATGCTTGCTTTCGGTGTGTATCTGCACGGTCTTGCCGGAGATATCGCCTACGCGGAGACCGGGTGTGCGCCTTTGATGGCCACCGATTTGATCTCCTGCCTTCCGCGCGCCTTCCGCCAGTTTTATTTCGAGTGCGGTCGTGTCTAAACGAGTGTTCGTGACGCATTCAACCGAAGAAACCATTGCGCGCGGTCGTGAAATCGGAAAGCGGCTTACGCCCCCCGTCTTAGTTCTTCTCTCCGGTGATCTCGGGGCGGGGAAGACAACACTCACAAAGGGCCTGGTGAGGGGTCTTGGCGCCGCCGAAGAAAGTGAGGTCACCAGCCCAACCTTTACACTGGTGCGTCAATATGAGCGCGGAGCGCGCGTCTATCATGTGGATCTTTATCGCATCGTCAGCCTGGAGGACTTCAACACGCTGGGCCTAGAGGATATTTTCGACGAACGAGCCGTCGTGATCATCGAATGGGCTGACAAGCTCAACCTACGAACAGATTGGCCGGTCGTGCGAATCAAACTGGAGCACGTATCGGAGGAGGAGCGGCGGATTTCGATCGAAAATGCCGCGGATCTGATCTAGCGCCGGTTGTTCACAACCCCATGATGTGGAAGCCGGCATCCACGTAGAGGATATTGCCCGTGACGCCGCGCCCCAGGTCGCTGCCCAAAAAGACGGCGGCGTCGGCAACCTCCGCGGTGTCGGTGTTCCGCCTGAGAGGCGCGCGCTGGGCGGAGAGCTCGAGCATCTTCGTTAAATCCTTCACTCCGCGCGACGAAATTGTCTTGATGGCGCCGGCCGAAATCGCATTGACCCGAATTTTATTCGGTCCCAACTCGCTTGCCAGATATTTCACTTCGGCCTCAAGGGCTGCTTTGGCGATGCCCATGATGTTGTAGTTCGTCACAACCCGCGTCGACCCAAGATACGTCAGGGTCATGATCGAACCGCCGTTGGTCATGAGCGGAGAAAGCGCTCGTGAAATCGCGACGAGCGAATAGGCGCTCACGTCGAGTGCAAGCTGAAAACCCTCGCGCGACGTGTTGAGAAATGGCTGATTCAGATCCTCGTGTTTGGCTGCCGCCAGGCTGTGGACCACTACGTCCAGCCTGTGCCCGGCCGCCTGGAGCGAGCTGGCCATTTGTTCGATGTCTGACTGCTGCTGAACTTCACAGGCGTAAAATGCCGTGGCCCCCAACTCCCTACCCAATTCTTCTACCGATCCCTTGGCGCGCTCGTTTTGGTAGGTCAACAGAAGCCTGGCACCCTCGCGCGCATAGGCCTGAGCGATGGCGTAGGCAATGCTCCACTTATTCCAAACACCCAAAACGATCGCAGTCTTGCCTTCTAGCAGTCTTGGCATGGCTCGCCATTCTAACCGAAAAAACTCAGTGTGAGCGCGCCCAGTGAATGATCTCGCGCACGACGAATTCCAAGTACGGCCACAGAAGCGCGGCGATCGCTCCGGCGGCCGCCCAAAAGCGAGAGGGATGCGCAGCCAGGCTGCTGGGTCTCTCGGGGTCATGGGTCGCGCAGAAACCTCTGGCGACCCCCTGACGCCAGCAGCGCTCGCCCCTCGGGCCCAAATAGAGGCACGGGCCCTGACCGGTGGGATCGGCATCGTGGCCCGCTTCGCGGGCTTGTGCCGGAGGCCGGGGCGGGTGAGACCAGCCCCGCGGAAGGCCATCGGGAGTCATTGCTGCGGTCGTCCCTGCATTGACGCTTACGCGGCGTTCCATTGCGTATCGCTTCGGCCCTGAGCTAAATTGAAAACTTGCCCGATAGAATACCTTAGAACATGTTGGAAACGCCTATTGCGCAGCCGTCTGCCCATCCTTCTCGGATGAAGCTTGAGCCGTACTGTGCCGAAATCCGGCTCACCCACCTGACCCTTGGTCTCGACAACATCCACTACGACGTCTTCCTGAGTCCCCGCTTTGTCGAATTTACCCGCAAGTACCTGCTCGACTCGCTGCGTCAAGTCGTCAACATCAGCCTGCTGTACGGCAAAGAGCACGAACGCGGTCGGGATCGCGAGCGGCGTCAATCGGGGGCACCCGAGCACTCGGCGTTCCGAAAGCTATTGATGGAAGTGCTGCAAGAGTCGCTGACACGCGCGAAATTCCAGCAATCGATCGAGAGCGATATCCTGCATCGGCTGGCGCTGCTGAAATTCCTGGCGCAAGAGACAAGCAACCAGTTTTCCAGCATTTTGGTCGAATGCAAGGACTGGATTCGATCGCGCGGCGAACTGTTCGAACACAGCGAACAGGCCCACGTGATGCGCTCGAAGATCGCCGACGTCCAAGCGGACCGCAAGAACGTCATCCGCCAGGTGGGGGAGACGCTCTGTCGGGTCTGGTGCGACCTCGAGGAAAGTGCTCTTTCGAAAATGCGCCGCGCTCTTTTCGGCGACGATTTTGGCCCAACGTACGAGCTGCTGCAGAACCGCTTTCTTTTCGTAGAAGGCGGAAATGACGACCAATTCATCGTCGAACACTACGTGCTGCTCGGCAACTTTGTGAACGACCCGGATCGCTTCGAGGTATTTGATGCCCTTCTGCTCGATTTCGTGCGCGAGTATGTCCTTTTGGGGGACGATGAGGAGCTCACAAAAGCGCGCAAAATGCATGAACGCCTGCTCGAGCAGGCGCGGCTTTTGCGCTCGGAAATCGCGCGTCTCGAGGACGAGCATGACGATGCCGCCGGACGGGCCAGCGATGCCGACCGCCCATTCCCCTCGCTGTTTAAGCGCAAGTCGACCTCTTCGTCCGATGCCCGGCAAGAGTTGGAAGAAGTTCGGCGCAAAATGGTCTCGCTCGAAACGAACCTGGAAGAGCTCGACCCCCAGATCGAGACGGCGAAACAACGTCTGGAGTTTTTTACCGACGAGCTCAGAAACCGTATCGGCGACTATCTGAACCAGCCCACCAACGCCACACGAATGTTCGATGTACGGGCGGCCGAGGGCGAGTCGGACGACGGTGGTCCCCCCGGCGAGGTCCGCGCCCATCTGCTCGAAGAATGGGTTCACAGGCTGGAGGAGCGGGATCTGCTGTTCCACGTTCTGGCGGGCTACGAGTTGCGCAGGATCGCCTCCGAATACTGCCCGCCGATCCACTTGCAACAGCTGAAGAAAGCGCTCGTCTACCGCGAAGAGGCCAAGCGGGTGGCACAGATTTTGGAGAAGTTCCCGGCCCGCAAAGTCTCGCTGAAAAGGCTGGAAGAGTCCTCGCGTGGGATTCGCAGGCGCACGGTGCAGGAAACCCTTACCCTGGGGCTGCAGTTCGCTGAAGACTTGATGCGCCTCCGCCGGGACCGAAGGAACTATCAGCACTTGGCGGGGTGGATGGAACGTATCAATCTGGTTCATTCCGAACGCGCTCGCGAGCTGTCCCGCGCCAATAAAAGCCTTTATGAGTTTCTCCATCCGGACGAAAGCCGACCGGCCGAAGACCCCGTAATCAACCACGTCGTAATCAAAGCGGATGTGCGCGGCTCGACAGGCATTACCAAAGATCTGCTGGCGCGCGGCATGAACCCGGCGTCACACTTCAGTATGAACCTCCACGAGCCGGTCAAACGGATGCTGGAACGTTACGGTGCGGCGAAAGTGTTCATCGAAGGCGACGCCATCATATTGGCTATCTACGAAACAGAATCGACCCGTGCGACGCAGCGCGCCGTCGCTCGTGCGTGCGTTCTCGCGCGTGAAATCCTTGCGGTCACTGCCGCCTACAATGCGCGTGCGAAGGCCGGCGATTTGCCCCCGCTCGAACTCGGCGTCGGTGTTGCATTTCAGGATTCGGCGCCCTCGCTTTGGATGGACGCCGATTCGCGCATCATGATTTCCCGCGCCTTGAATCTATCGGACCGCCTTTCGAGCTGTTCGAAAATGGCCCGACGCCTCTTTCAAACCAACCCTGGGCCTTTCAGCGTTTACTTGCTACAGACTCTCATGGAGGACGTTGCGGCCGACGAAGGTGAAGAGCTTCTGGTGCGTTACAATCTCAACGGCATCGAACTCAATGAGGAAGGCTTTCAAAAGCTGAGCTCGGAGATTTCGCTCGCGCCCATGTCCGGAAATTTCCCGCTTCCGTGGGGCAAGGAACGGGTACAGCTCCATTTCGGAGAGGTTCCGCTCGGCGAATCGCTTGAGCCGATCGTCATTCGCAAGGGACTGGTGCGGCAGCTCTTACCTGGCGGCAAGATCGGAGGGCCAGGCACGCGTCCTTATTACGAAGTGTGTACTGACCCGAAGCTGCTCGAACTTGCCCGCAAACGATTTGTCGCCTTCAATCCGAAAAGCAACTAGCGGTCTTGCCGCCAGTCATGCACCTTGTTTCGCCCGTTGTGTTAAGGAAGGCGGAGGGGTACGATTTGCGGTCCGGAGCGATCTTTTCCCCCTTCGGCCCGGAGGTCCCGAATGAATTCGGCGGCGGCAACCTTTTCCTCTGGTTCAGCTCCCCACGAGCTCGACTTCGCCTCAGCGTTGCAAGCAGCCGAGGCCATACGCAGGAAACAAGTGTCGTCGGTAGAACTGACGCTCCGCGCCTTCGACCGGATCGAACGCTATAACCCCGCCCTCAATGCCTTCGTTTACCAGCTGGAGGAAAATGCCTTAGCGCAAGCCAAAAAGGCTGACGCGGCCGTGGCGCGACAAGAAGCGCTCGGCGTGTTCCATGGTGTACCCATCCACGTGAAGGAAAGCTTTGGCGTGGTGGGTCAGCCGTGCACCTGGGGATTGCGGGATTTCAAAGACTCCCGGGCAACACAGAACGCCACAATCGTCGACCGCTTGCTGGGGGCGGGAGCGGTCTTGATAGGCGCCACCAACGTTCCGGTCAATCTGGCCGACTGGCAATCCTACAACCCGATTTATGGAACGACAAACAATCCTTGGGATTTGACCCGAACGCCCGGCGGGTCTTCGGGAGGAAGCGCTGCAGCGCTTGGTGCCGGTCTCGGATACCTGAGCGTTGGCAGCGATATCGGCGGTTCAATACGTGTGCCGGCAAGCTTTTGCGGAATCTACGGACACAAGCCAACCCTCGATCTTGTGAGTCTGCGTGGGCAACTGCCAGGTGGAATCTCCACTCCGCCTGGTTTCTCGACGCTGCTGGCTGTCGCCGGACCCATGGCACGAAGCGCGAACGATCTCCTCGCGGCGCTGAAAGTTATGGGAGGACCGGAAGAATGGGACGCCAAGGCCTGGAAATGGGAGCTTCCTCCAGCACGAGGCCGGAGATTGCAGGAGTTTCGCGTCGGATACGTTCTCGATGATCCCATTGCCCCTCCCGCACCCGACGTGCGAGTCGTTCTGGAAAAACTTCTCGATGATCTGGGTCGGATGGGCATCAAAATGAAGCCAGGGTGGCCGGCAGCATTTCAACCGACTGCCTTGCTGGATACATACCGTTTGCTGTTGTTCGCGTTTTTTATCAACATCTCTCCTCCGGAGGCCCAACAGGCGCTCAGGCGGCAATTCGAAAGGATTGCAGGTCCCGGGGCGGCCGAAGCTCTCTCGTCGTTCCCGCGCTGGCAAGCGGAGAACCTGCGTCGCCTGGAATTTCGCGCGCACTGGCAGGCCTACTTCAATGACGTTGATGTTTTCCTCTCGCCCGTTACGTTCTCGACAGCATTCCCTCACGATCATAGCCATCCTCAAGAGCTTCGCTCGATTGCCACAGCCGCAGGGCCGCGAGACTATATGGAAGGTTTGAACTGGATTAGCTCCGCTACTCTGACCGGTTGTCCGGCCACAGTTGCGCCCGCCGGTCGAACCGAAACAGGCCTGCCTGTTGGGATTCAAATCATGGCACCGTACGGAGAAGATGCCACGTGCATCGCGTTTGCAGCTTTACTGGCGCAGGAAGTGGGTGGGTTCACGCCTCCACCGGGTTATCAGCACTAGTTCACCATGGGTGTTCCAAGGCGCTGTCCCCCGCAATGACCAGTGCAGCTGATTCTTCCTGTTAGACGCGGGGCACGCATATTTTCTCCGGCCCATGCGGGCCGTACCGCCCCAGTGGCTGCAAGATGAATGGCCATAGTGTCCTGCCAATGGAACCCGCGTAGCATAAGGTTAGCTACCGGTGGCGACGATTTAACCCGCGTACTAAGGTCATTTCTTCTTTTTCCTGGCGTCTTCTGCGGCCTTCAAACAGGCGTGACAAACGTAAAGATATCGAGCCTCGTCATGTTTTCCTTGGCGAGCAACGCTGAGGAGAATTGCGTGCTCCTGTCCACAGATCGAGCACTTTCCGCCTCGATTGCCTTCGAGCGCTGCGATCAACTCTGCAATTTGGTATTCTCCTCCCATGTTGTGTCTCACGATGCATTCATCCGGTCCGGTTCCTCGAACCGAGAACGACGACCCCGTAAATGTGCCATTCAGCGCGGTCGCGATCAAGACTCCTCTGCTTTTTCGCTCCCACAGCGATGGAGCAGCCGTTCGCACGCTCGCGGCGAACCATTGAACGCTGATCGCTCGATCTGGTTGTTTGTGGCGCCGACCGACGATGTTGCGTACATCCAACAATCTTCGTAGTCTTATGAGTTACCGAGCATGG
>Ga0187783_10000528_pt1 | contig 28134 bp, 23 predicted proteins | sample 1015_SJ02_MP02_2_FD_132471 | JGI IMG/M metagenome (GOLD analysis project Ga0187783, IMG submission 132471) | Tropical peat soil microbial communities from peatlands in Department of Meta, Colombia - 1015_SJ02_MP02_20_MG | ecosystem: Environmental > Terrestrial > Soil > Wetlands > Peat | place... | reverse complement strand
TACAAACAGTCGGCGCGCTCGTTCACCGTAATTCCGTCGCGCTATTCGGCGCAGTATTTCTTGAGCCGCCCGGCGACTCCGCAGCACGGCGACCAAGAGTAGCCTGTAGGCTATTCTTCGTCGGGTTTCATTCAACTCGGACACACTCGTCGCGCGACATCCTGTCGCGCTCCTGTCGTCTGCCTCGCGCCTCCCGCCATCCGTGGCTCCGGCGCTCGGTCAGACGGTCCTCGTTCGAATGAAACCCGACTGAATCAGAGCAGAGGTTACTCTTGGTCGCCGTGCTGCGGAGTCGCCGGGCGGCTCAAGAAATACTGCGCCGAATAGCGCGACGGAATTACGGTGAACGAGCGCGCCGACTGTTTGTAGTCGAAGACGTACGCCCCGATGTTCTTGGCGCGCTGATCGGTGGTTCCCAACGAGCCCAGCTGCCAGTTCTCCTCGATGTAGCGCAGGATGCTGCCGAACTCGAACGCGGCGTGCGTGATGTACCCACCTTTGCTCGAAGAGCCCGGAATGTCGTAGGGAGAGATGACGATCGCGGGAACGCGGAAGCCGAGCCCTCCCTGCGCGTCTTTGTACTGATACGGCGTGAGGTTGTCGTAGAATCCTCCCCAGTCGTCCCACAGCACGAAGATGGCCGTCGACTTCCAATACGAGCTCTGGCCGATCGCGTTGACGACGCTGGCTACCCAAGAGGGTCCGTCGTCGGGCTTTTGCGCCGGGTGATCGGAATCTTCGTCCGATGGAATCACCCACGAGACCGCGGGCAACGCGTCGTTGCTGATGTCGTTGAAGATGTTGGTCTCGGGCATCGAGACGTTGGTGCCCCACTCCGAACCGAAGCGCACCGGATAGATGACGTCGAAGGCGTTGAGCAAGTCGCCCGAGCAATCGGGACAGCCGTTGCTCGGGCTGCAGCTCTTCGAATAGCCGCTAAAGCAGGGCGTGTAATACTTCCAGGATACGCCCTTGGCGTCGAGCAGGTCGCGCAACGTGTCGTAACCGGGCGACGACGAGTAGTTGGGAAACTTGTTCGAGCACGGGAAGGGCCCGTTCTCCTGAACTTGGCCCGCGACGTTGATGGTCCATGTTACCACGCCCGTCGGCGCGTCGCAGCCCCACGGCCAGCCGGTCGGGCTGTCCACGATGCTCACGGCCGCTTTCGACTGCGCTTTGCAAGATTCGATGCAAGTATCGCCGCGGATCAGGTCCTGGTGGGCGGTGAAGCTTCCGCTGCCCTGCGTTTGGAACATGTGATCGGCTAACACCCACTGCTCGGCCATGTCCCAATACGGCGCGATCTGCGAGGGTTCGACGTACTGATAGGCCAAGGCGCCGATCGGCTCGCCGTTTTGGTTGCACGCCGCCACCGGCACCAGGTTGAAGCCGTCCATCTTTCCACCGTCGAAGGCGGTTTCGAAGGACGCGTGGCAATGGGCGATGTCCTGCGTCATCAATAACGCGTGCGGCTTGAGAGTTATCCATTCGTCAATGTAGCCGCTGCCGTGCTTCACTTTTGCCAAGCCGCGAGTCGCGCCGTCGGCGCCCGGAAACGTGGCGAAGAAGTTATCGAAGCTGCGATTCTCTTGCACGATCAGCACGACGTGTTTGATCGGCGAGCTCACCGACTGGGCGAGCGGGGATACCGGGATCGAGTTAGCCATCGGCGACGCCCCGCCGCCGCATCCCTCCAGCGCCAGGGCCGCCGCCGCCGCGCATACGGCGAGGCAGCGCCCGCTCACGCCGGTTCCATCGTCGCGCCCACCCGCTGCGCAATCGACTTCACGTCGTAATCGAACCGTCCGGCAACTTGCGACGTTGCGTCGACGATTGCGTCGAGCGTCGCGGCGTCAAATGACGGCTTGTAGTAATCCGGGAAGGAGAGTTTCTTGCTGTAGGCCTCGCGCGCCGCTGCGAAACTCGCGGGGTCGAGGCCGGTGTGCGCCAGAATGCGATCGATGGTGGCGAGCGAGTCGCCGCACAGGTCTTCATAGCGAACGACGCAGACCCGCTTGGCCAGCTCCGGATCGGCGTCGAGCTGACGCGAAACGAACCCGTAAACGTAGGACCAATAGCGCGCGCGCGACCGCGCCCACTCTCCCGCATCGAAGAGCCGCCGTATCTCCGCGAGCTCTTGCGGGTCGCCGACGTTAGCCATGACCTGGGAGGGCCCGAACTCGTGGTGGCCGGTGAGCTCGATGATCTCGATCTGGCGCGGATCGTCACGCTCGAGCTCTGCCCAAATGCGATCTTGCTTGATCAGCGAGGCGACGTGGTCGATCGGATTGCGCACGTAGAGCAAGAAGGCGGCGTCGGGAAAGAGCCGTCGCAGGTACTGCATGCGGACGACGCACATGATAGCCTTGCTGACGTATCGGCTACGCCCGCGAACCAGCGCCAGCTTGCGAAGATGATCGCGATAGAACCGCTCGAACGTAGGGTTCGAGGTGGTGGCGTCGAGCACGCTGTATTGCGTTTCGTCGTGAATGCTCGGAAAGAAGTGCTCCCAAAGAATTTCCTCACCCATCTCGGCGCTGTCGCGCGTCACTTGAATTCGATCGCGGTGAATGCGAGCGACCGGCTCGCGCATGGCGTTGACCGGGATATGCGGAAAGACTTTATTCCAAACCCACGGCATGTAAGGCATTAGGAAGTCGGCGTACTTGTGGGTGACGACGTCGGGATGCTCGGCAAGCATCTGAAGCGAGATCGTCGTCCCGGCGCGCGGAAGCCCGCAAATGTAGACCGGACGGTCAACCCGAACGCCCGACAGGCGGCGCGCCAGCATCTGCGACTCGAGGTTACCGAACGTCACAAACAGCGGCGCGGCGGCATGAACGGTCCGCACGCTCCAATAAAACGGAGCGGGCACGGAGAATCGTTGCGCGGTCTTGGAGGGCGTGGTCATCGCCCTATACTTTCTCGAACAGCGCCCCTATGACCGTCAAGCCGGGACCGAACGCCATGCTCAAGACTTTCGATCCGATCGGAATCTCGGGCGATTCGACGATCAGCTGCCAAATGTGCGGTGCGGTTGCCGAAGCCATGTTTCCATGCTCGCGAAGAACCTGCCGGCTCAGCGCGACGGCGCCTTCCTGAATTCCGAGCTTGCCGCGGATCTGGTTGAGGATCGCCGGGCCGCCGGGATGGATTGCGAAGATCATGGACGACTTCTCGCGCTCAAAATCGAGATCGACCTGGGCGCAGATCGATCGAACGAAGTCGCCGATCGAATCGCGGATCATGAAGGGCACGCGTTTTGAGAGCGACATGTCGAACTGCAGCGGGCCCGGCCGCAGGGTCATCTCGGGCAGGGAGTCGGGCAGAATGTACTCGTCGATCGCAAGGATTTTCAATCCGCGGCCGCCGCGCTTGGCAAAATCGGCAAGCGGATACGCACCGTATTTGATGAACCCGTCGGCGAAGAGCGTCGAAGTGACGAAGTTATCGGGTTCGCTGCCGAGCAGATCGAAATGAAGCGAGAGAAACTCGGTGTGAACGAGATCCACTCGATGCTTGCGTTTGGCCAGCGAAACGTACGACGAGCCGACTAACCCTACGGCGGTTCGGATCGCCGGAAAGGCTCCGTAGCAGCCCATGTGATAGGAATGCGTCACGCCCACGCCGAGCCACCCGCGCCGCGAAAGAAAGGTTTGGACGGGGCTGGGCGAGACGTAGCCCGAGCAACTGACGTGCACGATGTCGTCGGGCGCCGTGAGCGCGGCGTCGCCGTAGACGCGCTCGAAAACGTCGCAAGCGATTTCTTCAAAGAGGTCCATGCGCTCGTCGAGCGTTTCGCCGGAGGGATTTCGCAGGTCGCCGTAGCGGCGAACTTCCTCTGATTCGGCGGCGGGATCGCGCTTGACGAACCGCGACGTCAGCACGCTCACTTGCCGGCGCGCGATGTACTCCGAGGAGGTTCCGTAACGAGCCATCCGTTGCTGCAGCGAGCGTCCGATGCGCTCGCGTCCGTCGCGGCCGGCAACGCCCTGCGCCGCGCACTGCGCGAGCGTCATGAAGTGCGCTTGAATCTGCTTGAGCTCGTCTTGCTCGACGGGCGCCGTTACCTCGATTCGCTCGAAATCGGCCAAAACGACCGGAACCGCGAGCTGTCGCGGAAGCGCGGGGATGGTGCCCGAGGACCTCTCTAAAATTCGCATGGAACGCGGCCAGATCTTCGCCGCCCAAGCGGGCCTTCCATGCGAGCGGCACCCTCAGAATCGTTGATTATCATCACTTATTCGGGTCATTGTTACATTCGTCTCACTCGTCATCCACCGGCCGGCGCGATGGTTTCTGATGCAAGAAGTATTCCCTCGAATACTGAGCCGCAATCGGTACGAAGGATCGGGGCTGCTGCGAGAAGTCAAAGAAGTCGTGGACGAAACTTGCCGAGGTTTTATCGGTCGTACCGAGCGAGCCGAGATCCCAGTTCTCCTCGACGAAACGTATGATGCTTCCGAATTCGTACTGAGCGTGCGAGACGTAGCCCGCTCGCGCATAGGGCGATACGGCGAGCAGCGGAACGCGAAAACCGAGGCCGCCGAAACGATGCGTGCCCGGCGGCGGTACGTGGTCGTACCATCCACCCCAATCGTCCCATACGATGAGAATCGCGGTAGTGCTCCACGCCGGGCTTTCGCCGATCGCGTTGACGACCTGCGTTACCCACGACGGCCCCGTATCGGAGTTATCGGCCGGGTGATCCGAGTTTTGGAAATCGGGGATCACCCAACTCACCGCCGGCAGCGTGTCGCGGCCGATGTCGGTAAAGACTTCGGTCTCGGGCGAAATCACGTTGGTGCCCCACTCCGGGCCGCTGCGAACCGCCGAAATGGCATCGAACGCGTTCCAAAGGTTTCCGGCGAAGTTCCCGGTCGCCGGCGTGTAGTACCGCCACGAAATCTGACCGTTGTCGAGCAGATCGCGCAGCGTGTCGTACGACAGGCACGGGAACGGCCCTTGGCCGGCCAGGTAACGATTCTGCGCCGTGATCAAGGTGGTGACGGTGCCGGCCGGTGCGGTGCATCCCCAAGGGTAATCGCTTGGAAAATCGATCAAACTCTGTGACGAGCTAATCTCCGTGCCGCCGCGGATCAAATCCTGATGGGCGGTGAAGCTTCCGCTGCCTTGGGTCTGAAACGTATGATCGGAAAGCACGTACTGCTTGGCGAGATCCCAGTACGGACGAATCTGCGCGGGCTGCACGTACCGGTAGACGTACGTTCCGGGAATACGGCCGATTGGGACGGTGTCGAAGCCGTTCATCATGCAGACCTGCGTCTTGCCCGCGTTGCAATCGCGCAGCCAATACGGCTTGTAGCCGTTGTTGGGAGAGATCTCGCTCTCCAGGTCGGCCGCGCGCAAGGGAATCGTCTTACCGTCGTGGGTTTTACCGGTGGTGGTGCCGTCGGCACCGGGATAGGTCGCAAAGAGGTTGTCGAAGCTGCGATTCTCTTGGATTAGAATCACGATGTGGGTGAAGTACTTTCCCTTTTTTGCCGGAGCTACCGGCGGCAAGCCGCCGGCCGCGGATGTGGAACCCGAACCGCCGCAGCCGCTTAGCGATCCGAACAGCATTCCGGGAAGCGCAACGACGAGTGCAACAATCCGTGTGGCGCGACGGAAACCCCGCATGGTAAAGGTATCGTCCGGCTTCGGGCGCCATCCCTTCCGGATGCTGTTGCCCGCCGTTCCCGAAAACGTCGAGCGAGCGGCCGGAATCCTACGCGCCGGCGGCGTCGTCGCTTTTCCCACCGAAACCGTCTACGGCCTAGGCGCGCTTGCTTTCGATCCCGCGGCAGTGGCGCGCATCTTCGAGATCAAGCGGCGGCCAAGCTTCGATCCGCTGATCGTCCACGTGCTCGACGGTGCGATGTTAGCGAAGGTCGTCGCGGAGGTTCCTCCGATCGCCGCGCGCCTTATGAACGCGTTTTGGCCGGGCGCGCTAACGCTGGTACTGCGAAAAGCTTCACTGCTGCCCGAGCTGGTCACCTCCGGATTAGACACGGTTGCGGTCCGAATGCCCTCGCACGCCGTTGCGCGCGCATTGCTCGAGCGGGTCAATGCGCCGCTGGCTGCGCCGAGCGCGAATCCGTTCGGCTCCTTGAGCCCCACGCGCGCCGAACACGTGGCCGCGATGCTGGGCGATCGGGCGGGCGTCGTTCTGGACGCGGGCCGAAGCGAGTACGGAATCGAGTCGACGGTGCTGGCGCTCGAACCCCATCCGGCGCTGTTGCGTCCGGGCGCGATCGCCGTCGAAGCCATCGAGTCGGTCGTCGGGCCGATCGAGCGCGGCGCTTCGCGCGGACCGGTCCGCGCCCCGGGGCAGTTGCCGGTCCATTACGCGCCGCGCACGCCCCTGCGCGTGATCGAACCGGCGAGCGTGCCGTTAGCGGAGCGCTCAAACTCCGGGGTGCTCGGCATGCGTGACGCCTTCGAAGGTTATGCCGCCCAACGATCGCTCTCGCGCCGAGGCGATCTGCGCGAAGCGGCGGCTTGCTTTTTCGAGGCCCTGCACGAACTCGACGCGCTGGGGCTGGAGCGCATCGACGCGCAACCCCTTCCCGAGGAGGGGCTTGGCCTGGCGATGATGGATAGGCTTCGTCGCGCCGTTTCGTGAAACGCCCGGCGCTTGCCATGCGTTACGTCAGTAGCCGTCGAAATAAGGAAGATATGAATTCGTCATTCGCGTTGTTCGCACGTACCCTGAGCGTTGCCGCGTTGCTGGCGGCTTTCTGCGTAGACGCGGCACCCAACGACACGACGTTGCCGTACCAAGTTGCGGGCGACGTCGCGGAAAGTTTCCAGCTGTTAACTAGCACGTATTACCAGCAAGTCGATGCGCAGGTCTTGCTTGCTGCGGCGGCCGACGCGCTGGCCGACGAGGCGCACAAGCACGGCGTAACCATTCCCGCGCCGCCGCTTCACGTCGAGGGCGACCGCGATGCGACGGTTGCCGCGCTCGACGAGGCAATCGCCGACACGGCGAGCCAAGCGCACGCCGCGCCGAGCGAATTCGCCTACGCTGCGATCGATGCGATGGCGAAAGCGACGAACGACCGGTACACCCAGTTTTTTACGCCGGACGAATTCAAAGCGTTCAACGAAGCTCTCGACCCCAAGCGCATCGGCGGCATCGGCGTGATGATCGAGCCCGACGCCGCATCGGGCTGCGTTCGCGTCACCTACGTCCTTCCCAGCACGCCCGCCGAGCGCGCCGGCATGCAGGTCAACGACATCATCACCACGATTGACGGAACGCCGACCAAGGGTCTTAGCGTCGACACGGTTAGCGGACGGCTGCGCGGGAAACCGGGAACGGTGGTCGCGGTTACGGTCGAGCGCTCCAGCTTCCCGGCAACGCTGTCGATCACGCGCGAGGACGTTCAGCCGCCTACCGTGATCTTCAAGATGCTGTCGGATGGGATCGGCTACGTTTGGGTGATGGCGTTCGGGCGCGCCACGCCGGCCGAGTTCGACACCGCAATCGCGCGGCTCAACGATCTCGGCGCCAAGGCGCTGGTGCTCGACCTGCGTAACGACGGCGGCGGCTACGTCAACTCGGCGCTCGACATCAGCTCGCGATTCATTGCGAACAAGGCCTTGGTGACCGTTCAAGAGCGCGGACATCGCGACACGACGATCGATTCGGACGGCAATCCTTCGATTTCGATACCCGTCACGGTGCTGGTCAATCAGTACACCGCGTCGGCTTCCGAGATCACCGCCGGCGCGCTGCAGGACGACGGCATCGGGATGCTCGTCGGCGCCCGCACCTTCGGCAAAGGCGTCATGCAGACGCTGACGCCGCTGCCCGACGGCGCGGCGATCAAAATCACGACCGCGCACTATCTGACGCCGAGCCGCCGCGACATCAACTTGCGCGGTATCGACCCCGACGTGGCCGTTGACGAGAACCGCGACGCGCGGTTCGGCGACGTGGACAAAGACGCCCAGCTGCGGGCGGCCATCGCCCTGCTGCAGAAGAAGATCGCCGCCGCGAAAATTTAAATCTCGGCGATCCGGGCGATTAGCTCAGCTGGGAGAGCGCCTCCCTTACAAGGAGGAAGTCGGCGGTTCGAGCCCGTCATCGCCCATGTAGTTTGGAGCCGGCGCAACGGTGCCCGGGGGAACGCCGCCATGAAGGCAATGCAAACGGATATCGCCATCGAGCGCGACGGCGAAATCGCCATCATAACGATGAACCGTCCCGAGAAACGCAATGCATTGTCGGTGCAGATGATGCGCGCGCTCGACGGCGCGTTTCGCAGGATCGCTGAAGATAACACCTGTCGCGTCGCCATCCTTCGCGGCGATGGCCCGGCCTTCTGTGCGGGGCACGATCTGCGGGAGCTGATCGATGGCGACGAAGATGCGTACGAAGCGGTCTTCCAAGCATGCGTCGATCTGATGCGGACGATCGCCGGGATCCCGCAGCCGGTCATCGCCGAAGTCGCGAACGTGGCGACTGCCGCCGGCTGCCAGCTCGTCGCGGCCTGCGATTTGGCGGTGGCGTCAACGCAGGCCACCTTTGCAACGCCCGGCGTGCGGATCGGTCTCTTCTGCAGCACGCCGATGGTAGCGCTGTCGCGCGCGATCGGGCGCAAGCGCGCGATGGAGATGCTCTTGACCGGCGATCCCATAGACGCTGCCACGGCGCTATCGTGGGGATTGGTGAACCGTGTCGTTGCACCCGAACGGCTTCACGAAGCAGCGCTCGAACTCGCGCGCAAGATCGCAAGCTCCAGCCGAAGAGTCGTGGGCCTCGGTAAGGCCGCGTTCTACGCGCAAATTGAAATGGACGCGCCGGCGGCCTACGATTACACCAAGAAGGTGATGATTGCCAATGCGCTCGAGCCCGACGCGCACGAAGGCATTTCCGCGTTTCTCCAGCACCGCGCTGCGCGGTGGAACGTTTAGGAGGGGATGGGTACTAACCGTTGAAGCCGACTTCCGCACCGCGCTTCGTGGGCAGCCGCCGGTGCGCAACGTAAGAGAGCGTCGCCCACACCCGGTATGCGCGGCCGAAAAAAAGGACCCGCGCATACGCGACGGCAAGGGGACTCGCCGATGGCGGGTCCTCTTGTTATTAGTCCGCGCACGCGCTTCGCCGCATTCGTCCTCATCGTTGCATTGCTTGCGTGCCTCGCGATTGCGTTCTTCCGCGTACGCGTCGAAGCGCACGCGAACCGGGTCGAGCTGGCGATGGACTTCACCGATTTTGACGCGCTGGCTCGCTCGTACGACTACAATCCGGCAGCTTTCTTGATCGCGCTTCGGCGTGCCGGGCTCACCTCGCTCGCGCTAACCGAAGAGCTCGGAGCAAACGTCGGCTACGACGCAAAGGCCTACGCCGCCACCGGCGCCGCGCTGGTCAATCAAGCGCGCTTGACCCCGATCCGAGACCCGCTGCTCGCGCGGCTCGTTCAAACCCATCGAATCGTGCCGGGAGCAGTGTATTTGATCGTTTCCGATCCCTCGACCTACCATCGGTATCTGACCCAGCTGCGTCTGCACCTCATGCCCAAGAGCGTGCGAGTCTTGCGCTCGTCGCGGCCGTGGCTAATCGAAGCGCGAACGCAGATCGATTACTTTAACACCCTCGCACTGGGCATTCCGACCGATCAAATCGAGCTGGCTCGGCATCTCGCGCTGCTCGTCGTGCCGCGATTTCAAAACGACGAGCGCTTCGCCGCGCCGCAGATTGACGCGGTCTTCGACGACGTGCTGCGCTACGACCCCAAGGTATCCACCGCGATCTTTTTTGGATTGAGCAATCAGGTGCTGGGCTACCCCGATCACTTGCCCGACACGGCGGACGCATTCAAACGGCACGTCTTTAGCTTCGGATCGATCGAGACGTACGACCCAAGCCAAGTTCAAAAAGGGAACGATACGCTCGCACGGCTGATTCCGGGCAGAACCGTCCGCGTCCAGGCGATCGCCAAAACCGAGCTGGACAAGCTCAGGCTCGATGAGGTGATTGCTCGATACGTTCTCGGCGTACGCGAGCGCAACGTTCGAGTCGTTTACCTCCGCCCGTGGGGGCACCAAGACGGAACGCTCTCGATCGAAGCGACCAACGTCGAGATGGTCAAACAGATTGCCGACGCTCTTCGGGCCGACGGATTCCGGCTCGGCCGGGCGACTCCAATCCCTCAATATCACGGCAACAACCGGTTGCTGGTTGGTATCGCAGCGCTGGCCGTTCCGTCGATTTTCGTCTTGTTGCTCGATTTCTTCGGGTGGTGGCGCCGTGGACTGGCGATCGCGGCCTACGTTCTGACGATTCTGCTCTATGGCGCCGGCGTTGCGCTGCACCACGATGGCTTTGCGCGCTCGGTCATCGCATTGGCCGGAGCGCTGCTCTTTGCCACGGCGGCACTGCTGGTGCTGATTCCGGCATGGAGCGAGGTTCCGCGGCGCAGGCTGCGCGATCAGCTGATGCAAAGCCTCGGCTGGACGCTTGCAGCGACCGGGGTCGCGCTGGTCGGCGCGCTGGTCGTCGTCGGCGTGATGAGCTCGCCGCTGGCAATGGAAGAAATCGAGCGTTTTCGCGGCGTGCGGCTGGTGCTCGTGCTTCCGCCGCTGATCGCACTTACGCTCCACTGCTTCGACAAACGGTTCGGCGACGGCGCGCAACGTCCGCGCGACGTCTTTCTCTCGCCGGTGCTGACCTATCAGCTGCTGGCGGGCATTGCGATCGTGGCGCTGGGGGCGCTGATGCTGGTCCGCAGCGGCAACGACAGCGACATCTCGCCCTCGCCTTTCGAGCTGGCGCTCCGGCACGTCCTGACCCACACGCTGAGCGTTCGTCCGCGATTCAAGGAGTTTCTCGTCGGCGTCCCCAGCCTGATGCTGCTTCCAGCGCTGTTGCCGCTTCACCGCCGCGCGGTCGGATGGCTGGTGGCGCTTGGCATCGGCGTCGGCGTGGGCGACGTTATCGACACCTTCTCGCATCTCCATACGCCGATCGAAATCTCGCTGCTGCGCGTCCTCAACGGTTTGATCGTCGGCGCGATTCTCGGTACGATCGCGATCTGGATCTACCGGCGGACCGGGTCCGCCCCGGCGTAATACGTGCGGGTGCTGCTCTCCGGATACTACGGCTTCGGTAACTTGGGCGATGAGGCGTTGCTCGAAGTGATCGTCGAACGCATGCGCGATCGCTTTCCGTCCGCGCAGCTCGACGTTCTCTCGGCGACGCCGCAGATGACGGCGCAGCGCCACCGCGTCGAAGCCACGCCGCGTTGGGATTGGCGTGCCATCCGGCGTGCAATCGGCCGGGCCGACGTGGTGCTCTCCGGCGGCGGCGGGCTGCTGCAGAATGCCACCAGCTTGCGCAGCCTGCTCTATTATGCCGGGATTCTGCGCGAGGCGATTCGCGCCCGGCGCAAGACCATGGTGTTCGCGCAATCGGTCGGGCCCTTGGATTTTTGGGGGCGGTTGGTGGTTCGGCAGTTTTGCGCTGGGCTCGATCGAGCGACGGTGCGCGACGAGCGCTCGCGCCTGCTATTGTCCGAGCTGGCGCCGCGCACGCCCATCGAGCACACCGCCGACCCCGTTTTCTTGTACGAATCGCCGCAGCCCGGCGCCGACCTTTCGGCCGAAGGGTTAGGATCCGAAAGCGGGCCCTTTGCGGTCGTGAGCGTGCGCAAGCTGGGCGGCTTTCGCAACGTGCAGCAGCTTCTTGCCCGCGTCGTCGACCGGCTCGCGCTCCAGCACAACGTCCGATCGGCCTTTCTGCCGCTGGGCGGCGCGGGCGATGCTGCAGCCTCGAGCGACGTGATTCGGGCCTGCAAGTCAAACCCGGTGCTGCTGCCGGAGTGCACGCTGGAGAAAACCGCCGCCGTATTGCGCGCGGCGCACGTCGTCGTCGGAATGCGGCTGCACTCGCTGATCCTGGCGGCCCGCTATGCGGTGCCGTTTTTAGCGCTCGCCTACGACCCCAAAGTCTCGGCCCTGTGCGAAGACCTCAAATACCCGCTGCCGCCGCTGTGGACGGCAAACCGGCGGCCGTTAGCTGAAAGCGCGATCGACGAACTCGTCGACCGGCTGGTTTGCGAGCGCGACGTCCTCGCGGTGCACTTGGCCTCGCAGCGTCAGGCGGTGAAGACCGCGGCCGAGCGCAACTTCGACGTTCTAGGAGAACTCTTGGACGGCTAATGGATTACCGCGCGACGCTGAATCTTCCTAAGACGAGCTTTCCGATGAAGGCCGAGCTCCCCAAACGCGAACCGCAGTGGATCGCGTGGTGGCGCGAGCATCGCACGTACGAGCGACGGCTCGAACGTAACCTGCATAACGGTCCCTGGATCCTGCACGACGGACCGCCGTACGCCAACGGCGAGCTGCACATGGGCACGTTCTTCAACATGGTGCTCAAGGACACGTTCGTGAAGATCGCGCTGCTCGACGGAAAGTACGCCAAGTTCGTGCCCGGTTGGGACATGCACGGCCTTCCGATCGAGTACGAAACGCTAAAGTTCCTGGGAGTTAAGGATTTCCACGCGATCGACCCGCTCGAGCTGCGCGAACGCTGCCGCGAGCGCGCCTTGTTCTGGCTCGACCGCCAGCGCGCGCAGCGCATCCGCATGGGCAACTTCGGCCTGTGGGAGCACCCCTATCGCACGATCGATCCTTCGTTCGAAGCAACGATCGTCGATGCTTTGGCCGACCTGGCCGAGCGCGCCCAGATTTATAAAGGGTTGCGCTCCACGCTGTGGTGCTTTCACGACGAAACGGCGCTGGCCGAGGCGGAGATCGAGTACGAGCAGCGCGTTTCGCCCTCCATCTACGTGCGCTTCACCGCCACGCCGGAGCAAGCCGAACGAATTCTTAATGTCATGCAGGCTCGGGGTGACATGCCCGTGTCGTTTCTTATGTGGACGACGACGCCGTGGACGCTCCCCGCGAACGTGGCGATCGCGCTGCGCGCCGACGCGGCCTACGGCCTCTACCGGATTGGCGACGAGGCAGTGATCGTCGCCAAAGCTCTGGCGCGCCAGGCTCTTGGTGAGCGATTCGAGCAGGCAACGTTGTTGGGCACTGCGTCCGGCGAGCAACTGGACGACCTTGCAGTTCGTCATCCGTTCATGAACCGCGACTCGGTGATCGTGATGGCCGACTACGTAGACTTGGAAACGGGAACCGGTGCCGTTCATACCGCGCCGGGCCACGGCGCCGACGACTTCGATACCGGAATGAAATACGGCTTACCGATCCTCAACCCGGTCGATGCTGCGGGCCGCTTCACGGCCGAGGCCGGCTCCTACGCCGGCATGCGCATCTTCGAGGCAAATCCGAGGATCATCGAAGATCTGCGCGCCGGGGGCGCGCTGTGGAGCGCCGGCGAGTACGAGCATTCGTATCCGCATTGCTGGCGTTGCCACAATCCGGTTATCTTCCGCGCGACGGCGCAGTGGTTTATCGCGATGGATCAAAATTTGTTGCGCCAGCGCGCCATCGACGCAACCGACGCCGTTGCCTATACCCCGCAGTGGGGCCGCGAACGGCAGCGCCAGATGATCGAAACGCATCCCGAGTGGTGCATCTCGCGCCAGCGCACCTGGGGAACGCCGATTCCCTCATTGCTCTGTCTCGATTGCGGTGAATCCGTGTTGGACGCGCGCGTCGCACGTCTGGCGGCCAAGCGTTTTGCACAAGCCGGCGCGAGCGCGTGGTGGAGCGATCCGGTGGAGATCTACCTGCCTGCCGATTTCGCTTGCCCGCGCTGCGGCGGCCGGCGATTCGAGCAGGAAAAAAACATCGTGGACATCTGGTTCGAATCGGGCGTAACGCATCTCGCGGTGCTCGGACGCGACGGGATGCCTTGGCCGAGCGATCTCGTGCTCGAAGGCGGCGACCAGTTTCGCGGATGGTTCCGAAGCTCGCTGATCACCGGGGTCGCGATCAAAGGCCACGCGCCGTACCGCCGGGTGATGAAAAACGGCTGGGTCAACGACGAACAGGGGCGCCCGATGTCGAAATCCTTGGGCACCGGCATTGACGCCAAAGACGCAATCGAAACCTGGGGCGCGGACGTTTTGCGGTTATGGGCGGCATCGGTCGAGCCGATCGACGACGTGCGCTTTGGACCCAACGTGGTGGACCAGGTCGGACGGGTTTATCGCAACCTGCGAAACCGGATGCGCTTCATGCTTTCGAACCTTGAAGATCTCACCGCCGACGAGATCGTCGCGCGCGACGCGATGGAGCCGATCGATCGCCTGGCCTGCGCCGTAACCGACGCGTTCGTTTCCGGCGTCAAGAACTCGTACGACTCGTTCGAAGTTCACGATGCTTATCTTCGCATCGTCGAGTTCGAGAGCTCGGTGTCGAGCCTGTATTTCGATGCCCTCAAGGATCCGCTGTACTCGCGCGCCGCGGGCGATTCGCGACGGCGCAGCGCGCAATCGGCGCTGCTGTACGTGCTGCGGCGCTTTCTCACGGTGCTCGCGCCGGTGCTTTCGTTCACTGCCGAAGAGGCCTGGCAGGCGCTACAACCCGAGCTGCGCGGCGAGGCCGAGAGCATCTTCGACACGTCGTTCGACGCGGCTCGCCATCGCGGCAGTGCTTTCGAGAGCGATCTGCGCGTGTGGGAACAACTGCGAGCGCTGCGCGCTCGCGTGGCGGCGGTGGCCAGCCCGCGGGACTTCGAAGCCCAACTCGTGCTTGAGGTAACTCCGAACGCCTACAAACGGCTCCACGCTCTGGGCGATAATCTGCGCGAAGCGCTGGTCGTATCGCAGTTGCGCCTGATTTCGAGTGAAAAGGAAGACGCGCAGGGCGACGGCATCGCCGAATTCACCCTGCTGCCGGCCGAAGGCGAAAAATGCGCGCGGTGCTGGAAATACCGCGAGCTTGGAAGCGATCCCGAGCATCCGGGGATTTGCGCCGACTGCGCGCGCGTAGTCCGGGCGCTGCGAGCAGCGAACTAAAGCGGCCCCCTTACGCCCTACTCTTTGATGCTGACCGCCTGACCCGAATACTCCGTCGTAGTTTTAGACGGCGCTACGTTGCGCGACCCTTTGAACCCGGTGCGCAGCGTCAACTCCTTAAAGGGCACACCGCCGGTGGGATAGTTCCAGTAGCCGAACGTGTCGTCGCCGCAATCTTGATTCCCGCCGACGACCACGTTACCCTGAATCGAGTTGATCGGGGTGTTTAGCCGGCCGACGATAAACGGCTGTGCAATCCCGGCCTCGGAGCAAGAGACCGACCCCCGCAGATTGGTGGCCGCGACCAATGAGAGATCTCCTGACGGCAGCTCCACCGTTTGATAGATCTCGGTAGTGAAGCCGGGATAACCCTGGTCGGTCAGCGTGATGTATTTGCCGTCCCACATGACGCCGGCGGCCTGCTCGATGGGCTGCGCGAACGTAACGCTGCGCAGCGACGTGCCGCCCGTTGGCAGCTCGAAGACGCTAGTGTGTTGGCCGTTGTTCGCGGCCTCCACGTAAAGATTGCCGCGGTTGTCGTAGCCGGGCGACCACGGATACCAAAGCTCCGCGTTCGTGTAGCTGGTCGGTTTGCCGCTAGCTTTGGTAAAGACCACGACGCTGCCGGCATGGCTAAACAGGCCGTAGTTGGAGACGGCGAGGTCGCCGTCGGGAGATACGCTGCAGCCGATCGCGGGTCCACCGGTATCCAGCGTCGTTCCCGCTTTGATCGAGCCGTGCGCGTATTTAGTGACCGACTCACCGTAATAGTCCGTTACGTAGATGTCGCCGACTGCGTCGACACAGAGACCGAAGGGGAGTTTGAGCCCGGTGATCTTGCCGACCGGCGCCGCGCTCTTGTACTGGTCGATGTAAACGTCATCGGTGTACTGATCGGCAATATAGAGCAGCACCTTAGTCTTGCTCGCGGCCGGTGAAATCCAGGATTTCGAAGTGTCGGGCTGCTGTCGCAAAGCGATCGCCGCAGGCAGAGGAAGTCCCGCAAAGGACGCAATCGGCGACGCACCGGGATTCCCCGATCCGCCGGCGCATCCGCCGAGCAGCAAAACCGCCGAGCAAAAAGCAAACCGGCGACGGCGATGAATCAGGGTGGTCATTTCCCTCTCCCTACTAATGGAACGGTGGAGCTGAGTTTTCTATGTGATTCGGGGCCCCCCGAGGGGGGCCCCGTTGTTTTGCTGAGCGTTGCTAGTTTGCTGTTGTAAGGTAACGGTTCTCTAGGGCTGGCCGCTCGCTGCGTAGGCCGCGCCCTCGAGAGCCGGCGGGTCGTTGATGTTCCAGGTCGCCGAATTGGCGTTGCCCGGGATGGTCGTTAGGTCGCTCCAGCCAACGCCGTCGCCCTGCGCCTGGGAGGTTCCGGCTTTGTTGAAGCCGCCCGAGACAGGATCACCGCACCCTGAAAGTCCGACAGCCGTCGGGCCTAAGGTGGTGGTTGGGTTCTCACTCGGGGTGATCGGGAGCGCGTACTCGGCCGTCGTGCGGCCGACGTTCTCGCAGTACACGCCTTGGTCGGTGACGTAGGCGTTGCTGCCAACGACTTGTACGCCGCCGGCGAAGTTCAGCGTGCCTGGAGGCTTGATGAAGTTGATGGTCGGGTGCGCTCCGCCGGCGCCGGCGACCTCGCCGATGCCGAAGCAGCACTCACTGCTCGCATAGCCGTAGTAGTCGAACCAGATGTTATCGTTGGCATCCCAGGCCATGTAATACAAGTAGTAGGCCGGATCGCCGAAGCTCGAGATTGGGATAAAGGTCGGCGTCGACGACGGGCCGCTGGCAGTCTTCCATACGAACACGCCCGGGCTGATGTATTCGAAGTAGCAATAGTAGCTGGTGCAATAGAAAGTGTAGCCCAACGATTGCTCGACGGCTACGTACTTGCCGTCGGGCGAGACTCCGCCATCATACGCGTAGCTGTAGCAGTACGAGCTGGCCGGGCATCCGCCTCCGGCTGACGGGCTATAGGTTGCGACCAGACTGCCGGTCGAGCTGTACTCTTGCTCGCCGCCGTTGTAGTCCGGGTTCGCCTCTTCACAGGCCACCCAGGCATTCTTATGCTTGTCGGTGTGGACCGTGATCGGGACGTAGCAGCCGTTGCTATCGGTGTCAACCGCCAACGAAACCGCGGTGCCTTTGGTGTTGGCGCCGAGGAGATAATCGTAGTCGGTATTGGTCAGCCAGAGCCCCACGCTAGCCGCGGGCCTAACCTTGATTTGCATGTTCGGGTGCTTCAACAGATACTTGTAGGCTTGCTCGGCCACTTTGCGCGGCACCTCGGCGGCAATCTTGCCTTCAGCCTCCCATCTGCGGAGTTTCATCGGGGTCATGGGCCCCCGTTCGGATAGAGGCATCGTCTGGTGCTGCGAAATGGCACCGAGTGCCAGCGGGTTTGCAGCACCGCCGCTCGGCGTTGCCGAGTTACCTTGCGACGTGCTGGAGCAACCCGCGAGTACTACGACCAAAGCGGCTCGCGCTGCGGTCGCTAGCGAAAGGCGCATGTTCTATTCTCCTTAAAGTTAAAAATGCTAGGCTTTGCTATCAGCTTTAATAGCACAGCCTGAGCTAGGGGAACCAAGCATTCTCCCCGTAGGCTGAATGGCCCTTGCGTTGGCGGCCAAAGGGAGGGCTGCTTTTTTAGGACCCCTTGCGCGCGAGGAGGACAGGCCCGCTTGCTTGTCTGCCGAGCTGCTCACCCCGACGAGAAGTGCGACCGGCGGCCGTAGGCCGCTGCGGCGCCGACACCGGCAAACAGCGCGAGCCACGCCGGGAGTTTGATGAAAAGCCAGAGCAAATCAACGCCGCTGAGTCCGTTGACATAATCGCGCCACGAATTTTGCGCGAGCTCGTTTGGAGCGTAAACTAGCGGCTTTGCTGGGGGCAGAGGCGGCGGAGCCGGCGATAGAGCCGGCGGGCTGAGCTGGAAGGCGTATATCGCCGCCGCGATGACGACGAGCAGCGGAAGCGCGATTCGGAGATCGACGCGCAGCCGTAACAGAATGACGGCGCAGACGAAGGCACTCGCCAGGAAGAGTCCCTTCACGGGCCACACGAGCAACCACGGAATCGATAGAACGCCGAGCGCGCTGGCTGCAAGCATGCGAGCCGGTCCTCGCGCAGCAACGCTCAAGATCGCAAGAGCGGGGAGCGCGAAGCAGAGCTCCTCCTGATGAACAAACGCACCGCCGACAAGAGCACAAAGCGCGGGGATGAAGGCGAGCAGCTCCCGTCGTTGCAGCGACGCGCTGGTCGCGCGCGCCAGAACCAGCCCCACGATCACGAGAACGACATAGGAGATCGTACCCGCGAGCTTTGCGGTGGAGGCCGCCACGCCCTGAGCTGCCAACAGCCAGCTCAGACTATATTGGAACGGAAAGTGGAGCTCCGCATCGGCATGCGCCGGAAGCACGGCAGTGAAGTACTCGAAAAGACCACGGGGCCCGACGAGAGCAATGGAAAGGGCTGCAAGAACGAATGCGCTCACGACGACCGTCGCTCGGGCGCGCGGTACGAAGAGCAGCATTGCGGCGATAACGGGAACGCCAATGGTCGGCGCAACAGCCGTCAGCACCGCGAGGACGCCTGCGAGCGCGTCGCGCCGGCGAGCGAGAGCGAGACCGCAGAGGACGAGGCTCAGCAGCGCAAGCGGAACGATCTGCCCCATTTCCAGCCCGAGGTACGCAGTCGAGAGCGCCAATGCGGCGGCGGCTACCTCGAACGGTACGCCAAGGGCGGCAAGCGCAACGGCGCAGAGCACGACCGAGACAACGATCGCAATAGCTTGGGCAAGCCGCGCGTCGCCGAATGGCAGACGTGCAACTGCCATAAAAGGAAGAAAGTCGTACGGCGGCTGCGGTGCCGGAACCGCAACGCTCGGATTGAACGCAAAAAACTTTGCGGACTCGCTCGTACCGACGTTGACCGTTTGCTCGCAACGATGGAGCGGCTCGTAGCGGTACGGATCCGAACCACGGTCGAGCGCAACGCCTGCGCAATAGAAGTCTGAATAGTCGAGCATGTGATTCCACGGAAGCGCTTGCCCGAGGAGCGCAAGATCGCGCGCCGCTGCAATTCCAAGAAGCGCAAGCGCAAAAAGCAGACTGCCATGCAGCGCCTTCATGTCACACACTAAGCTCCGACCCGCAGCGATTCCTGCACGCGGAATTCGTGCCACCGCTGCGCCTCGATGGCAGTGCGGGCATCGCGCATCAGCGCGTTGATCAGATAGACGTTGTGATACGAGAGCAGCCGTGGTCCAAGCATCTCCTTGGCGCGGAAGAGATGCGAAAGGTAGGCGCGCGGGTACGACGCGCAGGTCGAGCAATCGCAGCTTGAATCGAGCGGCGACGGATCGCCCACGAATGCAGCGTTGAAGATGTTAAGTTCGCCGGCGTGAGTCATCGCACGGCCGTTGCGCCCGCAGCGCGTCGGATAGACCGAATCGAAGAGGTCCACGCCGGCGTCGATCGCGGCAATTAGATCGCGGACCGTGCCGACGCCCATCAAATAGCGCGGCTTCCCGGACGGCAGCAGCTCGGCCGTGAAGCGCGCGGCATCCTCCATCTCTTGGCGAGTTTCGCCGACCGAGAGTCCGCCGATCGCGTATCCGGCAAAATCGAGCTCGACAATCTCCCGAGCGCTTCGCTCGCGAAGCCCGGGATCGAGGCCGCCTTGCACGATGCCGAAGAGCAACGTGCCGCGGGTCTGCGGCGCGGCGGCGCTTCGCCTCGCCCATGCGGTGGTCAAGCGGACCGATTCTCCGAGCTGCTCGCGCGATGCCGGCAGCTTCACGCAGACGTCGAGCACCATCGCGACGTCGCTGCCGACGCGCTGCTCAAACTCGATCACGTTTTCGGGCGTGAAGCGGTGTTCGCTGCCATCGAGATGCGAGGCAAAAGTGACGCCGTCGTCGTCGAGACGGCGTCTGCTCTCGAGGCTGAATACCTGAAAGCCGCCGGAATCGGTGAGAATTGGACGGTCCCACGCCATGAACCGATGAAGGCCGCCGGCGCGTTCGAGCGTGTCGAGGGCGGGACGCAACCATAAATGATAGGTATTAGCGAGCACGATCTGCGTCTGGGTTTCGCGCAGGTCGGCCGAGGTGAGGCCTTTGACGGTTGCTGCCGTTCCCACCGGCATGAAGCACGGCGTTTCAACATCGCCGTGCGCTAAGCGCAAGCGGCCGCGCCGCGCACCGCCGTCTTGCCCGAGAAGATCGAACATTAGGGTCACGTTCGACCGAGCGCCTTGCCTCATCCCTCGGTCTCGCTCCAATGAAATAAGGAGGCCACTTGTACGGGTCCTTTGTACGGGTGTCCGTTACGCCGCTCCGCGACTAGAGCTACGGTGATTACATCACCGCCGTTCAGCTAACGATGAGGAGAGCAAAATGCGACTGATTTCCAAGAGCGCGATCGTCACCGGCGCGGGCGTCGTCCTGCTAGGCACGAGCCTGGCGCTCTCGAGCGCCGCCGCCGTGTGGGGCGCGAGTTCCCCACACGCTCTGATCGGACGCGTCCAACCGGCCAAGAAGAGCTGCAATACGCCCCACTTTTGCATTTTGGAGGAGAATCAAAACTCCAACGGAGGCGGTATCTTCGGCCTAGCCACAAACGACGGGCTCTATGGCGCCGCGACCGACAGCTACGGCACCGTGGGAGTTGCAGCGAATTATGCCGTCTACGGTTCGGCCACGCAGCAGTATGGCGTTTACGGAACCGCTTCCCAAAATGCCATTTACGGGACGAGCAGCGGTCTTCTATCGGTCGGCACCGAGGGCGTCTCCACCGGCGAAAACGGAGTCGGCGTCGTGGGCCTAGAGTTCAACGGAACCGAGGCGGCCGGCGTTCTCGGAGAATCGAGCGGCTTCGGAGTTTACGGCCAATCCTCTACCGCTTCCGCCTATCCATTTGCCGGCGCCGATGACGACGGGGACCTGATCTTCACCGTTGACAGCAGCGGCGACGGAGTCTTCAACGGGTACGTTGAGGCTGCATCGTTCAAGGAGTCGGTTCCCGCCCGCGACGGGCAGGTCAGCGCGAGCGTGGCGCTCGCTCCGCGCGCAACCATCGAAGATACCGGAACGGCACGAATGACCGACGGCGTCGCCGTCGTTCACCTTGAACCCGACTTCGCGAGCACGCTCGACCTCGGCCAGGGATATCAGGTTTTCTTGACGCCCGACGGCGATACGCGCGGCTGGTTATACGTCGCGCAAAAGTTTGAAGGCGGATTCATCGTCCGAGAAGCCGAGCATGGACGATCCTCCGTTTACTTCGATTATAGAGTCGTGGCCCATCCGGCAGGCTCGAGCGACGTGCGCTTGCCTGCGTATCATCCGAAGCACCTCCGTCTTCCAAAGCTGCCGTCACGACCGCCTGTTGCGCAGCCGCGCTTACCGGCGCTGCGATACTAGTGCGCGGGCGCGCTGATACGCCGGCGGCGGAGCGGCTTCGAACTCCACGATCGCGCCGCTGCCGGGATGGCGAAAACGCAGCCGCCAGGCGTGCAGCGCTTGTCCGGGAAGGTCGAACCGGACATCCTTCGCGCCATAGAGCGGATCGTTGAGAATCGGATAACCGGCGGCGGCCAGCTGCACGCGGATTTGATGCGTGCGCCCGGTCTCTAAACGGAAGATGAGCTCGGCATGCTTGGAGAAGCTTTCGCGCACTTCGTAGTGCGTGACCGCCGGCTTCCCTTCGTCAACGATCGCAAACTTTAGGCGATTGTGCGGGTCGCGGCCGATCGCACCCGCGATCGTGCCACGCGCCTGTTGCGGAACGCCGCGGACGATGCCCAGATACTCACGCTCGATGCGTCGCGCTTGCATGGCTTTTCCCAGCCGGCGAAGCGCTTCTTCATTTTTTGCAACGACGAGCAAACCGGACGTGTCGCGGTCCAGCCGGTGGACGAGGCCAGGCCGGAGCGCGTCGCCGGGGAGGCCGCCTTCGACGTGGGCCAGCGCGGCGTTAACCAGCGTGCCGTGCCGCGCGCCATGAGCCGGATGCGTGACCATTCCCGCCGGCTTGTCGACGACGAGTAAGTCGGCGTCTTCGTAGACGACGGCAAGTTCGATCGCCTCCGGTTGTGCGTCGAGTGGCTGCGCCGCAGGAATTTCGAACTCGAGACGATCGCCCGCTTCGAGCAAGCGACTGGGTTTTGCCGCAGCCCCGTTGACGAAGACGCCGCTGCCGCGGGCGATGAGGGCGATTTGCGTGCGAGATGCGCCACTTAGCGAAGCCGCGAGGACGTCGGCGCGAGTTCCGGCTTGCTCAGCGGTGACGACGTGTAACAAGGCTTGAGAGCAGTAGCAGTCCGACGCCGATGGTGATGCACGAGTCGCCGACGTTGAAGATGTTCGGCCAAATGCGATAGAAATCGATGAAGTCGATCACGTATCCGTAGTGCAGCCGGTCGACGATGTTGCCGATCGCTCCGCCGACGATCATGCCGAAAGCGATCCGGACGGTAAGCGAGCGCGCTGCGGCCTCGCGGAAACTGAACCAGAAGAGCACCAGCACGACGATCGCCATCCCAATCAGCGCGACCGCGCTGCTGCCGAACAGACCGAACGCGCCATGGACGTTTCTCTCGAACGTCCATTTCAAAAAGTGCGGGATGACGTACCGGCTTTCGCCCGGCAAGAACCACGTGAGGATCAGGTGCTTGGTGAACTGATCGGCCCACAGCACCGCAATTGCGACGCCGGCGATGACCAGGGTATTGGTTAGGTTAGAGGCTCGGTTGCGGGACAAACTGATAGAACCATCCTGCGACGTTGAGAAATGCATCGTTGACCAACACCAAGCCAACCACGATCAGGAAAGCGCCGGCGCCGAATTCGATCGCCCGCAACGCGGGGCCAAGCCGGCGAAGCGCCGGCAGCGCGATGCCGATTGCGGCAGCGCTTGCCAGAAACGGCAACGCCAGGCCCATGCTGTAAAACGATAACAGGAGTGCTGCTTGAGCGCCGTGCTGCTGCGACGCGATGGCGAGAATTCCAGCGAGAATCGGGCCGATGCACGGCGACCAGCCGGCGGCAAAGGCCATCCCGACAAGACCCGAGGTGAAAACCGTCCGGCGTTCCCGGCGCAAGTGAAGACGCGTATCCATCATCAGCCAGGGAATCCGGATCATCCCCATCATGTGAAGGCCGAGGACGACGACGATCACGCCGCCGACTTGAGCGATGAGGCTGCGATTTACGTTTATCGCGCTGCCGATCGCACCGGCGCTCAGGCCCAGCGCGATGAAAATGAGGCTGAAGCCGAGCACGAATGCGAGCGCGTGCACCATCGTTTGCACGCGCGCCCGCATACGCGTCTGCGATTTGAGATCCTCAACGCTTTCCCCGGTGAGCAGCGAGAGGTAAGCGGGCACGAGCGGAAGGACGCACGGCGATACGAAGGAAACGAGGCCCGCAAGGAAGGCGATGCCGGCGGTGATATGCGTCGTCGCGCTCACGCCCGACAGGTTAGGAATGCAGCACTGGTTCACCTATCCGACAAATATCGACCCCGTCGCCGTCCATCTCGGGCCGCGGTTTGGCATCCACTGGTACGGCATTGCCTATCTGGTGGGGTTTCTCTGCGTCTATCTTTGGATGAGCCGTCCGGCAGGCCGGCGGCGGCTTGGGCTAACTAAGGAACAGATCCAGGATTTTCTGTTCTACGCGTTGATCGGGGTGTTGGTCGGCGGCCGGACGTTCTTTGTGATCAACGACATGATCAGCATGCACGACGCGTCGTTCTACTTTTCGAACCCGATTAATTTTATCGCCGTTTGGAACGGCGGCATGGCGTTTCATGGCGGCCTCGTTGGCGTGCTGGTGGCGATCTGGCTCTTCGTTCGCAAGCACCCGGGTCTGAAGTATATCGTCGTCGGCGACGAGGTCGTGATGATGCTTCCGGTCGGCATCGCCCTGGTCCGAATCGTCAACTTCATCAACGACGAGCTGTGGGGCGACGTCTGCCGTCCAGACCGGCCATGGTGTCTGATCTTTCCAACCGCGCCGCTGGTTAACGGAATGCCGGTGTACCGCCATCCGTCTCAGCTTTACGAAGCAATTCTCGACATCCTGACGCTGCCGGTGCTGCTGATCGTCTATCGGCTCAAGCCAAAGGACGGCGTCGTAGCCTGGACGTGGTTCACGCTCTACGGCATCACGCGTTCGATCGCGGAGATGTGGCGTCAGACAGCCTTTAGCTGGATGGGTCTAACCGGCGGTCAGCTCTACGCGCTTCCGATGATTCTGGCCGGGATTGCCGGGCTGGCGTACTGCGCCACTCGCCCCGGCCCGCGCACCGAAGCCCGGCCCGTTTCTACCCAGCCGGCTCGCGGGTGAGCGAAGGCGTCGCCCAGCGTTACCAGAGATTGCGGCGCGCAATCGACGACGAGCTTCGGAAGCGCGGCCGCAGTCCGGGCTCCCTCACGCTGGTCGGAATCAGCAAGGGCCAGGCGAGCGATGCCGTCGCGGCAACGATCCGCGCCGGACTGAGCGACGTCGGCGAGAGTTACCTGCAAGAGGCGCGGTCGAAGTTTGCGGCGCTGCCGCCGGTACGCAAGCACTTCGTCGGCCACTTGCAAACCAACAAGGCGAAAGCGATTGCCGAGCAGTTCGACGTCGTTCAAAGCGTCGATCGCGCGCGGGCGGCAGTGGCGCTCGCGCGCGCCGCCTACGAGGCAGGCAAGGAGCTGCCGGTGCTGATGCAGCTCAACGTCTCGCCGGTCGAGCGTTTCGGCGTTGCGCCGGGAGAGGCGGACCGCCTGGCTGAGGTGCTCCGCGAGCAGCCGGGTTTGCGCTTCGATGGGGTAATGGCGATCGCTCCGCTCACCGGCGACCGCGACGCGATCTTGCGCGCTTTCGAGCTGGCAGCCAAGACGTTGGCCCGCGTTGGTGGAAGTACGCTTTCGATCGGCATGTCGGGAGATTGGCGGGAAGCAGTGCGAGCCGGGTCGACGATGCTGCGCATCGGCGAAGCGCTCTTTGGCCCACGACCGGCGAAGGAGGATCGACAATGAGCGTGTTCAGCAAGATCGGGTCGTTTTTTTCGATCCGGGACGAAGACGAAGAGTTCTATGTTGACGATGCGACGTCGTCGGGGCGCGTCGTACCGCTTTCGTCAGCGGGACGCAGGAGCGGCACCCAGGTCAGCGTCTATTCGCCGCGCGCCTACCAGGACGTGGTTGAGATCGCAGATTCGCTGCGCAATCGCCAGGTGGTGATCGTCAACCTGCAAAATGCCGATCGCACGCTGCTGCAGCGCGTCGTGGATTTCACCTCAGGGGTAGCCTACACGATCGACGGCAAGATTCAGAAGCTCGCCGAGTCGATTTATCTCGTGGTTCCGGCGGGCGTCGCGGTCAACGCCGCCGGATTGCGCGACTCGCTGATGGCCGACGGCACCTTCGATTTCATGGCCAACAGAACGTAGGAATCTTTGATGGAAAAAATCACGCCGGTCGACGTACAGCACAAGAGCTTCAAGAAGGCGCTGCAAGGTTACGACCGGGCAGAAGTCGATCAGTTTCTCGACGAGATTATCGAGACGCTGGAAGACGAAGCCCAGCGGCGCGCCGCGCTCGACGCGGAGATCGCCGACCTCAAGGAGCGAGTCAGCCACTTCAAAGCGATGGAAGAGTCGCTGCAGAACACGCTGGTCTTAGCGCAGCGTACGGCGGACGAAGTCAAGGCCTCGGCTCACAAAGAGGCCGACCTCATTCGCGAACAGGCGCGGCTGGCCGGCGAGCGCGAGATCGCAGGCTATAACGACGCGATTGCCGACGTGCGGCGCGAACATCAGCGCGCGGTTGAGGCCGCGGAAAAGGCACGCAGCGAGCTGCGCAGCCTGCTGATGACTCATCTGGCGTTACTCGAACGCCCTGAGGGTAACGCTCCCGGCAACGGCGAGCCGGCGGCTGCCGCAACCGCAGCTTCCGAGCCCGAACCCGCCAAAGAACCGCGGCCGAAAAAAGACGACACTACGCGAATCACCGTTTATTAGCGCGCCGAAGGGACGCTAAGCGGTGGCGCTGATCGCGGTCTTGCCGGGCGACGGCATCGGCCCCGAGGTAACGCATGCGGCGCTGTCAGTTTTGCGCGGGGTTCGTCCCGACGTGCAGTGCGTCGAAAGCGCGGTTGGCGGGGCGGCGCTTTCGCAGGGCACGTGCGCCTTGCCGGACGACGCGCGCGCGCTGTGCGACCGCAGCGACGCGATTCTTTTCGGCAGCGTCGGACTTCCCGAATACGATGGGAGACCGCTTGCAGAGCGGCCCGAGTACGCGCTCTTCCTATTGCGGCGTGATTACGAGCTCTATGCGAATCTGCGGCCGGTGCGCGTTTTCGCAGGCCTCGAAGAGGCTTCGCCGCTGCGGCCCGAGATCGTGCGCGGTCTCGACCTCATCGTCGTGCGCGAGTTGACCGGCGGCATCTACTACGGTCGCCCGAAAGAGCAGCGCACGGTAGAGGGAATCGACGAGGCCGTGGATACCATGCACTATCGCGCGCCTGAGATCGAGCGGATTGCGCGGATTGCCTTCGAACTGGCACGAGCGCGCCGAAAGCGCTTGACCTCGGTGGACAAGCAGAACATTCTGGAAACATCGAGGCTTTGGCGCCGGATCGTCAACCAGGTCGCGCGCGACTATCCCGATGTCACGGTCGAGCATCTGCTCGTAGACACGGCCGCCATGCAGCTCGTGCAGCGTCCGGGCGCGTTCGATGTGATCCTCACCGAGAACATGTTCGGCGACATTCTCTCAGACGAAGCGGCGATTTTGACCGGATCGATCGGAACGCTTCCGAGCGCCAGCTTAGGTAAAAGCGAGACTCCGGGGCGCCAGTTCGGCCTTTACGAACCGATCGGCGGAACTGCTCCCGATCTCGCGGGAAAGAACGTCGCAAATCCCACTGCCGCGATTCTCTCCGCCGCGATGCTCTTGCGTCACTCGTTTGGCGACGAGGCGGGCGCCGCGCGCATCGAACGTGCCGTCGAGCGTTGCTACGCCGGCGGCCTGCGCACGGCGGAACTCGCTCTGCGCGGATCGCCGGCGCTCTCCACGCAGGCGTTCGCCGCGGCGGTCGTCGATCGCCTGTAAACCCGCGACGAAGTGGCAGAGGCCGGTTGGATTCGGCCGGCGCTACTCTGAACCGCCAATATTTCCGTTGTCGTTAAGCCATCCTTCGACAAGCTCAAGTTGAAACAAAAAGATCAGACCGAGACGACAAGCTAGGATTATGCGCTTTGACATGCCGGTTTGTTAGCGTTCCGTCGGAATTAGGCAGGCAACTTCGGGAACGGGACGACGGCCCAGTAGTTATCCGGTCAATAAATAGTGACACTCGCGGGGTCGGACAGTTGGGTGTTGGATCCACTGATCGTGCGGATCGGGTCCACGTTGCCCTGCGCGCCCCCGGCGTAAACAGTGATGCTATTGTTGTTGCCATTAGCTACGTAGATGTCGTTCTTTGAGTTTAGCGTAAGTGAGTTCGGTAGATCCATGCCGGTGTTAGAACCGCTGATCGTTCGAATCGGAGCGACGTTCCCATTTGCACTCTTGGAGTAGACGGTTACGCAGCATTCTGGTGAGTTGATGGATCCGCTCGACACGTAGATATTGCCCTTGCTGTCGAGCCAGGTGCCTGTTGGGCCTAACATTCCCGTGTTCGATCCACTGATCGTCTGGATCGGGGCGACGTTACCGGTCGCGCCGGCGGCGAAAACCGTGACGCTCTTCGTAAGCACGTTGGTAACGTAGATCCTTCCCTTCGGCGTGACGTAGATTGAGCTCGGCTCTGATAGACCAGTGTTGCTGCCGCTAATGTATCGGCTCGGCTGCGGATCACCGTTCGTACCGAACGGGTATACACTCACGCTATCGCTCGTCCACGCGGAGACGTAGATGTTATTATTGGCATCTAGCGCGACACCGGTCGGGTTTTCCAACACGTCGCCGCTCGGCGGCCCATAGATGGTCTGAGAAGGCGCAACGTTCCCGTACGACCCGGCGGCGTAGACGGTCACGCTCCCACGACGTTCCCCGCCGGCGTAATTCCCCGCATAGATGTTGTGGTGAGAATCCACGGCCACGGCTAATGTGCTGACGAGGTTTGTAAGGGAACCGGCTATCGATTCGATCGGCGCGACGTTTCCGTTTGCATTTTCGGTGTAAATCG